>OFCQ01000383.1_pt1 | contig 19739 bp, 29 predicted proteins | sample 1520861 | NCBI WGS metagenome assembly OFCQ01 (sample SAMEA2699036, study PRJEB24076) | metagenome | biome: Human gut stool | place: Spain | collected 2012-11-21 | reverse complement strand
GTCGATGTTTACGGAAAACGGCTGCTTGCCTACGCCCGCAAGCCGGAACAGGAGGCCACCACATGAACACACACATTAATTTCTCCGAATTTGTCCAGGAACGCAATTCCGCCCTGCTTTCCCTCGACAAGGAAAAGATTCTCGCATATTGCAGGAAGTATAGAGTGAATATTTCCGGAGATGGGAAAGCCTTCTGGGCAGCGGTACACAAGGCTCGAATGGGTATCAAAGGATTTCCGGAAGCCGAAAAGCAAATTTCCCGGCAATGGCTCAATGAGCATGGGTTTAAGACCGTGTTTTAAAAGGGGGGACAAAGAATGTTTAATATCTTTACGGACTGTTTCTGGGCCTTGCTTGCAACTGTCTGTATAGCGACGATAGTTGTGATCGTGAAGACGGTTATAGATCTAATCAGGAAAAAATAAAAGTAGCGAATGCGAAAGGATGATGGCACTTGACGGTCAACGAAGTGAAAGAGCTGCTTAAAATTTACTATGATATTCCCCAGATGATTGATGAGGAGTTCGCCACCATCCGGCACTGCGAAGAGCAGAAGGATCGAATAAACTTGCCGTCCGTCAACCTCTCAGGGCTGCCGGGCGGCAAAGGTGTGCCTGGGGATCGCACGGCCAACATGGCGCTTGCGGATCCGACAAGGTACTATGAAGATGAGATAATGAACTGTTATCGTCGGATTGCAGCGCTGCGGGAGAAAAAGAACTGGCTTGGTCTGGCGCTCGGACGCCTGGACAAAACCGACCGGTATATATTGGAGCTGGCCTACATGGGCAGCCCGGATCCGAAGCAGCGACGTCGAACCTTCCGCCGGCCACCGTGGAAGGAAATTGCAGACAAAGTGGATTATTCGGAGAGCCAGACCCGCGAGCGTGTGCGCGTTGCCATGCTCCAGCTGATGATGCTGGCGGATCAAACCGCCTTTCCGGGTATGGTGCGCTAATATTGCTGGAGATTTTTAAATGAAATAAGTTATTGGTTCGCTTAATTTTAGCATTTACGTTCGCACAATAACCTATCAATGATATCATCCAGTAAACGCAGATCAGAATTATTTAAATCATCCAGTAGAGAAAGAATCCTTTTTAAAGTTCTTGAGCTACCTTGATCACAGTCGAATTCACGGTCCCGATCGTCATTCGCTTTATCACGATCATGGTTCGACGAGTACTTTTTATCCCAAAAGTCAGCAGATGTTCTTGACATATTATCACCTCCTCATTTAAAAACCAATATATACTATGCTGTTAAATTTATCTTGTCCTTGTATTTTTATTGCTCGGAATCTCCGGCGTTTTCCGGCGACTTCCGGCGGAAATCGGCGTGTTCCGGCAGGTCAAAGTATGGTATTATAAAATTGGGAATTTCAGGAAAGCGTTCAGCCGATGGCTGGGCGCTTTTTTCATACCTTGGAACGTGCGGGTCCGACAGAAAGGAGCCGCATGGATTACACCAATAAAATATTCAATATGGACTGCCTGTCCGGCATGAGCATGTACCCAGATAAAAGTATCGATTTGATTCTGTGTGATTTACCGTATGGTATCACTGGATGTAGATGGGACAGTTTGCTTCCTTTTGACGAACTCTGGAAGCAATATACCCGCATCATCAAAGACAACGGAGCAATCGTTCTAACGGCTTGCCAGCCGTTCACGACACAGCTGATCAGCAGTCAGCCAAAGCTGTTCCGGTATTGCTGGTACTGGTACAAAAACTTGGTGACCGGGTTTGCAAATGCGAAAAAGCAGCCGCTGCGCTGCGTGGAAGAAGTCTGCGTGTTTTATAAACACCCGCCGACGTACAATCCACAGGGGATCATTATTCTGGACAAGCCGGTGAAACGGCGCGGGAAGTCGGTGCCTGCGCATGGGGATTCGGTTTATCGGTTAGACGGGAGCCTGGCCCATGACACAGAGACCTATGTCGTGCATTATCCACGACAGGTCCTGGAGATCAAGTGCGAGCGTGGTCTGCACCCAACGCAAAAGCCCGTTGGACTATTTGAGTACATCATCCGGACCTATACAAATCCGGGCGAGATCGTTCTCGATAGCTGCATGGGCAGCGGAACGACAGCAGTCGCCTGCATTAATTCCGGCCGCAATTATACCGGATTTGAGTGGGATAAGCAGCATTTCCGGACCATAATTGAGCGGATCAGCACATAAAACAATTTGCTTATGCGGAGGTGACCGCCGTGACCAACAAGCAGAAACGCTTTTGCGAGGAGTATCTTATTGATCTGAACGCCACGCAGGCGGCCATACGGGCAGGATACAGTCCCGATAGCGCCGCCTCCATCGGCAGTGAGAACATGCAGAAACCTGATATTCGCGCGCGTATAGACAAGGCGATCGCCTTACAATCAAGGCGGACCGGCATCAATGCCGACCGCGTTGTCCGCGAGCTGGCCCGCGTTGCCCTGGCGAACGCCGATGATATTATTGACGCCGACAGCGCAACAATCAAGGAGGGAGTTTCCCGGGACGACACCGCTGCAATAGCATCAGTCCGTGTGAAAACCGTCCCGACAGCAGATGGTACCAGCGTGGAACGAGAAATCAAATTGCATGATAAACTGAAGGCCCTGGAACAGCTCGGCCGTCACCTTGGCATGTTCACGGACAAGGTGGAGCACTCAGGTTCCATCGACACCGGCAGCGCCGCTTTGACCTCTATTTTGCAGCAGCTGCAGGCCGGTGGTGAATCAGATCCGGAGGAGGGGCCGCCGGCCAGTGATTCCGGATGAGAGAGTTTCCTCTTTCTCAAAAATATCAGGAGTTCATGAAGTGCCAGGCAAAGCTGGAGGTACTGGAGGGGACCACTTACGCCGGCAAAACAACGGTGGGAGTGGTCAAGTTTCTATTCCGCGTGGCCGAGTCAAAGCAGCGCGCGCATATCATGGCCGGTAACGACTTGGGCACCTTGGAAAAAAACGTCATTACAAAAGATAGCGGGCTGCTGGACGTTTTCGGTGGCCTGCTTTCTTATTACCGGGGCGGCGGAAATGGAATCACAATGCCGCACCTCAGGTATAAAGTGGCTCCAGGCAAATACAAGATCATCTATGTTCTGGGCTACGATAATAAAGCCAGGTGGAAAAAAGCCTTGGGTGGCCAGTATGGCTGTGTGTACATAGATGAGGCCAACATTGCAGACATGGATTTCGTTCGCGAAGTATCGATCCGGTACGACTACATGATGATGACGCTCAACCCGGACGATCCGAACCTGCCAATCTATAAGGAATATATTAACCGGTGCCGGCCGCTGCCACGGTGGGAATCCGGTACGCCGAAAGAGCTGTTGAAGCAGTTAGATCAGCCGCCAATGCCTGGCTGGGTGCACTGGTATTTTACGTTTGATGACAATCCCACCCTGACGCCGGAAAAGCGGGAGCAGCTGCTCGCCGGCGTGGCCCCAGGTACGAAACTCTGGAAAAACAAGATCAAGGGCCTGCGCGGCCGCTCCACCGGTCTGGTATTCAACCTTCAGGACAGCAACCTGATTCATGCCGCGGATCTCCTGGAGCAGATAAAGAACGGGAAAGTGAAGTTCATCCAGACTTGCGCCGGCGTGGATACTTCCTACAGCCAGAAGTCGTCCGACACCTTTGCTTTTACTTTTACCGGGATCACAACGGACCGCAGGAAGATAACGCTGGCCGTGCAGGTCCTCAGCAATCAGGGACGCACAACGCCCTTGGCACCATCGGATATTCCTCCATTGCTGATTGCCTTTCTTGAGCACAACCGGGCAATGTGGGGTCTATTTGCGCGCACAGTGTACATTGACAGCGCGGACCAGGCAACCATCATCGAATGCCAAAAGTACAAGCGCCAGCACGGTAGCATATACGACTTTGTTCCGGCATGGAAAAAGACACAGATCATTGACCGTATCAACCTGCAGGCCGGCTGGATGGCGCATGGGGATTTCCTTCTGGTACAGGAATACTGCCAGCCGGAGATTGACGAGCTGAACGCCTACAGCTGGGACGAGGAAAAGGATAATGTGCCTGAGGACGGCAACGATCACACGATCAATGCCGATCAGTACAGCTGGTTGCCGTTCAAACATCTTATAGGGGGCGTGAAAATAGATGAGTAAAATCGGGGAGAAGGTGAAAAGCATGGTCAGAAACTGGCTACAAATCCAGCCGGCGCCAGTCAATAGCATTGTGATCCAGGAGCCGCTTAGCTTCCAAGCGTCGGTTATCCGCAATCAAATATGGTACCGGGGTGACGCCAGCGAGCTGGAACAGCTATACAAACAGCTTGGCGCGCAGGATCCCACCAATGCGGCACGCTGGTGGGCGGCTGTGCCAGGGAATAACCTAAAACTGCGGAAGATTCATAGTGGGCTGCCCGCCATTCTGGTGGATACCCTGGCGTATTTGGTTAAGTCAGATATGGATGACGTAACGTTCAAAGGGGACACCGGAAAAGATTTCTGGAAAAGCTTGCAGGAAGGACTCGACTTTGAAGAGATCGTCGGCAAAGGTATTGTAGGCGCGCTGAAATCTGGCGATGGAGCATGGAAGATTTCTGTTGATCCGCAGGCATCGGATTACCCGATTGTGGAATTTTACGAAGCGGATCGCGTGGAGTATGTCAGGAAGCACGGCCATGTTGTGGGCATACGCTTCTGGACGGATTACCCCGAAAAGAACAAAATCTATCGCCTGTGTGAAACGTATTGCAAAGAATCTGTTTCTTACCGCCTTTACGACGGAGAAAACGAGGTAAGCCTGAACTGCGTGCCAGAGTTGGCCGATCTGAAGCCGGCGCAATTTGATGGAGATTTTATGATGGCCGTTCCCTTTAAAGTATTCGATAGCGCCAAATACCCCGGTCGCGGTAAGGCAATCTATGAGGGCAAGCTGGACAGCTTTGATGCGTTGGATGAGGTAATCAGCCAATGGTGGGATGCTATTCGTGCCGGGCGTGTGAAAAAGTATATACCAGAGGATTTGGTGCCATCCGACATTAAAACCGGGGAAAAGCAACAGCTCAACGATTTTGGCAGTGAGTATATTAAAACTGGCACCGACTCGCACGAGGATGCAGTAAGTAAAATTGAAACGATTCAGCCGGAAATCCGCTATGAAGCTTTCCTGGCGTCCTATACGGCCGCTCTCGATATGTGCCTGCAAGGTATTGTATCCCCAGCCACACTGGGAATTGACGTGGGGAAAATGTCCTCCGCGGATGCCCAGCGCGAGAAGAAAGACGTCACTGGCTACACCCGCAACACCATCACCGGCGTGCTGGAGAAAACCTTACCACAGCTGATCCGCGCGATCCTGATGACCTATGATGTGATGCAGAAGCGCGCACCGGGCACATACGAGCCCGCTGTTGAGTTTGGCGAGTATGGCGCGCCCAGTTTTGACTCCCGGGTGGAAATCGTCAACAAGGCCGCCACATCGAGCACTATGAGCGTGGAAACGCAAGTGGATGAAATGTGGGGCAATAGCAAAGACAACAAATGGAAAGCTGCCGAGGTGGTCAGAATCAAGCAGCTGCGCGGCATTGAAATTGTGAAAGAGCCCCCCAAAGTCGGGGATGAGCTGCAGGCCGGTGGTGAGGCGTAATGCTTTCCTGGAGAGATATTGCAGATCTGTTTATCGAAATCGAGCAGCGCCTGGTTGCGTCCCTGAAGCGTAACCTGACCGGGCATAAAGCCTGGGAGCGCGAAGAGGGCTTCAGCTGGCCCGCATGGCAGGCAGAAAAACTGAAAAATATCGAACGCTTCCGGCAAGAAAATAGGGCAATTGTATCGGAATATACCGATGCGATTGATACTGATACCCGCACGTTGATGGCCGAACAGTTTGCAGAGGGCACAGATAAAGTGAACCTGGAAGCTAAAGCTGCCCTTGGCGTTACAAGTATTCCAGAGGATCATTTCTTCGGCGTCAACAATAAGCGGCTGGAAAATCTGATGAAAGATATGCACGACGCCGAAAAGAAGGCTCAGACCGCCGCGCTGCGCATGATGGACGATGTGTACCGCCGGACCATATCGCAGGCGGCCACGGCCATGGCGGCCGGCGCGACAACGCTGCCGCAGGCTATTGATATGGCAGTCCAGGATTTCCTGAAAGCGGGTATCAACTGCATCGAATACAATAACGGTGCACGGGTCAATATTGCCGACTATGTGCAGATGGCGCTGCGCACAGCTGCGACTCGCTCTTTCCTGCAAGGAGAAGCGAAACGCCGCGCAGAACTCGGCATCGATACGGTGTTGGTCAGCCAGTACGGCGCTTGCTCTAAGACCTGCCTGCCGTGGCAAGGGCGTGTTTACATTGACGACGTGTGGGGCGAGTTCTTAGGTGAGACCAAAAACGATAGGGGACTGAGCTCGAACGGCAACTGGTACCCGCTTCTTTCCGTGGCCGTGAAGGCGGGCCTGTTTCACCCGAACTGCCGCCATACCGTGTCGACCTGGTTTGAGGGGATCAGCCGCTTGCCGGATCCGATGGATACCGCTAAGATCAGCGAAAATTCCGAGCTGGAGCAGCGTCAGCGTGCAATGGAGCGCAATATCCGTGAATGTAAGCGTATGTCAGAGGGTTTGCAGGATCCTGCGCAGGTGAAAGAATACAAGCGCAAAACGGCTGAAGCCCAAAAGGAGCTGCGGGAATTTATTGCCGAGCATAGCGATGTGCTGCGCCGCGATTATTGGCGTGAAAAGATTTATATGTGATCTTTACCGTCTGCCGCAAATAGGCAGGTGGTATTTTTTTACCCTTTTATAGGAGGTGATCCAAATATCTCGCACGGGGCCTGGCGTTACAGGCTCTATTTTTATGCCCAAAACGTGCTGAAGGCGTTAAAAGCTGCAAGGAAATCACAGCCGACAGGCTCTAAAAGGAGTTGTTTGTTATGAGTCAATACCTTAAACCGAATATTCAGCTGTTTGCTGCCCCCACCGCTGACGATGATGATCCCGCAAAGAAAGGCGGTTCCTCCGCTGCGCAGAGCGGCGATAGCGCTGCCGGAGAAGGAAATCCTGCCGCTGCAGACGACAGCCTGCCTAAAACGCAGGAAGAGCTGGACGCGCTGATCAATAGCCGGCTGAAGCGAGAGCAAAAGAAGTGGTCAAAGCAGCAAGCCGCACCGCCTGCTGCGGCTCCTGCAGCACCCGATCCCGCTTCTCCTGCTGTGTCAGCGACACAGCCCCAGACGCCGGCGGCGGTGGATAATACCGAACTGCAGAACGCGCAGAAAGAATTGGTTGCAGCCCGCGCACAGCTGGCGGCCATCAAAAGCGGAATTTCTCCCGCTGCGGTAGAGGATGCCGTACTGCTCGCTATGCACGAGGTGGAGAAAAACGGCGACGACCCCGACGAGGACAGTGTTTCGGAGGCACTGAAGATAGTGCTGAAACGGCACCCGGAATGGAAAAAGGAAGAGGATCCCAAGAAGCCAGGCAACGCCGGTTTCCGTGTGGGCGCCAGCTCAACAGAGGCGCCGGCACAGGAGGACGACAAACTGGCCTCCATCTTCGGAAATCTCAAAAAATGAAAGGATGATTTTTTATGGCAGTTTACGATTACGCAGAAGCCTTTACGCGCCAGCTGGCACAGAAATATGAAAGGGAGCTCTGCTCCGACGCTCTGACAAAGAGTAACCCTGGTGTTCAGTTTATCAACGCCCAGACCATCAAGCTGCCCCGCATGACTCTCAGCGGGTATAAGGACCACACCCGCACCCCTGGATTCAATTCCGGGGTGATGTCAAACGATTGGGAGCCCAAGAAATTGGCACATGACCGCGACATCGAATTTTTCATTGATCCGATGGATATCGACGAGACGAACCTGGTCATGTCCGTCGCCAACATCCAGAACACATTTGAAGAGGAGCAGGCCATCCCTGAGAAGGATTCCTACCGCTTTTCCAAACTCCATGCGGAGCTTACTGCATATTCCGGAAATATCGATACCACAACTCTTTCCGCTCAGGTCCTTCTGGAAATTTTTGACGCGCTGATGGAGCAAATGGACGAGGCCGGTGTCCCTGAAGAGGGGCGTATGATGTACGCTACCCCCACGGTTCGCAAGCTGTTGAAAGAGGCGGAAGGGATCCAGCGAACGCTTTCTATCACCACGCCCAGCACCATCAACCGCAAGGTGCACAGCTTGGATGATGTCAGCATTAAGCCCGTTCCCTCTGCGCGAATGAAGACCAAGTACGATTTTACAAACGGATGCTTGCCGGCAGCGGATGCGAAGCAGATCAATTTTATTCTGACTCATCCGTCCGCAGTGATTTGTCGTGATAAGTACAGCTATATTAAACTGTTTACTCCCGGCACCGATTCCCGCACCGCGGACGGATATTTGTACCAGAATCGCAATTTCGGGGATCTATTCCTGATCGAGCGCAAGGCAGCTGGCGTCGCGATGAACGTACAGGCATAAAGGAGGAATTTGCATGAGAGCAGTTAAGGGAAACAAAGAATATACCATCACCGAAACGCAGAAAGACCAGTATGTCCGCGATGGGTTTGATATTGTGGACGATACCGGGAAAATTCTGCAGGCCGGCGCGGGGAAATCGGTGCCCTTCGCCCAGCATCAGGCCGCGCTGGATGAAAAGGCGGAGCTGGAGAAGCAAGTCCAGGCGCTCACGGCTGTAGCAGATGAAAACGCCAGCCTGAAAGAGCAGATCAAGGGCCTGCAGGCCGCGCTGGATGAAAAGGCGGGGAAAGAAACAGCCCCGCCTAAAAAATAATGGCTGCGGGGGCGCTGCGGTATCTTACGGCGGAGGATTACAGAGCACTGAACTCTGATGGCACCGCAACCGAAAATGACTTGTTGCTGGCGGAGTACGATGTGGATTCCCTGACTTTTAACAGGATCCGCGGCGCCGGTGGAATCACTGAGCTGACCGAGCTGCAGCAGGAGCTGGTAAAGCATGCGGTTGCCCAGCAGGCTGATTTCCGCCATGAGTATGCCGAGCTGCTGAACAATCCGCTCAGCAGCTACGGAATCAATGGCGTATCCATGGCGTGGGACAAGTCTGTCCTGGTCCAGCAGAGCGGGGTGTTTACCACAAACGCGGTGATTTCTCTTTTGCGTCAGACCGGGATGACCTACCGGGGCCTGGAAAGGCGGCGGTACTCATGAAATGGCCGCAGCTGGTGCCGGAATCCGTATGTCATACGCCGGTGGAAGTGCGGATCGCCGACGGAATTGACGAGGATGGCCTGCCGAAGGTGGTTGCCGTCTGGTCAGGTAAGTGCAATTATTCCGAGAAACAGAGGCAGATTCTTGATGCAGAGCGGCGTCTGATTACACTGGAGGCCACCGCACTTTTTCCAGGTGACATTTTCCCCGGGCGTGAAAAGCTCGAGGGTACAGCACTGATCGACGGCGGCAGCATTACCCGCATCATCTACCGCGGCAGCCGCGCGCGGAATCCCGACGGTACCGTGAATTTTACGCAGCTGGAGCTGATGTGATGAGTATTGGAATAAAAATTGAGCTAGACACCGCGGCCATCGCCAAGCTGGAAGCGGCCGCTCTTCCGGCGGCTGCGAAAGCCATCGAAGCCCTGAAAACTGATGTGATCGATGCACAAGTGATGCCGTTTGACACCGGTGACATGCAAAACAATCAGACTTTTACTGTATCGGAGGCCGATAGCGGCGATGTTACCGCACGGCTGGTCACCGGTGCTCCGCAGGCCCGCCGGTTGTATTATCATCCGGAATATAATTTTCAGACGGTGAACAATCCAAATGCGGGCGGCGAGTGGCTGGAGCCTTGGCTGGAAGGTGACCGCAAAGATTTTGCGCAGGACACCTTTACCGAATTGTACAAAAAGGAGGCGGGGCTGTGATGCTGACATTAGGCCAGCTGCGGGACTGGATCAAAGCACAGATTCCGGAATTACGCAATTGTATCGCGGTAGGCTCCATCGACGGAAACAAAGAAAAGTTTGTAGGTGTATATCCTCTCAAACTCTCCAGCAGCGCGCAGCGCATCTGCCTGGGCGGAGCGGAACAGACCGGCTACCAGGAGCGCGGCGCGTCGGTCCTGGTCCACTGGACGAAAAGTGTCGATGAGGCAGAGCAAAAGGCAATGGAAATCTACCGCCTATTTTATGGCTCGTCCCGTGTCGTCATGGGGGAAAGTCTCGCTATTAAGATTGACCCAGGCCCCGGCCCCATTTCGGTCGGAAAAGATAAGAACGGGATCAGCGAGTTTGTTATACAACTAAAAATTACTTATGAAAGGATCTGATCTGATGGACGGTGTTTTCCCGGTATTTGAAAACAAGTTCAAGGTCGGTACAAAAGGCGAATCCAGTACAGAATCCGACATGTCTGCAGTGATGGAAATGGAAACCTTTTCTGTCAAAATGGACGGCAAAGTCGAGGAATGGACGCCGATGGATGCCGAGGGCTGGACAAAACGCCTGATGACCGGTAAAGGTTTCACTATCACGCTTTCCGGCAAGCGATACAACGGCGATCCCGGCAATGATTATGTTGCTGGGCTGGCGTGGAAATCCGGCCGAGATTGCAGCAGTAAATTTGTTTGGGAGTTCCCGAGCGGCGGCAAACTCGAATTTAATTGCGTGATCAACGTTACCGCCCCGGGCGGTGGTGATAGCACCAACGTGGATAAGCTGGAGTTTGATGTAATGAGCCACGGAAAACCGGTTTATACCCCGCCTGTTCCTTCAGGCGGCTGATAGCTTAATATTCAAATGATAAACAGCCCTCTGCGCTTGCAGGGGGCTGAATTTTTAGGAGGAATCTTGCATGGGTAAGTTGTACACCCTCGACGAAAAATTGCTGGTCGGCACGCCGGAGATCCGCGTTGGCGACAAAGTCTATCCGGTTGATGACCGGCAGAAGACGGTCAAAAAGTTGATGAAGCTGACAGAGGGAGAGAAGAGCATTGCTGAAAGCATGGATCAAGTGCTGAAGCTGGCTTTTGGTGAGAAAGCCGCCAGGGAAATCGACGAAAGGAACCTGCCGTTCCCGGCGTATGAAAAACTGTTTGAATTGGTGATGGCTGCCATGACCGGTGAGGAGCCCGAAGAAATCTCTGCCCGATTTCAAGAAGCAAAAAATACCGAACAGCAGCCGCACCTGGTATGACGTCGATCACGATCGGGTACTGATCGAGCAGAGCATTGCCAAGCAGTACGGTGTGCTGCCCTCGGAGCAGGAAAACCTGAAATATTCCGACTGGGCCAAAATGGTCAGCGGCCTGATGGATGATACGCCGCTCGGCTATGTGGTGTCGATCCGATCGGAAACTGACCAGGAGATCATCCGTCGTTTTACGCCGGAGCAGCGCGCTATCCGGCAGGACTGGGAGCGCGTGAGGACAAAGCGAATTCTGCAGTTGCCGGAAAAGGAACTGCGTCAGCAGTTTGCCCAGATGGAACAGGCCATGGCAGCAATGTTCGCGCCGAAGGGACGGTGAGTATATGCCAGGAGAAAAAACAGGCACATCGGTCGGCGTTATTACGCTTGATCTGCGGATCGCCGCAAAACTCAACGAGCAGCTGCAGGCGATCGCGGCCGGCGCCAATCAATCGGCGCAGCGCAGCTTCGAGGGCCTCGGAAAAACGGTAGAGCAGTCTATATCAAAGCCGGTGGAACGCGCCGGCAAGGTGATGGAACAGGCAATTTCTGCCCCGGTAGAAAAAGCAACGCAGGCCGTGAAGGCTCCTCTGCAAAAAATGACCGATCAATTTGAGCAGTCCGCAGAGGAAATCCAGGAGATTGCGGAGCGTGCCGCCAAACGGTGGGCAGATAGTATTTCCCCCAAGCCCGGCCCATCGCCTTTACCAACGACCGCTCCAAAGATTGTGAGCAGTGCCGATAGCACCGCGGCAGAGGCCGCCCAGTATATGGCGAATTGGGATCCGATTTCCCTGAAGCTCAAAGAGGCTCAGCAGCGGATCGAGGAGATTCCCAAGGTATCCGAGGACGCTGCTCAGAAAACAGGCAGCATATTTTCCAGGTTGGCCGGCAAGATCAAGAGCGTATTTACTTCCGCCCAGAAAGACGTGCAGGACGCCGAAGTCAAAGTGTTTGCCGGTGCACAGGATGCAGTCGCAAAGAGCACCGGCGCAGTCGAAAAGGCAGAAAACCGAAAGCGTGGATTTTACCGCAGCACAGCTCGAATGCAGGCAAATGCCGTACTATCGGCCGTCACCAGCACTTCAAAGGGAATTGCCCGGGTGGGCGTTCTTGGCCGTGCGCTGTCAGCGAGCCTCTCCGGATCCTTTGCGATCGCGGGACCGCTGGCGATTGCCGCTGCGGCATTTGCGGTACTGTCAAAATCTATATCTCTAGCCAATGTAAACAGCAGCCAGTTTAAAAACTCTCTAAATGAGGTAAAGGCAAATCTCCAGGTGGCATTTACGCCGATCTTTCAGGCAATCCTGCCGGCGCTGAACGCTCTGATGTCCGGGCTTGCCGCGGTAACACGGTACATTGCAACATTTATTTCTGCAATCTTTGGGAAGACCTACGCGCAGTCGTTGGCCGCAACCAAGCAAATGCAGAAAAATGCCACAGATGCCGCAAAATCAAAATCCGGTAGCGGATCCAAGGATAAGGGGTCCCTGGCCGGATTTGATGAGCTCAACGTAATCGGGCAGAAAAGCAGTTCTTCCGCCGCGGACGGAATCGACTACGATGCAATTAATTCTAAAGGATCTACGGCAGCCACGCGCCTGGCCGAGAAGTTCAAGGCGGCTTGGCAGAACATAGCAGCGGGCTTTAACGATTATGTGATCCAGCCGATTCAGGACAACCTCTATAAATTCGATGCACCAATCGAACGGTTCAAAGCTTTGTTTGCTGGAATCGGCCAACAGTGCAGCGCGTGGGTGGAACCGCTGTCCCGCTGGTTCCAGACGGATCTGAAAAGTGCTGTTGCAATTGGGATTGGCGCCGCCTCCACAATCCTGGCCGGCTTTATGGATAGCCTGGCCATGGTCGCAGAAACCATCTGGAAGACACTGCAGCCGGCGATTAACTGGGTTGTTACCAAAGGGCTGCCGATGCTCACGGACATCTTTGTCGAGGTCAGCAAAACAGCTGTAACCGTCTTTGATGTCCTAAAGACAGTGTTCGACACTCTCTGGCAGGGCGTAATTGCCCCGTTCGCACAGTTTGTGAGCAAAGCTGTAACCGATGTACTTAATCTTTTCTCCAGCCTTTGGGAGCAATACGGAGCATCAACCTTTGATAAGATCCGCGCCGCGATCAGCAGCGTAAAGGATCTGTTTCTCAATATCTGGAACAACTTCCTGGCGCCTATCTTTGGCCAGATCTTTCAGACGCTGGATCAGCTCTGGACGGAACATCTGCTGCCGCTGATCGGTCAGATCGGCGAATTTGTACTGAAGCTGGTGAACGGAGCGCTCGAAATCTACAACGGCTTTGTCGCTCCTATAGTCAACTGGTTTGTAGCAATGTTGGGACCGAAGATTGCTGCGGTCATAGGGACGATCGTTCAGCTGATTGGCGGAGTTGTCGGCACTATCGCAGACGCCGCAACAAATATTCTGAAAGCCCTGGGCGGCGTGTTGGATTTTGTTGTTGGAGTTTTCACGGGTAACTGGGAAAAGGCATGGAACGGCGTCAAGGAGATCTTCAAAGGGGTATTCGGTGCTTTGTACGACATTGCAAAGATACCTTTGAATGGGATTATTACTCTGATGAATGGTGTGATTGCTGGGCTCAATAAGTTGATCAGCGGATTAAATAAAATCCATTTTGAAATTCCTGATTGGGTACCCGGAAAACTCGCAGGAAAATCCTTTGGGATCCATATTGATCCGATCCGTGATATTCCCTATCTCGCTAAAGGCGGTATTCTGGAGCAGCCCACACTTGCCATGATGGGTGAATATCCCGGGGCAAAGAGTAATCCGGAAATCGCGACGCCGCAGTCATTGATGCAAGAAACATTCCTGGAAACGATGATTCCGCTGCTGAACGAGCTGGTAGCCTTCCGCGAGGACGTCCTCCAGTTGCTCCGGGAGATCATTGCAAAGGATCCCAGCATCACATTGGACGGAACCACACTTTCGCGCCTGCTCAAGCCGTATCTGGATGAAGAAAACAAGCGTGTCGGCGGGACCATTTACTAAGGGGGCGGCCATATGAAATACAAAGGCGAAATAAAAGTGAATGGCTTATGGTTGCCTTCCGTTACTACGCTGGATTTCTCAGTGGAGGATCTGGATCTGGAGGCATTTCGTTCGACGGACGGCTTGCTGCATCGTCAGCGCGTAGGGAATAAGATCAAGCTCAGTTGCGCATGGCAGATCATTGAAGATAGTGACGATTTTAAAGAATCATTCAATATCCTAAACAGCTTGCCTGAATTTTTTCCTATGATCTTCCCGCACCCGGGCGGAAACCGGTCCTTTGAGATCGCTGCTTACCGAGGGCCGCTGTCCACATCCTTAAAAACCTTTTACTGGGACAGGCAAAACCGAAAGCTGGCACAGTGGCAAAACCTAAAAACGAATTTTATTGAGCGATAGGGGGCGGGTGGTTGATTAAGGTATCAGATCAATATTATGACGCTGCCCGCGCACCGGCGCGCACCTGGCGCGGGAAAGTATCATTCGGGGTGTTTGACATCACCGCGCGCAGCGACGCCACTGCGGCCGCTGAAGGGCAACCGTTTACCGACCCGGCGCAAACTTTGGACACTGTGACTACGGTGCCGGCGGTAGGGACATGCGAACTGGATCAATTTAAGGTTGATGGATCGATGACACTGTTTCCGGATACTCCACCGGCCGGCATGAATTTTGGTTGGTGGTCCTCGGAGGTTTCCGGAGCTGACGGAACCTTTGCGGATCCGCCGCTCATTACCTACACCTTCACGCAGCCGCACAGCTCAGTGGGGCTTACACTGCAATTCGTGGAGCTGGTGCAGGGTATCACGGCAACAGCCTACCAGGGCGACTCCGTCCTGGCCATCAAGACCTTTTCGGGTATCAACTCCGCGCTGGCCGTGCTGGACTTCCCGGTTGAAAATTACGATAAGATCGTGATTGAGATCGTGCGGGTGCAGCCCTTCCATTACGCGAAGCTGCTCGAAATCAGCTTTGGTGTGGAATATGTGTACAATGATACTGTTTTGACCGGGTTTGACGTCCTGGAAGAGATTGATCTAACAAGCAATACCATCAGCAGCAATACGGCCACGATCACGCTGAACAATTTGGATCAGCGTTTCAATATGTTTAACCCTCAGAATGAGGTGCGTTTTCTCCAGGAGCGCCAGCAGCTGACGGTGACGGCCGGCCTGCTGGTCGGTGATAGCTACGAGGATGTTCCTCTTGGCCGCTTTTACCTGTCAAAATGGGAGAGCCCCACGCAGAACACAACGAAGTTCACGGCCTACGATCTTCTTTCGCTGATGGACGGGACTTATTATAAATCTCGCCTATACCAGGGTGATCGCGCGGAAACCGTGCTGCTTGAGCTGTTTAGGGATCTAAATCTGTACGACGCGCAGGGAAACGCTCTGTTTTATATTCATCCCAATATTCGGGATGTGGAAATCAGCGGGTATCTGGCGCCGATGAGCTACCGTGATGCGCTGCAGCGGATTGCGTTTGCGCTGGGGGCCGTGGTCAAATGTGACCGGTCTGGTAAACTGCTGATCTACCGCGCTACCGAAGAAACGCGCAATGCCATTGTAATCGACCAGTACACGATTTACCAAGGTACCCTGATGGCCGGGACCTTTGCTGCCGGCCAGGGGATTATCTTGCCGCGTAAAACAGTGCCGCTCCCGAATCCGGTGGTGATTGACCGATCACTGTATAAGGATCCTAAAACGACGCTGGGCAAGTATTACAACCGCGTTAATGTGGAGCAGTACAGCTGGCGGCTGAAAGCTGAGTCAGAAACGCTGTATGAAGGTGTAGTCACCGGCGAAGCGATCATACAGTTTTCGGCGTATCCCGCGGCGGAGGTTAGCATAACGGGAACTTACGAAAGTGTGGAGATTTACGCCTGCGCTTGCAAAATTACCGGCGCGACTGGCCCCATCGTGATTACCGGGCAAGTTTATGAACCTCTGAAAAAGGTCGTATCGGCGCAGCTGCAACAGGTGACAGCCGGGGTTGCGCAGAACGCACTGGACGTCAAGGACATTACTTTGATTGCCCAGGATGATACGGCGCAGCATGTGACAGCCTGGCTGCTGGATCGGCTACAAAACCGGATCACCCAGAGTTTTCCCTGGTGTATTATCCCTTCGGTTGAGCCTTCGGATTATTGTAAGGTCGAAACAGCGTTCGGGGAATTCAGGGAATCCCAAATCAGGAAAATGCACTTTATTTACAACGGCGCTTTGACCGGCGACAGTGAGGTGATCGGATGATCTGGACGCAACCCAGAATATGGGGAAAGGCCGACAAAATCAACGTTTCAGACTGGCAGCGTATCGAAGACAACACCCGCTGGATTGCGGAGTTTTACGGTGTGACGCTCCAGTATAAAACCTGGCAGTACACCAGCTGGCCAACGCCGGCGGAAGTCACACGGATCGAGAGCAATATCAACGCCCTGTTGGAGCAGACACACAACTTTCAAAGTAAATTCGATTTGCAGCTCCTCAACGAGATTGAAGGCTGCCTTCTGACACTGCGTGAAAAGGTTGTGGAGCTGCAGCTCAGCATTCGACGGGCAGGGACCTTCGCGGCCGGCCAACAAAACTATATTCCTTTGGGAGGGACTGAATAATGGCAAAGATTATTTTCCAGGATGAGGAAGGGCAGTATTTAAATCGCTATCAGCTTGTGCCGGTCGACGGACAGCCGAATGTCTACGACTTAATCCGCTTGGCCAACATCACTAAGCAGGGCACACCCATATACAAAGAAACGCTCGATAGGCTGATACAGGACGAGGACCTCAACGCCCACACCACCGACACCATCGCCCACATGACTCAGGCACAGAAAAATCAACTTGCGAATGCGTTACCGTCGGACGGCACAGCCGCTGATGCTAAAAGAGTGCAAACTCAGTCTCACCCTGACCATCATTTGCGCGCTGTGTGGGATGGGTCAGATAGATTTGATCTGGATGTAACTGCCGATGATGGCTCTCAACGACTTGTCCGAGTACAAGACGCAAAGTGGTCTTGGAGTGCCGGTAACACTACCTCTGTAGCCGGGGCTCTCACCGTATCCACCGCTGCACCGTCGTCTTACATTGGAGACGGTAAAATGTGGGGTGTGTACTGATGCCGGAACTCTGGACGCCGTCAGGCGGCGTGAACCGCAAACTCAAAGAGCTATACACTCCATCTGGCGGCGTCAACCGGAAATTGAAAGAATTGTATGCAGTCAGCGGCGGTGTAAACCGGCTGATTTTTAGTGGTTTAGACGCGGAAGTACGCGTTTGGGTTGAAGTTAGCGATAACGATTATCCGATGGAGGCTGTCATGAATTCTGATGGAAGCGGCTATTTCTTAGGAACTTTACAAAACGATATAGCCCATTCATATTCAGCAATTTACGAAATAACTTTTTCAGAAGCAAAATCTTGTGCGGCAGGAGAGCGCATTTTTCAAATGGGCTCTTATTTTAACAGGCTACGCATCAACTCAACTCTTTGTAATTGTGCCATCCTTATAGGCAATTCAGTAATGGCATCAAAGGATTTACCCAAGAGCACTACAGAGGAGGGAGAGATTGTAAACGGCTTCTCCATAACGGCAGGGAGCGCCATAGGTCCGTACAATACATGGACTATTAAATTTAGATTTACCGGCCGAAGGGGATCAAACACTTTTGAAATGAGCTGGGGAGCAGGAATATGGACTGTTTTAGGGCAACAGCTCAATAATGTATCACTTATATAGGAGTTGATAAAATGTTACAGCAAATCATTTTTGCAGATGGCACGGCGCTTGCCGTTGCCGTCATCAAAGGCCAGTCGGTCTACCATCAGGACGCTCAGCGGGATAGCTTGGAGATACAGATCGCCAAAGGTACAATCTCTTTTGACGATCTCGACGCCCTGACCGCCGACAGCGACAAAACCGACCGCCTGACTATCGTCACGCAGGACGGCGACGCACAGACACAGGCCACGCTTGACCATTATGTTATCCGCACTGCACTGGCGCTCAAGCCGGTGGAGATTACTCCCGCCACGGCAGATGCGGCGGCAGTGACCGAGGACAGGCTGTGCATCACGCTGGCTCAGCTCACTTATGCAGAGGTGCAGCAGGCGGCGCAGGTGGCTGCAATCGCCGACATGCAGGCCGCTATTACCGCATTAGCATTCGGGGGTGAGGCGTGATGAATATCTTGCTTAAAATTGCCTGCCAGGTAATTGCCCGCAGGAGAGCAAACGGAGAGGTTTTTGAGGACATAATTAAGGAATACCCGCGCATGACGGCGGCACAGGTTGCTGAAATCAGGGAGGAGTTGAGCATTGATGATTAAAGGTATCGACGTATACAATGCCAGCGGAACGATAAACTGGTCACAGGTATTTGCCGCGGGGTACAAATTCGCCATGATCAAAGCCAGCGAGGGCCACACACTGGCAGATGCGAGCATGGCCCGCAATCTGGCAGGAGCGGCAATGGCGGGGCTGCATACCGGCGTGTATCACTGGATTCATGCGGAATCTGTGGCCGAAGCCGTTCAGGAGGCTGATTTTTTTCTCAAACTTATTCGCGGCTGCAAAATGGAATATCCTGTTGCACTCGACATTGAGCAGGCCACGATTTTAAGGTTGTCAAAGGATAAGCTGACCGATATTGTGATAGCGTGGTGCCAGCGGGTGCAGCAGGCAGGGTATTATGTCGCTCTGTACTGCGCAATCATCTGGTATGGTCCCGTATCAAGCAGTACGATATCTGGCTGGCGCAATATAACTCCACTGTTACAAAGGACTATCCTGTGGCAATTTGGCAGTACAGCGAGAGTGGCCGAGTGCCTGGTGTAAAAGGTGGCACTGGCGCAGTTGACCTCAATATATCTTACAAGGACTATCCGGCCATTATCCGCGCCGGAGGATATAACAATTATCCAAAGCCTGTGGCGCCACCGGAGATCACCGGCCTGACGCTCGACACACCCAGTGGAAAAGACTTGGCTACGGGCGAGCGATATACCGTGCTGGCAAAGTGCAAAGACAAACCCACCGTGACCACCACCGGTCGAGACGTAATCGCCGTATCGGAACCGCGCCTTGATCCGAAAGGCCGCGGTTGGTTGATCGACGTGGAGGGGTTGCCGCCGGAGCCGGTTGTAAGGCATGGACATATTGCGGTCACTGCTGCCGGTGTGACGCAGCAGTGCAATTTTAATGTGTTGTGAGGGGGTGGTAGTATTTGAGGGATTGGCTTATTAAGTATTGGCTGGGTGTGGTGTTCGGAGCTGTGACCGGCGCGGGAAGCTGGGCACTTACTCACTTGTGGAAAAAACAAAAAGACCAGCAAGGGCAGCAGGAAGCCATGAAAGACGGCATGCTCGCCTTGATGCATGACCGAATCTTTTGCGTATATGCCGATTGCCGAGCGAAAGGCTACGCAACAGTAGAGGATATACGCAATCTAGAATACCTATATCGGCCATATCACAAACTGGGAGGCAACGGAACTGGAACCGAATTGTATGAGCGTATTAAAAAGATGCCTCCCGAACCTGTAGAAAAATGATAGCCGGTAACCCCCGGCA
>OFCQ01000382.1_pt1 | contig 19821 bp, 22 predicted proteins | sample 1520861 | NCBI WGS metagenome assembly OFCQ01 (sample SAMEA2699036, study PRJEB24076) | metagenome | biome: Human gut stool | place: Spain | collected 2012-11-21 | reverse complement strand
CAGGCATTCCACCTGCTAGACTACTCGCCCTTGTCTGGGCGCACAATTCCGATTTGTTGCTCACTTTTCGTATTCAAATTATACCATAAAACTTGTGAACAGTTCTACCGCAACTTTGGACTATATGAGAAAAGTCCGAACAGTTTTCTGCCCGGACTTCCTCGCTCAATCATAAATCAATTCCGCTTTCACAATCTCCTCTGCCTGTGCCTTGCAAGCGTTCATCTGCCGCACCCATTCCATTTGATTATCGGCTTTCAGTTGCTCGGTCACGCCGTACTGCTTTGCCAGCTTCGGCACGATCAGCTCCATGCGTTTTCGTGCCGCTTCTTCAATCTCGGCGCAATGTTCAAAGAGCTTGTCGGATAGCACCAGTTCATTGAACAGTATCGGGCGGTGCATTTCTAAATACGCCTTGCGAAGTCTGCCGTAGTGTCCGATGGGCTTGGTCTTGCGGATAATGATGTTCGGGATAAGATAATCGCCGTTCCGTGTGTAAGTGATATTCATGCTGTTTGTACTCCTTTCATCGGCTCTCTCTGCGGTAAACTGCTGGCGGGAACGAACACGCCCTTTGCAATATCCTCCGCACGAATGGCGGCTTTCTTGGCTTCGATTTCTGCCTTTTTTCTCCCCTTGATTTTGTCCTCGTATCGCTTCTGCGCTCCGCTGGCTTTCCGCTTCAAGTAGTTCTGATGAAGCCTGTCTTTGCGTTCCTCACGCTTGCGGATTTCTTCTAATTCCTCTGGGGTCAGCTCCACTTCTCCAAACGCCGGAGGAACAAATCGCCCGACAAAATTGAAGTAAATCTCGACCTCCTGTGTGGTCTGTATACTGCCCTTGCGGTCACGCTCATGCACAAGGATTTTCTCGATAAACTCGTTGAGCATGGCAATGGTCAGCTTGTCGAAGTTCTCATATTTGTCAATCAGAGCGATAAAACGGTCAGCGTCCTTTTCGTGCTTCTCATAGCTCTTGACAGCCTTTTCCAGAACAGAGATTTCAGCGGTAAGCTCGGACTGTTCCTTTTCGTATTGAGCGTCCAGAGTGGCGTATCTGCTGTCGGACAGCTTGCCTAAAATGTTGTCCTCATAGATTTTGCAGAGCAGGACTTCCAGCTCGGAAACTCTCTGCTTTGCTGTGGCAAGGCGTGTGCGCTGTTTTCTGACCTCTGCCGTCTGCTGGCTGGACTGCGCTTCCTGCACCACACGGACAAACTCGGCTCGGTCATGCTTGGCATACTCGGCAATAGCTTTGAGCATTTCGGAAACAAGGGACAGTACCACATCTTCATTGATACGGTGCTGTGTCGTGCAGAGCTTTCCAACTGGGACTTTGCTGTATTGGGAACAGGTATATTGAGAAATACGCTTGCCGTTGTTGGTACGGTGGACATACATCTTGCCGCCGCAATCGGCACAATAAAGCAAGCCTGTGAGGGGAGCTGCTTCGCCCCAGCCGTCCGGGTAGCGTCTGACATTCCCACGGATTTTCTGCACAAGGTCAAAGGTCTGCTGGTCAATGATAGCTTCATGGGTATTCTCGAAAATCGTCCATTCGTCCTCCGGGACATAATGGCTTTTCTTGTCCTTGAAGTGCTTTCGAGTCTTGAAGTTGATGGTGTGTCCCAGATATTCACGCTTTTCAAGAATGTTGCAGATGGTGGAAGAACCCCAGCCGTACACATCTTTGAAAGTCTTGTTTTTATTCACACCCTCGCCGTGCTGGGCAAGGTAAGCGGACGGAATGAGGATTTTTTCTTCTTTCAGCTTGCTGGCGATCTGATACGGACCGTAGCCCTCAATCGTCATGGCAAAGATGCGCTTGACCACATCAGCGGCTTCGGGGTCAACCAACCATTGGTCTCTGGCTTCGTTCCAGAGATAGCCGTAAATGACCGTGCCTGTGAGGTGCTTGCCGGACTTGCCTTTGGACTGGAAAGTGGAACGGATTTTACGGCTGGTGTCTCTGGCGTAATACTCGTTCATAATGTTGCGGAAAGGGGTAAAATCATCGTCACCTCTGGCACTGTCCACGCCGTCATTGATGGCGATAAGGCGAACGCCACGCTGACGCAGGATTTCCATAATCTGACCTACTTTCAGATAGTCACGACCCATGCGGCTCATGTCCTTGATACACAGATACTCCACATTCCCGGCTTCCACTTCTTTCATCATTGCCAAAAATCCGGGACGGTCAAAGCAGGTGCCGCTAATGCCATCGTCCGTGAAATGGACAATGTTTGTAAAGCCCTGCCGTGCGGCGAACTCCTCCAACATTGCCTTTTGATTGGATATGGAGTTGCTCTCACGCTGTTGGTCATCATCTTTGCCAAAGTCATCACGGCTCAGTCGTTCGTACAGAGCTGTGATTTTCTCGTTTTTTCTCATAACTTGCGCTCCTTTCTTCGGTTTTAGATTGTGTGTTCTAAGAGACTTCCCAACTGCTTGATTAAGAAGTCTTTTAGAGCATACAACACCGGCAACAAGTTTGTACTTTTTGTACTGTCTTACTGCAAAATGATTGGGTTTTTCCGTTTCCAGCTCCTCAAACAGTAAGTCCACGGCATTTTTTAAATTCTCATCATCCTCTCTGGCTTCGCTGGCATCAATCATATCAATCAGCATTGCGAAATTCTGCTCCTCCTCCGGAGCTTCATAGCAGATATAAGCGATAAGTGCCGTGTAATAGAGCTCTTCAGCCTTCACCCAGAAGTCCTCACCAGATTGCTGTTCCTCTCCTTTGGTGTTGACTATAATCGTGTTTACAAATTTCAAAATATCCTTTTCGCTTCGAATATAGGCGAATGGATTATAATGCATGGATTTAGCAAAGTTTATGGTATTCAAAACTTTTATCTTGTACTTTCCCCTTTTAAGCATTTTTCCGCACTCTACCAGTACCGTTCCTTTCGGATCAGTAACCACATAAGATGAGTGCATCTGCATCAGGTTCGGTTTCACAAAGAAACGGGTCTTACCGGAACTGGAACCACCAATGACAAGAATGTTTTTGTTTCTTGCATACTTTGGCTCTTTCGGTCTTCCGGACATCATCAGCCGTTCCGTCTGTGTCAGAAGCACATTATTTTCAAACACAGAGTCCATATATGGCTCTATGTCCTTGGCATTTTCCCATGAAGCGTTTTGTCAAGTGCTTTTTAGAGTTATTGACGCGACATATGCTCTTTTTTCCACGATAAAGCCCCACGCGGTCATACATGGGGCTGTGGGATTATGGTTGAAGTGGCGAAGTGGCAAAGTGGCAAGGTATCTGGGTTTTGCCACTTGGATTTTGCCAGTTCACTTTTTTAGGGCGTGATACCATGCTGCGCCGATACGCTTTGAGGTAATGCGCCCGTCAAGGTTTTTCTTTGCCGCCCGGACAGTACGGGCAGAAATTCCCGCGTCGGCTGCGGCTTTCTCTATGTCCTCGCTGGCAAGTTCTTTTCCGTCTGCCAGTAGGTCAAGTATCAGCTTTTCAGCCTGTTCGGTTTTGGTGGCGTTGTTGCCGCCCGCGCCGGACAGCAGCTCGTCGGCAGTTATATCATATTCGCCTATCCACTCAAAGCCTGTTTCCGGGTCAAGGCAAAAGGCAACGGGCTTTCCCTCCGGCGCAAGGGAAGATTTGTCGTGAATGATAACACGCACATTCGGCTCACGCTTCACGCGCCCGATTAAAAGGACGCTCCTTGCTGCGGCTCTAAAGTCGATAGAACCTAAGCCCCTGTATGCGCTCTGTCCTCCGGCAGCTTTGTTAAGGTGTCCGATAAGGATAACGGCGCACCCGGTACGCTCCGCAACTTCGGCAAGGCGGCGAAAAATGGGGCGCACCTCGTTTGCCTTGTTCATGTCGGCTTTGTCGCCCATATACGCCTGTATGGGGTCAAGGATAATCAGACGCGCCCCGTTCTGTATGATTGCTTTCTCTATGCGCTCGTCGGACAGGGTAAGCTCCCGTTTTGCTTCATCAATCACAAGCACCCGGTCAAGGTCTGCGGCGGCTTCTATCAAGCGGGGTTTGACGGTATCTCCCAAACCGTCCTCGGCGGTCTGATAAATAACTTGAAACGGCTGTATGGGCTTCATGCCCGGAAGCGTCCCGCCAGTGGTACAGGCAGCGGCAAGGCGCAGCGCAAAGGTGGTCTTTCCCTCGCCGGGGTTGCCCTGTACTATGGTTACTTTCCCAAAGGGGATATACGGCTCCCATAGCCATTCAACGGTCTGTGTGTCAACCTCGCTCATGCGGATAATCTCAACGGTTTCTTCCTGTGGCGGTTCTTTCAATCCATAGACAGCTTCCCGCAGATATTTCCCGTCTGTGATTTCGCCCCGGCGCGTCTGCACCTCGTTCCAGTCTTTGAAAAGAGGGATAAGGCGGTGGACGGTCAAGCCCTCCGGCATAAGCTCCACAAGGCGGCTACAAGCGTCGTTTCCGGCTTGGTCGCTGTCAAGGCAGAGATATACGGTCTTGATGTTCGGGCGGTCAGAGAGAAAGCGCATAAGGGCTTTATCTCCCACGCCACCCAGCGCAAGATAGCTTTGCTTCTGCCAGTCCTTTTTGAACAGACAGAGAAAAGATAACAGGTCAATAGGGGCTTCAAAGACAAACAATCTTTCGCCCTCGCCCCGATAGCAGAAGTTAAAGGCTTTGTCGCTGCCTTTCACATCAAGCCGGAAGTTCCCGGCTGTGCCGCGTTGGTGGGCGTATCGTGGTACTCCGTCCTCGTCCCGTCCTACGAATACGGCGTTATGGTGGGCGGCTTCCTCGTAAATATCCCCGGTGGAAAAGAAAAAGCCCGACACATCTTCATCAATGTGGCGGGCGGCTGTGAGGAAGTTCCTCGCTATGTGGTTGTCGGTGTTGTGGGGCGGCAGTCGAAAGTCAGAAAAGGACGCGGGGCTTGGTCTGTCCGGCGGCGGTGCTGCGCCTTTTTCTCCTGTCAGCAGTTCTACGGCTTCGGTAAAGCTCTTTCCGAAAAACTCCATGACAAAATCAATGGGTGCGCCGCCTTTGCTCTGGCTGTGCCTGTACCATTTGTTTCCCCGAATAGTCAAGCTGTCATGCCGTTTCCAGCGGTATTCCTGTCCGGCGCGGGTAAGCTGCTCGCCCTGTCCTTGCAGAAAAGAAACAAGGTCGGCTTGGTTGGCGCAGTCTATTTGTTCTTGGGTGTAATACATAAAATTTCAACTCCTTTCAGCGGTCTATATCGTGCCGCTTGGTGCGGCTCTGTGTTTGCTCCGGCTGCTCGGCTTTCAGCGCAATATCGACGCACTTGCGTATCTTCTGAAGCTCGGCAACTTCGGCGCGGGTAGCTTTCAGTTTGGTGTAGTCAGTATCTCTCTGCTCTTTGATGTCGGCGTATTCCTGTTTCCATTTGGAGATAGGCAGCGTCTTTGTATCCGTCAGATTTGCATGGAGATAGCGGCTTGCTGCGTTCCATAAGGTCAGCTCGGCGCGGTGGGCTTCCTCATACTTATCCCGTTTGTTCGTCCAGCCGTTTTTCAGCTTTTTTAGTTCGGCATGAATGGGCTTATACTGCAAATAATTCTCTCCGTTCTCTATCAGCTTTTGCAGCTCTTTCATGCGCTGCTCGGCGGCTTTCATTCCCTCCCGGATAGAAAAGGCTTCATCACTGACAGAGGAAAGAGAAGCGTCCAACTCGTCAAGTGTAGAGATACCATGCTCCGCAAGATAATTGGCTGCCTGTGATATGGTTTTCAGTTCGTCGGCTGCGTGTTGGTGCTGCCAGCTCTGCGAATACTTCCGGCTCTTTTCCCTCTGAACGCCCAAATACTTCATCAGAAGATTTGCAAGGTTCGGAGATTTTGGCGGTTGTTGTTTTCTTGGGGAAGTTTCCCACGCCGCAAGCAGTCCGGCAATCCATTCTTTGAGGTTGCCGATCTGCGCCCGGATTTCCTTTATCAGTCTGTTTGATTTGCGGATAGCCCGGTTCAGTTCGCCTTTCTCGGTGGCTATGCCTTTCTTCTCCATTTGACAGGCGGCTACGCCCATGTGGACAGTAGGTATCTCGTCAATTCCTCTCTCGGCGTTGCTGCGGTGGTCGATACGCTCTGTGCTTCCGGCGCGTTCAAGATAGCTGTTTGAAATATCAGCCCACGCTTTGCGCCACAAGAGGGCGTTGCCTTTGTCGTTCCAGCCTGTGAGGTCAACCTTGTGGGTCTTGTATCTGCCATTCGGCAAGCGTATGCGCTCCCCGTTTTCATCAAGGTCATATTCCTTTTTAGACTTCGCCGCCCACGCGCCGCGCTCGTCAAGTGGTCGCATGGTCAGCATGATATGACAATGGGGGTTGCCGCTGTCGGTGTCATGGATAGCAAAATCCACGCACATTCCTTTAGAAACAAATTGAGAGGAACAGTATTCCCGGACAAGCCGTATCTGTTCCTCTCGTGATAATTCTATGGGGAGTGCTGCGTCAATCTCACGCGCAAGCTGGGCGTTCCCGGCTTTCTCATAAAGTTCCACGCTGTTCCATAGGGTAGAACGGTCAGAGAAAGAGGGCGGGGCATGGGGCGGCAGCATGATTTCGGTATGGACAACGCCGCCTTTGCGGGTGTAGTCGTGGGTCATTCCGTCCCACTCGTTTGTCAGCTTTTCGCCGCTTCGGTAGGCGGCTGCGGCAACTGCTGATTTGCCTTTGCCCCGACTGACTATGCTGATGTTACAATGGTAAATGGCTATGGGTATCACCTCCAGTATAGCGGATATAAAACTTGTGGAAAATGAATAGCTTGCGTAGCAAGGTGTTCGGTTTCCGCAAGTACACAAAAGGGTAGACAGCGCAAGCTGTCGCAGGGGAAGTGTAGCGTCCCCTGTCTGCGGCAAAGCCGCCAATCGTAGCGCGGGGTAAAATCCCTGTGCTTAAGATAAAGCCCTCGGCAGAGCGCACACGCCCGTTAGGGTGTATAAGTGCGCCCTTAGTGTCTAAGGGATTTATTCAGCGTTCCCGTTCTCGGCTCGTTTTTTCAGATATTCCCGTACCAGCTCACTCGTCAGTGCAAACCTAAGAAGTGCTGCGGCTTCCTCGTCGCTCATGTTCTTTGCTTCCGGCACAATGCTTTCAAAGACTGCGCCTCGGACAATAAGGCGGTGGCTGCGTGTCCGGCGTTCCTCTTGCGACAGCTTTTGCCGCAGCACCTTTTCCCGGTTCTCAAACTGCCGGATTTTCTTTTTTCCGTCCTCGATTTCGGCTTGCAGTTCCTCGCGGGTTTTCTCTCTTGGCTTTGTCATGGTTGATCGCTCCTTTCTGCTCATAGCATAGAAAAGAGCAGCCGTTTTTGTGTGAAAAAGGCTGCTCTCATTGAATTATTTGGTTTGTATTTATATCGGTAACTACGAAAACTTATTGACTTATGCTTTCTAAAGGGAAAGTAACACTCCAATTTCCTTCGATATGTGTATCGCTCGTAACAAAATATCCATATACTTTATATTGGGTTAAATCAACATCTGACAAATCATAAACATATTCCACATACCGTTCTTGATGTTCACTATCAGTAGAAAATGCAATATTTGCGATACAGTGGATTTCCTCTCCTTTGTCATTTTTGAAATAGATATAGCCATGATTATCCGTTTCTAAACTATCCTCGTACTTGACTTGTATATGCAATTTCCCATCCACATATCCCATGGCTGTAATATCTACCTCAGCAATAGGGGAACACAGAATACCTGTTGTTTTCAATGCCTGAAAATTGTTTTCCATTTCATTGTAGTTTGTTCCCCCACCACCCCAAATTTGAGTCGGGGTAATTGTTTTTGGTGTAGCACTAATTTGGGTCAAATCCAAATCTGTCAATATCGCATCATATTCCTGCTTATTGCTCAGCATTTCTCGGACACAAAAAGTAATTTTCTCACCAATAATGTCTTTTTCATTCCATTGTGATATAGAAATTAGGAAAGTGGCGGTTTTTGTTTCGGTGTCATAGCTTATATTTTCACACGAACTGCTACAATCAAAAGGTGTATTGATACTAAAGCTATCAAACAAATCTGTCGTTTCATCAATTCTATCTCCGTCAATATCTTGTACGGAAATAAAAATCTTTGCTTCGCTACCCTCAACATAAGCCGAAATTACTTCAAACTTAATCCCATTATCCTCGCAGGACATACTAACAGGCTTTAACTTTTGGGCAATTGCCGGAGATACCTTGTAGAGTAGATTATAAGCTGGTCCAAAATCTGCTGCCGCTAATGCTGGAACAGACATGGTAAAAACAAGGAGCAAACTGGCTACCATAGCTCCCCATTTAATCCAAATGGGCTTCTTGACCTTTTTCTTATAGTTAAGGGCTTCGTCAATGTATTTGTTGTCAAGCTCGCTCATAGCGTCGGAAAACTTCTTTGCGTTCATATAAAGACCTCTCTTTCAATTAAATATTGTTTCATCTTTTCGCGGATACGGGTCAGCCGGACAGAGACATTTTTCTCTGAAAGCCCCACAACCTCGGCTATGTCTTTGTAGCTGTCAGAAAACCAATAGCGGCGCATGAAAATAACGCGGTTTTCAGTAGTCAGCGTATCTAAAAAACTTTCAATGATACGGGCTAATTCTTTAGCTTCAATTTCTGCTTCTACTGTGTGAGTATCTGCTACATAGGTTTCAATTTCCTCCAAAGCAATCGTGTAATGGCTGCTTCGTTTGGCTGCTTCCTTTCTCCAATAAATTTTGATTGAAATGTTCCGAACGATTTTCAGAACATAGGATAAAAGTGGGTTAGGTCGTGCAGGGGGAATAGTGTTCCATACACCTAAATAAGCGTCGTTTACACATTCCTCTGCGTTCTGCCTACTTCCTACGATATGATAGGAAAGATTGTGGCAGACTGTTCCGTATTTTATATCCAACTCCCGTATGCCTTGTTCTGAACGTTCAAAAAACATTTCTATGATTTTTTCATCCTCTATCATTGCACCGCCTCCTCTCCGGCTTCACCTATATACTACGGTTTTAACGACGAATACTACATCAAATCTCAAACTTTTTCAAAAAATTATACCACACTTCGCGTGAGATTGCTTGCGTTAGCTTTCGCCGCTTCGCTGGCGGCTCTCCGGCGTTGCTCATTGTATGGGGCGGTCAGACGGAAAGAGAAACGCCCCTTTGCAATATCAAACTCCATGCAGCCTGTTTCGTGGTCTGTGTCGGTCTGGTAGCACTCGTCGGGGTACTGCTCGGCATAAGCGGCAAGCCGCTTTTTGAGGTTGGTGTTGTGGGTGCGGATATGGATAAGGGGGTCTTTCTCGTCAAACCATATATCGGTGGTCTTTTCCTGTTTGGTAAGCCCTGTTCTCATGCAAGCTCCTTTCTGCGTCCCTGTTACGCAATAGGGGTGTTTTTCGGGTGTTTTCCTCGGCTCTTGACTTGGGGAAAACTGCGTTTTTGACGATAAAAACCGCCCAAACGGGGAATGTATCGTCGGGGCGGCTGTTATCGCAAGATTTCTGTTTTTTCCGGCTCTTGACCGTCAGACGCAGAAAAACGCAGACTGTCGGCAAGTATCGTTTTCAGCAGCTTGTCGGAGAATGTTTCTGTGGCGTTGTGGTTAAAAAACAGCTCCGCAACAATGGTCTGCCCGTTTCTCTGTGTCGTGATAACTCCGTCCGGTTTGGTCGGCGGGGTGGGTGTTCCTTTCTTTTCTGTCAATAGGTTACTCCTTTCTCCGGGCGTAAAAAAGGGACTTCCCGTAGTTCGGAAAATCCCTCTATGATGTTGCTATTCTGTTTTATGGTGCGGACAGTGCGGCGGCAGCCTGCGCCTTTTTCTTCGCCCGATATTCCCGCGCTTTGATACGGTCGTACTCCCGCCTCTTTTCAAGATTTCTCGCCCGGTATTCTCTTGAATAGTTGCGGTGGTAGGCGCGGCTCTTTTCCTTTCTTGCTTCTTCGATTTCCTCACGCATTTGCCGGATTTCCTGCTCTGTCGGCTCTGCAAGCTGTGTCAGTTCATTTTCAAATCTGCCGATATGGTTAAAATATATCCCGATATGCTGAATAGCCTGTTTCGCCCTTTTCTTGTCACGCTCATGCACTTCAATCCGGCTGATAAACTCGTTGAGGATAGTCGGGGTAAGGTCGGTAAAGTCAGCGTAACGGTCTATCAGCTTTACAAACTTCTGCGCCCGTCCTCCCGCGTTCTCAAAAGCGGATAGCTGTTCCCTAAGCTGTTCAAGCTCGGCTTTCAGTGAGTAGTATTCTTCGGAATACTTCTGCGACATCTGCTCATAGCGGTCTTGTGGGATAGTACCCAGCGCGTTGTCCTCATAAAGTTTATTCAGCACCTTGTCAATCTGTTCAAGGCGCGTCGTGATTTGCGGGATACGCTTCTGCTGTTTCTTTGTCTTGTCGGTCTGCTGCATGGCAAGGCTCTTTTTCACTAAGGCTTCAAACTCTGCCCGGTTGCTGATAGAGTATTCCGCGATTTTTTTCAGCACATCTGCGACGGTCTGCATAAGCAGATCCGCGTCCATGATGTGCGGGGAGCTGCACTTGGGATTTTTGGCTTTTCCCTTGTGGTACTCGCTGCAATAGGCAACATGGCGCTTGCCGCCGTTTCGGTAATCTATGCGAATGTGCATTTTTGCACCGCAGTCTTTACAGAAAAGCAAGCCGGACAGAGGGTGGATTTCTCCGTCCCCGTTGGGGCGTTTGACAGGTGCGTTTTCCAAAATCCGCTGCACATTTTCAAAGTCGGTGCGGTCAATAATCGGCTCATGCACATTTTCTGTGATGTGCCACTGGCTTCTGTCTACATAGTGGTTTCGCTTATCCCGGAAATGCTTTGTGGTCTTGAAGTTGACTACATCGCCGCAATACTCCTGCCGCGTGAGGATATGGGTCAGCGTGGCTTTGTTCCACTTGTAACGGTTATCCTCGTTGAGCGTCTTATTTTTACAAGTTCCCCGCCCGCGGTCTTTCATGTAGAAAGTGGGGGTTGGGATTTGCTCCTGTGTCAGATATACGGCGATTTGGTTTCGGTTTTTCCCGTCCAAAAACAGACGGAAAATAAGGCGTACAACCTCGGCGGCTTCCTCGTCGATTATCCAAAAATCCTTGTTGTCCGGGGCTTTGATATAGCCGTAAGGGGCTTCGGTGGCAATCGGCTTTCCACTCATGCCTTTGGTCTTAATGCCCGTTTTCACTTTCTTGCTGATGTCCTTTGCGTACCACTCCGACATGATATTGATAAAGGGGGCAAACTCTAATGTGTCGGGGTTTTCGCTGTCTATACCGTTGTTGACTGCGATAAAGCGTACATTGTTCCGTCTGAAAATCTCCATAGCGTTGCCAACTTGGAGATAGTCGCGCCCCCAGCGGGTAAGGTCTTTCATAATGCAGACACCGATTTTGCCGCTTTCCACATCTTCAATCATGCGGGAATAAGCGGAACGGTCAAAGAACCTGCCGCTTTCGTCGTCGTCAATGTAGTGGCGGATATTGGTTAGGTGCTGTCCTTTGGCGTAGTTCTCTAAAAAGATTTTTTGGTTCTGTATGCTGTTGCTCTCGCCGCCGTCCCTGTCTTCGTCGCCTACGGAAAGGCGGGAGTAAAGGGCTGTGATTTTATTGTAATTGCTCATGTGCATATCCTCCTGCGTCCATAAAGTCGTTGTTTACAGTTAAGATTATGCACTCCACCTTGCGGAACCGTATTCTACACCCTGTCGGAACTTCTTGGCATTCTTAGCTTTGTAATACACTACAAGACGGAGTGCTATGCCACCTGCCACACCAATCAATAAATCTCTTGGGTGGAAGCTGGGCAAAGGGTTGGCAAACAGCTTATCAAAACGGTTCATGACTGCCATCATCTTATCAGAAGCATTTGTACCTTCTGATACTCTCCACAGCCATGCAACCTTATCACAGAAATATCCAACAAAGATATAGGGCAGATTCAAAAGCACCAGCTTCTTGGTATCCATACCGCCTGCTTTTGCTTTCAGATTTTTCGGGATAGCTTTCAGGTCTTTGGTTATGCCTTCAATGATGTTACTCAAAGGCTCTGCCTCCTGTCCTTATTCTTTTCCCGGCTCCGTTCTCTGTTCTTATTCTGTGATACTGCATCCCTGAAGTGTTTCAGTTTCTCCCTTACGGAAGTTCTACTCTTTCGTTTCTCATTACCATAAACAAATTCCTTGAATGCCTGTGCTACCGCATCGGCATCCCTGCCCTTGAAAAATACCACATATTTGGGCGGGTCCGTTGTCTTGTCTTTCTTGACGGCGAAATCAACATTATATTTACGAGCTACCCGCTCAAAGGATTTGATATTGCCGTCCGTCACTTCGATAGACGAAACTCCCACACCTTCGCCAACCAGCTTTTTCACAGAAGTTTTACCATGCGTTTTCTGCGCTTTCTGCCTGCGATGGTTCAGATACATCCGCATTGCAACCTTCAAGACGTTGGCATCCAGTTTAGCGGTCTTAATTACAAGAGCGATTGTTTTCTGCGTTACTTCCTCTTGTATAAGTACCTCCGATCTGCATCTTCCTGTGCGTATGCTCCGCTAAGGTGGAACATACAGCCGATGTAATAAATACCTCATAACTCTCCTTTCTGCTTCTGGACATCGTGTCCAAAAGCAATAAAAAAGGGCAGCTACAAATCTCTCGACTTATAACTGCCCTGGCGCTGTTGTATTATATTATTTTCCACAACATTTTTTGTACTTTTTCCCACTACCACATGGACATGGATCATTTGGGTATATCTTTTTTCCTTTTATAATTTGTCTTTTTTGATTTATTGTTTCTCTAAACGGATCTTTAGACAAGCAAACATCCTCAAATGCTATCAAATAGTCATCTTCAAAAGCTGGAATAGTTTTTATTTCATCTTCCAGACATTCAGTTATTTGTCCTATTGTTACGGGTTTTTTCAAATATGCTACAAACTCCGAAACGGAAGGTTTTCCATCCTTCCATAGAAATTCAGCACTTAATACTTCCGTCATTCTACTCTCTTTTGAATATATAGCAATAAATGGATCTGTAAAATACTTTAATAATGTTGATTCATCTGTAATCATTATTCCATCTATAACTAATGTAGTAAAATCATATACATTTGTGCACACCAATTTTATAATTCTATCTTCTGGATAAGTTTTTTCAGGCAACGAAATATTCACATTTTCTCTGATTTTATCCCAATCATATTTAACAATTTCACACCTCCTTTTTATTTGTTCAACTCCTTCTTTTATGACACCCTCTCTCTTTAATACTTCCGATTCATCATAAGGAATCAAAACTGACTTAAATTCAAATAATAATAGGTAATCATCAAATGTTCCTATAAAATCAAATTCAACATCTTTGCCATCATATGCATTAAACGTAAATTTATTAGTATTTACTTCAATTCCATTTATTGAACCTAATTTTTTTCTTAATTTATCCTCAAACTGATAGCCTACTGGAGTTAAATCAACATCATATTTCTTCAACCATTGTTCAACATTTCTTTCAATATTGATTTGTTCTATCAATGATTCACATAGCAATACCTGACTTTTATTAACTTTTAATAAGGGTCTAGAAAAAATGTCTCCCTCCTCTTTTTTCAAATGTTCATGATATACAAAATTATCCAATAATTTCTTTGCTAAGTTCCTTTCATACCCATATAAAAGAACAAACTCATTAAGTAAATACTCTAAACTGACTACCGGAACTATATACTTATATGTAGTATAATCATCTTGATTAAAATGCTTTGAAGCAGATTCCATGTAAATCTGACTATATGTATATAAAAACTCATACATATTTATCAAATCATCTACTGTAATATCATCAAACTTACACTGAAAATAATATTTCTTTGTCAAATCCCTATAAACAGTAATCAGACTAGAAACAACTTCTGTTGCTTCCTTATATAGCCTTCTGTCCACTTTAAATTTCTCTATGTTATCTATTTCAATTTGTAGGGCAAGTTTTTCTACTGCAACCATTGCCCTTTCAACTTTTTGAAAATTTGCATACCGAGTAATATTTGACTTATACTGGTATTCTCTCCTAATGGAAGCTGTAATATGGCTTTTGAATTTATCTTTTCTTTCTGGTTTAAATAAATATACATTTTGATTATTTTGATTATGTACTAATTCTACTCCCCATTCCCCATATCTAAACTTTTCTTCTAATAGCTCATACATCCTTCTTTGTTGAGCGATATATGTTAGTTGCTCAAATTCAGGTATGCCAAATGGATGAATATCCCCATGCTCACCAATGTCATTTTTCTTTAAATCCTTTTTCTTTGAATAGTACACAAAATGAATTATTGTATTGAAATATTCCAACATCCCCTCATAATTATCCGAAAACGAAATCTTCTCTTGAGGAAAGTGATCCACTGGTCTATTAGCAATGTTCATCTCCATTCCTGTACGAAATGATTTCTTCCTACTTTTATAAAACTCCTCTTTCATCAATCTACTCTGATCCTGTATAAATATACAAATCATTCTCAATTGCTTTGACAAAGAATATTGAGAAAATGTGTTCATTTCCAATTTTTGCGTATTTGTTTGGCTGTTATGATAAAAACCATGCGTATATAAAAGCATCTCTCCAATCTGACTCACGATTTGATTTTCGAATTTCATTTCTTCAGCCTTTTTAAATGCATTTATCATAATCTGCATTGTCTTTTTATAATCTGTTTCGGTATACTTCATACCCATCGGGTTCTTTAAGCAATTAGATCTAAGCATACATTTTTTTAAATTGTTAGAATTTTCTAATGCTATTTTTAATACCATCTCCACACATTTGTGAATTCTATTATTTTTATAAGCCTTTTCAAATATCTGGTAATCATTCAACACACCTACATCTTCTATATCCTCAAACTGGAATTTAACTTCTGTATATGATTCCTCATCAATCTCCCCATTCTTTTTCATATTTTCTAAAACCATTTCTGGTGTAATATTGTCCAAATCAAATTCTTCCATATATAGCCTTCTTTCTTTAACATAGTAAAATTGTTATCAGTTCAGCATACATATTATTACTAATATCACCTTTTACACTATCTAATAATAATGCCTGAAACAAAACATCCCCCACCTTCTCCAGCCTTACCATTCCATACTCTTTTTCCGTAAAGCCTTCAACCTGCATCCCCTATATGGCAACTTCTTTTCTTGCCACCAAACAATGCGTATACAATGCCATGATATACTTATCCGACATCAAGAAAGCATATATTTCGTTCCCTTGATATGTATATCGGCACTTTTCAAGATTTTCTTGCGGTATATCAAAATAACATCTGACTGTTTCCAGATATACATCTCCATTATACTGCTGCTTTAGAATCAGTAAAGAAAACATTACTAAATAAAGTAAACGAATTATCTGCATCTTCCTGGCAGTACACAAAAAAACCTACGGATTTTACAAGAAATCGTAAGATTTCATTCAGCGATGTCTTGCTCTCTACAATCTCCATGCAAAAATCTGCATCTAAAACAGAATTGTTAAAGTATTTCGATTTTAACGCTTCTACACCAACAGCGTCTGCTTTGATTCAACAGCGTAAAAAAATATCTCCAGAGGCCTTTGATTCTCTTTTTTACTCATTTTCCAATGCATTTTTCCTCGATAAGACTTTGAAAGGCTATGATCCAATTGCTGTTGATGGCTCGGATATTTATATCCCAAGAAATCCTAAGGCCCCCGATACCTATCGGGTTACCGATCGGTACAATAAAGGATTTAATATGATTCATCTGAATGCTGCTTACAATTTATTATCACATTTGTATACTGATGTAATTCTCCAACCATTGAATCATATCAATGAATATATAGCAATGTGTGACATAATAGATCATTATACGGCTACTAATCCTACGCGAAAACCTTTATTTATTGCTGATGCATTAAATGTCTCTTACGATTATTTAAAACATGATGAGATCACAGATCCTTCTTATGGAATTGAAAAAATGGATTATATTGATGAAGTCAATGGACAGCTTGGTGAAAAAGGAGCCAGAGACATCAATGAGATTCTCGAAGCCAACCGTGCTCTTTTCGCTGGTGGCGAACTTGACGAAGAAGCAAAAGATGCTTTCTATCAGGCTGTAACCAAAGCATATCTTTCCTGTAAGATGGAAGCTAAAAAGACATTTGGACGGAAAAAGAAAAACACTGAAACGGAAAGTGATTCATAGGTGTCCGTATTTTCGTACAGTACTTTTGCTACTCTATACTTGAAGCAAACTATCTTATGAAATATCGAGGTGTTTTTATGAGTTCAAAATGTATAAGAGACACTGTTAATAAAATAAAAGCAAAATATCAGGAAAGTGATCCGTATCGCCTTGCAGCCGCTATGCATATTATTGTTAAGAAGCTTCCGCTTGGAACTGATCCAAACTGTTGTAAAGGCTTCTGTATGCGGGAATGTCGAAAGACCTGCATCGTCATTAACAGCGATCTGCCGGAAATCATACAACAGATTATCCTGATCCACGAGATTGGGCACGCACTCCTTCATCAGAAAACCCTTCAGATCAAGTGTTTTCATGATTTTGAATTATTCGATGGAGTGTCACAATGTGAATATGAAGCCAATTGCTTTGCCGCTGATTATCTTCTGGAAGATGAAGATGTCCTGGAAATGCTTAACGCTGATATGTCCTTTTTCCAGGCTGCCGCAGAACTGAAAGTTCCACCGGAACTTCTTGATTTCAAATTCCGAATGATGAAACGAAGCGGCGTTCAGATTATAGATTCTCCGATTACTTCCAACAGTGACTTTTTAAAAGATATCCCTACTTCGGGAATAATAGAAAATTACTAAATATGCTATTTTTGAAAAAGGAGATTTTTGAAAATGATCAACTTAAATAAACGTAGAATAGATTTTGGAAAAGGGGACGTAGGTATTGGTGTCATCGGAAACACTACAGATTCCGCACAACTGGCATTTTATAATCAGAGTGCACGTCCCATCCATATACTCAAGAATCCAGATCAGAATCCTGGATTCGAATCCATGGAATTTGAAGAAGAGCCTTTTATCATGAGCTTTTCCAATACAGAAAGCAGTGTATTTATTCTTCTATCGGTATTAGCATCAGTGTGCATATTATAAAGTGTACGCACCTGTTTATAGAGTTTTGCCATATCCCCACTATCAGAAGGTGTTTCATTCTTTAATTCAATTACATAGCAGAATGTTTCTTCTAGGAGAGTACGAGATTTGGTAATGGCACTATCATAATTTTTCTGTTCAACATCATCTAATGCACGAGTAGAAATCCCCTTGATATACTCTCTGTCTATAGTTTTGATTTTTGGAACTTCTACAGTTACAGTACTACCGATAGGTTTTACGATGAATTGTTTGCCCACAATAGCCAGTTCGTTGTCACCAAAGAATAATACTCCGTTGATTTCCTGTATTATTGATTTCGTGATGTGGTCGTAAGCTGCATTGATGTCATCAACCTCATGACCAGATAGCATTTTGGAAAATTGCTTTTTATCAAACAAATATGCCAATAAATCAGAACATCTATTTTCTTCAATACAATGAATCATCAGATATGTCTTTATCTGACACTAACTCCATTATGAACAGTACATTATAATATTGAATGACACCTACTCTCTTCCTTTCCTCTATTAACCTTTTACACAATAACCTATACTTAATGTTCATATCGTTCCTATGTCTCTCCCTCTAATCTATATTTTCCATCCTTATATACGTTATATATATAATTATTATATAGTACATATAATTCCTCGCAAGGTTTTAAAAAAGACGCATCGATACATACACCTCTTCCCATAACTGCTTTTACCTTTACATGGTCGATTGCTGCGCCCTCTCTAAAAAAATGTCTCGGCGCATCTATATGAGTTCCTGTATGTTCCCCATAGCTCACTTGCCTGTGATAAGAAACATCTCCCTCATCATAAGTCTCATATACGATCGCACCAAATCTTGCATGACTTGACCAAACCGGCATCCCCGGTTCCAAGGTATAACTAAGATCAACGATTTCTGCCTTGTTCACTACTTTTTGTATTTTCTCTATCATTTGTAAATCCATGCACTATACTCCTTTTCTTTCACTTTTGGATATAAAATCAGCCGGGCATTATCTGATTGGATACCATTGATGCCTTTCATCGCCCGACTGTTGTTCATTTTTATTTATATAAATTTTCCCTTACCCACTCACGATCATAAGTTGGCGTACCAATTTCTTCATCGCCCATATCTTTGTAATTCTCCGCCTCATCTTTGGTTACAACTGCAAAAGGATGAACCATTTCATTTGGCACTTCATATTCCCCGCTCAAAATATCACATGCAACATACACTCCTGTTGCTCCGTCCCATGGATTCGATGAAACAGAGATCGTATCATACCCATCCGGCGCTTCATTCGCCCACCATTTCAGAAAATATCCTCGATTGTCTCCGCCAATTACAGGTAATTCCATTCCTGCTGCTTCAAATGCCTGCACTGCTGCATAAGAATCCCCTCCTTGTGTCACAACACCCGCCACATCGTCAAGCGTCGGCAATACCGAGGCAAGTTCCGACTGAGCTTTTGAGCCTGTCCAGTCAGTATAAACTTCTGCAACAATCTCTATATCAGGATAGTTCTCTAATGCTTTCAATACACCTTCGTGGGCAATATTATCAAACTCGGCGCCTGCCGTCCCTCTCAACTCGATAATCTTTCCTTTTCCGCCAATTGCCTCACAAACATATTCTGTCAAAGTTGACATTTGATCAATCGTATCAAAATTGATCTGATAACATAATTCAGCTTCTGACTCTACCGGTCCGTCGTTGATAATAATACATGGAATTCCCGCATCAGCCGCTTCCTGTGCATAGGCTTCCATCTGCTGTCGATATGAATTTCCATTAAAACTATTCGTCAATCCAATCTTATAGCTGCCTTTCTCGCCGTCAGCTTTCGCATCCCCCTGACTTTCATCAGCACTTCCGCATCCAACCATCCCCATTACCATCACAGCAGTCAGAAATGATGCTAATACTCTTTTTCATTATTTTTCCTCCTTTTCTTTTGTAATATCGAACTATTCTCAGCACATTGAACAAAATTATCCGTTTTAATCCGTCCATTTGATCTTATATTTATATTTTTTAACTAAATGAAAAGATCATGGGATTTCTTCCAAAATCTTCCATGATCTTTTCTCGCATTTTATCTATTCCTCCACAATTTCAAAATATTGCGGATATTTTTCTTTTACAATTTTCTCATCTATGATGTATCTTGTTAAATGTCGCTCCATAACTTGTTCACCCTCAAGTGGTCTCTTATTTCTAATCGCTTCCAATATCTTTAAATGATCCTCTATCACATATCTCTGGTCAACTGCTTTCGTCCGCAACGTCCGAAGTCTGTCAAAATGTAGCATCATAACGCTCATCAGTCGATAAATATGTATTTTATTCGTGATCGCAAATAATTCTTTATGGAACTGATTATCTAACTCTAATAATTCTCCCGCCTCATTGTTATCAATATAAAATTTTTGCAATTTAACATTCTTTTCTAATTCCTGTATCTTCTCCTCCTCGATTCCCTGACAGGCAAGTCTTACCACAGCTTTTTCCAATGTCAGTCGCATAAACAAAGCCTCTTCTACCAGTTCCCAGTCGATCAACGAAACATAACTTCCTTTTTGAGGATAAATTTTTACGATCTTACTCTTGCTTAATTCAATCAAAGCCTCACGAATCGGCGTCCGGGAAACTCCA
>OFCQ01000381.1_pt1 | contig 19847 bp, 15 predicted proteins | sample 1520861 | NCBI WGS metagenome assembly OFCQ01 (sample SAMEA2699036, study PRJEB24076) | metagenome | biome: Human gut stool | place: Spain | collected 2012-11-21 | reverse complement strand
GCGCCACGATGCGGTCAAGCCCTCTGGTTGCGAGAAGCTTCTTGTTGATCTCGTACAAAACCTCTGTACGGTGCTCGCGCTTTACGGCGAGCCGCGCCTCTGCTTTGATGCGCACGGTTAGGGTACTGGTAATCAAAGCGACCAGAAGCATGATGATAAAGGTAAGCGGGTAGGCGGTTTGAATGGCATTGAATGTAAAATACGGTTCCGTAAAAAAGAAATTGAAGGTCAGCACGCTGATGACGGAGGCGGCAATGCCATAGACATACCCTTCCGTCACCCGTGAAATCAGCAGGACAGAAAAAATGTACACCATAATAATGTTCTGGTTCATCACGTCCAGCCGGTGGATGCCAAAGCAAAGCAGAGTAGCGGCCGCCAAAATCAAAACCGATTTGATTGCGTCCGCCCACGATAAGCGGAAATTCTCCGTTTTCACCTTCTGGCGCGGCTTTTTATAGGCTCGTTTGACCGCACCCCCGGGAATGATGTGCACCTCGATGCTGGGCAGAAGCGCAATCAGATGATCTTCAAAATCTATGTCGAACAGATTTTTCAGCGTTTTTTTGTTTCTGCTTTTGCCGACAACAATATTGGTAATGCCGGAAAGCTTTGCATATTCCGCAACGGTAACCGCAATATCGTGCCCCGTCAGGTTGACAACCTCCGCGCCGAGCTTTTCGGCCAAATCCATATTTCCCCGGATCGTTTTCTGCTGCTCTGCAGTCATCTGCTCGCTTTCAATATCCTCTACATACAGCGCGACCCAGCTTGCGTGGAAAGCCTCCGCCGCCCGCGCCGTCCACCGGATGCATTTTGCGGACGAGGGCGATGCTCCGATGCAGACAAGCAGCTTGGTGTTCGCCATTTTGTCGGACAGGCTCCGCTCGTTCTGGTTCTCAAAGCTGATTTTATCCGTTGTGCAGCGCAGCGCGATTTCGCGCAAAAGCCGCAGGTTTTTCCGCGTGAAAAAATTCCGCATCGCTGTTTCCGCGCGCTCCGGACGATAGATTTTCCCGCTTTCAAAGCGCCGCAGGAGCTCATCCGGCTCAATATCGACCAGCTCGATTGTTTCGGCGCGGTCGAAAACAGAATCGGGCACCGTTTCCTGCACCTGAATTTTGGTGATGTTCTCAATGATATCATTCAGGCTTTCCATATGCTGAACGTTTACGGTCGTATACACGTCGATTCCAGCCCCGAGCAGCTCTTCAATATCCTGATATCGTTTTTTGTTGCGGGCGCCCGGCGCGTTGGTGTGGGCCAGTTCATCCACAAGGATCAGCTCTGGCCTGCGCCTCAAAGCTTCGTCCAGATCAAACTCCTTCAGCTCGATCCCGCGGTAGGATATTGTTTTCGGCGCAAGCACCGGAAGACCATGCAGCTTCTGCATGGTCTCGGGGCGGGTATGCGGCTCAATGTAGCCGACCAGGACGTCCATTCCGCTTTTATAGCGCTCCTGCGCATTCTCCAGCATGGCATAGGTTTTGCCTACGCCCGCGGCATAGCCGAAAAAGATTTTCAGCCTGCCCTGCCGCTGCTCCTGGTCCGTTTCCAGCTCTTCTAAAATGGCGTCGGGGTCCGGCCTCAGGTCAAAGGCTTCCACTTAAAACTCACCGCCTTTTCAAAATATCATACCACTTTTGGCAATTACAGTCATGCCATTTTAATAAAATGGAGGATTTCCCCCCCCGCCTGTGGCGGGGGGAGAAATCCATGCCCCACACTGTTTTAAAATAAATCAGCTCGAAAGCAAACCATCCAGAGCCAAATTCACCTTTAAAACGTTGACGGCCGGTTCGCCGATCACCCCAAGGAAGGGCCCGCTTGTATAGGTCTGAATGATACGCCTGACCTCTTCTACCGGCACATTTCTGGCGGCGGCGATTCTGGCCGCCTGATATTCCGCCGCCGCCGGAGAAATATTGGGGTCCACGCCGCTGGCGGAGGCCGTCACCAAATCCATCGGGATATCCGCCGTGTTGCCGGGGTCGAAGGAATGCCACCAGTCAATGCGCTCCTCCACCAGCTTTTTCTGCTCCTCGCTCGTGGGGGACAGGTTCGTCACACCGGCAGGTCTGCCGACCAGGTATTCCGGCCTGGTAAATTCCTGCGCGATCAGCTCGGAGCCGTATTCTTTTTTCGTTCCATCCTTGAGGGTCACGGTAATGATGCTGCCGTTCGCCTGATTGGGGAACAAGAGCTGGGCTGCGCCCGTGATCACCGCAGTGTAAAGAACACCGCACAAGAGCGTCATCAGGGCAAAACACACGAGTGCGGGCCTGAGTAATTTCATGCTTTTCATTGGTTCTCTCCCCCTTTTATGCCAGACCGCAAACGGTCAGAAGAATGTCGATCAGCTTAATCGCGAGAAAAGGAGCGGTAATCCCGCCCAGCCCGTAAATCAGCAGATTTCGTTTCAGCAGCTTCCCGGCGGGCAGCTCGCGGTATTTTACTCCCTTGAGTGCCAGGGGAATCAGCGCGACAATAATGAGCGCATTATAGATGATCGCCGACAGCATGGCGCTTGCGGCGCTGGTCAGGCCCATAAAGTTCAGGGCGGCAAGCTGCGGGTAAATCCCGAAAAACAGCACCGGGATAATGGCAAAATACTTGGCCACGTCGTTGGCCACGCTGAAGGTCGTCAAAGAACCCCGGGTCATCAAGAGCTGCTTGCCGATCCGTACAATATCAATCAGCTTGGTGGGGCTGGAATCCAAATCCACCATATTGCCCGCTTCTTTGGCGGCCTGCGTGCCCGTGTTCATCGCGACCGCCACATCTGCCTGCGCCAGTGCGGGCGCGTCATTCGTACCGTCGCCCGTCATGGCGACCAGATGCCCCTTGGACTGATAGTCCCGGATGAGAGAGAGCTTCGCTTCCGGCGTGGCCTCCGCCAGAAAATCATCTACGCCCGCTTCGGCGGCGATTGCCGCGGCGGTCATGGGGTTGTCGCCGGTGATCATGATGGTTTTGATGCCCATCCTGCGCAGGTCCTCAAAGCGCTCTTTGACGCCGTTCTTCACAATATCCTTTAAATAAATCACGCCCAGCACCTGATTGTTCTTCGCGACGACGAGCGGCGTACCGCCCGCGCCCGCCACGCGCTGTACTAGCTGCTCGCATTCCTGCGGGTATTCGCCGCCCTTTTGCAGCACAAACGCTTTGACGGTATCGGCGGCGCCTTTTCGGATTTGATTCCCCTGGTAGTCGATGCCGCTCATTCTGGTTTTTGCCGAGAATTCCACAAAGTTTGCTCCCAGTGTGGAAAGTTCGCGGCCGCGGATTCCAAACCGTTCCTTGGCCAGCACCACAATGCTTCTGCCCTCCGCGGTTTCATCCGCAAGGGAGGAGAGCTGCGCGGCGTCTGCCAAATCCCGTTCTGAAACGCCGTTTACAGGCAGAAATTCGCTGGCCTGTCGGTTCCCCAAGGTAATGGTTCCGGTTTTATCCAGCAGCAGCACATCCACATCCCCGGCGGCTTCGATCGCGCGCCCGCTCATGGCCAGAACATTGGCCTGATTCAGGCGGCTCATTCCCGCAATGCCGATGGAGGAAAGCAGCGCGCCGATCGTGGTGGGCGCAAGGCACACGAGAAGCGCAATGACGTTGGTGATGGAAATCGCCGAGCCCGCGCCGGCCTGCGCGCTTGCAAAGCTGGTAAAGGGCAGCAGAGTCGCCGTGACCACCAGAAAAATAATGGTGAGGGTAATCAGCAGAATCTGCAGGGCGATCTCGTTGGGTGTTTTCTTTCTGGCGGCGCCCTCCACCATCGAGATCATTTTGTCGAGAAAGCTTTCCCCGGCCTCCGCCGTGACACGGACAATCAGCCAGTCGGATACCAAAGTCGTCCCGCCTGTCACCGCGCTCCGGTCTCCGCCGGATTCGCGGATGACAGGCGCGGATTCCCCGGTGATGGCGCTCTCGTCCACGGAGGCTGCCCCGTCAATCACTTCTCCGTCCATCGGGATCTGCTCGCCCGCCTTCACGTACACAATATCTCCCTTTTTCAGCGCGTTGGAGAGGACTTCGGTATATTCCTCAGTATTGGCCGCAGATTTCAGCTTTTTGGCCTTCACGTCTTTTCTCGCGCTGCGCAGGCTGTTGGCCTGCGCGCGGCCGCGCCCCTCGGCTATAGCCTCCGCAAAGTTGGCAAACAGCACGGTAAACCACAGGATCAGTGCGATGGCGAGGGTATAGCCCGCATTTTCATCCTTGAGCCCCGCAAAAGAGAGAAAATATAATACGGTCGTCAGGATCGCCCCGATATAAACCACCAGCATCACAGGATTTTTCACCTGCACGCGGGGAGAAAGCTTCGCAAAGGATTGCCGGAGCGCATCCGCAAAGATGTTTTTATCTACATTCTTCTTTTCCATTTGAATCCCCTTCTAAGATCGCGTCGTAAAGAAATCGGCAATCGGGCCGAGTGCCAGTGCGGGCAAAAAGCTCAGCGCGCCGATGATCAGGATCACTCCGATCAAAAGCCCGACAAAGGTGCCGTTGCTGGTGGATAAGGTTCCTTCCCCCGCGGCCACCGTTTTCTTCTGCGCCATATTCCCGGCGAGAAAGATCACCGCCGTCATGGGAATGAACCGAACCAGAAGCATAATCACCCCGCCCAAAACATTGGTGAATACGGTATCCGCACGAAAACCGGCAAAAGCGCTGCCGTTGTTATTCGCCATGGAGGAGAAAGCGTAAAGAATCTCTGAAAATCCGTGAGCGCCCGAATTGGTCAGCCACGAGACGGCGCCGGGACTGACGACGGCGGCCGCGGTGCCGAGCAGCGTCAGCAGCGGCGGAGCCAGAACAATCAGGCACACCATCTTCATATCGAACGGCTCTACCTTTTTGCCCAAATACTCCGGTGTGCGGCCAACCATCAGGCCCGCGATAAACACTGTAAGCAGCACGAACGCAAGCATGCCGTAAAGCCCGCTGCCCACACCGCCGAACACGATCTCCCCCAGCTGCATCAGGAACATGGTGACCATCCCCGCAAGCGGGGTCAGGCTGTCGTGCATCGCGTTGACAGAACCGTTGGAGGCCGCTGTGGTGACAGCTGCCCACAAAGAGGAAGCGCCGACGCCGTGGATCACTTCTTTCCCCTCCATACTGCCGGAGGCCGCCACCCCCTGAAATGCAGGGGCGGCAAACTGTTCGCTCACTGTGGCGGCCGCAAGCGCCGCCGCAAAGAAAATCATCATGGTAATATAGATCGTTCTCCCCTGCTTCCCGTTCTTTACGGCTTTTCCAAAGCTGACACAAAGAGCAGCCGGAATCAGCAGGATAGACAGCGCCTGAATAAAGTTGGAAAAGGGCGTGGGGTTTTCCAGCGGGAACGCGGAGTTCATCCCGAAAAATCCGCCGCCGTTTGTGCCAAGCTGCTTAATGGCGATCTGGCTGGCCGCGGGGCCCAGCGGAATTGTCTGCGCGGCCCCGCTTTCGAGCATGGCAGCCTCGTGATAAGGGCCGAAGGTCTGCACCACTCCCTGAGAAATCAAAAGCAGAGCAACGATGAAAGAAAGCGGGATGAAAATATAGAGAGTCGATCTTGTCAGGTCGACCCAAAAGCTGCCGAGGGTCTTTTTCTGCTTTAAAACAAAGCCCCGGATCAGCGCAAAAAGAACCGCGATTCCCGTTGCGGCCGATACAAAATTCTGAACGGTTAGCCCTAAAAACTGCGTCAAATAAGACAGTGTGGATTCGCCCGCATAGGCCTGCCAGTTTGTATTGGAAACAAAGCTGGCTGCCGTATTAAACGCCAGGTGCCAGCTGGTGCCGTTCATCCCTTCGGGATTCAGCGGCAGAAAGCCCTGAATCAGCAGCAAAAGAAACAGGAAAAGAAAGCCGGCCGCACTGAACAGAAGAACGGAAAGTGCATATTTTTTCGCGCTCATCTCTTCGTCCGGCGCAGCGCCCATCAGCCTGTAAATTCCCTTTTCCACGGGGACAAGCGCCCGCGTTAAAAACACCTTCTGCCCCATCATCACCTTATAGATATAGCTGCCCAGCGGAACAGATAATCCAATTAAAATAACAATATAAAGGATGTCCTGCAAAACCATACGACTCATAACTCATCACCTCGAAACAGAACGTAAAACAGATAAACCAGCAGGGCCACGCCGATCAGCCCTACCGCGATAAAAACAATCCCCATTCTTTCATCTCCCAATCTCTCTTTCCTTGCACACATAGACCATCTAAATCCTTTCAGGCATTTTCAACCACCAGGATTTCCAAACCGGATGAACAATGACCCGAATTTCGGAGGCCTTAAAATCTGATTCGACTGTCTCTATTGTTCTACCCTCACATCCTCACTATTCCGGTAGTTTCCATCCTATCAGAAAAGGAATCAAAACGGTGTCAAGATGAAAACGCCCCGCGTCAAGAAATTGGCAAGATCGTGTTTCAAGAGATCGTTCTATATCAAAAGCGCTGTTCATAAACCCGCGAAAGCCGGAGCAGTCGACCCGAAAAGGATCGCTGCCCCGGCTTTTGTCTTAGACTTTTTGTGAGCTGAAATCAGAAGTTTTTAGAATGCAGAAAATTTAAGAGCAGGTCTCAACAGCTGACATGCCTCATAAATATAGGACAGGATGATCCGATACGGCGAGCCGGGTAACACTGACCGAACCGCACCCTTTGCAGTCATTTTTAATGACAGCATGGGGCTGCACCCCGCAGCGCCGGTTGAGCCAGTATCCAGCCGATTCATCCTCTCGTATTGAGAAAAACAGGAGGGAAGTATTCATGAAAAAACTGTTGGGAGTCCTGATGACTTTGTCCTTGCTGATGTCCGTTACCGCGTGCGCATCCGGCGGTTCGGCGGCAGGCGCTGCTTCTTCGGGGGGCTCTTCCGGAGGAGATTCTAACGCCCCGATCCGTATTGGATTTTTCACGCCGGAATCTGCCGCCGCTGCCGCCGCCGATGGCCAGAGCGCGCGTCAGTCCGCCGAGCTGGCTGTGAAAATCGCCAACGACGCCGGCGGCATCAATGGCCGCAAGGTTGAGCTGGTGGCCTATGACGATGGTCTGGACAACACCCAGGCGGCGAACATCGCCGAAAAACTTTCTACCGCCGACAAGGTAGACGCTGTTGTCTCCGGTTCTTATTCCGGCCCTACCCGTGTTGCCGCTCCCATCTTTCAGGATGCGGGAATCGTGATGGTCGCCGCCTACGCGATTCACCCCGACGTGGTCAATGCCGGTGATTTCATTTTCTCGCAGTCCTTCCCCGGCTCGGTACAGGGGACTGCCGGCGCCAAATTTGCCGTGGAGAACCTGAAAGCGAAGAAGATCGCGATTATCGGGGTGGATTTGGATTTCGGCAAGGAGCTCTCGAAATACTTTAAGTCCTACGCCGAAGCCAACGGCGCAAAAATCGTTTCGGAAGACTATGTGGCGATGTCCGACAACGATTTTACATCCATCATCTCTAAAATCAAAAGTCTGAATGTCGACATGATTTACAGCGCCAACTACTATGCGCACGCCTCCGAAGTGGTGCGGCAGGCCGCGCTGCAGGGCCTGAAGGTTCCCGTTCTGGGCACCGAGGGGGCCGACTCCTGGCAGCTGCTGCAAACAGCCGGCGAGTATGCCAACGGACTGTACATCACCACCAATATGAACCGCGACGACAAGCTGGAAAGCACGCAGAAGTATATCGAAGAATACGAAGCCGCGTACAAAATGCAGCCCGACATGGTAGGCGCATCCGTATATGACGCCTTTCAGGTGCTGTTCGCCGGCTTTGAGTCAGTGGGCACCGGCGACAGCGCCGCATTGCGCGATTACATCAGCAACATGAAGGATTTTGAAACGGTTACCGGCAAGCTGCTCTACTACACCAAATCCCGCTCGGCCGTAAAAACCGTTCAGATCCAGCAGGTGCAGGAAGGTGCATTCCATGGATTCGCCGTGATCGATGATCCCAAAATCATTGACCCGACCAACTATTAAACCGAAATCGCTCCCATAAACCAAAATGGAGAAGGAGGCGTCGCCAATCGCGGCGGTGCCTCCTTTTTGTAAAAAATCTCCCAAAGAGAAGTGGTGGACGAAAATGATTACGCAACAGTTAATTAATGGACTGATGATCGGCAGTCTCTATGCTCTTACCGCTTTGGGCGCGACACTGATCTACGGTATCCTCAGAATTCTTGATATTGCGAACGCGGCCGCTTACCTGATCGGCGCTTATGTGGGCTGGTACATCTACCTTTCTACCGGCAACATTATCCTGACCTTTCTCGGCGCGATCCTGCTGGCAGGGGGGCTCGGCGTACTGCTGCAGAAAACAGTTTACAGTCCGATTCTTGCGAAGCCGCAGGTGATTGCGATCATTCCTCTGGTGGCGTCGGTCGGCCTGTTCACCATCAGCAACGATCTGGTTCGCCTCATTGCGGGGCCCGGAACCAAAGCGTATAACTTTTCTTTTCCCGTAGAGTCCTACCGCATCGGCGGTCTGGTGATATTGCCCAGCTGGATCCTGATTTTTGCGCTCACGGCAGCCCTGCTGCTAATTCTGTGGTTTATTCTAAACAAAACCAAGCTGGGCCTGGCCTGGCGCGCTACCGCGCAAGACAGCGAGATCGCCAGAGCGGTCGGTGTGGATACCAGTTCGGCAATGGCGCTCTCTTACGTTCTTGGTTACGGGTTTGCCGCCGCCGCGGGCATCATGGTCGGTATTCTTTACAATTCGATCACCCCCGCTCTGGGCGAGGTGCCTTCTTATAAAATGCTGGCCATCATCGTGCTGGGCGGACTGGGAAATCCCTTTGGAACCGTCATTGCCGGAATCTTCATCGGCCTGACCGAGGTGCTGGCCTCCGTATATACCCAAATCCCCATCCCGAAAGATGCCATTGCCTTTGTCGTATTAATCATCGTGCTGTTGATCAAGCCCTCCGGTCTGATCAGTCAGAAAAACAAAACATAAGGGGGTGGGGAAATGACCAACTATCTGTTTTCGATCGCCTCAAATGTCGCCATCTTCAGTATTTTGGCGCTGTCGCTCAACATCATCACCGGCTATGCCGGGCAGGCCATGATGGGCCACGCCGCCTTTTTCGGCATCGGGGCCTATTCCGCCGCACTCCTGACGAACGCAGGGCTCAATTTCTGGCTTGCGCTGCCCGCCTGCCTGATCATTGCGGGAATCTGCGGCGCCATACTGGGTATCGCCAGCCTGCGCGTGCAGAATGACTTTCTGGCGATTACCACCATCGGCCTGAACTTCGTCATGGTGGCGCTGTTCAACAATCTGGAAATTTTCGGAGGGTCTTTGGGCCTTGCCACCAAGAAGCCGTATTTATTCGGACAGCGCATGGGCAACCGGGAGTTTTTCTTCCTTGCAGTCCTGGTTGTAGTTGCCGTATGCTTTTTGATCGTCAAGATGAGGCGTTCCTGGTTCGGCATCGCATTGGCCGCCATCAACAACGACGAAAAAGCGGCCAGCTCCTTCGGCGTCAACGTCAGCCAATATAAAATCCTCAGCTTTATCCTCGGCACCGCCATTGCCGGACTGGCTGGGGGAATCTACTCGCACCGTATGGGTTTCATTTTCTCTTCGGATTTTGCTTTCGTGATTTCCATCCAAATTCTTTCCATGGTGGTAGTAGGCGGTCTCGGCACGATCCGCGGCCCCCTGATGGGCGCGATTTTACTGGGAGTGGCGCCGGAGCTGCTGCGCTCCGCCTCGGATTACCGAAATCTGCTTTACGGCGGCCTTCTGGTGCTGATGGTGCGCTTTATGCCGGAGGGTCTGCTGGGTGACGGCAGTCCCCTGATGCGGGCCTTTGCGAAAATCAGGGTCTCCCTGTTCCCAAAGAAAGGGGGACAAAGTCATGGATGAGCTGCTGCGCGTGGAAGAGCTGAAAATGTATTTCGGCGGTCTGAAAGCCATCGACGGCCTCACTCTTTCTGTGTATGCCGAAGAGGTACTCGGTATCATCGGGCCAAACGGAGCGGGCAAAACCACACTGTTTAACGCCATCTGCGGCGTGTATAAGCCCACCGGGGGCAAGGTGCTTCTTCGCGGAGCGGAGGTGCAGGGCCTGCCCGCACACGAAATGGCGCGCAAGGGCATCGCCCGCACCTTTCAAATCTCGAAGCCCCTGAAGGACCTGACTATTCTGGACAACGTGGTGGCCGCAGCCGGGATTCACGAATACACCGGCGTACGCTCTTATTTTAAAAAAAGCCATACCCCCGAAGTGGTGGAAAAAGCTGAGTCTGTGCTGGAGCTGGTCGGGCTGGAAGAGCTGCGCGACAAAAAGGCCCGTGATGTATCTCTGGGCTACCTGCGCCGCCTGGAAATCGCCCGTGTTCTGGTCACCGAACCGCTCCTCATTATGCTGGATGAGCCTGCCGCCGGTCTGTCCAACTTTGCGATCAACCAGATCACGGAGCTGATCCTGCAGCTTAAGGAACAAAAAAAGACCATTGTCCTCATTGAACACAACCTCCCTATCACGATGAAAGTCTGTGACCGGATCGCAGTTCTAAACTATGGCAAAAAAATCGCCGAGGGCATTCCTGCACAAATACAAGGAGACCCGCAGGTGATCGAAGCCTATTTAGGGGAGGAGGATGACTGATGCTGGAAATGAAAGATTTGTATGTTTCTTACGGGATGATGGAGGTCATCCATGGAATCAACCTGAAGGTCGATTCGGGCGAGCTGGTGTCGGTCATCGGGCCCAACGGTGCGGGAAAAACCACGCTGATCAAAGCCACGATGGGTCTGGTTCCGCTTCATTCCGGCAGCATTTTGTACGACGGGCAGGACATTTCAGCACTGCCCGCACATAAACGGGCGGAGATGGGCATCGGTTATGTGCCGGAAGGCCGGCGCGTCTTCGGGGACCTGACGGTGGAGGAAAATCTGCGGATCGGCGCGTACCGTCTGCCGGATACCAAGCAGATACGGCCCAATCTGCAAAAGGTGTACGAGATGTTTCCCCGGCTGGGGGAACGTAAAAATCAACTGGCGCGCACAATGTCCGGCGGGGAACAGCAAATGCTGGCCATCGGCCGTGCTCTGATGCTCTCCCCTCGCCTGCTGCTGATCGACGAGGTGTCTATGGGGCTGATGCCCATTATGGTGAATACCTGCTTTCAGATCATCAAAGAATTGAACGAGTCGGGCATCACGATCCTAATGGTGGAGCAGAACGCCAACAAGGCGCTCAAGATCGCCAACCGCGGATATGTGATCGAGGCCGGCAACATCACTCTCGAAGGCACCTCGGAAGTACTGCGCAGCAACGACATGGTGCAAAAAGCGTACTTAGGGAGCTGAGATTTTAAAGTATCATCAAATCCAATACACCGATTAAAAATTAAGCTATCTGTGTTTATTTCCTTCCAAGCGCATATAAAAGCGGCTCCCCATATGGGGAGCTGTTTTTATATGCAGGCTTACTCTGCTGATAACCCATTGGAGTTTGACTGGCGCAATATCGGCCTGCGTGCTACAGCGCACTTCGTTTTGCGGCTGCAAACAATTAAGGAATCAAGCGGTATTTTTTCATTTTCCTCCAAAGCGTTGTGGTGCTGATATTTAGTTCCGCGGCGGCCTGTGCCCGGTTGCCCCCACTGCGTGCCAAAAGCTCCTGTATTTTCTCCCGTTCATACTCCATTACGGATTCTCTGGGGGAAGGCGGCGGTGCAGCAGCCCGCGTATCACTGACCGCCGCGGGGCGGCGCCGGATCACTCCCTCCAAACAGTCCGGCCCGATACACGTGCTTTCGGACAGAGTGATCGCCCGCTCAAGAAGATTAAAAAACTGCCTGATATTCCCCGGATAGGCGCCCTCCTGCAGCAGCGTGACCGCTTCTTTGCTAAAAGTGATCTCCGGGCAGTTTTTTCTGGTATAATGCTCGATCAGGCGGGGAATATCCTCTTTTCGTTCCCTCAGCGGCGGCAGGTACAGCTCCAAAACATTCAGGCGGTAAAGCAGATCCTCGCGGAACTTTCGCTCCTGAACCAGCTCTTCCAGATTCTTGTTGGTCGCGCTGATGACCCGCACATCGATCGGAACAATCTTATTGTCGCCCAGCCGGCTGATCTCCTTCTCCTGCAACACACGGAGAAGCTTTGCCTGAACATCGATATTCATTTCGCCGATTTCGTCCAGAAACACAGTCCCGCCGTGGGCCAGCTCAAACAATCCCATTTTGCCTTCCCTGTTGGCCCCGGTGAACGCCCCTTTTACATAGCCGAACAGTTCGCTTTCCAGAATGGATTCCGGCAGGGCCGCGCAGTTGATCGCAACAAAAGGCTCGTTGGCCCGGCCGCTGGCATTATGGATACTTTGTGCAAAAACCTCTTTGCCCGTGCCGGTTTCACCGGAAATTAGGATCGCACTGTTGCTTGCCGCATATTTTTTCCCGAGCCGGATCGTCTCTTTGATGGAAGCGCTCTCCCCCACAATATCGCGGAAGGTATAGCGGGCAGCGGGATATTTTTCACTCAGCTTCATGCGGATCTGTTTTTCCGCGGATTGAATTCGGTTTCCGCTGCCGACAATGATAACCACGCTTTTCAGCTGCGCATTCACAATGATCGGCCTGCAGTTCACCAGATACACGCGAGAGAAGAGATTGACAATCGACTTCTGGATGGGTTCCTTTTGATTCAGGACCCGATCGGCCTCCTTCTCCGGAAAGAGAAGATGCAGAATTTCTTCCGATGACCGGTTGTGGAACAGGGCCTTGGCATTATCGTTCAGAAAAAGAAGTTCCCCTGAGGGGGAATAGTTCAAAATCGCGTCGGGTGTTCCGTTGATGGTGGCAAGAATGGTCTGAAGGTACTCATCCTTTGCCTCCATCGACATCAGAATATTCAGCGCCCGGTCAATGGCCGTTTCCACATTGCCGGAGTGAACCCGCAGCATCACATGGCGCAGCTCGTGAGCATCGGCGGCCTGCTTTACGGAAAATCCGCCGATCAACAGGCGGGTACCGGGGCGAAGCTCGCCAATGATATCCTGCTCGACGGTATCCGGGGATTGGGGATCGATCACCTGCACATCCATGCCGGAGATCCGGCGAAAGCGCAGCATGGTATCGTAGGCACTGTCGAACCCGATCAGCGCAATTTCCTCCGGCGCACAATCGCCCATCTGAACGGATTCATAGATTTCTTCGTAAAGATATGGAACATCCACCACCGGAATGGGCACATTCTCCTCCAGAAGCCGCACGTTGCGTCCTCTGGCAATCAGCACCTTGGCCCCGGCGGAAACAGCTTCTTTGGCATTGCGGATCGTATGCTTTCCGGTCGCCTCAATAATCCCCACCCGGCTGGTCAGGCGGCGCTTTTGGATAATCTGCCTTGCAACAGAGGTAAAAACATCGGACGCGGCAAATATCATAATGTCGCGAATCTCTTTCACGGACAAGCCCTCCATTTCACATGAATTTCAAAAGTGAAATTCATGTGAAAATGATACCACGATTTTTTAAAATGTTCAATCAGAAAATAAAACCTGTTTTTGTGTCTGAAAAGAAAAAACATGCAGATTTCATCCGCTTTTTCAGCGTTTTTTCAATATTTTATTAAAATCTAAAATCAGTTGGCATAGAAATTGCGTTTCTATTGGAGTGTAACAAGAAAGGAGGCTACACAATGGCCTATCAGGTACTACTGCCACAACCTATTTTGAAAGAGGGATACGATTACTTACTCGAACATGGCTACGAGATCGTCGAGGGGAAAGGCCCCGGCGAAGAAGATATTCTCTCAGACATTGAAAAGTGTGACGCCATGATTGTCCGCACCGCAAAAATAACCGCCAGAATTTTAGATGCGGCGCCCAACCTGCGTGTCATCGCCCGGCACGGGGCAGGATATGACGGAATCGATCTAGAGGCGGCACGCCGGCATAACGTTCTGGTGATGAACGCGCCGGGTGTAAACAGCATTTCGGTGGCCGAGCTGGCGATCTTCTATATGCTCTACTGTTCCCGCAACTTTAAGACGGTGCAGAAGCTCTATCAGGAGGATTACAGCTACGCGAAATTTAAGGTTCCGAAAACAGAGCTGAACGGAAAGACGCTGGGCCTCGTCGGTCTGGGGAATATCGGCAAGCTGGTCGCAAAAAAGGCCGCTATGGGGTTTGATATGAAGGTAATCGCCTTTGACCCGTTCCACCGCGGAGAGCTGCCGGATTATATCGAGATGACGCAGGACAGGGACGAGATTTTCCGCGTCAGCGACTATGTATCCCTTCATGTTCCCGCCACAGAGGAAACGGTCAAAAGCATTGGCAGCCGTGAGTTTTCTTTGATGAAAAACACCGCTTTCCTGATCAACACCGCCCGCGGCTCGATTGTAGACGAACCGGCTTTGATTCAGGCGCTTCAGGAAAAGCAGATCGCCGGGGCCGGGCTGGACGTGCTTTGGGATGAGCCTTTTCAGAAAGATAACCCTCTGCTGCAAATGGACAATGTACTGACCGCCCCGCACATTGGTGCGGCCACAAAAGAAGCCTCCAGCCGCGCTTCTCTGGCCTGCGCGCAGAACATAGACGATTACTTCTGCGGACGGCCTCTGCACGCGGTCGTCCCGGAACTGAGAGATTTCATTTCAACCAAAGAATAAATTCTGATAAAATGAGAGGAGAAAGAGAACATGAGTGTAGGAAACCGAGTTTTTCTGGAACGTGATTTACCGGATGCAAAAGTGATGGAGGGCTTTCGTGCTCTGCCCGCGGCAAATGTAGCGGACACCATGGGGCGCTCCTGTGCACTGAATTCCCAGATTCACCTGATCAGCAGCCCGGAAAGGCCCATTATGGCAGGCGCAGCGTTGACCGTGAAGGCCCGCCCCGGCGATAACCTAATGCTGCACAAGGCTCTGGATATGGCCGGCCCTGACGACGTCATTATCGTATCCAACGAAGGAGACCGCACACACTCCCTGATGGGGGAAATCATGGCGGTTTACGCACAGTGCACCCGCAAGGTACAGGGCATTGTACTGGATGGCCCGATCCGTGATATCGAGGAGTTGTCTCAGATGGAGATGTTCCTGTATGCAACCGGATCTACCCCCGGCGGCCCGTACAAGGAAGGCCCGGGCGAGATCAACGTGCCGATTTCCATTGGCAATATTGCGGTAAACCCCGGGGATATTGTTCTGGGTGACCGGGACGGCGTCATCATCATTCCCAGAGCAGACGCGGCTCAGATTCTGGAGGATGCGAAAAAATATGCGGAAGCGGATGCCAGTAAGGTGACCGCCGCAAAAAATGGCACTGCAAAACGCCAGTGGGTGGAAGACACCCTGGTGAAAAAGAGTGTGGAAATCATCCAGGGAAAATATACAGGATGAATTTAGGTATTATCACCTTTCTCATATACCACCAGTACAACAAAACTATGCTTGCAAATTTGGTGCCGGCAAGATTGATGAGTGATGCCGTTTGTAACGGCAGTCTGCCTGCCATTTTTTAAAATGGCGAAATTTATTGTTTTGCAGAGCGGGGAGATTCGTGGGTGCTGAAACATCCAGCCTTTCTAACGAGCTAAAAAATATCTTTTAGAATTGGCGCCGCTTTTCTGCGGATCACAATCAATCTTGCCGGAACAACAAAGACCAGCGAAAAATCAATTAATATAGACAATTGCTACTACGACTCTTCAAGCACAAAAACTGCTGGAATTCTGGCTTCGCGTTTATCTTGTACATGGCCACTACGACTCGTGGCACGGTAACTCTTGAACACTGGTGGATATAAATCTACACAGAAAAGGAGAATTCATATGGGGCCTGGTCTTGCTGCTATGATTGTCTTCATAGTAATTATTATTTTTTGGAGTGTTAAAATAAAGCGAAATATCGGCGAAGCCATGTTCGTCGGTATGATAGCAGTCGCTTTGTTTGGGGGAGCAAAAGCTCCTGTTCTACTATATGAAGGGTTAAAATACGCCTTAAACTACGAAGTTCTTTTTGCTTCTTTGGCTTTTGTGTTTATGTCCTTTTTACTGCGTAAATCCACAGTACTGGAGGGAATGCTGCAAATTTTAAATCGCATGTTCGGCAGACTGAAAGGCGGCCCCGCCTATGTCAACACTGCGCTTTCCACCATATTAGGATGTTTGTCCGGCGGCAACACCCCCAACGCCGCTACATCCGGAGCCTTTACCGCACAATGGTTGATAAGATCCGGCTGGTCAAAGGAGAGTGCCGCAACCTTGATTGCTGCAAACGGCGGTTTAGGTGCAGGTTTTCCTCCCAGTTCTTCCATGTTTATTGTTCTGGCCTTCCCCACCGTGGCGAAATTGGTATCTGAAGGGCAGCTTTACGTTGCGTTATTTGTTACAGGTATTTATCAGGTTTTATGGAGAATTATCTATATTTATTGTCAAATTCACAAACAAAACCTTCAGCCGCCTGTACATAAAGAAGACCTTCAGCCTATCTCTAAGGTATTTCATGAATATGGCAGAAACGCTCTGATCTTTTTAGGTGCCATTGTTCCTGTACTGCTGACAATGGGGCCGTTTGCCGATTGGGTTTCTACAAAATCAGAAAATTGGAACGATGCAATCGGCAGTATCAGCATTCTTGTTTGGATTCCCACCTTGATGACTCTTTTCATCCTTTTATTAGATTGGAAAAACATCAAAATCAATTTGAAGTCCAGACAGAATTTTGTTCAGGAATTGATTCCTGAATTCACCAGTATCGGCGGACTCCTTCTGTTTGTATTTGCCGCCAGCAATATCATTTCCAATTTGGGATTGTCCGATGATATTGCTCAAATTCTTGACATTCTGAATCTTTCAAAGGTACTGACTGTTCTTGTAATTTTCATTTTGATCGCTGTTGTTGCCGGCCCTCTTTCTTCTACCGCAACCCTGACTTCCGTCGGAGTAATCTCGCACGCTATTTTGGTATACGCAGGGATCGACCCGCTAGCTGCCGCAATCGGCCTACTGATTGTCGCATCTACCGAAGGTGCTTCTCCGCCGGCTTCAGGGGCCTTATTTGTCGCTTGTAGCCTGACAGGAGCGAACCCACCTAAAATATTTGTTCCTCTAATCGTTTGGTTTGTTGTACCTATTACACTGCTCGCCTGCTTTGTTGCACTTGGTATACTGCCCATACCCTATTAACTTGATCAGTGGAAACGAAGCTGTTCCGATTATCATATTGTGATAGAAGGTGTTTTAAATGAAGAAAGCATATGAAACAGTCATTTTTATTGGATTTTTGATATTTTTTATCGGTGGATTGCTATGTGTCTTTGGGCAGGCAATAGGCATCATCATTGGATTCATTACCGGTAATCACGATTTGGTTTTCTCATTTGAGTTAGTTTCCAAAGTCATTTTTCCGGCGGCATCTATTAGCGGTCTTCTCTGTTTTCTGCATCCTTATTTATTTAAAAATAAGAAAAAATTCGAAGCGGTCAATAGCGAAAACGCGGATAAAAAATAATGAAACTTTTTATAGGCCTGAATTCCAACAAACCAAATTTTTAATGAAAAAGCGCTAAAAGAGCATTCAAAATCTCCCGGCCGGTACGAAATCGTACCAGCCGGGAGATTTTATATTGCAAATATTGACTAATAGGCAAGTCGTCAAAAAAGCTTGTACCTGTTCATGAGGATAAAAGAAATTCTTTGTTATAACAGCTCTTTCTTTCATGCGGCGCGTTGTTTTCTGCTGATACTAAAGGGTTTGCTAATGCGCATACTGCATCTGATTTGCTTTGCAAATTTTCAAAGATTATGACAAGCTGCAGATCAATGCGATTCCCGATAGCAAACCAACGAATGCTTCGATTGATATTTTGGAGTAATCAATCTCAGGAAAAGATTCTGCAAAGTTCACATAAACAAGGATTTCTGTTAACCTATAAAATCTATTATTTATTTCAAATAGTACAAAATTACCGTAATAACCGGAGCTTATTCACAATCCTCTATAAATATTATGTAAATTTTTTGTTACTTATGTTGACTTAACTCTTTATTTGTTTTATACTCAAGCCAAATAAACCCAAAGCAGCCAAATAATAGTAAGGAGGTCACATGATGAACGCTTTTACATCAAAAGAAACCGAAGAACGTATTGACAGTATTGTAGATCAGCAGGTTCAGGAAATTGGGATTCCAAACAATGAAGATACGACCTTTGAAGACGCAACCATCATTACCGAATATCCGGAAAAACGGACGGAAACCTCCAAGACCTTTTTGATGAGTGACGGCACATTTTTGGCCGCCTCGTATGATCAGCCGATTCATTACAAAGACGATTTGGGTTTATGGCAGGACATTGACAACACGCTCAGTGTAACAGACGCGAAAGCACCTGAAACATCTCAGCGGCTTATCAACAAGGCAGGCCGCACTTCCATCAGTTTAGAAAAGGTGATCAAGCCGAAAGGCTTCGTTACCCTGAAAACCGGGAAGCATTCCATCAGCTGGGGATTGGACGGTGCGGAAAAAGCCAGATCTGAACTGGTGGCACAAGAAACGCCATCCTATGAAAGTCATAACGATCAGTTTTTACGGCTGAAAAAGCTGAGTCATGAAGTATTGTATCGGGATGCACTCCCAAACGTTGATGTGCAGTACCTGATCTCTGCTTCCTCTGTAAAAGAAAATATTATTTTAAAATCCAGGGATGCGCAGAAAAAACTGACCGAAACCTATCAAATCGGTTCACTGATTCCAAAACAGACCAGTGATCAAACCATTGCTCTGTATGAAGCAGAAGACGCAGAGCAGAAAAACCCGGTCTATACTATCAAAGCTCCTTCGATGACCGACTCCGAAGGCGTCATCAGCAGTGCCGTTTCTCTGCGCATTGTAAAGCAGGAACCCGAAGCTCTTCAAATTGAAATCGCTCCCGATGAGGAGTGGCTGAACGATTCCGCCAGAGTCTACCCCGTTACGATCGATCCCACCATCGGTTCGGGCGGCGCCGTCCGGGACACTTTCGTCAGCTCCGGCGCTCCAAACAACAATTTTGGTTATATGGGGAGCATGTACATTGGAAATGAAACCGTAACCTATAAAACCTGCCGGATTTTGATGGACTTTGACCTGCCCAAAATGGATAAGGGCGACATGGTGGTGCAGGCCCAAATGAATCTGGTGCAGTTTAAAAACGGGATGGATCCTTCCACTGGCTCGATGCTAATCAACGCATATGAAATGGGTTCTGCCTGGAATGAACATAGCGACACATGGAACAACACCCTTTCGGCAGTTGAATTATCCATGAGTGGACCTATTCTCGATTATGCCGCGACTTCACAAAGCACAAACGAAAAGGTCGTCTCTTGGGATATAACAAAACTGGTAAAGGGCTGGTATGACGGCTCCAGAGGCCATAGAGGTGTTCTGCTGGTGGCAAACAATGAATCTGCAGCAGTCAGAAACCAGTTTTATTCTTCTGATTATCCGTCGGGTACCGGTCTGTATCCGACTCTTACAATCCGTTATGTCAACCAGACCGGTTTACAGGAATTCTGGAGTTATCATGAGCAGTCCGTCGGCAGAGCAGGGGCCGGCCATATCAATGACTATACCGGAAATCTGGTGTTCACCATTCCACTTACCGGGACTACCGGAGAGCTGATGCCGTTGAATTATGGATTGGTGTTTAACAGCAGCATGTCCGGCACGCAGTTTAAAGACGGGAAACGCGGCGGAACTTTTGGCATGGGGTTCCAAAGCAACCTGAGCCAGCGAATTGACAGCACGGCCGAGTCTAACGCAACGAACGATGCTGAGAAGGAAAAATTCAGGCTGTTGACCGCCGCCGGATATAAATATCTGTATCTGGACGAAGACGGAACCGAACACTT
>OFCQ01000379.1_pt1 | contig 20032 bp, 8 predicted proteins | sample 1520861 | NCBI WGS metagenome assembly OFCQ01 (sample SAMEA2699036, study PRJEB24076) | metagenome | biome: Human gut stool | place: Spain | collected 2012-11-21 | reverse complement strand
TGATTTGTTGCGCATAGTCCAATTTAGCGTCTTCAGATACAGTCGCATGTTCTGTGAAGAACTGTTTGTAATCGTTGTACAAACGATCTAATGCCAAACGCCCATAGCTATCGTTTTTATAACGATGGCTCACGATGTACCAGCTGCGACGAACGTTCATGTAGTACAATACATTGTTACGGTAACGCTCTTGACCGGTCATAACGCGGGAATCATCCATGATACGTTTGCCCTTTTGGTCCAATTGGAATTGTGTGAAAGCGTTAACAACGTCACGAACTTCTTCGCTAGGTACGGAAAGTGCCACTTCTGTTTCAAGCACATTCAATGGTTCAGCTGGTTGTTCTGGCATCATCAATCGATCTTGAGCCGCATCCGCTTGGCCTACCGCGCATACACAAGCCAGTGCCAATACAGGTATAAATGTTTTGAATTTCATACTTCCTCCTTATGATGAGCCGCCCTAGAAGGGCGGCTTTCATATTCCTTACATAACAAGACTAAGAATTCTTTTTATTTGGAAAGTCCTACTTGTTGCATCAACAATGCGATTTGAGCTTTCATTTCTTCATTATCGCGTTGTACTTGATCGTATTTAGCAGTTAACTCTAAGTCATGTTGTTTCATGCGTTCATTTTCAGCTTTTAACGCAGTCACTTCATCTTGCAATACATACGCAGAGCTGATAGGGCCTGCTTTATAGCGTGCTGGAATAGCTTTCTTAGCATCGGATGTACCAAATTTGTAGGATACGCCCGCATTAATCATGTTGTCATGACCGCCAAGAGATACGCCCATATGGAACATTGTAGATTCATTAGTATAGTGCGCTACGCCTACAGCAGCAGCTGTGCTGCCTTTGTAGTGGCCTACAGCAGCCAATACTTGAGTTGGTTCCAATGGATCATATTGTAAAGGTTTGAGGCCGGAAATAGCTGCACTAGTAGCACCTACATCAGCGATTTTACCATCCACACTACGCATAGCACTACTCAATTGATTTACATTAACCGCATCAGTGCCATCTACACCAGGGCCTACATTAGTAATTCTATTACCACCGTTATTGAGGCCGTCTTTAGTAAGGCTTACAGCATTACCTTGAGCAGGTGTAATTGTCATGCCGCCACCGTTCATAACAGTCGTATTACCAGCAGCATCTGTAGTAGTTACGGACTCAAGACCTTTCAAGTCTTTCGCCAACTTGATGTTATAACCATCACCAGCAGCGTTTTTCACAACACCGATATTGTTGTCTGCCAAACGGTTCACATCAGCACCACCAGTAAGGTTCATAGTATCTCCCAAACCACGAACCACTTTACCGCTATCGCCAGGTTGGTCACCTTGGAATACACGGCCTGTTCTTGCTTTATTATTGAAGTCGTCATTAACAGCTTTCAATTGGTCTTCTGTTGCGGCACGACCAGGAACTGCTACAGGGTTTTCAGGATTCCAAGTTTTGTTATCCAAACCTGTTACGAAGTTGCCTTCTTTACCGTCAGAAGTTTGCTTGCCTACAACTACATCGCCAGCTTTCACAGTATTTGCCGTTACGGAACCGTCATTGCCGTCAATCTTAACTTGATTACCGCCATTGCCAGCTGTAATTGTACCTGCAGAACCGTCAATGTTAACTTGTTTTGCTGGATCTTGACCAAGAGTAATCTTATCATTTAATGCCATTTTGATAGCGCCGTTGTCCACGGAAGTTTTGATATTGCCGTCACCTTTCAAGTCGATTGTTTCGCCAAGAGGTTTCTTCACGGATCGACCGTCTTCCGCTTTAAGGCCAAAGCCTGTGGATTTGATGTCTTCGATAGCTGTATGCAATTGACCGCCGTTTACAGCGTCCTTGCTACCAGCGCCAATAGTGCCATCAGCCACATTAGTGATCTTCTTATCAGCCGCATCGATACCGTCTTTTGTTACCTTAGGACCGTTTTCGATTGTTAAGCCATCTTTGTTGATAGTAACAGCTTTGTTGCCACCATCATTGATTTGCAAGCCGTCTTTAGTCAACTTAGTCGCTTCATTAGCGCCGTCCTTGATAGTTACGCCGTTTGTATCCATCTTAGTATCGCCTGTTGTTACAGTGTCTACAGTGATGTCTTTTTTCAATTCTACCTTAACAGCACCGCCGTCTACGGATGTTTTGATATTCGTGCCATCACCTTTAACTTTAACAGTTTCACCAAGAGGTTTCTTCACGGATTGACCGTCTTCCGCTTCAAGACCAAAGCCTTTAGTTTTAAGGCTTTCAACAGCGTCATGCAATTGACCACCGTTTACAGCGTCTTTGCTATCTTTGGCAACCGTACCGTTTTGAACATTAGTAACCTTCTTGCCTGCTGCATCGATGCCGTCCTTCGTCATAGATGGACCATCGGTAATCTTCACGCCGTCTTTTGTAACAGCTGTCAACGGATTACCAGCTGCATCATTGATAGTCATGCCTGCGCCGTTTACAACAGTTTTACCATTTGCACCATTAGCTCCATTGTTGAAAGTAATGGAGTTCAAGTCTTTAAGGTCTTTTGCCAAACGAACATTGAGGATATTATTTTTGCTGATAACGCCAATATTGTTTTCAGTCAAATCATCTTCGTTTGTTACGCCACCCTTAATGTCCAATTGTTCATTAAGTTTTTTCTTAATCACATTACCGGAGTCACCACCGTATGCCATACCATCATCCTTGGTTGCCACTTGATGTGTCTTACCATTTTCATCAGTGTATTTAATACGAGTGATTTCGTTACCGTTGAGGTCCGGATCACCTTTTTCAACAGAAATATCAGCGCTACGGCCGTCTTTACCGTTAAGTCCGATGTGACCTACGCCGTCTTTACCAGAAATAGATACAGCTTCTTTTCCGTCCTTACCAGTCACAGCTACCTTGCCGTCTGTACCGTTGTCAGGACCTGTAATGGACACGCCGTCCTTACCGTCTTTGCCAACCTTCACGGATTCAGCCTTAAGGTTTTTATTCATCTTCACGTCGATAGTCGTGTTACCTTTATTGTCTTGGTTGATGAAAGTTTTAATATTTTCACCGCTGTAGTCAGCATCATCAGCTTTACCTTCACCTTGAACAGTGATAGTAGAACCAAGTTTATTAGTTTGTTCGCCGCCTACATTAGCATTGAATTTCAAACCTTTATTAGTCAATGCGTCCGCACTATCCTTGATTTTGTCATTCAAGTAGTCCACATTAACCGCTTCGCTGCCATCGTTGCCTGTAGCATATGCTACATTCGTTACGTGAGTCCCACCTTGTTTGTTATTGTATGTAGGGCCTTCGTAAGTTACCTTGGATTTATCAGGTGTTCCGTTAGGATCCAAATCATATTTAACAGCACGATCATTCAATTTATCAAGTTTGGATTTAGAAGCAACGTCTTTGATTGTAACGGTTTCTGTTTGATCTGGATGATTCTTATCTTGTACAGTCAACGCTACATCACCGTTTGCATCTACAGTGTAGTCTCCATTAGAGCCTGCCGCTTGATTTCTAATCAAACGATAATCAGTGGAGTTAGCACTTTGAGCATCCAATGCTTTTTTCAATTGATCTTCTGTTGCAGCACGACCGGATACAATCTTATTTGCATCCCAATCTTTATTATCAAGGCCTGTTACATAATTGCCTGTTTCGCTATCGCCAGCTGCGTTGTTAACAGTTTGACTACCCATAGTAGCGTCGCCTGCTTTCACAGTCTTAGCGGCTGTTACGGAATCAAGATTTTTAAGGTCTTTCGCCAATTGAAGTTCCAATTTGTCAGTGCCATCAGCTTTTACGTTGATGTTGCCGGATGCGCTCTTGAATGCAGCGGATTCAGCTTCAGTTACGCCTTCACCTTGTACTTTCACCAAGGAGTTCAATTTTTGTTTATTCACGGTACCAATGTTGTTACCAGTGAATTGTAAACCGTCCTCCATAGTCGCAACTTGGTGTTCGCCATTGCCGTCTTTGTAAACGATACGTGTAAGACCATTTGTACCATCAACGCCTTTTTCGCCTTTAACGCCTGTCATAGGATCGTCGTAACCAGGTTTCACGGACAAGTCGATACCATTAGTACCATTCACGCCGTTCGTTCCAGCAGGACCTGTCAAGCCGATGTGGCCTACGCCGTCCTTACCGGAAATAGAAACTGCTTCTTTACCGTTTTTATCAGTCACAGCTACCTTGCCATCTGTACCGTTCGCTGTGTCAGGACCTGTAATAGCTACGCCGTCCTTACCATTTTTGCCAACCTTCACAGATTCAGCTTTAAGGTTTTTGTTCATCTTCACGTCAATCGTCGTGTTACCTGTTGCCGCATCTTGATTGATGAAAGTTTTAAGGTTTTCACCGCTATAATCAGCGTCAGCTGCAGTACCTTCACCTTGAATTGTAATCGTGGAGCCTAATTTGTTAGTTTTTACGCCACCTACATTGGCATCAAATTTAAGACCTGTATTGATAAGTTCATTTTTAGCATCATGTAATTGACCGCCGTTTACAGCATCTTTAGAACCAGCCGCTACATTACCGTCTTTCAAGTTGGTAATCTTTGTGCCGTCCGGGCCTTCCAATGTTACTGTGTCATGGCCTGTGTTACCGTCATATTTTACGGAACGATCTTTTACATTATCTAGTTCAGTTTTAGACGCAATATCCTTAATCGTTACAGTTTTAACGTCACTGGATTTTTCGTCTTTTACTTTCAAGTCTACTTGATTGTTTTCAACCTTATAGGAACCATCTGCCACGTTGTTCGGATTAGCAATTAAGCGGTAATCTGTAGCACTTGCATTAGACGCTTTCAATGCATCGCTAACCTTCTTAAGTTGGTCTTCTGTCGCTGCGCGTCCTTCTACATACGTAGGATCTGAAATGTCCCAAGCTCTATTATCTAAGCCTGTTACAAAATTACCAGTTTGGTTGCCACCTTTTTTATCCGCTACCGTATGATTACCTACAGTGGCAGTGCCTGCTTTCACAGTGTCGGATGCCGTTACGGATTGCAAGCCAGTCAAGTTTTTCGCCAATTGCAATTGTAATTTTGCATTGCCATCAGCGCCAACAGCCGCAGAAGTAACACCGATATTATTGCCTGTCGCAAGATCAGAAGCGCTTGTTACACCACCGTTGATGTCCACTTGTTTGTTAAGCTTAACATTGGATGTAGCACCCATGTCACCTTTGAATTTAAGGCCGTCGTTCAAGGTTGCCACTTCTTCGTTGGAGCCATCAGGTTTTTGGTACGTAATACGTGTTGTAGTCGTGCCAGGAGCGCCGTCTACACCAGGTTGACCGTCACGAGTAACGGAAATGTTAGTTGTTACACCATCTTTACCGTTGATGCCGATTTTACCGTCTTTGCCGTTTGCACCGGTTGCAGTAATTGTCTCTACATTAAGGTTTTTACCAAGTTTCACATCAATTGTGCTGTCGCCGTTAGCGTCTTGAGAGATTTCCGTAATGATATTGGAGTTATCCCCTTTAACTGCTACTTTAGAGCCCAATTTATTTGTTTTTTCACCGCCGTTATTAGCGTCGAATTTCAAACCTTTGTCGATAAGATCTTGTTTAGTTGTATCAATCTTATTGTTTAACTCATTCTTGGTATTCGTAATTTGATCGCCAAGATCCTGCTTAACTTGATGTAATTGACCACCGTTTACAGCATCTTTAGAACCTGCTGCTACATTACCGTCTTTCAAGTTGGTAATCTTTGTACCGTTAGCGCCTTCCAAAGTTACTGTATCTTTGTCAGTTTCACCATCATATTTCACGGAACGATCTTTTACTTTATCAAGTTCTGTTTTGGACGCAATATCCTTAATTGTCACAGTATTAACTGTACCGGATTTATCGTCCTTCACTTGTAAATCAACTTTATTGTTATCAACCTTATAAGAACCATCTGCCGCATTGTTCGGATTAGCAATTAAACGATAATCAGAAGCACTTGCGTTAGCCGCTTTCACAGCATCACTAACAATCTTAAGTTGATCTTCTGTTGCCGCACGGCCAGATACATAGGCAGGATCAGTTAATGTCCAATTTTTATTGTCCAAACCGGATACAAAGTTACCGTTCTGAGTAGCACTTTTGTTATCTGTTACAGATTGGTTACCCATAGTAGCAGTGCCAGCTTTTACAGTCTTAGTAGCTGTCACCGTATTAACATTGATGTCTTTACCTAATGCAACCTTAATTGTTGTATCGTCGCCACTTTGTGTAATTGTAGTGTTGATGTTAGTGCCATCACCAGCTACTGTTACCTTGGAGCCTAATTTATTTGTTTTTTCGCCGCCATTATCAGCATCGAATTTCAAACCTTTATTAATAAGCTCCGTTTTTGTATTATCAAGTTCTGTTTTGGATGCAATATCCTTGATAGTTACAGTTTTCTTATTCGCAGGGTTTTTAGCATCTTGTACAGTTAAGTCAACTTTATTGCCAGATACAGTGTATGCTTTATCAGCAGCACTGCTGTTTTCAGTCAATTGGTAATCTGGAGCGTCTACGTCAACTTTATATGTTTTATATGTACCGTCAGTACCTTCTGTAATCGTTGTATTTTTACCAGCAACAACTTTTACTGCTTTTTGCGCTTCATCACGGATAACGGATTTACCGCCGTCTGTAATATTGGACAAGTCTTTATTTGCCGCATTGTCAATCTTGTTCTTAGTAGCATCAGTCAACGCTACATCGATTGTTTGGTTGTTAACAGATGTTGTAACATAAGAACCATCGCCTTTTACAGTCAATGTTTGGTTGTCCAATAAAACGTCATTGTTACCGCTGTTGCCGGCTACTTTCAAGTTAACATTGCGCAATTGTGCCACGTTAACAGCATCAGTATCCGCAGTACCTGCAGCCACATTTGTGATTTGACGAGTTTTTGTACCGCCGTCACCTACGGACACCGCACCCATAGTGGAAGTCAACGCAGCGCCTGTCAATCCGCTATATCCGTTTGTACGGCTGTCTGCAGTTTTCACATTATAGCCTGCTTTGCCTGCTGCAACGGAAGCAATGGAGTTTGCACCCAATGCAACGCCGTCATCTACACTGGATTTAGCTTTATAACCGATTGCAGTGCTATTCGCATTCGCTGCAGTTGCATCAGCACCGACAGCTGTCGCAAAGTTACCTGCTGCGGAAGTACGTACGCCGGCTGCTGTCGCATTATTGCCTGTAGCACCTATGTTATCGTAGTTCGCATCGGCAGATGTGCCTTTAGCACTGAAGAAATTCGTTTGCGCCGCTTCAACAGCTTCTTTTACCGTATGATACGTGCTGTTCTTGATATTGAAATCAGGCGCTTTATATGTAGAACCATTCGCTTCATAGCCCGTATAAGTAGGACCTGCGATGGATTTTGCCAAGTTACTGTTTACAAATTTTAATTGTTTTACATTTGTTGCGTCAGTATCGTTTTCACCGCCCGCCACATTGATGATACGGCGTTCAGAACCTACGTTACCTACCGCAACTACACCGTTTGCAATATTGTTATTTTGTTGGTTAGTGAAAGCAGAGAAACCATTAACCAAGGCACCTCTTACTTCCGTACCAGTACCCAATGCCAAGGAATTATTGGATTCTGCAACGGCATTTGTACCGATAGCCATGGAGTTAGTACCTGTAACAGTAGCACCAAGACCGATAGCTGTCGTATTAGTATTGTTTGCTTTCGCTTCTTTACCGATTGCAATGGCACCATCTTTAGAGGCATTCGCCGAACCACCAAGTGCAAGCGCATCAGCACCCAAGGATTTAGCATTACCACCTAATGCGATGGAGTTGGATAATTTTGCTTGGGAAGAACTACCCATAGCAATAGCATCGGCACCAGCAGCATTAGAACTACTACCCATAGCAAAACTGCTTACACCACTTGCATTTGCACTTTTACCCATTGCCACCGCATTTTGTGCGGATGATTGCGCAGTATTACCGATGGCAAAGGCATTCTCTGCACTAGCATTAGCACTATAACCCATAGCTACCGCATTGGCGCCACCAGTGCTGGATGAAGAACCGAATGCCATAGAATCAGCTGCAGCAGTAGATGTTCTCGCCTTTGTACCAAATGCAAGAGAACGAACACCTTCTGTTACGGTATTACCATTGGCATTATATTGTGCACTAGGAGTACCATGTTGTTGACCAGGTAATTTTATAGTTTCTGCTGCACCGATTGCAATGGATTGATCCGCTTTTGCTGTAGCAGAATAACCCATGGCGAAACTACCATTACCCTTTGCCCAAGATGCAGTACCTAATGCTGCTGAGAATTCACCTTCTGCAGCGGATTGACGCATCATAGCCAAGGAGTTAAATCCGCTCGCCTTTGTAGCTGTACCAAGAGCCATAGCAGATGGTGATAAAGCCTGAGCATAATGACCTAAAGCAAAAGAAATACCACCTGTGGCCTGAGCATAGTTACCGATAGCTAAACCGGAATAATAAGTTGGATTACCAGTTTCCTGAATATTTGTATTTTTACCGATAGCAATGCCAGCAAAACTATTTTCTGTATAGTTACCTCTATCTGTACCATTATACAAATGACTATTATCAAATGGTGTCAGGTTCCCAGGATTTTGATAATTATATAAATAACTACCTTCACTATAAACTACATTACCAGTAGCATAACCAGCGCCATTTACATCATTAATCGTCATAGCAGTATATGTAGCAGCATTAACTGTAGTAATATTACCACCCATTAATAATGCAGCCACCGCCATAATCGCACTCATGCGTGCCCAGGTTGTACCGTTTTGTACGGATTTCACCTTACCGCCACCTGTTTTTACAATTTCAGATACTACAACGTAGCATTTTTTAGTCTTACTCCAAATCACATTATAAATTCGATTCATGATTATCCTTTCTTACCGAAACCTCAGTAAAACACATCACTTGTGTTGCATAATATTGCAAAGATAATAAAAAGAAGAAGTATAAAGATTGATTATCATCTACACTTCTTACACCAAATACTAGTATTCTCAATTACGATACGAATACTATAATTATTCATGATTCTTCATCATATACTCACCCACGGCAATACAATATCAAAAAATTTCTATCTTGTAAACGACTTTTTCATCTTTTCTTCATTTTTATCGTTTATTTATTTCATATTTAATACTTTTTAATTTTAAGAAATAGAATCTTCATCTTTCCTATCAAATATTACGATAAATCCACATATCGGAATATAACGATTATTGTAATTACGTAATCAATTTCATATTTTTAGACTTTTCAGTTTAATGCTTTTATAGATAAGATAATTTTATATACAGAAAATTTATCACCTACAGGTACACGAAAAAGCCGAGGCCCTAGAGCCTCGGCTTTCACAATATAAATCATATATATATTCTATTTTTTATTAATCCTTACACGTTCAATAGTTGGTTGTCCTTCATGATTCTTGGCAATAGTATCCACACGGAATAACGCCATTTCAGGACCAAATTCAGATACGAGTCGATCATCGACAACAACACCGTTTTGAATAGCTCGGTACACAATTTGAGCAAATTCATAACGGGTCAACATACGGTCTCCTCCGAATGTACCATCAGGATAGCCTTCCACAAGACCCCGTCGAGATAGATCGCTAACCGCCGCATATGCCCAGTGATTATTCGGCACATCAGGGAATAATGTGCTGCGGTCCGCCTTCATATTCGTTCCAGCCAAGCCATTCAAAAGAGCAGTCAACTTTTGAATCTGCGCATTTTGTACCGCTACAGTTTTCTTAAGTTCCAAAACTTCCTTACCGATAGCTACACGAGAACGAGATACATTACTGTGAGCACCTACTTTCACAGACATACCTACATTTACAACGGTTTCGCCATTACCAACAGTAGATCCTACGCTAAACTGCAAGTCCTCATTCGGTCTGTAAAAAGCCCCCAATGCAGCGGCGTTGCCGTCATGATAGTGGCCATAACCAGCAGCAAAGTCCCATTTTGCATCAGGATCGAAATCCAACGGATGCAAGGCGGCAAGTGCAGCCGCTCCGGCCACAGATTTGTTAACCTTTTTATCGAGGCGAGCTACATTCCGCCCCATATTCGTTACATCCTGCTTGATATTAGTAATGTCGCCCTGAATATTGGTTACATTCTTTTTAATATTGGTCACATCACCTTGTATATTGTTAATATTTGTCGTGTTATTTGTAATCTGATTCGTTATATCGTCAGATAGGCTTACCTTATAATCCTTAGTCGTTCCGTTCGTCGTAGTTGTCACATTAATATGTTTACCTGCACTGACGGTAGTGGAGCCGTTCGCATTCACTTGATTTTGCAACTTTTTGAGCTGTGCCACATTCACCGCATCCGTATCCTTTGTGCCGGCTGCTACGGATGTAATCTGACGCGTAATATTTTTATCTGCATCACCGACAGATACGGCCGATTTAGTCGCCTTCCACGTAGAATCTGTATTCGTGGACTGTGCCTTTGTACTCGGATCATACCCAACGGATCCAGCCGCCACAGTAGCCTTCGATTCACTGCCCAATGCAACGCCATCCTCTACGGTTACATTCGTATTATGTCCGACAGCGACCGCATTATTAACAGATGTCGTAGTCTTGCTGTCTGTAGAACCGATGAGAACCGCATGATTCGCATCTTTTACCTCACGATTATCCCCCATCACAAGACCGTTCTTAGAATTAGTCACCGTATTTTCAGACCCTATTACGGTCGTATTGGACACCTTATCCGCCGTATTGTGAAAGCCCGTCAACATGGTATTCGTACTCTCATTGCCTTGAGAGCCAGTCAATGTGTTATTTACACCCATAAGTGCGGAGCGAAGTGTATAATCCGCCTTATTACCGCTACCAAATGCCATAGTAGAACCGCCACCGTTAGAATTTTTGACAGCAGAACGTAATTTCTCAGATAATTCCTTAGCGGAATTACCGCCCGAACTTGGCGCTGAAATACTGGTTACAGAATTCGTTATTTCATTCCCAGCACCAAATACGAGAGACCCATTGGAGTTAAAGGTCCGATTGGCAATACCAACGATACTATTCGCAACACCCGAATAATAGCTACCCGTTTTTGACTCAACACTATTCAATGCACCATTAATGGTGGCACCGAAATTCTTTGTAGAATTTGCAGCTCGTCCACCATTATAATCACTGGAGATAATATTATAAACGCCTGTACTTGTAGTGAAAGCCCCATTGCTAAAACTATTAGCACCAATTGTTGTTGTATAAACATTTAATGCATCTTTTCTTGTGGATGCACTATCTACCGTAGTATCTCCAAGGTCCCCTTTATAATTATGAGATCCAATCATGGTACTGCCGGTACGAGCAAATGTATTATCACCGATAGCGACACTACCTACCACCTTTGTAGGATCCGCAGGAATTCTGGCAGGAGAAAGCAGCCACCCGCTATAGGTCGTTTGCCCTAACGCAAAACTAGCCTCTCCACCACCGGCCATATTTTCAACCTTTGCATTTTTACCGATAGCTATACTACCGCCTTGGCTGGCATAGTTATTAATACCTGCTCCATTGCCGATAGCTACATCACCTGTAGCCGCACTAGCACCGTTCGAGTAAGAAATGCTGGCCCCTTTGCCAACGGCTACGTTTTCCGCCTTCGGTGCATTACTGCCCGTGCCGATAGCTACACCGTTACCACTGCCCGGTGCCACATCCACCGCTCCGGCCACATATAGGCTCGATAACAACACACCATTAATCAACACTGATAATATAAGTTTACGCTTGCTCATTTTATCCTCTCCATTCCCCAATGAATTCCACGCGTAACTAATTTTTCATTATATCTTCATGAACATTGTGCCACTCTTTTTCTATTTTGTAAACAAAATAAATTTTTATGAATTAATGTATAAAAAAGGAACTGTCTTTTCATATCAAATGACAATCATCTGATACTATAAAACAGTTCCTTATGTTGCTTTTATCTAAAAAATAAATATAGATTCTTATGCTACTTTTATCAAAATAATAAATATATATATTAATCTATCAATCAACGTGCACCGTATGTTGGCGGCGCACATTTTCCAACATATTCGCACGAACCGATACTTTTGTATCCGATCGATGGTTACCACCAAACCATGCCGTATCGACACCGGCTAGACGGAACATAATTTTTCCGTACGGACTGCCGTGCTTATGCTCCGGCTTGTTATAGCCCATGTCCACGGAAATCCTCGGCGTGAGCTGCAACTCCGTACCGATGCGCAAGCCATGCTTATCCTCACTACGCCGCAACTGCCAACGATAGGCTTCCATGTACACGCGCGCCCAACGAGCATTCTTAAAGCTAGTCCCATATTCCGCAGTATATCCGTTAGACACATTTTCCAAGCGTGACGCACCATCAAAGGAACGCTCGCTGGACACACCGCGATACCAGTTCATGCGAAACGCACCAATCCCCGACACGTACTCCAGCCCAACACTCATGCGACTGTGATTACCTCTGAACCGATGGTCATAAAACAGATTACCACCGTAATAATGGTCATCGTTCGCAGCAATTCGGCGATAGCCGATACCCACATTCGCCGTCGTTCCTGTATCCGCTGCATTCGCCAAACGCTCCTGTGTAAACCACACATGACGAGATGTCTCATCATAATGACCTAGCGGCTGCAAGGTTTCCACACCGTACAAGGGCTTCCAGTTTTTCTGAAAGCGCAATGACACGACGGTCCTCTGCATCCAGGGCTTCGCCTTCAATCCGTGCATTGCGGAATGAACACCCGTCATGACCACTGCCTGCAACGCAGAATTGACCGCATCCGTATCGGAATAACGAGTCGTCTTTTTATCTGTGGAGTCCGGCATCTCCAATCCGCCCTGACCGATGACATGATCTGGAGTATGAGACGAATTAACATGGAATGTATCTAAGTCGTCAGATAATACGACCGTACTTTCACTATGAACTTGTTTTACCGTAGTCCCCTGTATAGGCTGCGCTGTTCTGTCCACCTGTTTTCCCAACACGGGCATAACGGACATACACAGGATCACTACTAACACAACTATATATTTCATTACACACTCTTACGTACAAACACACTTTTCATTACGCACATAATTATGTACTTAATACGTCATTACACACGATTACACACGCCGATGACTCATGATTTTATCATGAACAAAACATGAAATTATTTCTATTTTATATAAATATATAGAGGCTTGTCAATGCATATAGAATGCAATGTATACATATAAAATGCTAGAATACAATTTATAGAATAAATAAATATTTAAATTTTATAAATATGTGTCAAAGGTTTCTTATTAACTATAAATACCTATAGAATATATTGTATATTTATTGGAATTATGTGAATATTCTATTTACAATATACCTTTTTGGTATTATAGTAGCCATGTAAGTCTTTTTATGAAAGTTTTGTGAAAGTTTGTTTGTACACAAAGGAGTGTATACGATGAGTAAGAAACGTTTTGTATTAGCAAGTGTTGTAATGGTAGCTTTGTCCGCCTCAGTTTATGCGGCGCCGGTCAATATCGTTGATAACAACGGTAACATCGGCAAGGAAGGTCAAACTTTCACCGCAGGAACAGGCGGCAACATCACCCTCGGTGAGAATGCCGGTGCGGCGAACGGCAAGGGTAAGAATGTTAATGCGCAAGGTAATAACATAGCCTTAGGTGCAGCTGCTGGGGCCGGCTCATCAGGCGGCGGCAATATCAACCTTGGGGCGAAGTCCTTCCGAGGCAGTACTGGCGATTTTAACGTAACCGTCGGTTTCGCCGCAGGTAATGCAAGCCAGTTGACGAACTCCATTGTCATGGGGACTCAATCAGGGGAAAACTCCGCAGGTGATAAAAACGTGTGGATTGGTAATTTTCAAGGTGCTAACAGTAAGGCCAGCAATTCTGTAGCCATCGGCTCGAATTCAACAGTAAACGGTCAGTTCGACCTTGCCGTAGGGCATTATGTGAATGTAAAAGCCGCAAAAGGTTTGGCTGTAGGCTCTTATAATACACTATCAGAGAAAGCGACCGCATCCGGTGTATTCGGCCAGGGCGAATACGGTAAAACAGCTATTGATGCAGCCAATTCTTACAGTATAGGTAATTACAACCACATTTCTGGAGAAAACACCTTTGTTCTCGGCAATAATGTGACTACCTCTCTAAAAAATGGCGTTGTCCTTGGCAATGATTCCGCTGACGGCGATGTAGTCGGTACAGCAAGTCATACCTTTGAAAATGGTACTACCGTCAACTATGCCGGCACCGCCCCTGTATCAACAGTATCCGTAGGGGCTAAGGGCAAGGAACGGACGATTACCAATCTCGCAGCAGGTCGCGTGAGTGCTACCTCTACAGATGCGGTCAACGGATCCCAACTCTACGGCGTTCATCAAATGATTGATACCCTTGGTAAAAGTACAAGTCAACAGCTTAATAATTCTATTAGCACTATTGAAAAATCTGTACAACATGTATCTCAAGAGGTACAACGTGTTGAATCGGAATCCAATAAAGGTGATGCTCGTGCCGCTGCATTAGCTGCATTACATCCATTACCATATGATCCGGATAATCGCGTTCAATACATGGCGGGCTACGGTCATTATAAAAATGCAAATGCAGTAGCTCTAGGTGTAGGCTATTATCACAAAGATAATCTTTTACTCACCACAGGGTTTACGATGAACAATCACGTTATGGCCAATGTAGGTATCACCTATAGACCAGGAAAATCTTTGTCTACTGCTATGTCCCCTGCCTCTTATAATGCACTAGAACAACGCGTACAAGCATTAGAAACACAAAATAAAGATCTACAAGAAACAGTAAAACGCTTAGTAGACAAACTTGAAAAATAATAAGATCCCTTTATGGTAGTCCTATGACTACTTTCACAAAAACACACTAAAACCAAAAAGCTGTACACACAGTCGATTTTTGAACCACCTTTGATGTTACATTCATTTTGACATCAAAGCCGTTCAGTCTAATCTATGTATGTACAGCTTTTATCATTATTTATATGTAGTTATTATAATAATGTATTTCATCTCAATTTGACGATATATATTTTTATCCCTATAATATAGGTAGATAGCCAAGCGAGTGGTTCCGTTAGGCTCATCTCAAAACTATAAATAATTGATGAAATGGCCTTTCAGTTATCCAGTTACTGGTAACGAAGGGCTATTTGTCTTTTCCAAGACAAATAAGAGCCACAAGTGCTCCAAAGGCAATAACTACAGTTATTACCTCTAGAATTAGCATGATTAACTCATAATCACTCATAGACACCCCTCCCTTCATTAACGAAGAGAGGCCCAACCTCGTTGGCTATCCTAATCCTATTATAAGTCGAACTAATGCTCGATACAATAAGAAACGTTTTAAAGAAATATATGAATGAATCAATAGACGACTTTACCTATCATGCAATTATCGATGTACTAAAATCGCTCCTATCTATTAATAATTCGCTTAAAATTTATGTGTAAATCCTGCATTTACAGACCAACCGGCCTTATAATCACCAGATAGACCTGTACTAATATCAGCAAAGATGCTGTTATTTGCATTAAAACCGTAGCGACCTCCAAAGGCTAAATCTGTCCAAGTGCCTTTAATGTCCTCGGAAGTGTATTTAGTAGTAGCACCACTAGTATATGTAGTTTTTACTGTACCAGAGAATGCATGGTTAACACCAAGACGAGTATATAGATTACCTGCGCCGAAATGTTTACCGATTTCAAGGCCAAGACCGCCTACTGTACTGCTCACACCAGACTGATCTACTTTCATACTGCCAGCATTGAAGCTATCACCACCAAAGTGAGTATAGCTCAATTGTGCTTGTGGCTCGATATATGTACCATTAGAAAGTTTCACGGTTTTACCATAGCGTGCACCAATTGTATACGCATTAGCTTTAGTCTCACCAGAAAATTTTTCACCAATCTCATTACGAACAGTGAAATCGTTAGATGCACGACCTACTTGGGACTCAATATGGATATATTGGTTGTTACCAAGATTTTTCAAACCATACGCACCAACAGCAAAGGCTTTTTCCTTACCAGAGCCGTTGAAAACGTAATCATCGTTACCACGAAGATAAGAAACTTGACCACCTACGGTCCAACCGCTACCAGTTTTAGCATCGTAACCACCTTGGATACGCGTGTATGTTGTATCTGTATCGATTCCGCTTCCATTAAAGTTGTATTTACCTCCACCAACGCGAGCCCAAATACCTGTTGGTTCACCTTGTTGTAATACGCGTGAACGATACATATTATCTGTCAACGTTCTCCAACCATTAATATTACTCATGATGGCGGAACGAGTACCACGCATATGTGGCGTATCAAAGGCACCCATATTGACATTCATCTGAGGATTCTGCTCAAGAGCTGGTACTTGTTTTTCCTCAGTTTTTGGAGTCGGTTGCGGTGTTGGTTTCACTTCCGGCTTAGGTGTTGGAACCGGAGCCGGTTTTACCTCAGGCTTCGGAGTTGGTTGCGGTGTTGGTTTCACTTCCGGCTTAGGCGTTGGAACTGGAGCCGGTTTTACCTCAGGCTTCGGAGTCGGTTGCGGTGCTGGCTTTACCTCAGGCTTAGGCGTTGGTACCGGAGCCGGTTTCACCTCAGGCTTCGGAGTCGGTTGCACCTTACCATACTCATATTTACCCTGACCATTTTTATCGGCCTGCCACGTAACAGCACCTTCCTTAGCATAACCTTCGGTTAATACTTTAAAACGCGCAGATTCAGCACCTTCAGAAGCAATAGCAACCGTGCCTTGAAGATTTCTTTCACCATTTACATAATTATGGTAGTACACCTTATGCGCCAAATTATCCAAAACTTTATTTACATTGTCCTCAGTAGACAAGTCTAAGCCCTTACGACTCGTGTACATATGAGCACCGGAATTAGGTGCCGCACTTGTAATATGAACATCACCACCCCAGAATGATTCTGGAGTCAATCCATTTACAATATTTTCACGCTCTTTATAACTTGGATCCTCTTTATCATCATACTCACCATTTGGATCATACACAAAATTTACATGGCCTTCTAATTTATCAATGTGAATTTCATTATGCTCACTTTGAGTTACTATGGATTCAAAATTACGATTTTTTGAACCGACCAAACGATGTACACGGCTTGGAGTTGTCATTGTGCTATAACTAGTACCATTCAAACCGCCTTGATACATATGGTCCCAATAACCACGATCACCAAGAAATACATTGATATGGTTTGGCTGTTTTGCATTCTTATCTGCTAAGTTGAGAGCAAAGCCAGTCCATAGTACTTCATCACTATCTACACCGATATTAATTTCAGATGGATGTGTATTGCTACCATCGATACGTACATCGCCTTCAATGGACATATCATGGCCAGTAAAATTACCCTTATTACCATCTACGCCGAGATTTACAGTACCGCCTTTAGCAATAACAAGTGGATTACTGTCACGACCAACTTGAAGATCGCCATTTTTAATATTCACAGTACTTCCATTTTGACTAGTAATGATAGTCTTTCGTCCATCCATTAGTCTACCAGATACATAATCTGCATTAATAGTACTCTTATTATCTGCATCAATTCCAAACAGTGTCCCTTGTACCTTTCCCAAGTTTAAAGTTTCACCTTTAACAGCACTAACAACAGGATATTCTGCCATTACATACGGCACTACAGAGCTAGCAATCGTCAGGGCAATCGCTAAGGATAAATTCGCTTTACACATGCGTTTCATAATAACCCTCTCTTATTCACACTATAAATTATAATTAAACATTTTTAATTATAATTTATAAGGCTATTATTGTAAACATAAGAAAACTGTTTCATCATCAAAAAATAATAAATAACAAAAAAAGGCGGCACCTAAGTGCTGCTCATAATTATAAAAAAATCTATTGAAAGCTATATTATCATTTATTCGAATTTGACGATATATATCTTTATCCCTTTAATATAGGTAGATAGCCAGACGAGTAGTTCTGTCGGGCTCATCCCAAAAGAATAAAGAATATGATGGAATGGCCTTTCAGTTCTCCAGTCACTGGTAACGAAGGGCTATTTTCTTTTTCCAAAGCAAAAGAAAAGGCAGAGATTATGTAACATGTCCTCCATTACTAGATGTTCAGTAATGGAGGACATATCAATAATTCCTGCCTTTTTTGTTTATCTACGGGCCACGCGCATGGCTGCCATCATGCCTGGCGACTTCCAGACGGATTGGCCATTATCTGATACGAGTTTATTATTATCGTAAAATACGTCTGCATTGTAATAGTTGTCATCACTAGATGTCACTTTATAGCTAAGACCTGCTGTTGTGTACACCGTAAAGTTGAGTATATCCCCCACCCGTTTTACAGAGTCTTGATCTACATACCAGCTATTACCGAGATACGTCGTAGCATACACATCTTGACGAGCTTCTACATCATTTGTGCTAATGCCAATTAATACAAGCAACACGGCTAACATATATAAGAATTTACGCATTATAATTACCTCCCGTTTTATGGTAAGAATACTTATATATTATACCAAAAAACACCGATAATCGCATTATAATGGCACTACTTTCTCAACCCTTGACTGAATTCGCTCGAGGCTCGGCGTGATTGCTTTCATCACAGGTTTTTCTATGAAAGCTAACCGCACATAGTCTACAATCATACCGATGACAAAAATAAGCGCCACTACAAGAATTGCATACAGAGGTAATAGTATTGAATCATAGTACTGATACGTTGCCAATACATTGTCCCACATGTAATGAAGGAATAGCTTATTATCATGCAATAGGTATATACCAAAGGTAGTAGATGCTACCGCATTGATCCAAGGACGATAAGTGATCTTTGCTTTCAAAAAAATAATAAATAAGCCAATGCCTAATAGCAATTGAAAGAAGCCATAATCATTTTGTGTAAAGTAGAAAATCTGTTTCATATACGCTGGATCCGTCATGGCTAGTACATCAACGAGGATATCCCCTAGAAAGGCCCCTACAAAGCCTATGGCAGTAAAAATAATACCTATTTTCTTTGTTATATGTGAGCCGTACAGTTTGATATACGCCCCTAGCGAATAGAATACGATAAATGAAAAGATATGTTTAAATCCAAAAGTGGTATGCGGTACATTAGGCCACAAATTCAGCACCGTCGGCATTAAGAACCAAATTACCGTGGAAACCACTAGGAGTATAACGTAGTATGTATGCTGCAGCCAATGAAGTACTCGATTAATAACAGGCGTTAATAAATAGAGTACTAAAAAGTTCTGGGCGAACCAACTCATGGCACCAATGGGCAATAAGGCTAACATCATATTCCTTGACGTCACCGTATCGAGTCCTAAACCCATAGCTACGCCCAACATAGCAATACTATAAAACCATATTTGCCCTACTAACTTGGCAAACTTGTGCAGCTTGAAGCTACTAGAAACCATAAAATAGCCTGTTATCATAACAAAGGCAACTACACCAACCTTACCTCCAAGTCCAAATACTTGAAGAAACACCTTATTAAACGTTAAATCTGGCGTAAAGGGGAAACAACCGTGCACGCTGAAATGGTGCATAATAATTAGTATCATCGAAATGATACGCAACAATTCAATATTGCTCGCTCTCATTCTCTATACCTCATATTCTTCCTCTCAAACTATATAAATACTACGCCAACTAGTAACTACCTAGATGACTTGTATACATCATAAAATACATGAAATATATGAGAATGTTGTGACAAATTTTACACATAAAAAAGACAGCTGATATAATCAACTGTCCTTATAAATTATATATTATCAAGTTATCTAATATACTTGTTTTTAACATATACGATTCGGTACGACTATTTTTTACCCTTATGAGATGTTCTTCTGGAATTTGTTTAAATCTATTAAAAATAATAT
>OFCQ01000365.1_pt1 | contig 20796 bp, 19 predicted proteins | sample 1520861 | NCBI WGS metagenome assembly OFCQ01 (sample SAMEA2699036, study PRJEB24076) | metagenome | biome: Human gut stool | place: Spain | collected 2012-11-21 | reverse complement strand
GCGCACATGCTTGCATTCTGCGTGCTCCAAAATTTTCTGGAGCCGCTTGCGTATTGCGCAGGGAGTCATGGGGCAGTCCGCCTTTACCGGGGAGGGGAATATCCACCGGGAGTCAGTGGTCTTCCGGTACTCCTTTAGCACCGCCGCCACCGCCGGTGGGAGCGCCAGCTGGCGGATGGAGGTCTTGGTTTTCGGTGTGCTCAGCTGCAGCTCACCCTTCACGTCGTAGATCTGCTTGTTCACACTTAGCACCCCGGTTTTGAAGTCCAGATCGTCCCACTGGAGCGCCATCAGCTCGCCGCGCCGTAGACCTGTGCAGAGATCCAGAAGGAATAGCTCATAGTAGCCCTCCGCCTTGGCCTGAATGAGAAACCGCTGGAGTTCCTCCCGGTCCAGCACCTGCATCTCCCGCGCCTTCTTGTGCGGCAGCTTACAGCCGACGGCAGGGTTGGTGCGGATCAGCCCTTCCTGCATTGCTTTTTCCAATGCGGTGCGGCATACGGCATGGCACATTCTCACCATTCGGTCGGACAGTCCCTCGCCGTACAGGTCGGTAAAGCGCGCCCGTCCGGTCTTTTTGAGCCGTGCGTAGAACTGCTGTAGGTCGTTCTGCGTCAGCTTGTTCAGTGGGATTTTACCCAGTTCCGGAATGATGTGCATTCGAATGCGGCTCTCGTAATTTGCCTGGGTGGTGGGACGGAGCTTCGGCTTGGAGTGATTCTCGTACCAGTATTCCAGCCAGTCCCCAAAGGGCATCTCGGGGCGCAGCTTTGCGGATTTCGAGCCGCCGCAGGTTTCCTTGAGTGTCTGGAGCTTTTCCAGACACTCACTTTTGGTTTTGGCAAGGACGTTTTTTGTTTTGGGATAGCCGTTGTCATCGTAGTCAACGACGATGCGGCCTTCCCAGCGGCCGTCCTTGCGCAGCCTTACGGTTCCAGCTCCGTTTTTCCGCTTTCTTGCCACGGTTTCAACTCCTTTCCGAAGATATCCTCCATGAATCCGCCCACGATGCCGCTGGCGGTTTTCTGCATATCCGGCGTCACATGGGTGTAGGTGTCCAGCGTGAAGCTGGCGTTAGTGTGGCCGAGGATGCCCGACAAGGTCTTGGCATCCACGCCGCTGGCGAGGGCATGGGTGGCAAATGTATGCCGTAAATCATGGAAGCGAATGTCCGGCAGCTTCCCCTGCTTTAGCAGGGCTTTCAGGTGATTGTAGGCGGAGCTGGGCGATGTTGGTAGCTCCGGCTTGATGGGGTTGGGGAAGATCCACTGGCTGATGGAGTTTTTCTTTCGCTGCCTCAGAAGCTCCAAGGTACTATGCGGCAGGACGATGGTACGCATTCCCATTCCCGTTTTGGTGTCACCCAGAGAGAACACGCCCAACTTCTTGCTGTGGAGGGTGCGGCACACCTTCAGCGTACCGGCTTTCCCGTCGAAGTCCCGCCACATGAGACCACATATCTCACCTCGCCGCAGACCGGTGGTCAGATCGGTATAGAAGAAATCGTGCCAGATCTTGTCCTCCTCGATGATCGCAAGGAAAGCGTCCAGCTCCCGGTCGTTTAGCACCTGCTTTTTGCTGCCGCCCTGCCGGGGGATGGTAGCGCCCTCCGTGGGATTGCTGGCGATGAGGTGTGCCTGCACGGCATCCTGCATCGCCAGATGGAGCACGCAGTGGATGCCGCGCACGGTGTTGTCGGCAAGCTGGGTGCCTTTCTCCGGGTGTTCGTTGACGCGCCCTTCTTTTTTCAGCCGGCGATACATCCGCTGAATGTCCTGCGGGGTGATCAGGGAGATCTGTTTTTCGCCCAACTGCGGCTTGATGTACTGTTCGATCACGGTGCGGTAACTTCGTATGGTACCGGGGCGAACGGTGTCCTCCTTGTATTCGCTGAGCCAGCGATCCAGCCACTCGCCCAGGGTCATGCGGCTTTCCTCGGTCAGATCCACATCGTGGTAGTCCTCAATATTGCGGTGGAGCCTGTCCATCAGCTCCTTCTGCGTCTTGGCGTAGACATGGCGGAAGATGAAGTCTCCATTTTTCTTGTGCCCCACCACGATGCGGCCTTCCCAGCGGCCGTCCTCCCGTTTTCGCACCATGCCGTCACCGGATGGGCGTCGCTTTGCCATGGATCAATCCTCCTTCCCGGAACAAGCGGCCTCCGCCGCTTTCTTCTCGATTTGGTAAATTTCCTCCGACCGCTTTTCCTCCTCTCGGTCAAAGGAGTGGGGCGGCTCCTGCAGCAGCTCCCGGTAAATTCCACAGGCCAGCCGATAGCCGGCAAGGAAGCTCTGGAGAGAGACCTCCTCCCGAAGCGCCGACTGGCAATCCGTCAGATATAGCAGCCGCCTGCGGCTTTCTTTGTCCATCCCGTCCCGCAGTGCCTGACGGGTCTGCTCGATTTCCCTGCGCAATTCACTGCACTCCGGTTCCTGGAAGAACTGCCGGTGCAGAGTTTTCATGTAGTCATACATGGAATCGCCTCCTGTTCAAGACAACACATATACCACAACAGTCGGCACAAAGCTATTAAAAAATGCAGTGTTTCCAATGGCTTGGCGTTTTACATGGACAGCGTGGGGCCGGTGTATTCCTCATGGTCGTCCGGCTTGTGGCCCATGGCAATCTTCTTCTCCCTGAGCTTTTGCAGACGCTTGCGGTCAATCCGCATCCCCACGGGGCTGGTCTTGGGCAGAGAGTTGTCCTGGAAAATGCGACTCATGTGGTGGAGCAGTCGGGTTGCCGCCAGCATGACAGATGGCGGGTGCAGACTGTCCGCGCGATCGAGAAAGAATTGTGCGTATTCGTTGCCCCGATCGGCAGCGCGGGTCAGCCAATAGAGTGCCAGCTCCTTGTCAAATTTCACCTCGCGTCCCATGAGGCACAGCTTGCCCAGCAGATATTGGGCGTACTGGTTTTCGGCGTTGGCGGCATCGGTCAGATAGGTAAGAGCCTTGGCCACATCTTTCTTTACAATCTCGCCTTTAAGATATTCTTTGCCGACGCGGTAGGCGGCGTAGTGACTGCCATTGCTTGCAGCATATTCCAGCCACTCCATGCCGAGCTTTGGGTCGCGGACCAGCAGATCGTCAGTAAGAAACAACTTGCCCAGCGCATACTGCGCTATCACAACATCCTGTCGCGCCGCCTTATAGAACCAATCCCGTGCCAGCTCGGAGTTTGGAATCAGCAGCCCGCCGTCGCGGTAGAGCTTGCCAAGAAAATACTGCGCGGTCGCGTCGCCATCCTCCGCCCATGCCCTTAAATCCTCCACTGCCTTGTCGCGCTCCGCAAGGCGCAGGGTATCGTCATAGACACCGTCCACGATTTGCCACAGGCTATGGTCGGCCTGAAGATCATCCTCCGGCTCGTCCCGCTGCTCCTTGTCTACATCCTCGAAGGTGATTTCACCAAGTCGGATGTGCTCGGCCTCCTGAATGACGGCGTTCTTGATGGTGCGGAATTCTTTCTGCTGGGACAGCGGCAGGCGTTTCCGCTCGTCGCCGCCGTAGTAACTGTCCACCTGACCCTGCAGCTCCAGCCAGTGGTCATAGCAATCAGATACGACAGGCAGGCGCTCCATCTGATCGACGATCTCGTCTGCGATTTTCTTGATGGGCTTGGGCAGATAGCCGTAGGACTTTTTGCCGGTAACGGAATCCAGCGCCTGCGAAAGCTGCTGCATCAGACCTTCCACCTCCGGGTGATTGCAGATGCCGGTTTGCATCTGCCGCGTGAGCTCCAGCAAAGCATCCCGCGCCTGGCGCACCAGCTCATCGCGGCTTTCGCTTTTCTGCTCGTAGATGTGCAGCAGCTCCTGCTTAAAAATATCGTTGGTGAGCTGCGACTTGATCTGCCGGATACCCTCGCGGGAGAGATACGCCTGACCCGGCTTTGCCGACCACGCCATCATGTGTATGTGCGGGTGATCGCCTTCATCATGAAACGCTGCGTACCAGCGAAAGTCCTTGGGCGGTATTTTCATCGCCGCCGCGATGTCGTTGCGGTGGGCACGAATGAGATTGCGCCACGCATTGGCATTGTCATAGCCGAGACGCGCAGCATCCTCGCGGTGCATGGAAATGATGTGCGTCCACACGTTGCCGGTATAGGAATCTAATTCTGCCATCGCCGTATCGAGATCGATGTTGCCATTGTCGGAGAACAGTCCATGAGAACTGAGCCGTTCCGTTCGGGGACGGGTGGCGATGTATTTCATGTAGCCGTCCCGCTGACTGACCACCGACCAGTTTTCCTCCAGCGCCATGGTGATAAGCGTGGAAGCGTTGGCTTTTGTCGTATGAGCTGCGTAGTCCTCGTACTCGGCCAGCTTCTTCACACCGGGAAAATCTTTTGAGAGCTTTGTAATGAGCTGTTCCTGCTTCCGCGTGGGAGGGCGGTCATCCGGGATGCGTTCCACATGTTCGCGGGTACCGATGTAGTGCAGATACCCGCCGGCACCGGCAGCGCCACTGCTGCCGGTGCATTTGATATACGGACTTTTGACAATCAGCTTTGCCATCACTCGTCACCCGCATCCCGCATGCGCTGCTCAAAAGAGACCCGCCCGTTTGTCTCTTTCACGTTTCTGACGCTCTGTGCCCGCATGCGGCGCAGCGCATCTTCGCCGATGTCATAAGCGGTGGCGATGATCCCGTTGGTCATATCGATCTCCACTGACTGCTTGTAAAGCAGACTCGCCATGCGATCCTCGAACAGTCCGAGCCGACCATCGATCGCGGAGGTGATCTCCTTCGGCAGCAAGGCGCTGCCGTCGTTCATATCCAGATAGTCCATGTAAAACCGAATTGCTTTTTCAATAAACTCTCTCCGGCTCGAGCTGGCGTCCATGGTGTAGCAGCGCTCCAGCCGCTCCCGTGTCTCCGGCTCCAGCCGGACTGCTAATTTTTCTCTGTCGCTCATTTTTCCTCCATTCTCCGTTAGACCCCCGCGGGAAGCGCCTGAACATTGGCGTTTTCTGTATTCAAGACCTCTTGCGGGGCACTTTTGCCGTTTCAAGACCCCCGCTCCGCATCCCCGTAACTGCCCGCACTGCGGGCAGTTGTGACCGGGCGGGCGGTGCTGGTGACGCCAGTCCTTTATCCTGCTTTTTCTTTCGTCCCCGGTTCCTCATCCGAAACGGCCTCAATTCCGCCTGAATTGTCCTCGTTGGGACTGGGACTTGCCGCACTCTCCAAAGCCCCACACAGCGGCTCAGAGGGGCTGACAGGGGCGAGCTTTGCCAGCTTCGCCTCGACACGCTGTTTGGCCACCTCATCCACCTGCGCCATCTGCCGGGCGTAGAACAGATCCAACGCCTCCTGAATGGGGCGGATGGTGTAGAGCAGACTTCCATTCCGCTTTTCACCGGACTTGGTGTAGACGGTCGTCGGCTCCGTCATGATCAGTGCTTTGTCCTCAAGACTCAGCACATATTTCCGCACGGTGTTCTGACTCATGTCTACTGCCTTGCCGATGGTCTTGTAGCTGGGCCAGCACTGGAATGTTTTTCGGTTCTCCAGATAGAGCAGGTAAGAGTAGATGGAGATCTCGCTGGCGTTCAGGCCGAGAACGAACAGTTCGTTTGGCAGCGGGAAATAATTTTTGATGGCGTCGCGTTTCGGATAGCGGTTGTACTTCACTCGGCACCTCCCGTGTTCTGCTCGACCCATGCGATGAACTTTTCTTTGGGCACAACGATGCGGCTGCCGATTTTCAGCGCCGGGAAATCTTTTTCGTGCATCAGCTCGTACCCGCTGGAGGGCGACACGCCCAGCACCTTTGCCACCGTTTCCGCATTCAGGAACAGCGGCAGCTCGTCATAAGATTTGTAGATGGATTCCTTCATTGATACCTCCATGTCCGTCGTTTGTTTGCTGTGTTTCTATTCGCTTCTTGTGTCGTTCACTTGTTCTCACCACCATCCTCAATCTGAAAAGAAAAAGATCCCCTCACTGTGTAGCCGGCGAGAACGCTGATTTGTACACCCGTTTTCAAGAAATTATTACTATTCAGCGTTTCGCATGAAACCAGTACAGCAATTTTATGTTGTTTGCCTTGGATGCCCAATCTGCGCATTTCCTTCGATTTTCAAGATGGTGTTCATGGCTTGCTCCTTTCTATCTTTGCATTTCATTGCTTGCGATTGATTTTATAATATCTATCTGGTATAATCAGCGTAACAGAAACAAAGCCACGTTTCAAGGCCTCCGGGCATGGTTGGGGAAATCCAAAATCTTCATCGGATACAGAAGGAGCGATACTATGGCAAACTCGTTTGATTGTTTTTCCGTCCTTTTTGGAAAGGACGAGGTATTTGTAAACGGCAAGACTTTTCCGCTGGGGCAGTGCACCACCGACATTTTGAACTTAGATGATGACGTACTGGCGGAGCTTGACCGGCGCATTGAGAAGCTGATGCCCGCTGTCAAAAGCTTGATCCAAGAAAAAACAGACAGCGCCGCACGCTCCGCGCAGGAGTTGCTCAGCGCTGCCTGGGATATGATCTTTTCTTTTCCAGTGTATCGGGATTTGAACATGGACATATGGACGGCCAACAACCTTTTTCCGCTGCTGCTTTCCGATCCGGAGAAGTGGGCCGAGGTGCAGGAGGCTGGCACAGAGGGACACGCCATGTTTCAAAGGCTCATGGAGGGGCTGGAGTATTTTCCGGAGAGTCTCCGCACTTTCCGGGGGCAGGTCTCCGGCATGCAGGAGCTGTATTTTGAGCCGCTCGCCCGCAGGAGCGCCGATGCCTACGCTGAAGCCTTCGCCCGATATTACGGCGAGATGAAGTCTGTGGAGGGGATCTTCGGAGAAGGCCCGTTTGAGCAGAGCTTCCCCACGGAGAACCAGTTCGTGCCCATGGTGCACCCGACGGAGAAGGGAAAGGTGATCCTTGCAGAGCAGGCGCAGTTTTCCTATCTCACGCATTTCCTGTACACGGATTTTTACCGTGGGCTGATGGTGGGCAACGCCCCCCGCCGCTGCCACAACTGCGGAACCTATTTTTTGCTGACCGCTGGCTACAACACCTGCTATTGCAACAACCTTGCGCCCGGAGAGACGTCGCGGACTTGCCGCAAGGTGGGTGCACACAAAAAAGAAGCGCAGGAGCGCGTCACCGCCACTCCTGCGCAGAAGGAATATGCAAAGGCGTACAATCGCCTGAAGGCCAGAAAGCAGAGAGGCAAGATCACCGTGGATGACTGGAACGCCGCCGTCGTCAAAGCGCAGGACTTGAAGGATCAAGCCGACCACGGCGAGCTGAGCGATGAGGAGCTGCGGAGACAGCTGGCGATGCTGTGAGTCTCCGGACGTTTTCTTTGATTACAGCGACTGAAATTTTATAATACGTTTGCGATAGCATAGGGGATATAATAAGTTGCTTGGTGCGATAAAAATTAGAACTAAAACGGGGCCGCCGGAGATGTGTACTCCGGCGGCCTCACTCTATCCAGATCATCCAGCACTTTTATTTTGAGAGCTTGCATACACTCAGCCATTCTTTACTGGACGGGTGTATTGGCATTTCGGATAATTGGAACAGCCGTAGAAGGAACCGTACTTCCCACTGCGCAGTTTAAGATCTCTGTCGCAGAAGGGACAGGCCTTTCACTCGGTGCGCTCTTTGATCGCATCGACATGCTGTGCCTTCTGCTCTGCGCTGACATTCGTTAGCGGCTGGACAAGAGCAGCCATAGCATCGACTTGCGCCGGTGCATAGGATGCTGTTCGTTCTTCCAGATTCCTGCGCAGCAGACGCAACAGATTTTCGCGGCGCACAATTTTACATAAATCGGTATCTGCAGGCACTTGCTTCAGCTCACAGCGATTAGAAAAAATGATGTACGTGGAAATAGCGTCAGGCGAGAGATGCAGAAACTCAGCCAGCGCTCGGCGGTGAATTTCATTCTGTTTCATGGGATTATAGAACTGATTTTTCTCTCCACCGCGAAGACATTGCGTCCATTTCTGCTGTTCAGCACTGCCGAAAATCCAGCCGCTGTAATTCTTGCTCTCCAGTACAAAAATGCCTTTCTCATGGAGGAACAGAACATCCAGCTCGGTCGTTTTCTCTTTGTTGGGGAGGTAGATATTGTGCAGCGCTTTGCCATATCCCTTGATGTTGTCGTGGGTCAGGGCATACTCCGTCGCGTACTCGCCGAACTGGCCTTTGTTTTCGTAACGAAGCAGAGTGTCGATAATGCCGGGTTCTTCCCCGAGAAGCATACCAAGCAGACTCATTTCAATCCAAATTCATCTGACAGCAGCGCAACCATATGTCGGGCCGTGTCTTTGTCAATTTGAAAGGACTGACTTATCTTTTCGGGATTCTCTCGTCCTAAACGGCCATAGGTATCAAACTGAATATATTTTTGACCATCGAGTTCAAATACGGTATATGTGGTATCAACCTTTTCGTGAATGGAGTTGCGCTGTTTCTCAATCTTTTTTATGCTATCAAGGCTCATTTGCGCCATATTTATGGCCTCCTCTTATTTCTGAACAAAGCCGCAGCAACCGTTCTGAAGCAACAGCTTTCTTTAGTTCGCATTCCCATAATAAAATCACGTTCCAGCCAGCGCTTACAAGCAGAGCAGTATTTTTCTTGTCACGCTCAATGTTGCCAAGAATTTTGGGCTTCCAATAATCTATATTTGATTCCGGCCATACAAATCGATTGCAATTATGCTTATGCCAGAAGCAACCATTGACGAATACTACCGCATGATATTTAGGCAAAACAATATCGGGGCATCCAGGCAATTTTCTTACATTTTTGCGGTAACGAAACCCTTGCGCGAACAGATACTTTCGGACAATTTCTTCGGGCTTGGAATCCTTACTGCGAATATGAGACATGTTTTTGCTTCGTACTTCTTTTGAATGATTGTCAGCCATTATCCTCAGCTTCCTGATTGAGTCCCTTTGAAAGAATTTGCGCGAGCTTCTTTGCTATTGATTTTGCCATGATCGGAGGCACTGCATTCCCAACCTGCTGGTACTGGCTATCTTTGGTTCCGCAGAAAACGAAGCTGTCGGGAAAGGTCTGAAGACGTGCGGCTTCTCGAACACTGATCGCCCTGTTCTGCGTAGGGTGTATCCACATTGATTTCCGCACATTTACAACCGTGCCGCTGGGTTCATCATAGTTTAGACGAAGATAAATTGTATTTTGCGTTCGGTTGGCATCTGTATAGGTATTTGTTTTTAGCGCATCATCTAACGAGTGAAAGTTCTGGCCTTGTTGGATTGCAAGAAACCGTTCCATGGCTACATCCGTTGTTTTGGTAATAATGTGATTGTAAAGAATTTCAGCGTTCCTCAATGAGGCACCAAGTTCGCCTATGTCTGCCTTTGGGACAACTGGCGTTCCATCATCGTCACCAATATCAGAGATTGGAGGGACATCCTCAAGATCAGAAATTGCGTCACGGACTGTCCGATATTGATCCTCGTCGAAGCGGCCTTGCGGAAGGGCAATTTTGGAGGATATGCTCTTTTTGATGCCGGCGACGACAAAGCGCATTCTTTTCTGCGGCGCTCCATAGTCAGCGGCACACAGCACTTTGCTTGTGATAACATATCCATTTTCGTCTGATTCAAGAATGGCCTTCAAATAATCAAAAACCGCGAATGAGTTCAGCCGTACATTCAAACCATTTTGGGTGTCATATTCTTCAACGAGTAGGTTGTTGTCGAGAATTTCCAGCGCCCGTTTCAGCATTCGCTGAAGCATTATGGCAGGCGTTAAGGAGGCAATAAAATCCTCTGAACTTAGGTCGCCGGAATAAAAGCTCAGAAGCGAAGAAAATGCTTTTTCACTTATGGCTTGTATGTGCCGCTCAGATGTGGTTTTGCTTGGCGCAGGAGTAATCTTTATTAATTTCTTTTTATGCTTTTCTAATGAACTGGATAATTTCTTGGGGTTTTTTGCTGTTTTATAAATTACGTTCAGCATGGAATACAGCAAGTCGGGCCAAAGATCTTTCTGGATTTCTCCAGCATCTGTAACAAGCACTTCCACACCATCGAACAGGTATTCCTTGTCAAGCAAATGGATTTCAGCTTTTTTTACAGGAATACTGAATCGCTCAACATCTTCCGTGTCAGTTTTTTCCATATAGAAACGGTGAACGTCTGACTTCAACATACTGACATTTTCCATCACGAAGGCCTTCGGCTGAAGCTCTACGATTGCTCTGATATATTGCTTGACAAGCATATTGTTTTTACTGATTGCGCTGTTGTGCTGCCTATTGGCATTAGAAAATCCTTGGCATGGCGGCCCACCGATCACAACGTCAAATTTCCCAAACTCCTTTTCAATTTTGTGGTAGTCTGCCGTGCAGACATCACTGAAAAGTTTGACATCAGGATGATTTTTTTGATATGTGTCCTGCATTTTGGGATTGTTTTCAAATGCAACTTTTATTTCGTATTTTTGAGTTTGCTCAAAGCCGAGGCTCAGACCGCCAGCACCCGCAAACAGGTCGATTACTGAAAACTTGTCCATAAATTCTGTTCTACTTCCATCGTTTTTTTCTGTCAAGGTGCCTTTAATTATATACTATTTCAGTCTTTCAGGGAAGCCCTCGCTGACCGCCTTTTCGCGTAGATTCAACAAAGATTTGCACTGCTTCTCATCCGGGAACATTCCGGCCGACATCCTTGTGGCCGGCCATAATGCTCGCTGTTCCGGCTCGGATGCCAAATGGTGTGTTTGAAGCCACTGCGTGAGTTTCTTCCAGTAAAGTTCGCCGAGCTCCAAAACTGTTGTTTGAGCATCAATGGTGTTTTCCAGTTTTCGGATCTTTCTTGCATCTTTTGCAATCTGAGCTTTTTCGGATCTATCTAATAGAGCTGATTCGAACCCGCTTACTGGTTTTATCGGCAATTCCTTGACCCGATCCCAGCACGCAGCCTGCTTGCACCATTGAGTCACGTTTTCAACCGGGCGCGAGTCGGACGTAATGCAGTAATATACCTGCTCGGTTATTGCTTCCATTTGTGCCAGCAAAGCATCAGAACATTTCTGGTGAAGCCATATATACTGAAGATCAAGAAAGGAGCCTGGGTACCACGAGGGGATTAAATGATGCAATAAGGCAACAGAGTATGCAACAATATTTGCCTTATAGCCTTTCTCATACCAGGATTGTTTTGGGATCATTTTGTCAACGGATTTATAAAGAATGACCAGGGCGATGGCTTCCTGGAAGTAATTGTCGTTGAAGTCATCCCGCTTGGATTCCCACTGAGCCTCGGTCCTTTTGGCAAACTCGCCGAAGTTTGTTTCAGCACCTTTGCTGACGACATGAGGATATTCGTCCCACGCACTTAATACCTTTGCAAGATCTGTTTTTGTAACAACTTGATCTTTCGGGTTCTGCGTTTCAAACTTCTTTTGTTCCGACTTTGTCATATGCATTGTTGCTTGGATGTACTGGCCTCTTGCACGTTCATAGAACCAATGAGTTTCATGCTGCGCGCCATCTTTGGCTGGTGCAAATTTTCTTCTCGAAATCTGTTCAAGCCTTACATGGTATTCATGTGTCGAGAAAAAGTCGGCTGGATTGATTTTGTTTTGGCTGTTTGCGCTTTTTGAAATAAGCGGCACTATGGTGGCAGCAACATCAGGATTGACTTTTGTGAGTTTCATCAGAACGGATATCTTTGATAGGTCTGCTCCATTTGTCCTGCGTGCGGCAGACAAAGTTGCTGTGGTTTGACCACCGTTTACTATCTGAAGATCCTTTGCAAAAAGCAGTCTGCCGTCTTTCACGATTGCGTCCGTAGCTGTTGCAGAAAGTCCATTGTTATACACGAAAAAGCGATCTGGTTCATTCAAAACAGTATTCCGAATATCTTTATTTACTCCGCGTTTTCCCAAAAACGATCGGACATTGCCTTCCAGAAGGCGGCTTTTATAGTCATCATACAGATCGGCGATAACATTTCCGGGTACAGTGCAGAGATAACTAACACACTCAGCACTTTCACTTGCTACATTGGCGGACAAACAGGGAATTCCACCGTCAATATATTGCTGAAAATCAATTTCGATTTCCTCGTGTCCATCGCCGGCGCCAAAAATGCGATGAAAACGCGGCATATCCCAAATTCGATATTCCACTTCAATCCCGAGAATGGGCTCGGCAGAAAGAACATTCGTTCGCTTTCTCGATGTCTGCTTCCCACGGGATTTCTGCGGGGAGTCAGTCAATACCGCCCGCTCACTTAATGACATATCTGTAAGCAGGATTATCACAAATTTTGAGATATACTGGGCCTGCTCATGGATGTATGACGCAAGGTCATACGCAGACGTGCTCATTTCAATTTTCTGCTCCAGGTCGTGTTCCAGCGAATTTGATGCAAAAGCGCGGCAACGTTCAAGATCTGTTCGTGCATCACTGCCTTGCAGAACTTCGGTATCATCATTTCCAGAATAATCTGCAACAAGAAGATAAAATGTCCCGTCATAGTCATCAAATGCGTACCCATCTACGCGGAGGTTGGCATTTCTGAATCCAGAGCCTTGGAAATAGCATGGAGTATATTCAGGAAGAACGTCCCCTTCGAATAGCTTTAATGCACATATCTTTACAAAGCTTGCGACTGTGCCATTAGCCTCGCTTTCTTCTGTGGCTCTGGTATCTTCGAGAAAGTCTTTTCTGTATTCTTCAAAACTCTGCATCATTCACTCCTATTCCGCACGCCACGTTTGAATAGCTGGAATGCTTAGTATGTACTCTCCGCCGGCAATGCCGCCAGGCAACTCACTCCGCCGGATTCTTGGAAAATCATTTTCAACTTGATAGGATTCGAAACGGCAAACTGCGTAGGTATCGTTTGTGGTTTCATCAGAGTCTTTGTAGCCGTTGAGGGTTAGCCTCACATGAAATAGGGACAGGGCATAGTCATCTTCATGCAGCAGATCATCAATGGTCTGTACAAGAGAGTTCAATGTGATGGCCTGGGAATCTGAAGCCGATGCCTTTTCCAATCTGCAGATGATTAGCTTACCGGGTTTATCGATATCGAGCTGGTCGAAAGATGAGATGGAGATGTTGTCTTTGTTCAGCGGCGCAGTCTTTACTTCAATCCATTTGTTTTCATATTCAAAATCCCGATCTGCATGTAGGGGGCCCACCCATCCCGTTACGGAATGGGCACTTCCATATGCAGGAATGCAGATGGTTTTCAGAACAGACAGTTCCCCGATTAAGCCCCGGACAACCAAATCGGACATTTTTGAATTGCTACCAGAAGCAAAAAGAAGCTGCCACATAGAAAAGCACTTGATCGCCAACTGGATACCGCTGTGCTTGTCGAGTGCGCGGCGGGAACTTTCCATAATGTCCCAGCAGAGAGAAACAAAAGTTTCTTTAAGGGCTGGGTTTACCAATGTAAAGCAAATTGCAAATTGACCGTCACTTCTTTGGTTGCACGCAACGGTAACTTGCTGACTTGACCCCGGAAGTTCTGCGGCTGCGTCTGTGAGAAGCATCATCTGCATGCAGGCTTTTTCATCAAAGCCAATAAATAAATCTAAGGGATGTGTTGGGTCTGCACGCCTTGCAATCGAGCTCCCTGGCTGAGGCGTTATTGCAGACCAGACAGCCTTAATTTTCTCCGTCGATATCATCAAGCTGGTCCTCCTCGATTTCATCGGTGAGATATTGCTGCTGTTCCACCATATTTATATAATAGACGGCGTAAACAGGCTCTGAGTCAGCAAGCATGGGAAAGCCTATTCCGTAACCTACCATGAGATCATTTTTAAATCCTTTGGGCATATCCTTTTTATCTGGGCCAAAGCCAGCCTTGCCCAATTGGAAAATAAGGATGGGCTTTCTTCCCTTGATCAGATATGCTCTATCGGGAATGCTCATCTTCTCCAACTTTTCGGTGGCCTTATCACCGTATTTCAGCTCATATTTCACACGCTTTGATTCCCTGAAATCAGATTCGGCCTTCGCACGTTCTTCTGCTGTAAGCCCATGTTTGGTGAGACCCATGGTGCCGATCCTCATCTTGCTGCCGTAGGAGCTTAAGCACCCAGATTCTTTTGAAAGCGGCCTCGGAAATGGGCATATTTTATTCCCATCTATACTGAAGGCTGCTTCCGCTTTACTGCTCGGCACAAGTATATCCCACTTTTCAAAGCATGGATTCTTGCTGATGTAGGATGACAATGCTTGCCCATCTGCTTCCATATTCAGAGGATGGTTTTTATACTTCTTGAGATAGTCGCAGATATAATCACGAGGCACATCAGTCCAGAAAAGCGGCTGGTTCCCAGACCCTGTCGGCTGACCGCAGTTCTGCACAAGAGTATGGATGAATTCATCTGTGCGCTGCTTATTTGTGCGAATATCTTCTATTTCGGAGCGGAACCTGGGAGTTTCAAAAAACCGGCCATCCAAAGTAATCCAGCACTCTATCCGATCGGAGTGCTTCATTTTGTTTCTGGCAGTAATAATAAGTGCAGTAGGATGTGCGCGTACTTTCAGGCCAAATTCTTTCGGCGTAGCACCCAACCGATTCATCCGGGAAATCTCTTCGCGCAGCTCATTTGATGCTTGTGTAATGTGTGCATACCAGCCAATTGCGTCATCAGGCATCCAGATCCTGAATAGTTTTTCATAGCCGATGCGATAGCCAAACCAGCGGCCCATCTGCATGAGGGTGTCGTACATTTGAGAGTTTCTGTGAAAATAGCTGACAACCAGCCCCTCCAAGGTGAGTCCACGGGATAGGCTCAATCCGCCAATAGCAATCACACGCCCATCTTCCCCATACAAGGCATAGTCCAGCATCTTAGTACTGCTTTTTTGGTTTATCGTCCGTACTTCAATAGGGCTGACGGCGCTGAGCAGCCATTTTTGCTGAACTTCTTCCCATTCGACGCCGAGATCGCTATAGAACGGATTTCTGGGGTTGTTCCACATTTCTCTCAGCTTTGCAATTGAATCATTTTTGCAGGCTTCTGCCTCGCTGAGCATACAGTAATTTTTAATATCCCGGATGGTTTCATAGCGCCACTGATCAACGAGTTCCGAAATACGGTTCTGAACTTTAACGAATCTGCTCACATTAATCAGCATGGACCTATGCGAGGAAACATCGCCGTTAATATCTCGTACTACATTGGCCAGGAAAAAATAACGAAGGGCCTCATTCAAACTTTCCGGCAAGGTGGGGATGGGTATATCTTGCTTATGCCCATATGGGAAGAAAGCGCCTGCATCATCTATGGTGACAAGAGCCTTGTCATATGCGGCTTCGTCCCCAAACACCTCATTGCCGCCGATATAATTGGTCGGTGCATCGAGGGCATAGATATAATCTGCGGGGAATAGGTCATCATTTTCCATATCTTCAGTCTTTTCAGGGAGAATAAATATATTTGCAAAGGGAGTTGCCGTTACTCCGATATAAGAACTCTCCAAGAAAAGGCCGAGGAGATTCCGAATGTGTTTGTTTATGGTTGTCGGGTCGTCGTCTGCTCGGGTATTAATCGAAGCATTATCAGCCTCATCATCAATTAAAAGCAGAGGGAGATCAATTTGCCCGTTCTGATTTGTGTTGTAGTCTTCCAGCCATGTAATCAGATTCTCAAGAGTTTTTGCATTTTTCTTAAGAACAAATACAACAGGCTCATTGCTCATATTGTGGAGGCTTGCGTTCATGCTGCGGACCATAGCGGTCTTGAAATCACTTGATTCGGTTGTGAACCCTGTTGCAAAACGCGCAGCGTCCCTTAAACCAACACCTTTTCGGATAGTACGGCTGTCCCTTTGCAAATACGCCTTACTGCTTCGGCCAATAAAACCTTCGTCGACACGTTCCTGAGTCTGCCGCCGCAGGCTCTCCACGGTACCAGTCAGCAGGATGATTACTTTGTAACCCACATCTGCGGCTTTGTTCATGATGGCAATATAATTTGCCGTTTTTCCAGACTGAACATCACCAATAATCAAGCCGCGCCTATGGAGGACGCCTTTTGCTGTTGGGTCGCCTGCCAGATCGACAATCTTGTCAGACACCTTATCAATTGATGCGATAATGCCAGATGAGCGCATCATATCCTGCTCCAGGTACAGTGCATATCTATTCCAGTAGTAGAAATTGATTTGATCCTTCCGAGCGTTCAGCCAAGGTTCGTATTCTTTTTCGATTACGACACCAGTGTCCATGGCAACATCCAAAGCAGACTGGAGTTTTTTGATAACAATCTCGGCCTCTTCATCCGTAACCGGCATCATCTTCCGAACCATTTCGCAGGCGTCCTGAAGCTCTGCCTCTGTGGGCGCGCGATTTATGACTTTTGACCCGATGCACGTGCGGACGAGCTTTTCAAATAAGCTGATATCACTCATTTTCAGAACCTAATTCCTTTCTTAGCATCTCAACAATGCTCTTATAGTTACAGAATGGATCTGTCTGCATCAATACTTGAATCAAAGCATCTCGCTCTGGACTGTCTGATATGTTTTCAAGATACATGTTAATTTGTGCTGTAACTTCTTTTTCGGCTTCTTTTTCTTTTCGCACATTAACACGTTCTTCATTGTTTAAGTCCACATAGAGCTGATTCAATGGCAGATTTTCTTCTGCAAGTTTTAAGTAATTCTCGAGTAGCCGTTTTTGATTGCTGTCAAGAGATTCAGTCAGGATATCAAGAAATGCGTGATCCCGGTTGAGATTATAAACGATTCCATCACGCGTCTTCATTTTTGTCCACAAGTGACTTCCATTATCACCGACTTCTTTTTTTCCTCGAAATGTCCATGTCCTTTTGCTGCCCTCAGAGATTCTCTCCACAATCCTGGATAAATTGTTCTTTATGACATCTGGGGGAATAGCGGAAGATTTTCTAATATCAAGTGTCCACAAATGATCGAGAGAATTTGGAATGTCAACTCGAATTCGAGCCAGCTTTGAAAGCTCGTCCTTTCTATGCATCCGGAACCAGGTTCCCCACACAAGTAAGCGTTTATTTCTATATATGTAAAAACCCTGATCTTTTGTTAACCCTTCACTGCCTCCAAGTGCATTTTTCTCCTGCTGAGTCATATTGCTTATGTGCGGTAGCATAAAAGCGGAAACATACACAGGGTGGCCTTCAATCAGAAATTTCTCGTCATCCTGAAATGAAAGGCTCCTTCCGATAAGAAAAGGATCTTTTGGATCAATTACCAGTCCATTAAGCTGTATAGCTAATTTAATGATGCCGGATTCACCAGCAAGATAGCGATGAAAAACAAGTGATAGATGTTCCCGAACGTAGTCCATCTGCTTATTCATAAGCTTCTCGGGCGTGGCAGTTCCGCCCAGCATCCTATCGAGCTTTTCCCAAACGATCAGCGTCCCGTGCGGTAGCTTTTTCAATGCATCAAATTGTGGGATTTGCTCGATTTCCTGATCCTCTAATTCCAATAACGCCCATGTCCCGCGCTGGTAAATTTCATCCAAGTCCCAACGCCTGGCATAAAGGGAACTTTTCTGTTTCGTTAAAACAGTAAGACACCGGCATTGAGATAGTGATGCAGTTTTTAAACCTAAACCGAAACGCCCAAGATCCTGTTCACTGCGAACGTTGAGAGAACTCTGGCTCCCATAGCGCATGGCATCATCCATTTCTCGCTCGTTCATTCCGGACCCATTGTCGAGTATGGTTACATACGGAACTGCACTGTACGGTGAGAATCGGATATCAACATTGTCTGCGTCAGCGGCTATGCTGTTGTCGATTATATCTGCGATTGCAGCCTCCAAGTTGTACCCCATTGCCCTTGTTGATTCCATTAGGACGGGAGCGAAAGGGGGTGTATCTTTTATAATCATGCCTGCCTCCATGCTACACATAGTCGGCAACAGTAATATCGCCGCATAGCAAATGTTAATTCCGTCATAGGACACTGTCACTTTTTATACAGTAACAGCATATCACCAGTGCTGTACAGTAAACAGGACTTTAATCTGGCGCTTTTAAGTTGACCTTCCTTGCATCCGCCGGCTTCTCAGCGTCCTTCGGGATGGCCCAGGCTTTGCCGAACTTGGTAAGTCCGGGGATACGGCTCTCGTTGCAGAGAACCTGCACGCGGCGGCGGGTGATGCCCCATTTTGCGGCGGCTTCGGCGATTGAAATGTAATCCATAATTCACCTCATAAGCATATAAAAAGAGCCCTGCCATGTGCAGGGCTTTGCCGTTCCACAGCTGGCTGCCATCCAAACGGTACAGGCCCTTTAACATTGCGGCGCCGTCTTTCGACGGTTTTGCAATGATTTTACAATTTATTGTATACTTTTTGGCGAATGATTGCAACAGAAGAAGTGGCAAATTGTACCATTCTGGAAATAAAAAGCGCGCCGGACCCCAAAGCCCGACACGCTTCATGTTCAATTTATTTTTTCTTATCCGTCCTGCCGAGGATATAATCCACGCTGACCTTGTAATAGTCCGCCAGGGCACAGAGGACGTGAGGCGGTACCATGCGCTGGCCGCTCTCGTAATAAGCGTAGGTGCGCTGCGGTACATTGATGGCCTTGCCCACCTGCTGCTGTGTCAGATCGGCATCCTCGCGCAAGTCGCGGATGCGCTGATACTTTTCCATATTTATCACCACGCTCAGTATAACTAAGAACAAAATGTTCTATTGCAATTTTGAATGTATTGTTCTAAGCTATACCCTATGGGGTGAATGAATATGCCGGATTATAAAGAGATGTACCTGAAGTTGTTCCGTGCTTCGGAGGAGGCGGTCAACCTGCTCATCGCTGCTCAGCGGGAATGCGAGGAACTATACTTGAACGCTCCTGAACCGGAGCTTAAGGTCATAACCATGCCAGTCGACGACGCGAAAGATGAAAAGTAAACACTACATAGCAAGAGACCGGGGAATTATCACCCGGCCTCGTCTTCATCCGGCCGTTCTCGCCAGCGTATTTCTTTGATTACAGCTCCGCAGATTTTGAGCGGCGGGCATCTCTCTCGATTCCGTTAAACGTGCAGATTTTCCAGATGCCTTGCCCAACATGATAATTAGCTGCGGGCACGTCATCTCCAATGAGTTGAACCATTCGGTAATTTCGAATGGTTCAACTTCTATTGCCTGCATCAGCAGCCTGGCCGAAACATTGATTGAGCAGTTCTTCCAGCTTTGCCCGAAACGCGTCGTCCTGCTCATGTCTGCGTTTGGAGGGACCCTTGAGCCGACCGCCGGCGTTGCGGATCTTCTTGGCCGTGTGGCGCTGCAAAAGGAGAGCGTCAATGTTGTCAGGCGTGTACTCCATGCCGTCCTAATTCAGCACCACGGCGTTTCGCGCAAGGCACATGGCGGCGAGACCATAGTCCTGCGTAACCACGAGATCGCCGGGCTGAACCAGATTGACCAATGCGAAATCCACGCTGTCTGCTCCCTTGGAGAAGGTCAGCGTTTTTGCGCCGCTACGTTCAAAGACATGGGAGGTGTCGCACAGCAGCAGGCATTCTGTTTTGTGGGCTTTTGCCAGCGCAATGGTACTGTCCACCACCGGGCAGCCGTCCGCGTCCACCAAAATTCTCATCGGTTCATACACTCCTGTAAATTCTCGAGAAAGCGGCAGGCCTGCTCGCCGTCCATCTGCACATGATGGAATTGGAAGGACAGCTTCAGCTCGGTTTTCAGCCAGCGGCGGCGGTATTTGCCCCAGATAAGGAAGGGGTTGTTGAAGATGCCGCTGTAAAAATTCGCCACACCGTCCAGATCGTAATGAACCAGCGCAGAGGTGCCGACGATCATGCAATCGGGCAGCTCATAATTCTCGCAGCTTTCCCGGCAGCGTTCCGTCAGTTCCGAATAGGTACGGGCAAATTCGTGCAGCTCGCCGCAAAACGGAATGTCGCAGGTGCTCAGTTCACCGCGCTTGTTTTTGACGATCACATTGACGCCCAAACTATCGTACTGCATCAGCTTCTTGCCCACGGGCAGCAGATAGAATTCCGGAACGCTCTGCGCGGCGCGGGCAATGCACCAGCACATGAGCATGTTGAAGGAATAGCCCTTTTTTGTGAGCTTTACGAGGTGCGTCACATCCATCGTTTTGAAGATGGTGACCATGGGCATGGGCGCGTCGATGTAATATTCGTAGCTCATGGCGCGGTTGGTGGTTTTGGGGTCAACTTCTCTCATTTTGTGTTCTCCGTCCGCTGCTTCAATCATGTTTTCAGTATAACCCCTTGCGTGAGGGTTGGCAACAAAAGCCGCGGGGCAGGGGGTTCAGGATGCTGTAATCGCTTCAGAAAAGCATGACGATCTCTTATTTTCGTGCTATGATAGTTTTAAAAGGGGGTGGGCGTATGCAGTTCGGTTTTCTGAATCTGACAGGCTTTCTCATCGTCGCACTGATGATGATTCCCAACCTCATTTACGCACGGCGCAATCCCCAAATAGAAAATCAATGCTTTTGCAAGCCGATGCTCATTCTGGAGCAGATTGGTCGGTACGGCTCCATGGCGATGATGGTCTTTCCGCTTTTCGTGTGGGAGTTCGGCTTCAAGTCCCCGGAGGAGCTTGTGATCTGGCTGTTTTTGCTCCCTGCACTGCTGCTGGCTTATTCCATTTTCTGGGCGGTCTATTTTCGCAGGCCGTCGCTGTCCGCCGCGTTGTGGCTGGCGATACTGCCCAGCGCCATCTTCATTCTGCGGGGCGTGATTTTTCGGCATTGGCTGCTGACGGCATTCGGCGTCGTGTTTGCCGTTGGACATATCTATATCACTTGGTATAACAACAGGTCGGAGG
>OFCQ01000362.1_pt1 | contig 20967 bp, 17 predicted proteins | sample 1520861 | NCBI WGS metagenome assembly OFCQ01 (sample SAMEA2699036, study PRJEB24076) | metagenome | biome: Human gut stool | place: Spain | collected 2012-11-21 | reverse complement strand
AAAATATTGGTGATGGTCATACAGATTCTTATATGACATATAGAAATGAAGATTATGATAAGTTGTATATTTCTTTTTTGATAGGTGATGGAACTGATTGTACAGATGAAGTAAGCATAAAAAATCATTACAAAAAAATATACAAGCAAATGTCGAATATTAAATTTGAAAGTAAATGTAATAAAAAATATGTACATTTTTTAACAGAAAATGGAGAAGTATTGCTGAGTTTTATTGATAATGGTTATGTGGAGTTTTTTATGTGCATTCCATATAATATTGAAAGAAAAGTTCAAAAGGAGTCAATAGAACAGTATTTAAAAATGTTATTTTCGATAAAAATTGAAGATAAATAAAGCGTGAAGGAGAGAATATGCAAAAGAAGAATTGTGTTTTGTGCATAAGTATAGGAATTATAGTATGTATATTGTTATCAGCTTGCTCCAGACAACCAGACTTTGATGCCAAATCCTACGTCCAAAGTTCTCTTGATGCACACTATCATGGAGAATATAAGGACTATGCGAATCTGTTAGAAATCTCGGAAAAAGATGCCAAGAAAGAAATCGAAGAGGATTTTAATGAGAGTATCCAACAGCAATTTGATGATTCCGATAACATTACGGATAAAGGAATTGCTGATTATGCGGAAAAACTGACAGAAGTAAAGAAACTGGCAAAATACAAAGTACAAGATGTGAAAGAAGAGGATGGAGTCTATACAGTAAGTGTACAAGTTGAACCATCCAATGTATTTCAGACATTGCAACAAAGCTCTACAGAGGTAAGCAATGAAAAAATAAAGCAGGGATTGGATGGAAATGATCCGGAAGTCTTTGCAGCTGTATTAACAGAAAGTGTCCAGAAGAGTCTTGAAAAGAACAGATATGGAAAAGCTGTTACTGTAAACGTATCCGTGGAAAAAGATAACTCAGGAAAATATGGTCTTTTGGATACAGAGATGAATAAGTTGGAAGCAGCGATGTTCCCAACAGAATAAGAATGAATGGAAAGCTATCAGAGGAAAAAAACTGGTAGCTTTCTTTTAAACTCCAAGACAAGAAAACTTGTTAAAAAAGCTATTGTAATAGTAGAAAAATTATAATAAATAATGGATGACAAGAGTCTTTTATTCATTATGAGAAAAAGAAGGAATCTCCTATGAACCAACAAGAAATATTCACGTAAGATGGAAAAAAGTGCTGTAATCGAAGAGGTTGCAGCATTTTTTTCTTCGACATTTTTCGAACATTATAACGTACCTATCCGGTCACCGCCATGCTCCGATTTGATTTCTATATCAAAAATCAGATCGGAGGAAAGATAAATGGCTTATAACAAGACAAGTGAAGAACGAAAGTGGAATTATTGGAAAGAACAGGAAGAAAAGAAATTGCGTGAACTGGGAATGGAAGAAGAGAAGATCCAAAAGCTGCGCCAGATGGACAGGGAAGACTTTCTGGAAGAGCGCAGATACCGGGAACATCTGGATGAAACGATGCAGGATATGGATTCCATAAAAGAAAAGGACAGCGAGCTGTTTGCAAGGGATGTAAAGGAGCTTCTGGATCACATAGGTGATAAGCGAATCTATGAACTATTGAAAGAAACGGAGCATCAGACACTGGAAATCCTCTTACTCAGTACATGGGGATATTCTGGAAGAGAAGTTGCTAAGATTATGGGAATGGCAGAACAGACGATTTATACCAAAAGAAACCGTTTGAGAAAAAAATTAAAAAATTTATCAAAAATTGAATAATTATGGCGTTTTTCGTCGGCTATTTAATAGGCAGGTAAATTTTGCCAGTGTACTTTGACAACCTCATACCAGCATTACAGGTACGTTCCCGTAAGTAGAAGCGTGGCAGGAAGACGCGAGGACAGATGAAAAGGGCATGGAAGAAATTAGACCAGAAAGTGAGAGGCAGAGTTCTTTTGTGGCGTTTTCGTTTCGAGCGAATCATCTTTAACTGAAACAGGACCGTGGCGGTCTTTTGCGAGGATCACTTACGAGGGGATAATGATACATAGGAACTGCCAGTGAGCAGAGGATGGACTTTGGGTTGTAATCAGCAAGACTTTTAGAAAATCCGTGAGCGGTGCAATGCCAAGCATCCGCCTGTAATGTTCCCGTAAGGCAATGGGGGAGTCGAGGACAAATACAACGCCAAAAATCAAAAGTATAAGAAATCAAGGAAGAATGTGTCGTTGATATCAGATACATACGGCTGTAGGGAGAAATCCTTTACAGCCGTATTGATGTGATATCAGCACGCATATCAGGTAACAAATTATGTATTACACAAGAGAATATCTCAATAGAGCGCATCGAGAAATTGATACTATTTTCCGAGTGCTGTTCCCGGAACATGGAATGGCAGTAAGGGAAGAACAGATTATGTTATGCCACAAAATGCTGGATAACCTGCTGGGAAGAAACATAGCACTGTGTGACGCGGGTGTCGGTATCGGCAAGACGTATGCCTATCTGGTGGCCTGTGTTCTGATGAGAAAATATTCCCTCCTTGCAGAAGGATGTTCCCCTTATGAGCAGCGTCCGGTCGTGATATCCACTTCCAGCATTGCACTCCAGAAAGCAATTCTTACAGAATATATCCCTTTTCTCTCCCGGATTCTTCAGGAGAACGGGACGATTCAGGCCCCTATTAAAGCTGTGATACGAAAAGGGAAAGAGCATTTTGTCTGCGATGAGAGGTTGGAGCACCGAATCGTTGCAATCGAAGAAAAAAACAAAAATGCGTTGCAGAAAGAAGCTCTGCTGTCGTTGAAAGAACATTATGATATGGACGAAGTGTCCAACTTAAGTGGGTTTGACAGAAGGATGGTGAGTGTACCGAAGTTCTGTTCGGGAGACTGCCCGAAAAGAGGCTCATGCAGGTATCAGCAGTATCTGGAGCGTTCCAGAGATCATGAAATGTTCATTCAGATCTGTAATCACAATTATCTGCTGGCTGATGGTTATCACAGGCTGCAGGATTACCGCCCGTTATTAAAAGACTACCGAGCATTGATTGTCGATGAAGCACATAAGCTGCCGGATGCGGCAAAGCAGATGTTTGGGAAGAGCCTCTGTTATGACGATATCCGAGAAATCTGCTTTTATCTTGGGAATGAGTACCAAGGCCCGGAGATAAGAAAACTGTCCGGGACGATCCGGATGGTGCTGGACATCATAGGAGAAAACCACAGAACCAGATATGGGATAAAAGAAGAATTCCACATGACAGAAGAGTGTGCAATGTATTTATATGAGGGGATACAGACCATGAATAAGATCATAGAAAAATTAGAAAAGAAGATTCCAAAGTGGATCAGAAACAAGCTGGAAGAAACCAAAAGTGTGCTGGAATGCTTTTTCCATCAGGATAAGAAGTATGTGCTGCATCTGAAGCAGGACCATGACCACCGGATTATATTGTGTGCATCCAGCAGACGGATTCCACAGTATCTGGACCAGATGTTATGGAGCAGAGGAATGGGAGCGATTCTGACAAGCGGAACTTTAAAAACCGGACAGGGATTTTCCCACATTCGGAAAATGACAGGATTACAGAGAGTGCGGAGAGTCCGGGAATATGTGGCAGACTCCCCGTTTGAATATCAGAAGAACTGTCTGTTATATCTGCCAAAGAATTTGAAGACATGCAGAAGAGAAAGTCAGGAAGAGGCAGAGATGATAGCAGGCCATATCCATTCACTGATCTGTTCGACTTACGGGCATACGCTAGTGCTGTTTACATCTTATCATTTGATGGGAAACGTTTACCAGATGTTAAGGGATGAAATTCCGTTCCCGATGATAGAGGTGTGGAGACATTCACCGGAAGAGATCACAAGATTTAAACAGATGGACAATGCTGTCCTTTTTGCAGCCGGCTCCTGTTGGGAAGGAGTAGACTTCCCTGGAGATATGGTATCTTCGCTGATTATAGTAAAACTGCCCTTTGCTGTTCCTGATCCCATCAGTGAAGCACAGAAGAAGGAATATGCCAGCCTGAAAGATTATATTCAGGCAGTGATTGTTCCAGACATGCAGAAAAAACTAAGACAGGGATTCGGACGTGCTCTCCGCACCGAGACAGATACTTGTGTCGTGTCCATTTTAGACGAGCGTGCAGGAGAAGGTGGCAGGTATCATGAGGAAGTAATGTGTGCGCTTCCGAGCTGCAAGATGGCAAAAGATATCAAGGATGTCCAGCACTTTATTCGAAACCGGAAAGGCGTGGAATACTACCTGTAACCGTTCGTGGTTCTGCTACAGAAAAAGCAGATTTTGCACGAAAAGTTTGGTGGTATTTCAAGGGCGTTTTCGGTGGGATTGTTGGTATTGATGAATAGCTATTTCGGCATGAAGTGGGTATACTGTGTATAGCGTTAGAGGAAAGGAGGCAGCTTATGATATACAAGGTGGAAACGATAAAAGATGGAACAGAAAAATATTTTTTCATCAGAAATCTGGAAACAATGAGTATTGAAGAACTGCCAAGTAAATATCTAATGCATAAGATTAAATGTAAACGTTCACCAAATACAGTGAAACGCACAGCATTTTCAATCTGCTATTATATGAAATATATGGCAGAGAAAGAAATGGAACTCACAGAAGTCTATCAGTTAGATTATGAAAAACAGACAGAACACTTTGTGGAATTTTTATACTGGCTTAAAGCCGGAAACCATACAGAGCAAACGGCTGGAGAAAAGAAGTGTCCGAATGAAGGAACCTGCAACGCATACTTAAAAGATGTGTTCAGGTTCTATTTATTTATAGAGGCAGAATATGAACAGTACGGAAGTCTCAAAACCTTATCGTATAACCAGATTATAGCGGTTAATCAGGTGGGAGTAAAAAAGGTACTGCGGAATCATTCTTTTAAAGCCTATCTGAAGGAAGAGGAACATCGTGGGAGAACAGCAAAAGAAAATCAGATTATTACAATTTTACAGGCCTGTACGAACCGAAGAGATCAGCTTCTGTTACTTATGTTAGCAGAAACCGGATACAGAATTGGGGAACTACTGGGAGTAAAATATGTCAAAGATATTGATTATAGGAATCACATGATAAGGGTATGCTTCCGGGAAGATAATGAAAATGAAGCGAGAGCCAAAAATGCGGAATACAGAAGTGCCAAGATAAGTAATGATACGTTTGAATTTCTCATGGATTATCTGGCAAAATATCGGAAAATCCTGCAACATCAGGATTACCTGTTTGTGAATATCATGGGTGAGAACATTGGAAAGCCATTAAGAGTGGACAGTGTATATGATATGTTGGACCGAATGGAAAAGAAAACCGGAGTTAAAATCACACCCCACATGTTACGTCACTATTTTGCAAATATGCGAAAGCAGGCAGGATGGGAACTGGAAATGATCAGTCAGGCATTGGGGCATAAACATTTGGATACGACTATAAAGTATCTGGACTGGCTGGATGATGAACTGATAGAAGCAAGTAATGAGTTTTATGCACAACACACTGCTATTTATGGGGCGGAACGTCTGCTGGAGTAGGGAGGTGTGAGAAATACCTATATATTTATTGCAACAGGCAGAACACATAACAGAATCTGAAGTAGATATTGAGAAGAAAAAGCAGGAACTATATTCAGAAATTGATGCACTTGGAATAAAAAGCGATTCAAGAATTAACAAATTGAAAAAGTTCTTGGCAGATAGAAAAATCTGGCATCTGGAAGAAATGGATTATCCTTTGCGAAATTCGTATGAACAATATTTAAGAGGACAGATACGATCACAAATTGTATCTTTCTATTTGAAAATATATGATACGGTAAAACAACAACATATCTATCAACAAATGCAGACGCTAAATGGAAAGCGGATATATGAATGGAAATATCAAAATAAAATTTATTTTCTGAAGTATTATCCGGAAAAGGAAATAGCTGAGACCTTTGAAACTTCTTATAAAACAAACCTATTGGTGTGGGATTTTACACAAAATTGTTCAGAAGTTTTAAAGAAACAAATTTTTTATACGTTGAGTCGTATCATTGCCAATACTTCAATGTCTAAGGCTTATAGAAATGTCAGGTTAAAATCCTTAAAACTTCTTTATGATTCTTGTGTTCAGTTAAATATTACGGATATTGGATTGCTGGAAATGGAACAAGTGGAAACTATTTTAAAGAATTTTCCCGAAACGAGTCAACGAAGTATTTTAGGTGAATGCAGAAGAGATGCGTTTATGCAGCAGGAACAGATCCAATGGGAAGCAAATGTATGGTATCTGGAACGATTACATCTTGGAAAACATCGGATAGACGAAAGTAAATCCTTAATTAGCATTTCTTTTATGGAAGTCAAGGAAATACAGAATCGAGAAATTTTACAGGCATACATGAAATATGAACTGGGAATTACTGGACAGGCAGTCAGCACGATTGTACGAAGATTTGTATGTATTAGAAATTTTATTGAACTGCTGGAACAAGAAAAGATACTGGCGATTCATGCAACTGTCGCAGAAGTAAAAAAGTATGCAGACGGCTTGCGAGAACGGGGAATACAGGCAAAGGGATTTAATGAAAGAATTTTCGGTATCGGTCATTTTTATAAATTCATGGAAGTTAAACAGTATATTACAAGAATGCCATTCCGAATTGAATATTTCCAACAAAAAGAAGTAATAGTACATCATGATCGTAGCGTTGAGGAAACAGTATATATGGAAATTTTGAAAAAATTATATCTTTTTCCAGAGCGATTACGATGTATGTTCCTACATCTGTGGTGTCTAGGATTACGGGCGAGTGAAGTGTGTACATTGAAAGGAAATGCTTATTATCAGCAGGGCGAGGATTATTGGAGTCAGGTGTATCAGGTCAAAATGAAGAATTATAAAAGGATTCCAATCCCACAGGCACTTTATCAGATTATGAAAGTATACTTGAAAAAACATGAAATTCAGCCTGAAGAATTCATTTTTAAAAACAGCAGAGGTGGTGCTTGTCTATATGGTACATTCCGAACTCAGATGATAGAAGCGTGCCGGGAAAATAAGATTGCAAATGGAGAATATTTATTTCAATCACACGATTATCGACATACAGTAGCAACTATGTTTTATGACAGTCATGTATCACTGCAAAGTATCAGGGATTATCTTGGACATACTTATGAAGAGATGACAAGACAGTATATTGATTATATGCCGCAAAGGATTGCAAAAGCAAATGATGAGTTCTTTGAAATGCAAGGAAGTAGTTTAGCATCATGGCTAAAGAAAGAGGAAAAAGATGGAAAATGATATTATATACTTCAGCGATTTCCCCAATTTACAAGAAACAGGGACACGTAAGGATAATGGAAAATTTGATTTAACGTTGCTTCCAACGCAAGAATTAAAGGAAGAGTTTCGAGGTTATATTATGTATCGCTGCAAAAACGGAACGTTTAGAGCATTGATTCAGGATCGAACAGCTTATAATCATATTGCAAAGTTTTTGAACAGCAGAATAAATCGGAGAATCAAAAGCCTTGGAGATAGAAATCCAGAAAAATGGATATCACTTTTAAAAGGCTGGATGTTAGAACAGGGAATAACTATTGTAAAAGAAAAGAAGAGTGTGTATGGTACAGTAAGCTATGGCGAAGCAGTGACGATATTATATTTCAGAAACGTACTGAAATTTTTAGGGCCAGAAGATTTACGGGATGAGATAGAAAAAGATGTTTGGGAACTAAAAAATCTGGATATTAAAATCAGATCCAATCCAATTTATAATGTAAAAACACTGGATTTCAGAAAAATATATCAGCCAGATATCAGGGAAGAATGTAAGAAAGCTGTTTATATGAATCTGCAGTATGAAGCAATAGGAACTGTACAGGGAGAATTGACAATAATGAGGATATTCTCAGAATATCTCCAAAAAGAGTATTCCAAAATAAAAAGCTGCAGTGAAATAGACAGAGAAGTGTTGGAAGAATTTTTGATACATCTGTCAACAAAAGATACTTCCCATAGTGCGAATAGTTCTTATGTAATTTCATTAAGACGACAGTTAGAGACAATCGGAAAAATTTACAGCTATGAAAGATTGGAGCATTTATTTATTAATACGGATATTCCACCGGAAGTAAATGCAGAATTTAGAGTGTATTCTGATGATGAAATGAAACGACTGAATGCGGAAATTACACAGATGGATGTACAGATTGCAAGATGTCTTCTGATACATCAGATGCTTGGAACTAGGATATCAGATACCCTTACACTGAGACCAGATTGTCTGACGAGAGAAAATGGCCAAGATATGATTGAAATATATCAAGTTAAAACTAAAAGATATAAAAAACCGATCAGTAAAGAACTTGCAAAACTGTTACAGAGTTCTATTGAATATACACAGGAAAAGTTCGGTGATACAGAATACATATTTGTTAATGAAAAAGAACCTGACCGCCCGATGCAGTATATGGCTATAAAAACAAAAGTCATGTCCATGATACAGGAAAAGCAGTTGAAAGATGATCATGGCGAATTATTCGGGTTTGGAACGCACATGTTCCGGCACTACTATGGCGTCAAACTTACAGAAATGCATCTGGATGACTGGACGATAGCGAGACTATTGGGGCATAAAAGACTGAATAATGTACAGCATTACCGGAAAATGAGCAATCAAAGAATGGCAGACGAAACCAGAGAAGTAAGACAGAGGATGAGTGACATCATATATATGAGTCTGGCAAGATGGGGTGAAGAATATGAGCAAATACGACAAGATGATTGAGGAAAATCAGAGAAAAAGTAAAGAGAAAATTGAACTGGCATTGCAAGCAATACAAGATATGCTGGCAAATAAAGAACGTATCAGCGTTCCAAAGCTGATGAAGAAAACTGGATTGTCGAGAGGATTCTTTTATAAAAATCCAACCGTCCGGGATACATTGAACCAAGCAGTAGAGCAACAGGCCGGAATGATAGATCCAAGAAGAGAAATTCTGAACATGGCGATGGAAAAACAGATTGAACTGTTGAACCAGAAGGTGGCAGCTCTGAGCAGAGAAAATAAGGAACTGAAGAGAAAGAACGAAAAGTTACAGAAGGCATTACGGAAACAGGATTTGAATTTTATTAAGAACTTATAACATTGAAAATAATAAGATGGAAGAGATGTGTGCAGACACATCTTTTCATCGTTGAGGATAAAATATATAGAATGAGAATGGGATTGTTTTATGGTATACTAAAAGTGAAATGCTAACTTTGATATGAGGTATAAAACAATATGACAGAAATACAAATTAAAAATTTAATTAAAGAATATGAAAAAGAATATATTGAGTTTATGGAAATTGAGAAATTACCACAGTATAAGATAGATTTTTTTGAAATTAATGTTGAGGAAAGCGATGCAGCAGGATTCGCTTCAGCCGCCCAAGCTTACTATAATACGAAAACAGATGAACATATATTAAGGATATGCAAAAGTTCGGAAATACCAAGGTATATTGTGTTTCATGAATTTACGCATATTTTAGATACGGAAATGTATGCAAAGCAAGATTCTTGGAAATATATGGCTTTGTCTGGTTATACAGAATATCATGCAGCACAAGTTGAATTGATGATAATGTTAGGAGCAGATAGTATACAAACTCAAGATTTTTCATTTACAGTTGATGTTGAAATAGGTAATAGTACAGTTAGGAATTACCTAAACTCAAGACATCAATTAGTAGTGAATATGATGAATAGAACAGATTTTCCAAGAGATATTGAAGCATTAAAAACAACGGTAGGTGTGCTATATAATTATTTTGGAGTGCGTTCTATATGTAAAATGTATGCGAAAGATTATACTGAAGAAGTGGATAACTCAATTATTATTCAGAAACTTTCAAAAGTATTATTTGAAGAGATAAATAGCTTTATGGTTGGATGGTTTAATGAAGCACAAGTAGAGCTGAGCTTTGTGTCATATATGAAAATAATGTGGCCTATGCTTCAAAGCTATTTTGGAAAAGAATGAAAGATAGTAACAGTAAACACAGTTTTGTATACAGTTAAACCCAGTAAAATCAACGCATGAGGGGAACTGGCTACATTTTACTATCCTATCTGGTGGGGAATTGCAGCATGGCCAGTAGATAACTTTGTAAAAGAGAATGACTTTACAGGAAAAACAGTCATCCCATTCTGTACAGCAGCGACCTCGGGAATCGGTGACAGTGGTAATCTTCTGGAAGAGATGACAGGAACAGGTGACTGGAAAGAAGGGGAACGATTCCATGGTGGAGCGTCTGAATCAGATATCAGTTCATGGATAGACAGTCTTGGATTATAAAAGAATATAAAAATATTTGGAGGAATCGTAGTGAGTTTTTTATAAGTAAGACATAACCTTTAGGTTTAAACTGCCTAACAAAGAGAGACTTCTGTCCGGAGTCTCTTTTTCTTATACTTACAGTAAAGTTTGAAATATAGAAAAGGAAGATAAAGATGGAGATAAGAATTTTAGGAAGAGACTTAGAAGTATCAGAAATCGGATTTGGATGTATGGGAATGAGTCATGCATATGGAACTGTTTCAACACAGAAAGAAGCAGAAGAATTGATTGAAAAAGCGATCGATGAAGGCTGCACATTTTTTGATACGGCAGAGATATACGGAACAACAGAAGACCCTCATCACAATGAAAAACTGCTTGGGGAAGTGTTAAGGCCATATAGAAACAAAATTGTCCTTGCATCAAAGTGTGGGATACATTTTGATGAAACTGCAACAACTGTAAATAAACCTTTGATTCCTGATGGACGACCGGAGACGATTAAAGCATCGATTGAGGGATCTTTAATGAGACTTAACACAGACCATCTTGATTTATATTATATTCATCGTATTGACATGACTGTACCGATTGAAGAGACGGCAGGAGCTATGAAGGAGTTAATGGAGCAGGGAAAAATCATACACTGGGGGTTATCAGAAGCCAGTGAAGAGATTATTCGACGTGCACATAAAGTATGCCCGGTTACAGCGATTCAGAACAGATATTCCATGATGTACAGGGATTATGAGAAATTATTCCCGGTGCTTGAAGAATTGAAAATAGGATTTGTTGCATTTTCGCCGCTTGCAAATGGATTACTGACAGCAGCATATCATTCCCATGGGGAATTTGAAAAGCCGGGAGATTATCGAAGCGCAATGCCACAGTTTACAGAAGAAGGATTAAAGGAAAATAATGAATTTATGTCCTGGATGAAAGTGATTGCAGAAGAAAAAAATGCCACGCCTGCACAGATTTCTCTTGCATGGATGCTTGCAAAGAAACCATATATCGTACCAATTCCGGGAACAAGAAAAGTAAATAGACTGGAAGAAAATATGGAATCAGCAGATATAAAGCTGACTCAGGATGAAGTAAAATCTATTGATGAGATGCTTGCCCATATGCCGATGTCGCAGGTGTTTGGAGGTTCAAAAATACAGAAGAAATAAAAGAGGTGAGCAATGAAAACAAGGAAAAAGATAACCATCGGGGGAATAGTGGCTTTCTTAGCGGTAGTCATAAAGATGTGGTTGAACAGGGAAAAAGAGAGGTAGAGGCAGGCTTTATGCCTCAGATCAATCCGATATCTGTAAATCTTGCTGATTATGATGTGATTGCTATCGGAACTCCAACGTGGTGGTATACGATGGCACCTGCAGTGCTTACATTTTTGACAACAAATGATTTTACAGGAAAGACAGTGATTCCATTTATGACAAATGGTGGATGGCCGGGGCATGTTATAAAAGATATGGAGGAAAATTGCAAAGGAGCTGCCTTTGCACATGAAATGCAGATTCAGTTTGATTCCAAAGGAAAAGATTATCTGGAAACTTCAGAAGAGGTGATTACAAAATGGATTGGGCAGATAAATACTGATATAAACAAATAACCATAAGGAGAGATAAAACAATGAGAAAAAATTTTGGGGCAAAGCCATTTTTATATCCACAGCCGGTTATGATTCTGGGAACCTATGATGAAAATGGAAAGGCAAATGCAATGAACGCTGCATGGGGCGGAATTGTAGGTGCAAATGAGATTATTGTAGATTTGTCTGCCCATAAGACAACAGACAATATTATAAAAAATAAGGCTTTTACAGTAGGGGTGGCAGATCTTGAACATCTGGTTGCCTGCGATTATGTGGGAATTTAGTAAGTTTACACCAATTACATATGATCCGGTACATCACGGATATTACAGACTTGGAGAACGTGTGGGAAATGCTTTTAAGGATGGAGCAAAGTTAAAATAAGGACAGGTGATTAAAGTGAAAAAAATTGTACAGACAGCAGGAAGAAACGCACCGAATGAATGGTCTTCACATCTGGCAATTGAAGTACCGGGAGAAGAAACATCATCAGAATGGTGTGAAACAGTAACTGATGAGATATATGAAAAACTGAAATAACTACTTAAGTCCAATGTGAAATTTACTTTTTTATTTAACGGAAGAATATAGATATCTGTAAATTTTTACAATTAATCATTGACAAATAAAAATAAAAGGATTATATTACAAATCATAAAAAAGCAAAGGCGCTTTGAGCTAAATGGCTCAAGGCGTCTTTTTTTATTACATGGAAAATTTTATTTCCTATGTAATAAAAAGCCTCCGGTAGGATGCACACTGCGACGTACAATATAGATGTCGCAAGCGACCGCCACAGGCGCCGGAATGTGCAAAGCACATTCTTTATTATAATCAACAGAACGAGAAAGAAATGGTGAAAACGATATGTGCTCAATAACAGGATATAAGGGTGAATCCCTTACAGAAGAACAGATAAAAGAACATTTTGATAAAACTATTTCACGTGGACCTGATATGCAAAGGATTGAAAAAGTTGGGGATGTGACTCTGGGTTTTGAAAGATTGGCAATTATGGGGCTTACAGAGGAAGGTATGCAGCCATTCTCTTGTAAGAATAACAAGGTAGTCTGCAATGGTGAAATTTATGGTTTTAGAAAGATAAAGAAAGAATTAGAAAAAGAATACGAATTTAAAAGTGATTCAGATTGCGAGATATTACTTCCGTTGTATGAAAAATACGGTGTCGAAATGTTTAGAAAGCTTGATGCTGAGTTTGCTTGTATCATCTATGATGCAGAAACAAAAAATCTGATAGCAGCAAGAGACCCTATCGGAATCAGACCACTTTTCTATGGATATCCAAAAGAGGGAGAAATCATTTTTGCCAGTGAAGCAAAAAATTTAGTAGGTATAGTAGATAAAATTTATCCATTCCCTCCGGGACATTATTATAAGGATGGCGAGTTCATTTCATATAGAGATATGACGGAGGTAAAGGCAGTAAGTAAAGATGATCTGGAAACTGCATGTCACAAAATTAAAGAAAAATTAATCGCAGGCATAGAGAAGAGACTGGATGCTGATGCACCGCTTGGTTTCTTGTTAAGTGGAGGTCTCGACAGTTCTTTGGTATGTGCGGTGTCAGCAAAATTATTGAAAAAACCAATAAAGACATATGCGATTGGTATGAGTACGGATGCAATTGATTTAAAATATGCCAAAGAAGTAGCGGACTATATCGGAAGTGAACATACGGAAATCATTATTACAAAGGAAGAAGTATTAGGAGCTTTGAAAGAAGTAATATCAGTATTAGGAACCTATGATATTACCACAATCCGTGCAAGCATCGGAATGTATCTGATCTGCAAAGCAATTCATAATACGACAGATGTCAGAGTGCTTTTAACAGGAGAGATTTCAGACGAATTATTTGGATATAAATATACAGATTTTGCACCAGATGCAAAGAGTTTTCAGGAAGAGTCAGCAAAACGTATAAGAGAGCTTTATATGTATGATGTTTTGAGGGCAGACAGATGTATATCATCAAACTCAATGGAGGCCAGAGTACCATTTGGTGATTTGGATTTTGTAGAGTATGTAATGAGTATTGATCCGGAAATGAAAATGAATAAGTACAATAAAGGAAAATATTTGCTTAGACATGCATTTGAGGGAGATTACCTTCCGGAATCTATACTTATGAGAGAGAAGGCTGCATTTTCTGATGCAGTAGGACATTCAATGGTTGATTATCTCAAAGAGTATGCACAAGAAAAATACAGTGACGAAGAATACAATGAGAAGATTAAGAAATATTCCTTTGCAAAGCCTTTCACAAAAGAATCTCTTTTACAGAGAAATTTTTGAAGAGTATTATCCGGGACAGGCCGAAATGGTTGTAGATTTCTGGATGCCGAATAAAGCGTGGGAGGGTTGTGATGTGGATGACCCATCTGCCAGAGTTTTATCAAATTATGGCGAGAGTGGTTTATAGTACGATTAAATGAGTGAAAAAAAGTGGAAATGAAAGAGGAACAATAGTATGAATCAAAGAAGCTTATATGACCCATCGTTTGAACATGATAATTGCGGTATTGGTACCGTTGTAAATATAAAAGGAGTGCAGAGCCACTCAATTGTAGATGATGCTTTAAAAATTGTAGAAAATTTAGAGCACAGAGCCGGTAAAGACGGAGAGGGAAAGACGGGTGACGGAGTAGGAATCCTCACCCAGATTCCTCATAAATTCTTTAAAAAAGTATTATCTGATTCGAATATAACGATTGGTGGAGCAAGAGAATATGCAGTAGGTATGTTCTTTTTCCCACAGAATGAGTTAAAAAGAAGTCAGGCTATGAAAATGTTTGAAATAATTGTAGAAAAAGAAGGACAGCAGTTTCTGGGCTGGAGAAAGGTTCCTACCAGAGAGACTGTACTAGGACAGAAGGCTTTGGAAAGCTGTCCGGCAATCTATCAGGCATTTATCAAAAGACCACAAGGTATGGAGAATGATCAGGACTTTGACAGAAAACTATATGTTATCAGACGTGTTTTTGAACAGAGTAACGATAATACATATGTGCCATCATTGTCTTGCAGAACGATTGTTTACAAGGGAATGTTTTTGGTTGGTCAGCTTAGAACATTTTTCCTTGATTTGTTAGATGCAGATTATGAGTCAGCAATAGCGATGGTACATTCAAGATTTTCTACAAATACAAATCCAAGCTGGCTTCGTGCACATCCAAACCGTCTGGTAGTACATAACGGGGAAATAAACACGATCAAGAGTAATGTTGATAAGATGCTGGCAAGAGAAGAAACGATTCATACAAGTTGCTTCACAGATGAAGAGCTGACAAAGGTATTGCCTGTTATATCAACATCCGGATCCGATTCAGCGATGCTTGATAATGCACTGGAGTTTATGATTATGGGTGGAATGGATCCGGCACTTGCAGCAATAATTTTAATTCCGGAGCCATGGGAACACAACGATACAATTACACAGAAGGAAAGAGATTTCTACCAATATTATGCAACAATGATGGAGCCTTGGGATGGACCTGCTTCGATCCTTTTTTCTGATGGTGATGTTATGGGAGCAATCCTTGACAGAAATGGTCTGCGTCCTTCACGTTACTATGTAATGGATGATGACAGACTTATTCTTTCATCAGAGGTCGGTGTTCTTCCTTTAGATGAAAAACACATTTTAAGAAAAGAACGTCTTCACCCAGGAAAAATGCTGCTTGTAGATACAAGAGAGGGAAGAATTGTTTCGGATGCAGAGCTTAAGGATAAGTATGCAGGAAGAGAGCCTTATGGTGAATGGCTGGATTCGAATCTTTGCAAGTTGAAGGATTTAAAAATTCCGAATGAAAAAGTACCTTCCTATACAAAGGAAGAATTGGTAAGACTGCAAAAAGCATTTGGTTATAGCTATGAAGATTATAAGGATGAGATAAAGGCTATGGCTACAAATGGTGCAGAGCATGTAGGTGCGATGGGAATTGATACACCGATTGCAGTACTCTCAAAACATTATCAGCCATTATTTTACTATTTCAAACAATTGTTTGCTCAGGTTACAAACCCTCCGATTGATGCTGCCAGAGAAAAAATCGTGACAGCTACTACAGTATATATTGGAAAAAATGGAGAACTTTTATCAGAAAAACCTTCTAACTGTAAGGTGTTAAAGGTAAAGAATCCAATTTTGTCTGATCTTGATTTATTAAAGATTTCAAAACTCAACCAGGATGGACTTAAAGTAGAGAAGGTTTCTACACTTTTCTATAAGAGCACTCCATTAGACAGAGCGCTTGATCATCTGTTTGTTGAAGTGGACAGAGTGTATCGTGATGGTGCTACTGTGCTCATTTTGTCAGATAGAGGAGTAGATGAAAATCATGTAGCTATTCCTTCACTGTTAGCTGTGGCTGCAGTTCACAATCATTTGGTTCAGACAAAAAAATGTATGGCTATGTCACTTATAATTGAGACTGCAGAGCCTTGTCTTGTGCATCATTTTGCTACACTTTTGGGATATGGAGCATGCGCAATCAATCCGTATCTGGCTCATGCGTCTATAAAAGAGCAGATAGAGGACGGTCTCTTAGAAAAAGACTATTATGCAGCAGTTTCAGATTATGATAATGCAATTCTTCAGGGGATAGTAAAAATTGCTTCTAAGATGGGAATTTCTACATTGCAGTCATATCAAGGCAGCAGAATTTTTGAAGCTTTAGGTATAGATAAGAGTGTAATAGATAAATATTTCGCAGGAACAGTTTCAAGAATCGGCGGAATTACATTGGATGATATTGCACAGAATACAGACAAACAACATTCACAGGCATTTGATCCATTAGGTCTGGCTACAGATATGTCTATTGATTCTTTAGGAAGACATAAAATGCGCTCCCAGGGAGAGAGCCATAGATATAATCCTGCAACAATTCATATGCTGCAGATGGCTACAAGAGAGGGCGACTATGAAAAATTTAAAGAATATACCAAAATGGTAGACGGAGAGCAGACAGGATATATCAGAAGTCTTATGGAATTTGCTTACCCTGAAAAGGGAGTGGCATTAGAGGAAGTTGAAAGCGTTGATGAGATCGTAAAGAGATTTAAAACAGGTGCGATGTCATATGGCTCAATTTCTGAGGAAGCACATGAAGCATTAGCTATTGCGATGAATCATTTACATGGTAAATCAAACAGTGGTGAAGGTGGAGAGAGCGATGAAAGACTGGAAAGTGCTGGAAGTAAAGAAGACAGAAGCTCAGCTATCAAGCAGGTAGCAAGTGGAAGATTTGGTGTTACAAGCCGATACTTAAGCAGTGCAAGAGAAATTCAGATTAAGATGGCCCAGGGTGCTAAACCAGGAGAAGGTGGACATTTGCCAGGTAAGAAGGTATATCCATGGATCGCAAAAACAAGACATTCAACACCGGGAGTAAGCCTTATTTCACCACCGCCACATCACGATATTTATTCGATCGAAGATTTGGCACAATTGATCTATGATTTGAAAAATGCCAATGATGCGGCCAGAATTTCTGTGAAACTGGTATCTGAAACAGGAGTGGGAACAATCGCAGCCGGTGTAGCAAAGGCCGGAGCAGGCGTTATTCTTATCTCAGGTTATGATGGAGGAACAGGAGCTGCTCCTATAAGTTCAATCCATAATGCAGGATTGCCTTGGGAGCTGGGATTGGCAGAAACACACCAGACGCTTATCCAGAACGGACTTCGAAACAGAGTTGTAGTGGAAACAGATGGAAAGCTTATGAGCGGAAGAGATGTAGCAATCGCTGCAATTTTGGGAGCTGAGGAATACGGCTTTGCAACAGCACCGTTGGTAACATTAGGCTGCGTAATGATGAGAGTATGTAATCTTGATACATGTCCAATGGGTGTGGCTACACAGAATCCTGAGTTAAGAAAACGATTCATGGGAAAACCGGAATATGTAGAGAACTTTATGCGTTTTATCGCACAGGAACTCCGTGAATATATGGCAAAATTAGGTGTAAAGAGTGTAGATGAGTTGGTCGGAAGAACAGATTTACTGAGAAAAAGAACGGATCTTAGCGGAGTGGAGGCTAAAATTGATGTTAGCGCCATTCTTGGAGATTCCGGTGCGGTTTCAGCAGATTTCCACGATAAGAGCTATTATGATTTCAAACTGGATGAGAAGAAAGATAAACTTCTGATGACAAAGAGCCGCAAATTCATGGATGCAGTAATAAAGGGAGAACCGACCGTTGTAGGTGTAGATGTAATAAATACAGACAGAGCATTTGGTACTCTTATCGGTTCTGAAATTACAAGACATCATCACGATGGTCTTAAAGCAGATACAATCACTGTAAACTGTAAAGGATCTGGAGGCCAGAGCTTCGGTGCATTTATTCCGGCAGGACTGACACTTAATCTGGTGGGAGACAGCAATGACTATTTTGGAAAAGGTCTCTCTGGAGGAAAACTTATAGTAAAAACTCCGGCTGATGCAGCATATAATCCTCAGGAAAATATTATTGTTGGAAATGTAGCTCTTTATGGAGCAACATCCGGTGAGGCTTACGTAGGTGGAATGGCAGGAGAAAGATTCTGTGTACGTAACTCAGGTGCCAAAACAGTAGTAGAAGGCGTAGGAGAACATGGTTGTGAATATATGACCGGTGGTGTCGCAGTGATCATTGGACCTACAGGAAAGAATTTTGCAGCAGGTATGAGTGGTGGAATCGCATATGTGTTGGATGAAAATAATTCGCTTTATAGAAACCTGAACAAAGAGATGGTTCTGATGGAAAGCATAGAGCATAAGTCTGACAGAGAAGAACTCAAAAAGCTTCTTGAAAATCATGCTAAATACACAGGTTCTGCAAAAGCAAAATTGATTTTAGATAACTTTGACGAATATCTTCCAAAATTTAAAAAAATCATTCCTTCCGATTACAAAAAAATCGTTCAGTACACAGAAGATTTTATCGAGCACGGAATGAGCATCAAAGAAGCTCAGATAGAAGCTTTTTATAAAAGTCAGAAAGAAAATGCATAAGGAGGTGGAGACGATTATGGGAGAGACAGTTAGCGTAGAATTAAGAATACAGAATTTTGAAGAATTTCATAAGGGTCTTCCACAGGAAGAACAGATATGCGAAGCCAAAAGATGTATGTCATGCGGGATACCTTTTTGTCAGGCAGGAACAATGATAGCTGGAATGGCATCAGGATGCCCACTCCACAATCTGGTTCCAGAGACAAATGATCTGGTTAGTATGGGAAATCTTGAGCAGGCATATTATAGACTTAGCAAGACACATTGTTTTCCGGAATTTACATCAAGAGTGTGTCCTGCACTTTGTGAGGCGGCATGTACACAGGGCATATATGAACAGCCTGTTGCTACAAAAAGTAACGAGAGAGCGATTATAGATTATGCTTTCGAAAATGGACTGGTAGAAGAAAAGGAACCAGAGGTAAGAACTGGAAAGAAAATTGCAATAGTAGGCAGCGGACCAGCCGGACTGACAGCCGCACTGCTTTTAAATAGAAGAGGACATAGTGTCACAGTATACGAGAGAAAAGATCGTGTAGGTGGACTGCTTCGATATGGAATTCCGAATATGAAGCTTGATAAGAGAAGCATAGACAGACGTGTGCAGCTTATGGAGAATGCAGGAATAGAATTTAAATGCGGTGTAAATGTGGGTAAAGATATAAAAGGAAAGGATTTGGTAAAAGCCTATGACAGAGTTATACTCTGTTGTGGGGCGTCCAATCCAAGAGATATCAATGCACCTGGAAGAGATGCGAAAGGCATTTATTTTGCAGTTGATTTCTTGTCAGAAGTAAGCAAAAAATTAATGGATAATGACTACGATGATGAAAAGGTAATAAAAGCAAAAGACTTTTCATTTGGCAGTTTAAAAGGAAAAAACGTTGTCGTAATCGGTGGCGGAGATACAGGAAATGACTGTGTCGGAACTGCTATAAGATTAGGTGCAAAAAATGTTACCCAGCTTGAGATGATGCCGGCGGCACCACTTAAAAGAGCAGAAAATAATCCATGGCCAGAGTGGCCGAAAGTCCTTAAGACTGATTATGGCCAGGAGGAAGCAATTTATAAATTCGGAAAAGATCCTAGAATTTTTAAAACAACGGTTACAGAATTTATGAAAAATGCAAAAGGCGAGCTTTGTGCGGTAAAGACGGTAGAACTTGAGAACTTCAAGCCAGTTAAAGGAACCGAACATGAATTAAAGGCAGATATAGTTTTAATTGCAGCAGGATTTCTGGGAAGTCAGGAGTATGTAACATCAGATTTTGGTGTTGATCTGACCAATAGAACCAATGTAGCGACAAAACCAGGAGAATATGAAAGCAGTAAGAAAAACATATTTACGGCAGGTGATATGCACAGAGGACAGTCTTTAGTTGTATGGGCTATAGCGGAAGGAAGAGCTGTAGCAAAGGCTGTGGATGAGTCACTGATGGGATATACAAATATTTCATAAATAGCTTTATATAAAGTAAAAAGAGTGATAGATTAACAAAGTAAAATATATGTGACAGATTAGAAAAAGCGACTATGCTTTCCGGTTAAACGGGAGGTATAGTCGCTTCTTTCTATTAACCGAGGCAATAGACAAGATTGAGAAGCATATAAATAAGCAAGCACATAAGCAGGAGGATTAGGTATGGATATTATGAGCTATGTAAGACCAGAGTTGTTAGTTGTAGCAGTGGTATTGTATTTCCTTGGAATGTGGCTTAAGCAGGCTGCCTTTATAAAAGACAAATACATTCCGCTGGTACTGGGAATTGTTGGGATTTTTGTATGTGGAATCTATGTGGCATCGGTAGCAGCATTTGCAACCGTACAGGATATTTTATCTGCAATCTTTGCGGCAATCACACAAGGAATACTGGTCGCAGGATTGAGCAACTATGTGAATCAAATCATTAAGCAGATTGGTAAGGAAGAGTAGAGGACGAATAATCGTCCTCGATTTGCACAGTGCAAGAAAGGAGAAGAATTATGAGTATTTGTAGAGGTGTAGCAGGAAGAAG
>OFCQ01000351.1_pt1 | contig 22153 bp, 20 predicted proteins | sample 1520861 | NCBI WGS metagenome assembly OFCQ01 (sample SAMEA2699036, study PRJEB24076) | metagenome | biome: Human gut stool | place: Spain | collected 2012-11-21 | reverse complement strand
TTAATGGCTCTTTTGGTCAAGCCAAAAGAGCCATTAAACCCCGTCCCCAACTGGCACCCCAACCCCCAATGGTTCACTAACCCCCGTCCCCAACCGGCACCCCTCCCCAAATACTTGAATTTCTGTTGATAAATTGATATAATGCTCTTTGATTTTATAATTATTTAGGAGAAAACAGATATGAATAGTAAGTCTAACACTCAAGCGATGGAAACTGAAAAAATACCACGTCTTTTGGCACAGCTTGCAATTCCGGCTGTTGTTGCACAAATTATTAACCTTTTATATAACATTGTAGACCGTATCTACATTGGACACATTTCAGGCGTTGGTGCCGCAGCTTTAACCGGAGTCGGATTATTTACCCCAATCCTTATGTTGATCAATGCATTTGCCATGCTTGCCGGTTCCGGTGGTGCTCCACGTGCTGCAATTTCAATGGGAAAGAAGGATAACAAAACAGCTGAAAAAATCCTAGGAAACTGTTTTTCACTTCTGGTTCTTATGGCCATAACCCTTACCGTGATTTTCTTTATTTTAGCTCCAACACTGCTGACTTTATTTGGAGCAAGTGAAAAAACACTCCCTTATGCTGTAGCATATGCGAGAATTTATATTCTCGGAAGTATTTTTGTCTTAATTGTTCTTGGAATGAACCCATTTATTACAACACAGGGATTTGCCAAAATCAGCATGCTTACAACAATAATCGGTGCCGTAATCAATATCATTCTCGACCCGATTTTTATTTTCGTATTTAATCTTGGAGTAAGAGGAGCTGCAATTGCCACTGTTTTAAGCCAGGCAGTCGGAGCAATATGGATTCTCCGCTTCTTGTCTGGAAAAAAGACAATTTTACATTTGAAGAAAGAAAATTTCAAATTAGAAAAAGAGATTATTTTACCTTGTCTTGCACTTGGTATTTCCACATTTGTTATGCTGTCCACAGAAAGTATTCTTTCGATCAGCTTTACTTCCAGCCTTTCAAGATACGGCGGAGATATTGCTGTTGGTGCCATGACGATTATTACAAGCATCAGTCAGCTTGCCACCTTACCGCTTCAGGGAATTTGTCAGGGTGGTCAGCCAATTATGAGTTACAACTTTGGTGCTGGAAATAAAGACCGTGTCAAGAAAGCATTTTTTACACAATTTAAAGTATGTACAATATTTACAACCCTTTTCTGTATTATTGTAATTACATTTCCCAGACTCTTTGCCGGAATTTTTTCCAATAATACAGAATTGATCACTTATACTGCATGGGCTCTAAGAATTTATATGGCCGGAATCTTTTCCCTCGGTTTTCAAGTCTGCTGCCAGCAAAGTTTTATGGCTCTTGGGCAGGCAAAGGTCAGTCTGTTGCTTGCCTGTTTAAGAAAACTGATTTTATTGATTCCTTTAATCTTTATCCTGCCACTTTTTATCCAGAATAAAGTATTTGCCGTCTTTTTGGCTGAACCTATCAGTGATATACTGGCTGCGATAATCACAACAATAACTTTCTTAAGCCGGTTCAATAAAATACTAGATAAAGAATAAGCCTTTTGGGAGAGAAGGGGGAGGGGGGTGCCGGTTGGGGACGGGGTTAGTGGTTCCATTGGGACGGAGTTGAGTGGCTTTTTGCTCGCAAAAAGCCACTCAACTCCGTCCCCAATGGAACCACTAACCCCGTCCCCAACCGGCATCCCCCTCCCCAATGGTCCTTCCCTCTAATTCTGGAAGTTTATTTTTTCTCCTTGAATAACCGGATAGCAAATCAATTTCTGACTTTCTAAATCTTCTCTATGCATATCTACTGCACTGATCTGATGGTTTTCATATGTGTTATAATAATAAATTCCTTTTGTAGCATTGCAACAAGAAGTGTACAATGTAATCTCATATTTTCCATCTGACACTTCGCAACAACCACGCTGCTGATCTACCGAACCGAGAATGTGGAAAAACTGACTGACACTTTCTTCCTCGGACTCGCCGGAAAATGCATTTACTTTCGTAAACGCCACACGTACAAATCGAGATGATGAAGACAAATCTCCCGGAAGCCCCAATGCTCCCATTCCACGGCTATATGCATTAAGCTCGATCCCATTGCTGAAATTATTTTCCGGCTGCTTTGGAGAAAGATGCATATAATTGTTTAACTGAAACATTTGCTGTGGGAAAGGAGGATTATTGGTCAGTACTCCTAGCGGATTATCATAAATATGCATGCCATCTGCCATCGATTCTACAGTAATGGATTCTTTTTCATCTGAAATGATCCAGTGTAATTGTGCCAACGGAAATTGCTCACTAAATGGCGTATTTACAATATTAATCTGTCCAAGCAGTTTACGGACTTCCACGATTGAAGAACACTGGCTTAATATCCAGGGGATAAATTCAAACTGTGCGATATTATCCACCCCTGACTGAACATTCGCATAAACTGCATTTCCCACAAAATTAAGTCCTGCCATACCAACACCTTTTTCATTAATGGCATCATAATACAGTGGATAATCGCCTGCCACATGTGCCATTCCGATGATTGCATAATGATTTTCCATATCACCTGCATGTCTGAAATGCAACGGATAGTTGCGCGGTGTTATCGCAATCTGGTCTCCGTAAGAAAATTCATAATCAAGTGTTCTTCCAAAATAAAAATCTTTTGTTTTATAAGTTGCTGCTGTACACATACTGCTTTCCTCCTTAGACATTGTATTTCTAAAACAAGTCCAACATATTATCCAAATATATTGCTTCTCTGACTTGAAGCTGATAATTTGGTTTTGTCATATAATATAGTAAAAATTCTAAAATTAATGCACTGCCAAGGCTACGACCTTCTATTTTGAAGTTTGAAAATCCCATTGGCATATAAATATTTCTTATATCATCAATACCAATAAATCCCGGATTTGTCATAGCTTTCGAAAAAAGATACCCCTGTTCTGACTCCGGTGCACGACACTGATGCTCCTGGCAATCTTCTCCCAGGTTCTTCCGGCTGACCGTTTCATAACAATATTTTCTGTCTTTGCACCCAAACCAACAACATTCATTGCACAAAAACTCAATCTTCTCTTTCTCACTTCCAGTCATTTGCTCCAATTTATCAAAAGCCTTATTCAACCGAAAATCCGGCACTACATAACGAAACTCTGACCTGTTTACCTCATTCATGAGCTGTTCAAATTCCGTTAATACTTTCGTGGTCGATGATACAAAATAAAATCCCGGATACTTATTTTTTAAATATTCTAATAACAGATCGGAGTGAACAATAATACCATTCTGTTTTTTATTGACATTTTCAAACAGTACACACAATGCATTACACTTTTTATCTGATAAATTCTCTTCCTTCAGTAATGAATTACTAAATGTAAGCCTTGCCGAAATTCCATATTTCTGCATCATCTTCAACACCGCTTGCGAATCGCAGTCTCCAAATCCGACTCGTCCGCCTCCCCAGATGCAATCTGCCGGAGCACCATATATAGAGCCTATTTCACACCAATCATAAAAATATTCTCTATGTTCCTGAAATAATGGAAGGAATACGCTATATAATTCATAAAATTCAAATAATCCCGGAAGATGATAATATATTTTTCCCTTTTGATTTTCATTCATTTACATTTCTCTATACTTTCTATTCAAGGCTACCCTCGACATTCTATTTTTCCGGATTCACATGCACCATAATATGCTTTACCTTCGGAAAATCATTTTCTATCTCATCATGAACTTCTTCTGCAATATTGTGTGCCTGCTGCAAGGTCATAGTTCCATCCAGTGCGATTTCAATATCCACATATATTTTATTTCCAAAAATTCTTGTCTGAAGCAGATCGATTCCACGTACATTTTTATTCTTTCTTACACACGCGCGGATTGCATTTTCTGTATCCTCGTCACAAGAGTGATCTACCATCTTATCCATAGCATCTTTGAAAATAGTATAGGCTGCTTTTACGATAAATACAAAGATAACTAAACTTGCAATGGAATCCATTATTGGAAATCCTAATCTCGCACCTGCGATTCCGATAAGTGCTCCAATCGAAGAAATTGCATCGGAACGATGATGCCACGCATCTGCCATCAATGCACTGGAATCAATTTTTTTGGCATAATGTCTTGTATACCAATACATACCTTCTTTACTAACAATTGATATAATTGCAGCAATCAATGCCAACATTCCCGGAACCTGAAGGTTATTATATTCTCCCTGCATTATATTATTTAATGCTTCCAGCCCGATTCCAAGTCCTGTGATAAATAAAACCAGCGACAGAATGATTGCTGCCTCACATTCCAGACGCTCATGCCCATAAGGATGCTCCTTATCAGCACTTTTCGAAGATACTTTTATTCCGATGATTACTACAAATGTACTAAATACATCTGATGCGGAATGAATAGCGTCACTGATCATCGCATTGGAATGTGCTATGATTCCTGCGAAAAGCTTCAACAACGACAATACAATATTTCCAATAATCGTAATAAATGATACCTTATTTGCCACCTTTTGAAAATCACTTGTTTCCATATTCGTTACCTCCAAATAAATAAGATAGCTCTATGGCACTAATATATGTGGGAATTAAATATGATTCGTTTTCAAAGAAAAAAGAAAACACCCACGAACCAGTATAAGCAACTACTGTCCCGTGGATGCAAAGATTCATTCCACTGTCACCTGTGTGACCCGACTCCATGATAATCTATCACGGTCTGCTCAGTTTGTACTGTAGTTTTATATGCAGTGCAAAGAGTTATGATAGATATATCATATGTTTTATAACTTGTCAATATTTCAAAAGAAATTATTTGCAAGTATATTTTTCAAATAATTTCAAATATTCCTGCTCCACTTCTTTAAATTCACGTACTGTATAATCAACATTTACATGAAGTTTGGGCTTTTCAACTTCCTCTCCTTCACCTAATAAATATTTCAGATCATACCATAAAACTGCATCATCAATTTCTTTTAGTTGACGCCCCTCTTCTTCGCTTAATGTCGAACCAAGAAATTTTGTATATATAACATCGAGCAAATGCTTTTCCTGTTTGTTATATATATCCATGATCTGTTTTAACGGACGTGGAACATCTGACATATAACATTCACTTGCATCATGCAAAAGCAACGCCAATACCAGGCGATCCTCATAGCCCCTTGCCACAGCTTCTTTTGCACACAAAATACAGTGCTCCCCAACAGACCAAAATGAACTAACCTGTCCATTCCCTCTGCAGATTAGCGGAAGTGCATGAGCAATATCTTCGATACAGATTAATTCCGGATCAGGGTTTACCGGGTCAAAATGTTTCCTTGTATATGTAGTAATATAACTCATCTTTTTCCCTCCTAGTGCCATTTGGGGACGGGATTTTCCGGCTTTTTTGCAAGCAAAAAAGCCGGAAACCCCCGTCCCTGTCGGCTTATACCATTTGTACAACCCATACGTTACTTTTTACCATAAAATATCCAATCACTACTTTTATCAGCTCTGTTGCCTGAACCAGGAAATATACACTCACAATTCCAAGTCCTGTATAATGTGCCAAAATAAATGCTGATGGCACTACAACTACCCATGTAAATACTGAATCGAATAAAAACGTAACCATCGTCTTGCCTCCCGAACGCAGAGTAAAGTAAGATGAATGGCTGAAAGCACAAAACGGCATAATAATCGCTGAAACAGCAATAAAACTCTTAGCCAATGCTTTAATCTGTTCGGAAGTATTATAGATTTGTGGGAAGAATCCACCAATCAGCAACATTCCCACTGCAACAACTACACAACAAAACACACTGAAAACAATCATTTTATTATCAGCATCCTTCGCTTCTTTTAATTTTCCTGCTCCTAAATACTGCCCGACAACAATACTGATACATGCACCAAGCTGAATATAAATAATATTAAACAAGTTTGTAATCGTTGTTGCGATATTTAATCCGGCAATAACCTCTAACCCTCGGATAGAATAGCATTGCGTTACTGTTGTCATACCTGCTGCCCATAAAATTTCATTTAGCATAAGCGGGAAACCTTTTATAATGATTGCTTTAAACTCTGATTTTGGTATTCCTAACCCTCTATAAGCCCCTGCAAGATAGCGGTTTTTCTCCTTATGCGCATGAGCCCACACAATTACGATCAACGCTTCTATGTAACGTGCAATCACTGTTGCAAGTGCCGCACCGGCAACTCCGAGTTTTGGAATCGGTCCAAGTCCAAAAATCAATATATAGTCCAGGATTGCATTCGTTCCAACAGCTACAAAACTGGCTATCATAGGTATCAATGTCTGTCCTGTCTCTTTTATATTCGTTGCGTAAGACTGATTTATTGCAAACGGAATCAGTCCCACCATCATAATCGCAAGATATTCCAATCCATACTGTAATGCAACTTCTGTTGCTCCGCTTCCCGTCGTATCCGTCAGATATAAGGATATCAGTGCGGAACCTTTCGTAATAAACAAAAGAATCGTTAATGCCGTCACAGTTAATGTTGCATATAATTTGAACCGAAAAGAGTGCATATGCCCCTTATGGTTTCCTTTACCAAAATATTGTGCTCCAAAAATACTTGCTGCTGACACTGCCCCAAAAATCGCCAGATTATACACGAATATCAGCTGGTTGACAATGGCTACTCCTGACATCGGCTCTGTTCCTAATTGACCGACCATAATATTGTCAAGAAAACTAACCAGATTCGTAATGGCATTTTGCAAGATCATCGGTAATGCAAGACAAAGATATCTCTTATAAAATGCTGCATCACCAATATATTTTTCTTTTAATTGCAGTAACATATTATTTTCCCCTATTTTTTATATTTTGCAAATTTCTTTATCTTCTGTTTCCTCCGATGTCTCAGACATATTAGAAATAATAACTGCCGCCAATATAACCGCACATCCGATTACCATACGAACGGTAACCACCTCATGAAGAATCAGTATTGAAAAGATTGTTCCAAACACAGATTCCATGGAAAGGATAATTGCTGCCTTCGTCTCATCTATATATTTCTGACATGCAGTCTGAAGCAAGTAACAGATTGTCGTACTTACTACTCCCAAATATAACGCACTTAACCAGCCTTGTGTTGTGACCTGGAAATCATTTTCCCCAAAAATCATAAGACTAATTGCCGATAATACAAATGCGGTAAACATCTGAACCGTATTTAGTGCAGATGCCGGATATTTTTTTACAAATTCCGAAGTAAAAAATATTTGAAATGCAAATCCAACGGCACAAAATAATGTTAAACCATCTCCCAGACTTACTGTAAAATTTCCATTCAAAGAAAGTAATGCAACTCCGAGAACAGACATAACTGCTCCAATAATTCCCTTTGCCCCGATTTTTTTCTTTAAAATAACAAATGCTATAAACGGCACAATAACTACATTAAGTGCTGTAAGAAATGCATTTTTTGAAGGTGTCGTATACTGCAATCCAATAATTTGGAAAGCAAATCCCATAAAAAGCGTTACTCCCATCAAGACTCCTGCTTTTATGGCTCCTGCACGGTCTTTTAATTTTTCTTCACTTTTTCGCTGCCCTCTACTAATCACTCCCATAAGTACAGATGCGAGCAAAAATCTTACCATCATAATTTGAAAAGGCTTCATACTTTCCAATGCTATATCACTTGCCACAAAGCCTCCGCCCCATATGACCGTAACCAGTATAAGGGCTCCGATTGCCAGCCATTTCTTCATTATATTTCCTCCTAATTAATAGCTTCATCTTTTTGAGCTTCTTTTCAGTGTACATTTTATTTCTTTGTAAGTCCAGTCTTTTCAAGCAAATATTCTATGACTTCTGATTTTTCTTTTACTTTATATGTAAAAACGGGGTTTTCCGGCTTAAAAAAGCCGGAAAACTCCGTCCCTAAAGGTTCATCATCCCAGACATGATGCATCCGCCTTCTGCGCCTGCCTGTTTTAATTCTTCCCACTGTTCTTGATCAAACCGGATTCCTCCGATTGCATATACAGGAAGCTTCACCCTGCTGCAAACCTCTTTTAGAAATCTAAGTCCTCTTGGCGGAACACCTTTCTTACAGTTTGTCACATAAATATGCCCCGCTGTCAAATACGTTGCTCCAAGATTGACTGCTTCTTCTGCCTCTTCCACAGAATGAACAGAAGTACCTATTTCATTAAAATGTTTTTTCTCTTCTTCCGGAAGTTTTCTTAATTCTGCCATAGGAAGATGTATCGAAGTACATCCAAGATACGCTGCTGTTTTCCAGAAAGTATGTAAAATACATGTAACCTGATACTGTTTGCAGATTTCCATTATCCTTTCAGCCAAAATTATATATTCCTCTTCTGACAAATCTTTTTCACGCAGGATAATTGCTTCCGGCTTTATCTGACATACACGTTCTATCTGCTCTGTAAATGGTCTTTCACACAATTTACGATTACTAACTGCTATGATTTTGAAATCCTGCCCTGCCAAATCGCAATTCATTTTTCGTCTCCTTTGTTTTTATGTACAAAATCTTTACTCGACTAAAATGAAGTCGATTTACACATAAATATAATCACTCATAACCGGCTGTAAGTGACGCTCTAATAACGCCTGATATACCTCATCCACAGAACGCTCATCCGAAATTTCAAACTGGTCATCACCCTTATCTTCAATATCGTCCACATGACTTCCAATTCCTGTACTTACCCCCGCAGAAATTTTTGTTGCAGAAATACTTACCAGATTATCTCTGACACGTGCACACTCTCTCGTTGAAACTGTAATGCTTGCAAATGGCATAAACAGACGATATGCACATACTACCTGTAAAAGCTGTGGCTCATGGACATCCATCGGATTGATTCTGTCATTATTAATAATCGGACGAAGTCTCGGACATGAAAATGCAATCTCTGCATGGGGATATTTTCGTTGTAAAAGGTATGCATGATATCCTGTTGCAAATGCATCTTTTCTGAAATCATCCAATCCAAGAAGTGCTCCGAAACCAACGCCTCGCATACCTCCTTTTAAAGCTCTCTCCTGTGCATTGACACGATATGGGAAGATTCTTTTATGTCCTGCCAAATGCAGCGTCTCATATTTATCTGAATTGTAGGTTTCCTGAAATACTGTAACATAATCTGCACCACATTCATGCAAATATGCATACTCATCCGAATTAACCGGATAGATTTCCAGACCGATTACTTTAAAATATTTTCTTGCAATCTTACAGGCTTCACCTATATATTCTACTGTAGATTTGCTACGGCTCTCTCCCGTAAGGATCAGAATCTCCTGCAATCCGGTTTCTGCGATCGCCGCCATCTCTTTTTCAATCTCCTGTGCATTTAATTGTGCACGGTTAATTTTGTTGTGACAGTTGAATCCACAATAAATACAATAATTCTCACAATAATTTGCAATATAGATCGGAGTAAACATATAAACACTATTTCCAAAATGTTTTCTTGTTTCCAGCTGTGCGGCCTGTGCGATTTCTTCCAGAAATGGTAACGCTGCCGGAGATAAAAGTGCCTTGAAATCTTCCGGTGTACGCTTTGAATGTGCAATCGCATTTTTTACATCTGCCGCTGTATATTTACTGTAATCATATTCCTCCATTGCACTTATTACCTGATCCATAATTTCCGAACCAATGTCTTCCATTCCCGGAAGATATGTCATATGATCAATTCTGTTTTTCTTCTGATCTTCCAGAATTTCTTCGCTTAAAATACTTTCATTAATATGTGTATTTTCCATCTTCACATCCTCCTAGTCTTCCAAAAATCCTGTCAGTGGTGAAGATGCACTTGCACCTCGTTCCAGTGTTCTTCCAAGTCCGGCAAGGTACGCACTTCTTCCGGCCTCAATTGCTTTTTTAAATGCCTCTGCCATCTCTGCAACATTTCCTGCTGTCGCAATTGCTGTATTTGCCATAACTGCAGCTGCTCCCATTTCCATTGCCTCGCAAGCCTGAGATGGACGTCCGATTCCTGCATCAACAATAATTGGCAGGTCAATCTCATCAATTAAAATCTGGATAAAATCTTTTGTACAAAGACCTTTATTGGAACCGATTGGTGCTCCCAAAGGCATAATACACGCAGCTCCCGCATTAACCAGATCTCTTGCTGCATTCAAATCAGGATACATATACGGCATAACTACAAAGCCTTCCTTTGCCAGAATTTCTGTTGCTTTGATTGTCTCGTAATTATCCGGAAGAAGATATTTTGAATCTCTTACAACCTCAATTTTCACAAAATTACCACATCCAACTTCTCTGGAAAGTCTTGCAATACGAACTGCCTCTTCTGCATTTCTTGCTCCGGAAGTATTCGGAAGAAGTGTTACATTTTCCGGAATATAATCCAGAATATTTGCAAGCCCACCTTCATTAGCACGACGGAGGGCAAGCGTGATAATCTCAGCCCCCGCTTTTTCTACACATGCTTTCACAAGATCCAATGAAAACTTTCCTGATCCTAAAATAAAACGTGAATTAAATTCTTTTCCGCCAAGTGTAAATGTGTCCTTCTGATTCATGATTTAAGTCCTTCTTTCTTTTTTCTTATTAAAATTTTACGCCTCATATTCTCCTAAGATCAAACGCGTAATCATATTCGCTTCATGCCCCGCACAGATTGCCACCCTTGGAGCCATCAATCCGTTTCCATAAGTCGGCTCTGTCACACGATCTCCACACAAGTAAAAATTTTTCATCATTCTCTTCGTACAAATCGTATTGCTACTCTCATAACCGGCCATTCCTGTTGCTGACACAAGCTTCTTTTCCGGAAAATATTCCAGAATCCCATTTACAAGCATCGCCTTTGCCTCTGGATTATCAAATGCCTCGCAGACAATCTGTGCATCCTCAAACAGCTCTTTCAGATTCACTTCCGTCACCTTCACACAATCCGTGCGAATATCCAGATAAGGATTGATTTTCAAAAGCAACGATTTCAATGCATCGGTTTTTGGCATTCCTATATGCTCCATAAAATATTGCTGTCTGTTCAAATTTGTAATATCTACGACATCAAAATCTATCAAATGCAAATGCCCTACGCCGATTCTTGCAAGCGAATAAGCCACATTCGAGCCCAATCCTCCCAGTCCCGCTATCGTTACCTGTCCTTGCGACAATAATTTCTGCTTTTCCGCGGTATGACGCTCATTTAACGCTGCTGTAATTTCCTCTTTACTTAATATTTTTTCAGATACCATTTGATATCAGCCCCCTCCTACAAATGTCACAACCTCCAGCCGATCGCCGTCTTTGAGCATTGTATCCGAGTAACTATATTTTGGCAGAATCTCTTCATTCAATTCCACCGCAATCCTTTTTATCTGATAATTATTCTGTTCCAGATAATCTGCAACACTCATTTCAGATGCCAGTTGAATCTGTTTTCCATTTACTGTAATCATAACTGCTCCTTTCCTTATGAAATGAAAAAAGAGTTCATGAAAGAAATGTACCCGTGGTGGTGCACCCCTTCATGAACTCTTGTTCAATCTCAACTTATTCAATCTTCAATTATCAATTTTGCCTGATTATAAAGAAAGAGAGGTACCAACAAATGTATCTCTCTAAAGTACTGCTTTATACATTCCTACGTTGGCATTATCCAAATCAGGTTATGGGTCGAAGTTCTCAACTTCCTCTCAGCCTGGTACACAAGCTCCCCGTGTTTTCTTCACATGCTTAGTATAAAAGCTTGTCTGGGAGATGTCAACCGTTTTCTCTCCATCTGATACAAGATTTTTTTCCACAATGTGCCAGTCCAATATAACACACTTCTCCGGTCATCTCTGCATCATATTGTTTTTCTTTGATCTGTTCCAGTGCCTTTTCTGCAAGCTTTTCTAAATCGTCTTTTTCATCTTTGGTATACTTAAATTCCAAAATTAGATTTGGATATCTGTCACGTTTTGCATAAAGACAGATATCACTTCTGCCTTCCCCGGTTTCCCGATTGCTTTTGATATCATAATCTTTTCTAAGAAATGCACACATCCCAAGTGTCATCATATGGTAACTATTCTCATCTTTCAGATCATGATAAGATGGCAATTCCAAAAGAACTCTCTGATACTCTTCTGCAAACCGTTCCATATCCTTTCTTTTAAGAGCATTTAACATCTTTTCCATCTGTCTCTCATCGATTTGCAGATGACATGCTGTTAATTCTTTGAACACTTTCCACACTTCCAGATTAGGAACCCGGAGTCTGTAATAATCCTCTTCAATTTCTCTTGTAATTGTTACAATCCCGGCATTTACAAGAAGTCCCCATAGATTTGCTTCGTCCATTTTTTCATAATAAGCCATCGAAAAATCTACTGTCACTTCTACTTCGCCTTCTGTGATCAAGGTCTCATATTCTTTCTCAAACGACCTTCCCTGTACTTCAAGTGCATTACGTAAAATACTGTTTTCGCTTGTATTAACCCAATAAGAATCCATCCTTCTTCTCGCCGCATAACACGATATTGACCATGGATTATATACATCCGTACTTCCAAAATGATATCCATCGTACATCTTTTTCAGCTCATCTGAAAATTCTGCTTTACAATAAGCAAGCAACTCTTTTACTTCTTGCTCTGTAAAACCAAAACAGTCATCATAATCTTCGTCCTGCACTGTGCAGACAACTAAATTATTAAGCCCTGAAAATATATTTTCCTTCGCAATTCTCTGAATTCCTGTCAGAATTGCCTTTTGAAGATAATCGTTTCCTTTCAGGGATGTTGCCAGAAAACGATTCAGCATAGCTCTTACTTCGTCATAATATCCTTCGGAATTTGCAGACATAAATGGAGTATCATATTCATCTAACAGCAAAAATACTTTTTCCCCATAATACGTGCTCAGTACCTGACAAAGAACAACAATTGAACGAATCAGATGATTTTCTATTTCTTTTCCAATGCTTTCCTGACATAAACTGTTATAAATCATATTAAATGTTTTCACCTGGAATTCTGACAGTCTTCCATCATTAACCATCTGATAAAAACGTTCATACTCCGCGCGCACAGTATCTTGCAATGCATAACACAAAGACTCTGCATCCCCCGCTTTCACGTTAAGGAACGACAAAAATACAACAGGATATCGATTCAGCTCCTTGTAGTGGTCAGATTTTGTAATCTTTGTTCCATAAAATAAATCGGAAGAATCTTTTGTACAATCAAGAAATTCTGCCAGCATTGACATATTAAGTGTCTTACCGAATCTTCTCGGTCTTGTAATTAATGTAATCTGATACCAGGATTCTAAAAACTGTTCAATAAACTGTGTTTTATCCACATAATATGCCTGTTTTTCACGCAAATCACGAAAGTCCTGTACTCCTATTGCAAGTTTCGGTCTTTCCTCTTGTATATCTGCCACATTGTACAGAATGCTGTCTTCCTTTAGTATGTCACAATTTGCAACATAAATTGGTTTTCTTCCAAATAATTCATCTAAGGAACAGACTAACACCTCACTTATTCGTTCCAGTACTTCAAAATCCGGTGTCCGGTTTCCATTCTCATAATTGGTATAAGTCGATCTGGAAACCCCCAGTTTTTCTGCCGTCTGTGCCTGAGTGTAGCCCCGAGATTTACGTAATTTCGTCAAATACTCACTAAATTTTGTTTTCATAGAATCACCGCTTTTTCTTTTAGTATACACTGCCATGTTTCATTATGCAACATTTTTTATGTTTACATAAGAGAGCCAAATGGGGACGGGGTTTAGTGGCTTTTTTGCTCGCAAAAAAGCCACTAAACCCCGTCCCCATTGGTCTATTTCATCCAGACAAAATCATACCCCTTTAAAACCGGATCTTTCACTTCTATAATCTCACCATTCACCAGATTTCTGAAAATGCCTTCTTCCTGCATCCACGCTGTCTGCTCTCTCTCACTGAAATTAAACAGTGCTATGAAACGCTCGCCCTTATATTCTCTAAGTATTCCTAAAATGCTGTCATTGTGAACATCATAAGTATACACTTCCGCTTCCTGAGAAAAGATTTTTTCTTGTCTTCTAATCTGTTCCAGGAGGTTCAACATCTGGAATAATTGTCCCTGTACGGTAGAAAGATCTTTCCTCTTATCTGCAAGTGTCCACTGGAATGCTCCTCTGTGGAGATACCGTGAATCAGATACTTTTTCAGGATTTTCTTTGTAACTATAATCATTTACCTGTCCTAACTCATCTCCACTATAAAGCATCGGAATTCCCGACTGTGTCAACATATAAGCATGCAACATCAAATCTTCCTGTATCGCTATCTGCATTTTCTCTTTGTTGCCTTCAAATCCCGCTGCTTCAATTCCACACATAGACGCTGTCGTTCCGCAAAATCTTGCATCTTGTGTTACAGGATCGTCATTATATAATTCTCCGCGGCTGGCACTTTCTTCTATCTTTCCTGTGAAATAATCATTCAGATAACGTTTATGAGAAGGCTCTTCCATTCCCCATTGCTTCATGGTATCAAAATCAAGTCCCCAGCCAATATCATCATGGCAACGAAGATAATTTAAAAATGTATATTGCTTCGGCAAACGACTTACAATGTCCATCTGCTTCTTCAAAAGCCGGATATCTCTTGTTGCAATACTGTTCCACGTTGTTGCCATTGTTGTAACATTATACAGCATATGACATTCCGGTTTTTCGACTGTACCAAAATACGGTACCACTTTTTCCGGCTCCATAACAACTTCACCGAGCAGTATCACACTCGGGCAGACGATTTCCGCAATCATGCGCATCATTCTTACAATTGTATGTACTTCTTTCAGATTTCGACAGCTTGTTCCAAGTTCTTTCCAGATATATGGAACTGCATCAATTCGGATGATATCCATTCCCTGGTTTGCAAGGAAAAGGAAATTATACATCATCTCGTTAAATACTCTTGGATTGCGGTAATTTAAATCCCACTGATACGGATAAAATGTCGTAAGCACATAATGACCGATTTCCGGAAGCCATGTAAAGTTTCCAGGTGCTGTTGTCGGGAACACCTGTGAAACCGTTTCTTCATATCTTGCCGGAATCTCTCCGTTATCATAGAAGAAATACCGGCTCATATATTCCCCTTCACCGGCTCTTGCACGTTTTGCCCACTCATGTTCCTCTGAAGTATGATTCATCACAAAATCCATGCACACATTCATATCATTTTCATGACATTTTTCTGTCAATCTTGCCAGATCTTTCATCGTTCCCAGGTCCGGCCTCACCTTCCTGAAATCTGCCACTGCATATCCGCCATCTGATTTTCCTTTCGGAGTATCCAAAAACGGCATAAGATGAATACAATTTACATTACACTCTTTTAAATATGGTAACTTTTTCTCTACACCTTTCAGATTACCGGCAAAGTTGTCAATGTATAACATCATGCCAAGCATTTCTTTTTCTTTAAACCAGTCAGGATTCTTCTCTTTCTTAGCATCTCTCTTTTTTAATTCTGTGCCACGCTTTGAATAATAATCATACATCTGCTTACAAAGTTCTGCATACATTGCATCATTTCCATACAACTCCATGTAAAGCCAGCGCAGTTCATCCTGATGCTTTTCCATACGCTGCGTAAATATTTTTTCTATATTATTCACATTTCTCATCTGATATATTTATTCCCTCACAAAACAATACTGATATGCCTGATATTCTCCCAATTCCACAGGCAATGGCATACCTCCATACATAAGTGCTGAGCCGGTATACCTTTTTCCACTTTTCTCTTCCCGATACACGGCTGCTTCTTCAAGTCCTTGAAGCTTAACATAATTTACTGTCATATTTCCGTGGATTGCCTGCATTACTATATTTAAAAGTACTTTGCTCTGCTCTTTTTCATCAGTATAAACAAACTCCCATGCACAGATTTCTTCCTCTGTCGGATTAGATAAACGATAATATAATCCGTTCTGAATGATTGGCGCATAGCTTTTATATTCTGCAATCTGTTCTCTGATCTCCTGTTTCTCTTCTTCCGAAAGGTTCATAAGATTCAGCTCATATCCAAAGGTTCCGGACATTGCCACAACGCCTCTTGTATGAAGCGGAGTTTTTCTTCCTGTCTGATGATTCGGAACAGCTGATACATGAGAGCCAACTACTAACACCGGATAACCGAAGGATGTTCCATACTGGATTTGTAGTCTGTCAATTGCATCTGTATTATCGCTGCACCAGATTTGAGGAGTATAATACATCATCCCTGCATCAAATCTTCCACCTCCGCCACTGCAGCCTTCAATCAAAAGATTCGGGTATCTCTGTACAAGACGCTCCAGAAAATCATAAAGTCCCAGCACATAATCATATAACACTCTTCCCTGGTCTTTCGTTGTCACTGAATAGATGTCCATCAAGCTTCGGTTCATATCCCATTTTACATATTCAATATTTCCCTGATCTAATACCTTGCAAATCTGACTATAAATTTCATCTACAACTTCTTTTCTTGAAAAATCAAGTACGAGCTGATTTCTGCTTCTGACCGGCCTTCTTCCCGGAATCGTCAATGCCCAATCCGGATGTTTTCGATAGAGCTCACTGTCTTCTGAAACCATCTCCGGCTCGATCCAGATACCAAACTTCACACCAAGAGCATTGATTCTCTCTATCAGATTTCCAAGTGTACCGCCAAGTTTCTTTTCATTCACAAACCAATCACCCAGTCCGCTGTTGTCATCATCACGTTTTCCAAACCAGCCATCATCCATAACAAGCATATCAATGTTTACTTCTTTTGCCGCTTTTGCAAGCTCATAGATTGTATCTCCCGTGAAATCAAAGTAAGATGCTTCCCAGCTATTGATCAATACAGGACGAACCTGCTCTTTATATTTTCCTCTGCAAATGTGCTGTCTGATACATTGATGCAGATTCTGAGATAATTGGTTCATTCCTCGTGAAGAATAGGATAAGATTACTTCCGGTGCCTTGAACATCTCATTTTTCTCTAGCGGATAACGAAAAGCTTCCTCCTGAAGTCCAAGCATCATTCTCGTCTGATTTAATTGATCCTTTAACACTTCCCCTTGGAAGCATCCACTGTATACAAAGGACATCGCATAACAGTTTCCTTTATCTTCTGTCGTTTCTCTCTCAGCAAGGATCATCATCGGATTATACTGATGGCTGGAAGTCCCCCTGACACTTCCGATTTTCTGTGTTCCATGCACTACCGGAACTCTCTGGACATTTCTCTCCATTGCATGTCTTCCATAAAATGTAAGAAGCTCATACTCCCCATAAAGGAAATCCAGACTTGCAGACTCTATTTTATTCAGATAGATTTTCCCTTTACTTCCATTTTTTACACACACACTTCTTGTAATAACATCCAACTCTGAAAGAACACCATAAAGCAGAATCACTTTAATTCCTGTCACTTGATCTTCCATCAAAATTTCCAGTGTCTGCGCTTCTTCATCACTTGCATATACTGCCGGAAGTCCTTCCAGATTATATTTTCCGTCATGGATTGTATGACTCTTGTATCGAAGATCACAGCTCATGCTTCCGTCTGCATTTTCAACTACAAAAGCGGTGCTTCTGAAATCGCCATTTCCATAGCAAGGAAACTCCTGCGGAAGTGTGTCCATAGAATAAGTACGATCTTCTCCTGCATCATACGGATTTCCTGAAAATCCTCTGTCATAATGTGTCAGAAGATAATCCATACATCCTTCTGTCTTTTTTCCATAATACAGATGAAGCAAAAATCCATAATGATCCACCTGCATCTGATATGTCGTGTTTTTTGTCTGTAATGTAAATGTTCTATCTTTCTCGCAATATATAATTCCCATACCTAAAATACTCCTGTTTTCCATTTTAGCGAAGCAAGGGGTTCATTACTTTTTTGCTCCTGCTTCGCTATTTTTACTGTTTACACTATGTGCGGCCAGAAACTTATTTCTAATTTTTATTATTTCACCGCTCCGTTTACAACTCCATTGAGGATATGCTTCTGACAAATCAGATAAAATACCAGAATCGGAAGCAATGCCAACAGATAAGATGCAAATGCCAGATTATAGTTTGTTCCAAACTGTGTCTGGAAGGTCAACTGTGCCAATGGCAGTGTATTTCCGCTTCCTGAGCCTGACATAATTACAAGTGGTGTCATTACATCGTTCCATGTGCCGAGTGCTGTCAGAACTGCAACTGTCGCATGCATTGGTTTCATAATTGGAAATACAATTTTCCAATAAGTTTTCCATGTGCTTGCACCATCCACGCAGGCTGCCTCTTCCAATGCCAACGGGATATTCGTCAGATATCCGGAATAAAGCAACACATTCATCGGCATATAGAATACAACATACAGAATAATAACTCCTGCCCTGTTCGCCAGTCCCATCTGTGCTGTCTGCTTTACAACAGGCATCATCAAAATTGCAAATGGAACAAACATTCCGCTGACAACATAGAAATAGATGAATTTATAAAATTTACTCTTTTTATTTCTTCCGATTGCATATCCGAGAAGAGAATGAATCAGAATGGAAAGTACAACTGTTACAAGCGTGATAAGCACACTGTTTCCAAGCGAATGCCAGAAATCTGTCACCCGCATTGCCTCTGCAAAATTTTCCAGACTGAAATGACTTGGCAACGAAAGAATTCCGCTGATGCTATTTGTCATCTCAGAAGGTTTCTTCAATGCAATTACAATTGTCATATACAATGGAAATGCAACTGTGAGCAACCCAAGTAAAAGTAAAATTGTTACCGGCCAATTTACCCGTTCTTTTATTTTCATTTTTTCCATTACAGCTGCTCCTCCTTTTTCCCTGTGATCGTCATCTGTAATACAGAAATTACAACAATAACAATAAAGAATATCACTGCGTTTGCACTCTGGAATCCAAACTGACCGCCGCTCATACCATTGTTATAAATCAGATAAGAAATGGATTCTGTACTCTGCGCCGGACCGCCCTTTGTCAATGCCATAATCTGATCAAATACCATCAGAAAGTTTTTCACGCAAAGCACCATGTTAATGCTGAAGAATGGAATAATAAGCGGGAATGTCAGATGCTTGAACTTATTCCATCCTGTTGCACCGTCAATTGCTCCTGCTTCGTAAACATCTTCCGGAACTGTCTGCAGCCCTGAAATGTAAATGATTGTATTCATCGCAATTGCCTGCCATGCACATACAATTACAACTGCGATCCATGCCAGTTTTGTACTGGACAGCATACTGGAGGAAAGTGTCTCACTTCCAAGCATTTCCCCGAAAGCCGGAAGAATGTATGTGAAGAAGTAATTGAAAATATATCCTACAACCAATGCTCCGAGAACATTTGGAATGAAATATGCTCCACGAAATGCACTCTTAAATTTAATTTTGCTGTTCAGTCCAAGTGCCAGGATCAGACTGATTACATTTGTTACAATTGTAGCTACGATTGCTAATTTAAATGTAAACAGATAAGATCCTCCGACTCTGCTGTCTGTAAACAAATCTTGATAATTTCTAAGACCTACCCAGTCAAAACTTCCATAGCCTTTAAAATTTGTAAAACTATAAATCACACCTTTGATCAATGGCAATGTATTAAAACAGAAAAACAGTGCCACGATTGGAATCGTAATCAGAAGAAATGTCTTTTTTCTTCCACTCATTGATTTCTTTCCCATGCTTGAATACCCCTTCCTTAATCTTCGTTTGCATGTTCTTTCTCATAGTCTTCAACTTTACGGATGATATCACGGTTATATCTCTTCCAGTCTTTATCAAACTTTGTTAAGAATGCATCTACATCCCCCTTCATAAGGAATGTCTGAATCTGTGCATCTACTGACATCTCTGAAGGATAATAATGATCCTGATAATCTGCCATTCGACCTTCTTCTATAAAAGATTTCACTCCATCAAGTGTTGAAGCAAGTTCAAAATCTCCTTCTTTACAAGGAACTGCTTTCTGTTCATCCAGATAACTCTGTACATTTTCGTCTTTCAAAAGAAAATCAAGTACTTCATATGCTGCTTCTTTATTCTTACAGTCTTTCATGACACTGAACTGGAGATCCACACCGGAATTCAATTTATTCTCCGACGCATCATCATTGGCAGGCATTACAAAGGAATCGATATCCATGTCCGGATTTACTGTCTGAATCTGTGGGATTGCATAACTTCCGATTGTATACATTGCAGATTCTCCATTTGCAAATGCTGTACAGGCTCCATTATAATCATAAGCGAAAGGATCTTTTGGTCCATATTCAAGCAGTGCTTTTATCTTTTCCGCCACTTCTCTGTATTCTTCTGAAAATGTTGTCTCCCCTTTATTCACCTGGCGGCAGACATCTGCCGGTGCAAGATCCACCGCAATCGCATTCCAAGGTGCAAGACATGTCCACGTATCTTTAAATCCAAAATACAATGGCTGGATTCCTTCACTCTGAATCTGATCACAGAGAGCAACAAATTCATCCCACGTTTCCGGAATTTCCCATCCATGTTCCTTGAACATTTCTCGGTTATACAAAACTCCTGCTGCATTTGCCACATATGGCACAGCATATACACCATCCTCCGGCACAAATTCAAGTGCCTTGTCGATATCCAGATATGCCTGTTTGATAGAATCCAGTCCTTCATAATCTGAAATGTCCATCAGCATATCAGAATCAATAAAGTTAGAAAAATTGACATCTCCTCCGATTCCAATAATATCCGGTGCGTCCTCTCGGATAAAACGTGTCTTAAGAACTGTCATCGCATCATTCGGAGATTCAATTGTTAAATGAATGTCATCATGAGTTGCATTGAATTCTTCTTCAATTTTTTCAAATGTTTTCACCGCTTCCGGTTTATACTGCACAAGCTCGATTTCTATTTTTCCACTGCTATCGCTCTTCTGTCCACATCCTCCAAGTATCATTGCCGAAGTCATGCAAAACATCAGTCCTATGCAGATGATTCGATTGCTCTTCTTATACATTTCATTACTCCTTCCTTTTACCATACACCTTTCATTTTGACACATTCCGGAATATTTTTGTCTCTTTATTCGGGTTTTCTATTTGATAAATAAATTCTAACATATCTTTATGCGACTATAAATATCTGTATTTTTTATGTTTTATAGCAAAATGCAATTTTCCCTCTCATATATTGAAGTTATCTAGCATTTTGATATATAATGATATCAGAGGTGATTTAAATGAGCGATTTACTTTTTTCTGTATTTCCAAATGAAAATTTTGTTGATCTTGGATTATATCAATATGGATGGGAACAATGTGCACCGGCACATTCTTTTGGTCCTGCCGCAAGAAATCATTACCTTTTCCATTATGTAATTTCCGGAACAGGAACATTACTTGCAGATGATGAAAACGGAAACACCATCACTTGGCAGGTGAAAAGCGGACAGGGATTCATGCTTTTCCCCGGACAGGTTACGACTTATATTTCTGATTCCACGCTTCCGTGGGAATACACCTGGGTAGAATTCGATGGTCTTCGTGCCCGTGAGATTGTTACAACCGCAGGTCTGAGCCTGAATCATCCTGTGTATCATGCCAGTTCAAAAGAACTTCGCAATCAGATGATGGAAGAAATGCTTTATCTAAGCCGGCATCCTGAAGAATCCCCGTTTCATTTAATCGGACACCTATATCTGTTTTTAGATTATTTTATGCGTTCTGCTGCAACAGTTCACGTAAAGCAAAACGGAAGTATTCGGGACTTTTATGTCAAAGAAGCTCTTTCTTATATCGAGCAGAATTTTCAAAATGATATTTCTGTAGAAGATATTTCCGCTTCCTGCGGATTGAATCGAAGCTATTTCGGAAAAATCTTTCATGACACAATTGGACGTTCCCCTCAGGAATTTCTGATTAGTTATCGCATGACCAAAGCTGCCGAGCTTTTAAAAATCACTTCACTCTCAATCGCAGATATTGGAAATGCAGTAGGATATCCGAATCAGCTACATTTTTCACGTGCATTTAAAAATGTTTATGGGGTATCACCAAGAAATTGGAGAAATGAAAATAAATTAGAATAATGCCAAGGCGGGAGCCAACGGGGACGGGGTTAGTGGGTCAATGGGGACGGAGTTTAG
>OFCQ01000349.1_pt1 | contig 22361 bp, 19 predicted proteins | sample 1520861 | NCBI WGS metagenome assembly OFCQ01 (sample SAMEA2699036, study PRJEB24076) | metagenome | biome: Human gut stool | place: Spain | collected 2012-11-21 | reverse complement strand
GCTTTAATAGACTATCACATCTTTTGTCGTTTGTCAACAACTTTTTTATTTTTCTTTATCGCTTCAAGTCACTCTCTCGATATCTTGTTTGCGACAGCTAAAATAGAATATCATGTTTTTCATCTCTTGTCAACAACTTTTTTAATGTTTTCAAGTTTGATATTCTTTCGATGCATTGTCTTGCATCAAACGGAGAAAGAGGGATTTGAACCCTCGCGCCGGTCACCCGACCTACACCCTTAGCAGGGGCGCCTCTTCAGCCTCTTGAGTATTTCTCCTAGTACTGAATAACACCTATATACCAATAGGATTATTTAGTTCAACGCAACAGCGCAGAATTTATTATATAAGAGAATCCTGCACTTGTCAACGTTTTTTTCAAATTTTTTTACTTCATTTTTGCATTAATTTTATTTTTGTCTATTTTTCAACACAATACTGTTTAATAGCTGTTTCATAAAGATTATTACCCTCGCTGTCAATTACTACTATAACAGGGAAATTTTCTACTGTTAATTTACGAATAGCCTCTGTTCCAAGATCTTCATACGCAACAACTTCTGAACTCGTAATACATTTTGATAATAATGCTCCTGCTCCTCCAACTGCTGCAAAGTATACTGCATCATTTCTCACAATTGCATCAATTACAGCTTGTGAACGTTTTCCTTTTCCTATCATTGCACCTTGTCCAAGATCTAATAGCTGCGGTGCATACTTGTCCATACGGCTTGCTGTTGTCGGACCCGCTGAACCAATTGGTCTGCCTTCTCTTGCTGGAGACGGTCCCATATAATAGATTATCTGTTCTTTAATATCTATTGGTAAGTCTTCACCCTTTTCAAGGATTTCATACATTCTTTTGTGTGCAGCATCACGTGCAGTATAGATTGTTCCTGTTATGTATACATAATCTCCTGCTTTTAATGTTCTTGCTACTTCTTTTGTAATCGGAGCTGTTATATGTTTATCCATTTTTATATCCTTTCTCTTTATCTATGAAAATATTAAATTTCCCGGATTGCATGTCTGTTTACGTGACAACAAATATTTACCCCGACCGGAAGTCCTGCTATATGAGTCGGATATGTATTGATATTAACAGCTAATGCTGTCGTTGTACCACCAAGTCCTCCTGGTCCGATTCCCAGGCCATTAATTTTCTCCAACACTTCTTCTTCCATCTCTTTAACATATGGAATATCTGAATGTGTTCCTACTTCACGAGTCAATGCTTCTTTTGCCATCAATGCACATTTTTCAAATGTACCACCGATACCAACACCAACTACCATTGGCGGGCATGCATTTGGTCCAGCATCTTTCACAGCTGTAAGAATTGCCTCTTTCACTCCTTCAATTCCTTCTGCCGGTTTCAGCATGAACACTCGGCTCATATTCTCACTTCCAAATCCTTTTGGTGCGACTTTTATTTTTACCTTATTGCCGGCAACGATTTTTGTATGCAGAATTGCCGGTGTATTGTCTTTTGTATTTTCACGGATCAATGGATCTTTCACAACAGATTTTCTCAAGTATTCATCTACATAGCCCTGTCGTACACCTTCATTGACTGCATCTTCAAGCAAACCTCCTTCAAAATGTACATCCTGGCCAATTTCTAAAAATATAACTGCCATTCCTGTGTCCTGACAAATCGGAATCATGTCCTCTGCTGCTATTTTTAGGTTTTCCTGTAACTGTCCTAAGATTTGTTTTCCAAGTGGAGATTTTTCTGTTTGCTCCGCCTGTTTCATTGCTTTATCCATATCCGGTGACAGATAATGATTTGCTTCAATACACATTTCCTTTATATTTTTCGTGATTTCATTTACATTTATTGTACGCACCATAGCTCCTCCAATCACTTTGCTTTTGTATTTTTCTTTTACTATCATACTACCACATTGATACACTTCGCAAGAAAAAAGGATGAGTACACACCCGTATCCTCACCCTCGTTATTCTTAATTTCCACATTCAATACTGATTTCATTGAATTTTCCAAGAATATCCTCAATTTGTATTTTCTTTTTTTCTTCTCCGGAGTAATCCATAACTGCTTTTCCCTGATGTAACATCAGCAGTCTGTCGCCATACTCTACTGCATATCGAAGATTGTGTGTTACCATAATTGTTGTCAAATGCTTCTCTTTCACAACCTTATCAGTCAATTCCATAATCAAATCTGCTGTTTTAGGATCTAATGCCGCAGTGTGCTCATCTAAGATCAAAAAACGGATTGGTGTGAGGGTTGCCATTAAAAGTGCCATTGCCTGACGCTGTCCGCCCGACAATACACCTACTTTAACATCCATCTTGTCTTCAAGGCCAAGACCTAACTGACTAAGCTGCTCGCGATAAAAATCCAGTCTTGCTTTATTTTTTCCCATACGAAGACCATATATCTTACCCTTATTATCTGCAAGTGCCATATTCTCTGCAATGGTCATACTTGGACATGTTCCCATTGCCGTATTCTGAAATACTCGGCCAATATATTGATTTCTCTTAAATTCCTTCTCTTTTGCAATATCTTTTCCGTCAATGATAATACTTCCTGAATCAAGAGGAATGCTTCCACAAATTAAATTCAGCATAGATGTTTTTCCGGAGCCATTACTTCCCACCACAGAAACAAATTGGCCATCATCAATTGTTAAGTTGAAATTTTCAAACAAACACATTTCATTGATTGTTCCATGATTATAAAATTTATGAATATTTTTTAACTCAAGCATTGACTTTCACCTTCTTCTTTCTGTCTACACTAACAACTAAAATCACAAGGAACAGAATTGCTGTAACTAATTTTGTTGCTGTTGCTCCTGCAAATTTGAGAGCAAGTGCAACACATAATTTATAAAATATAGAACCTATGATAACTGCTGTTGTTGCTTTTACAAATGACATTTTCTTAAAGAAACTCATTCCAATGATAACACTTGCAAGACCTATGACAAGTGCACCTGTTCCCATTGAAATATCAAAAACTTTTGATTGCTGTGCAAATACACATCCACTCAAAGCAACAAGTCCATTTGAGATTGCAAGCCCAAGAATCTTTACATTTCCCTTATCTTTGGCAAGAGATGTTACAATTACATCATTATCGCCAACCGCACGAAGCAAATATCCTGACTGTGTTTTCATGTACAAGTCCATTAATATTTTACAGATTAATACAAGAGCCAAAATAATTACAATATCCATCCATGCCGGAACCTGGTTTCCGAACAGTTTTTTTGTCATTTCATTTCTGAAAATTGTATTGCAGGAAAATAATGGCACATTGTTTGTTCCTGCAATATACAAATTAATTGTATATAATCCTGTCATCATAATGATACCTGATAACAAATCTCTTACCTTAAACTTTACATGAATCAATCCTGTACATATTCCGGCAACGATTCCTGCTGCAAATGCGATAATCAATGTCAGATATGGATTGACACCAACTTTCAATAATGCTGCCGTAACAGCCGCGCCCATTGGAAATGTTCCGTCTACTCCTAAATCTGGAAAATCCAGAATTTTATATGTGATATATACTCCAAGTGCCATGATTCCATAAATCATACCTTGTTCTAATACACTGATTAAAAAATCCATATCTGTCAACCTCTCTACCTTACAACTTTAAAAATCGTTCCTGCTCACATTTTTTGAACAGGAACTTTTTTCTTTTTTAATTTTCTGTAATCTCTGTGAATGATTCTACAGCACGCTCTTTCATTGTATCCGGTACTGTGATTCCAAGATTTTCTGCTACTTTTTCATTTACATAAAGGCTGCTTTCTGTGATCAGTTCATAATCCATTTCAGATGCACTTGCTTCGCCTTTTAAGATTTTTGCTGCCATTTTACCTGTGTCTTTTCCAAGCTGTGTATACTCGATTCCTTCTGCAGCCAGACATCCAAGTTTAACCTGCTCGATTTCACTTCCAAATACCGGGATTCCCTTTTCGTTTGCCAATCCCAGAACTGTAGGAAGTGCACTTACAACCGTATTATCTGTCAGGTTTGTAAGACAATCTACTTTTCCGAGCAGATCAGATGCTGCAAGCTGAATTTCTGATGTATTTGTGACACCTGTTTTTTCAATTTTGAATCCATATTTGTCAGCCAGTTTTTCATATTGTTCAATACTGTATACAGAGTTTGCTTCGCTTGTTGTATAGAGAATACCGATTGTTTTTGCATCCGGCAAGATTTCTCTAATCATCTTAAGCTGTGCTTCAACCGGCAGTTCATCACTTGTTCCTGTTACATTTCCAACTGGAGATTTATCATCATTTGCAAGTTCTGCTGCAACCGGATTTGTAACTGCTGTGTATACAACCGGGATATCCGTTTCCATTGCTGCGTTGTATGCTGCCTGTGCACTTGGTGTTGCGATTGCACAAATCATATCAACTTTATCAGCTACGAACTGATCTGCGATCTGAGCTGCTGTTCCTGTATCTGCATCTGCGTTATTTGTTACAATTTTTAAATTTTTTCCTTCTTCAAGTCCCTCTTCCTTTAAGCCCTCAATAAAGCCTTCACGACAGTTATCTAACGAACCATGTTCAGCAAACTGGCTGATTCCGATTGTATATGTCTTTTCAGCACTGTTTGCACTATCAGAAGTTTCTTTTGATGCTCCACATCCTGTCATCATTGCTACTACCATGCTCATTCCCAATACAACTGCTAATACTTTCTTTTTCATAATTTGTTCTCTCCTTTTGATTTGATTTTTAATCTTGACATTTTAGGAAAGATTGAGGGTTCATTCTTCATGAAATAAAGAAAAGCGCCCCAAGCCTTATGCTTGAGACGCTAATAATATCATGTATTATTATCGCGGTACCACTCAAATTGACAAATCGTCCACTTTCCACGTACTGTCATACGCTCCTCATTGATAACGGGTTTGGTTCCCGACAACGCCTACTCTGTAGATTACATTTCAGGCTGCCCTCGAAAGTCCATTCAGCAATTCTCTTCATACAGCAATCCCACCACCTGCTGCTCTCTGAAATGTTGATGAAAAGCTTACTCCTCTTTCTCAACGGTTTATGAATATATACACAATTTAGTACAAATCTTTTGATTTGTCAATACATTTTTTAATTTTCTTCTTCCTGTTGTGATTCTTCTTCAGAAATCTCCACTTCTTCACCATCAATTTCCGCAGATGTTCTGCGTACTTTCGCAATGCTTACTACAGTCTCATTTTCTTTCAGGTTAATAAGTTTCACACCGGATGTAATTCTGCCATACTTAGAAATTGTATCACAAGCCATACGGATGATAATTCCATCGCTGTTGATCATCATAATTTCATCGTCTTCATTTACAGCCTTCATACCAACTACATTACCTGTTTTTTCTGTAATCTTGTAACATTTTACACCTTTACCGCCACGGTTTTGTGCAGTAAATTCGCCCATAGCTGTACGTTTACCCATACCTTTTTCAGATACGATCAACAGACAATCTCCCTGTGTGTCTACCTGCATACCGATCACTACATCACCATCACTGAGATTAATACCGCGTACACCCATAGAAGTTCTTCCTGTAGTACGGACATCTTTCTCGTCAAAGCGGATACACTGACCATATTTGGTTACAAGAATAATATCTTTTTCATTGTCTGTAATTTTTACTTCGATCAACTGATCGTCATCACGCAACGTGATTGCAGCAAGACCTTTCTTGCGCACATTGACATATTCTCTAAGTGGTGTCTTCTTAACAAGACCCTGCTCTGTTGCCATAAATAAGCACAGATTATCATCATATGCTTTAATTGGAATCATTGCTGTAATCTTTTCTTCCGGCATCAGCTGCAGCATATTAATGATTGCTGTACCTCTTGATGTTCTGGAAGCTTCCGGGATTTCATATCCTTTCAGGCGATATACACGTCCTGTATTTGTGAAGAACATAATATAATCGTGTGTAGAGGTCATGAATAATTCCTGGATATAATCATCATCCAGTTTCTGCATACCCTTGATTCCTTTTCCTCCACGATTCTGACTCTTGAATGTGTCGATTGTCATACGTTTAATGTATCCCAATTTTGTCATTGTAATAACGACATCCTGTCTTGGAATCATATCTTCCATCGAGATATCATATTCATCATAGCCAATCTGTGTTCTTCGATCATCACCATATTTTTCAGAAATCACAAGAATCTCTTTTTTGATAACGCCAAGAAGAAGTTTACGGTCTGCCAAAATAGCTCTGTATTCCTCAATCTTTTTCATCAATTCTGCGTATTCATTTTCAATCTTTTCGCGTTCCAAACCTGTCAGAGCTCTCAGACGCATATCTACGATAGCCTGTGCCTGTACTTCTGTCAGTTCAAATTTTTCTATTAATTCTGCTTTTGCTTCCTGCACATTTTTAGACGCACGGATAATACGGATCACTTCATCGATGTTATCTAAGGCGATCAATAATCCCTCTAAAATATGCGCACGTTCTTCTGCTTTATTCAGATCATATTTAGTTCTTCTTGTAACAACCTCTTCTTGATGCTGCAGATAATAATTAAGCATCTCAAGCAGATTCATTACTTTTGGCTGATTATTGACCAGCGCAAGCATAATTACACCAAATGTATCCTGTAGCTGCGTATGTTTATATAACTGATTCAAAATAATGTTCGGATTTACATCACGACGCAGTTCAATACAGATTCTCATACCTTCTCTGCTTGACTGATCACTCAAATCTGTAATTCCATCAATTTTTTTATCTCTTACCAGCTCTGCGATTTTTTCAATTAATCTTGCTTTATTTACCATGAATGGAAGTTCTGTTACAACAATACGATTCTTTCCATTCTGCATTGGCTCAATATTAGAAATTGCACGTACACGAATCTTTCCACGTCCTGTGCGATAAGATTCCTCGATTCCTTTTGTTCCCAGAATTTCTGCTCCTGTCGGAAAGTCAGGACCTTTTACAATCTCGAGAATCTCTTCCAGCGTTGTCTCCGGACGATCTTCAATCTGGTCATCAATGATTCTTACTACAGCACTGATAACCTCACGAAGATTGTGTGGTGGTATATTTGTTGCCATACCTACTGCAATACCTGATGTTCCGTTAACCAAAAGATTTGGAAATCTTGATGGCAGTACAGTTGGCTCTTTCTCTGTCTCATCAAAGTTCGGCACGAAATCAACAGTATCTTTGTTGATATCCGCTGTCATCTCCATGGAAATCTTACTCAAACGAGCTTCTGTGTATCGCATGGCAGCAGCACCATCACCATCTACTGAACCGAAGTTTCCGTGACCATCTACCAGAGGATATCTGGTAGACCATTCCTGAGCAAGGTTTACCAAGGCACCATAAATTGAACTATCACCATGTGGGTGATATTTTCCCATCGTATCTCCGACGATACGTGCACATTTACGATGCGGCTTATCCGGACCATTATTCAATTCTATCATAGAATACAGAATTCTTCTCTGTACCGGTTTTAATCCATCTCTTACATCCGGAAGCGCACGTGCGGCAATAACGCTCATGGCATAGTCGATATAAGATGTTTCCATCGTCTTTTTCAAATCGACTTCATGAACTTTATCAAAAATATTATCTTCCATCGTTTATCTCCTTCTGTTAGATATCTAAGTTTTTGACGAATTTTGCATTTTCTTCAATGAACTCACGTCTCGGTTCAACCTTATCACCCATCAGGGTTGTAAACGTCAAATCAAGTTCTGATGATGTCTCATCATCCATTGTAACTCTAAGCAGTACACGATGCTCAGGATCCATTGTTGTATCCCACAGCTGCTCTGCATCCATCTCTCCAAGACCTTTGTATCGCTGGATCTTATTATTTCCATCTCGTCCTACTTCAGCTAAAATATCATTCAATTCTTCATCACTGTATGCATACCAGACTTTTTTATTTTTTTCCAGCTTATACAACGGAGGCTGTGCCAGATATACATATCCCTGTTTGATCAGTTCCGGCATAAAACGATACAGGAATGTCAACAACAGTGTACTAATATGGGCACCATCCACATCGGCATCGGTCATGATAATAATTTTGTGATAACGCAGTTTGCTAATATCAAAATCATCATGGATACCTGTTCCAAATGCTGTGATCATCGCTTTGATCTCTGCATTTGCATAAATTTTATCCAGACGTGCTTTCTCTACGTTCAGAATCTTGCCTCGCAGTGGCAAAATAGCCTGCGTTGCACGATCTCTTGCCGTCTTTGCAGAACCGCCGGCGGAATCTCCCTCGACGATGTAAATTTCACAATTAACCGGATCTTTATCCGAACAGTCAGCCAGCTTTCCAGGAAGTGACATACCTTCCAACGCGGATTTTCTTCTTGTCAGGTCCCTTGCCTTTCTGGCAGCTTCTCTTGCACGCTGTGCCATTACAGACTTCTCAACTGTCATTTTACCGACAACCGGATTCTGCTCAAGGAAAATACCAAGCTGAGTACTAACGATATTATCTACCGCCCCCCTTGCCTCGCTATTTCCTAATTTCTGTTTTGTCTGTCCTTCAAACTGAGGATCCTCAATCTTAACACTGATAATGGCTGTAAGACCCTCTCGGATATCCTCACCTGTCAGATTCGGTTCGCTGTCTTTAAGCAGCTTATTCTTTCTTGCATAATCATTAAATGTCTTTGTCAATGCATTACGGAATCCAACCACATGAGTTCCACCTTCCGGCGTTGTAATGTTATTAACAAATCCATACGTATTATCGCTATACGAATCATTGTGCTGCATTGCAACTTCTACATACACATTATCTTTCATGCCTTCGCAATAAATGATCTGGTCGTACAACGGTGTCTTACTTTTGTTCAGGTAAGTAACAAATTCCTTGATACCGCCTTCGTAATGGAATGTCCGCTCAACCAATTCCTCTTCACGTTCATCACGAAGAATGATCTTCAGTCCTTTTGTCAAAAATGCCATCTCGCGGAAACGCTGTTTTAATGTGTCATAGTCAAATATTGTCTCCTCGAATATCTCTTTATCAGGCAAAAATGTAACTTTTGTTCCTGATAATTCCGGGTCACATTCTCCGATCACTTTTAATTTATAAATAACTTTACCACGCTCATATCTCTGTTTATAAATCTTTCCTTCGTGATAAATTTCTACTTCAAGCCATTCTGAAAGTGCATTTACAACAGATGCACCTACTCCATGCAGACCTCCGGATACCTTGTATCCTCCGCCACCGAATTTACCGCCGGCATGAAGGACTGTAAATACAACTTCTACTGCCGGAAGTCCTGTCTTATGGTTGATTCCAACCGGAATACCTCGACCATTATCAACAACCGTAATAGAGTTTTCTTTGTTGATCGTAACTGTGATTGTATCACAATATCCTGCCAGTGCCTCGTCAACAGAGTTGTCGACAATCTCATATACCAGATGATGAAGTCCTCTCCCCGAGGTGCTGCCGATGTACATACCCGGTCTTTTTCGAACCGCTTCTAATCCTTCCAAAATCTGGATTTGATCCGCTCCATATTCAGCGTCAAATTCTGTACCTGTTGCACCCATCTAAAAACCTCCTAATTTTCTTTTGCTACAGTTCCATGCTCTACATGGAATATTTTGTTTATAGAAAACCTGTGATTTACAAACTCATCCAGCCCTGTACAGGTAATGACAGTCTGTATATCGTGGATACTATCCAATAAATAGTTTTGCCTATGTTTGTCAAGTTCAGACAACACATCATCCAATAATAAAATCGGCGTATCTTTGATCAGCATACGCACCAGCTCAATCTCTGACAATTTCAAAGATAATGCGGCTGTTCTTTGCTGCCCTTGAGAACCAAATTTGCGAATATCAATCCCATCTGTACGAAAACACACATCATCACGATGTGGTCCCGCAGAAGTGCTTTTAAACTTAATATCCCGATTTCGGTTTTTCTTTACAGCCTCCTCAAAAGACATGTCCCCTATAGAAGATTCATAGGACAAAACAAGCGTTTCTTTTCCACCCGTCAACTTGTAGTGAATGTCAGAAATAATATCATTCACCTGTTCTATAAATCTTTTTCTTGCTTCGATTACTTTCGTTCCGTATTCAACCAATTGCATATCCCATATATCCAATGTATCGATCAGATGCTCCTGATAAGCAATTTCCTTAAGCAAGGAATTCCGTTGATTAACCGCCCGGTTATAATTCGCCAGATTGTTCAGGTATACCCTGTCCAACTGAGATAATTCCAAATCAACAAAACGTCTTCTTCCAGCCGGTCCCTCTTTGATAATATTCAAATCTTCCGGTGAAAAAAAGACAAAATGAATCAAGCCAAATAATTCACTGGCTTTTCGGATTGGTATTTTATTGACTGCAATTCCCTTTGGACTGTTTTTTTTCAAATGCATGTCGATTTGAAAATCCACTCCATTTTTTTCAACAATAGTCTCAATGTGAGATTCTTCCTCACCAAACCGGATCATATCCCGGTCTTTTGTCCCACGATGAGATTTTGTTGTTCCGGATAAATACAATGCCTCTAGGATATTGGTCTTTCCCTGGGCATTATCCCCATACAAAATATTGGTTCTGGAATCAAACGTCATATTCAACAATTCGTAGTTTCTATAATTTTTAAGCTTTAACGACTTAATTATCATAATTTTTTCCTAACGTTCCAAGCGTATAGGTACGTAATTATTCTACACGCTTTTGCATTATTTTTCAATTTTTATTTGAATACCATCAAATTCGACTAAATCTCCCTCGTATAACTTGCGTCCTCTTCTGGTATCAATCTCGCCATTCACTAAAACAAGCCCCTCTTGGATCACTTCTTTTGCTTCTACGCCGGACTCAACTGCTCCAACAGCCTTTAATGCCTGACCAAGTTTAATAAATTCTTCATTTTGTCTGATTTTTATATGTTCCATCTCTATTCCTTTCATGCAATTTCGTTAATAGTTTGCTTTCCAAACACACTTTGTCGTTTTAGAATTATCTGACAATTTGTATTCTGCATATTATGCATATTTATGCATTTTAATTTTTTATGCGACAGCGTTAAAGTTAACCGGCAGGATCAAATAAATATATGATTGCTGTTCATCCTTGATAAAGCAAGGTGCTTTTGCATTCATGAAATATAAATCAACCTGTTCATCCTCAATAACACGAAGTGCATCGATCAAAAATTTAGGATTAAATCCGATCAAAAGATCTCTTCCCTCTTTCGAGATAATAATTTCTTCATCCATTGATCCGATCTGCGATTTGATTTTTAATTCCATTGAACCATCCGCAATGTTGATAATAATTGGTTTTTTATCACCTTCTTTTATCAACAAAGTTGCGCGGTCGATACAATCTAAAAGTTCACGTTTATTCACAGTCACTTTTGTTTCATAATCACTGGATAACATCTGATCAATTCTGAAATATTCCCCTTCGATCAGTCTTGAAACAACCAAAGTATTGCCAAATTCAAAGACGACATGATTTTGAGTAAATGAAATTTCAACTTCAGCCTCAGATTCGCCCCCAATAATTTTGCTTATTTCCTGAAGAGTCTTCCCAGGAACAATTACTTTTCGAGAACCATAAGAATTTTTCAATTCGATATTGCGAATGGAAATTCTATGACCATCAAGTGATACAACTTTCAATAAATTATCATGAATTTCAAAAAGCTCTCCGCTCATCATCTTGTTTGTATCATTGTCAGCGATAGAAAAAATGGTCTGACGGATTACTTCTTTCAGTGTAAATTCAGAAATTGTGATGGAATCCTCTTTTTCAATTGCCGGTAAATAAGAAAAATCTTCACCTGATTGAGCTGCAATCGTAAACTTTGCTTTTTCACAAGTGATTAATGTCTGATTATCAGCATCAACTTCAATCACTACATCGTTGTCTGGAAGTTTTCGAACAATTTCTGAAAAAATCTTAGCATTCAAAGCTATAATTCCATGTTCAAGAATCTTACCTTCAATACGTGTTTCGATTCCAAGTTCCATATCATTAGCTGTTAATTTAATAACATTCATGGATGCATCAATCAGAATACATTCAAGAATAGGCATTGTTGTTTTTGAAGGAACTGCTTTAGATACAATACCAACTCCTTTAACGAGATTTGATTTACTGCATATAATTTTCATGTCGAGATCTCCTTTCGTGAAAGTGTGGATAAAACTTTCAGCGTGTGCATTTATGTATTTAAAAAGAAAACTTTTCCGCCGTAATCGTCGTAGGGGCTGTGGAAAAGTGGATAACTACCCGCAAGCCTTGAAACACAAGGGCTGAGCCACTTTGATAACTATGTTGAATTCCATGGGATAAGGTGGAAAGTAAATGGGGATAAAAATTTTGCGTTATCCACAGAAATGAAGCTTTTCACTGCTTATCCACAGAGTTTTAACATAGTTATTCACATTTATACGGGATTTATCTTCTTTTTTATAATATTGATAGTATTATTTAACGCTTCATCGGTAGTAATATCGTGTTCTATCTTTTTAACGCCATGGCTGATAGAAGCGTGATCTTTCCCACCAAGGATAGCGCCGATTGCTTTCAATGGCGTATCTGTCATACAACGGCAGAGGTACATGACAATCTGACGTGGAAGTACAATTTCAGCGTTTCGTTTTTTACCTTTGATTTCTGCTACCGGTACATTAAAGTGCTCGGAAACAACATCAATAATTAATTCCGGTGTGATTTCTCTATTATTATCAGGAGATACGATATCTTTAAGCGCTTCAGCTGCAAGAGGAATATCGATTTCTTTTTTCTCAAGATTAGCCAGAGCAATCAGTTTATTTAAAGAACCTTCCAGCTCTCGAATATTGGATTTTACGTTATTGGCAATATATTGCATAACATCATCCGGAATATGGTAACGATCTAATCCGTCCAATTCCTCTTTCTTGCGAAGAATCGCCATTCTGGTTTCGTAGTCAGGAGACGAAATATCTGCGATTAGTCCCCATTCAAAACGGGTACGCAAACGAGCCTCCAAAGTTTCAATGTCTTTTGGTGGCTTATCACTGGAGATAATAATCTGTTTTCCTGCTACATGCAGATGGTTAAATGTGTGGAAAAATTCTTCCTGCGTACTTTCCTTTCCTATAATAAACTGGATATCATCGATTAAAAGTACGTCATTATTCCTATATTTTTCGCGAAATGTGGTCATTGCCAGTTCATTTCCGTTTTTACCGACTTTCAAAGCATCGATCAGTTCGTTCGTAAAAGTTTCACTTGTTACGTAAAGAACCTTTTTTGATGGATCATTTTCTAATATAAAATGTGCAATAGAGTGCATCAAATGGGTTTTTCCAAGTCCAACACCTCCATATAAGAAGAGAGGATTATAGATTTCTCCAGGTGATTCCGCTACTGCAAGGGAAGCTGCATGTGCAAAATTATTGTTGCTTCCCACAACAAATGTATCGAAAGTATAGCGAGGATTTAGATTAGCATTCTCGAAAATAGCGTTCGACTGTTGTTTTTTGGTTGTTGTTTCTTTCTTTTTCTTAATAATAACACTGTCTTCAGTTACAAAAGAGACCTCATATTCCGTACCGGTCACTTCTGCAATACATACCTTAAAAGGAAGAAGATATTTATCTTCAATGTGTTCCAGACTTGCTTTTAATTTCACAAGAATGTATACCGTATCATCGGTAACTTCATAAACAGTAAGTGGTGCAATCCACGTATTGTATGAAATATTCGATGAACAGTACTCTAATTTCATCTTATTTAGGATCTGCTCCCAATTTTTTTCTACGGTGTTCATCAATCGTACTCCTAATCCATATAATATCTCCAAATCTATTCGTTAGAGAGACTTTTACTTTTATAGTGTACATCAAAATATCCACATAAGCAATGAAAAAAGATGTGAATAACTCTTATAAACACTTTCAACACGTGAAAAAAGTTGAAAAATAAGACTTTTTGTGTGAAAAAAATATTTTTCAACAAGTTATTTTGTGGTTATACACAGGTTTTTCACAGAAATCCACAAAGTTATCCACCCCGTGTGGATAACTTTGTGGAAAATCGTGGATAACTGATTCTAAAACACAAGATATATGGGCGAGTATTCACTTGAAGTAGCAGAACTATGTAAAAAATGAGTTTTCCACAAATGTGAATAACAAAAAAAATGAAAAATATTTAGAAGAAAGCGAGAAATATGGCAGGATTTGCTTGACTTAGAGCTGTTTTTTGAATATAATTAAGAGCAGTGTCTTTCTGGATTTATATATAAGAAAGAACGGAAACTGTAGAAACTATATACTATATTATAGTGATGAACTTGATATTGTCAGGAATACTTAAGAGATTCCTGAAGAACTATATCACACAAAGGGAGGTGTATTCAGAATGAAAATGACATTTCAGCCAAAGAAAAGATCTAGATCTAAGGTTCATGGATTCAGAGCAAGAATGAGCACAGCAGGCGGAAGAAAAGTATTAGCTGCCAGAAGAGCAAAAGGAAGAAAACAGTTATCAGCTTAGGCCGCAATTTTGTGGCCTTTTCTTCTATACAGATTTATCTCAGTCGAGAAGACTCCCACCTCTTCAGGTGGTGAGTAATAGACGTTCGACTTGAATTTTTAGAAGAGATACGTGGAAACGTATGAGGACTTTAATTCGAAAAGGAAATAATTATGAAATTTTCCGAATCTTTGAAAAAGAATAAAGATTTTCAGACTGTTTATCGACAGGGAAAATCTTATGCAAATAAGTATCTGGTTCTATATATTATGGAAAATCAGACAGAGAAAAACAGAATTGGAATTTCTGTAAGTAAAAAAGTAGGGAACAGTGTTGTAAGACATCACCTTACAAGATTGATAAGAGAGAGCTATCGACTTCAAGAAGAATGTTTCCAAAGAGGATATGATTTAGTGGTAATAGCAAGACAGAGTGCAAAAGATGTCACGTATAAAGAAATGGAAAGTGCACTCATCCATTTGGGAAAGCTTCATAAAATATATAAGACTGTTTAGAATACTAAGAAAATTGTAGTTAAACAGTGGAAAAAATAAGAGGAATGTGACGCAGATGAAGAAGATTTGTATCAGTATGATTCGATTCTATCAAAAATATCTTTCACCTATGAAGATGAGATATCATTGCATTTATACTCCTACGTGTTCTCAATATGGAATTGAAGCCATTGAGAAGTATGGTGTATTAAAAGGTGGACTGCTAACTGCATGGAGAATTTTGCGTTGCAATCCATTTGCAAAAGGTGGATATGATCCAGTACCTTAAGGAGGAAAAGATATGTACGGAGTATTGGCTGCCGGTTATGGTGACTGGCCAATCATTCATCAGATAGCATGGTTGCTTGGAAAATTGATGAATGGAATCTATAATATTATGGATGGCGTATTCGGAGTACAGAATATCGGTGTTTGTATTATTATATTTACAATTATTATTTATACGCTGATGATTCCACTTACTGTAAAACAGCAGAAGTGGTCAAAGATGTCAGCGGTAATGAACCCTGAAATTCAGAAAATTCAGAAAAAATATGCAAATAAAAAAGATCAGGCTTCCATGTTGAAACAACAGGAAGAATTACAGATTGTTTATGAAAAATACGGTGTATCCCCAACAGGCGGATGTCTTCCGATGTTGATCCAGATGCCGATTTTATTTGCATTGTATCCTGTTATTCAGAATATTCCAAAGTATGTTGATGGTGTAAAAGCAGCATATATGCCGGTCGTAGACCAGATTATGCAGGTAGATGGGTTCCAGAAGATTATGGAGACAATCGGCTCTGCAAAACCGGTATTAATGAGTGCAACTGCATATGATTATTCAAAAGCCGACACATTGGTTCAGGTATTGTATAAATTCCAGGATTCTACATGGAATACATTGGTAGATAAGATGCCTTCTATTGAAACTGTAGTAGATGCTACTACAAAGACAATGGGACATTTGAACAATTTCCTTGGAATTAATATTGGTGAGACACCAATGACAATGCTTACAAATTCATTACATCCATTTTCAATTGTTGGAATTATTCTTGCTGTAATTATTCCAATCATGGCAGGTCTTGCACAGTTTATCAGTGTTAAACTTCAGCCACAGCCATCAATGGATGAGAATAATCAGATGGCAGCATCTATGAAGACAATGACTTATACAATGCCATTGATCTCAGCAATTCTTGGATTTACGCTTCCAGCAGGTCTTGGTTTGTACTGGGCAGTCAGTGCAGTTGTAAGATGTGTACAGCAGGTAGCGATTAACAAATATTTACAGACAAAATCTTTGGATGATATGATCAAAGAAAATCAGGAAAAAGCTGCAAAAAAACGCGAGAAAAAAGGTACATCTGCTAAAGAATTAAATAAGATGGCAACTACAAGTACAAAGAATGTAGAGCACAAGAAAACTTCTACTATGTCAGAAAAAGAAAGACAGGAAAAATTGGAGAAGGCAGCCAGCTATAATAAAAATGCGAAAGCAGGAAGTCTTGCTTCAAAAGCCAATATGGTAAGCAGATTTAATGGCAATAATTCTGGCGATAACAAGAATGAGAAATAGGATAGGGTAGACGAATCGCAATTTCGAAGGGAATGAGTGATTTCGGACAGTTGGAGAAAGGATGGATTCGGGATGAACGGTAGTATCAGAGTTTCAGCAAAAACAGTTGAAGATGCAATTACAGAGGCATCCATTCAGCTCGGAATTACAAGTGATAAACTTGAGTATGAGGTAATTGAAAAAGGAAGTGCCGGATTTTTAGGAATCGGGATGAAACAGGCTGTGATCGAAGCTAGAAGAAAAGTGGAAGAGAAGCAGGAAACTGAAATTGTAGAGGAAGTTAAAAAAGAGATTCAGCAAGTAGCAGCAGAAGAAGTGAAAGCAGAAGAGAAAATTGTTGAAGAAGTAAAGGCTGAGATAGAACATGATGAAAAGCCAAAACAGACTACAGAAAAAGTAGAGAAAAAAGAAGAAATCAAAAATGATGCTCCAGTAAAAAGAGAAGTAGAACTGGCTGAAGTAACAGATGAAACAAAAGAAGCTGTTTCGACATTTTTGAAAGACACATTAAAAGCCATGGGTATGGAAGTGGAGATTGCATTGGATATTGATGAAGATGGATCTCTTAGTATCAATATGTCCGGCCCGAATATGGGTATTTTGATTGGAAAACGTGGTCAGACACTGGATTCTCTGCAGTATCTTGCAAATCGTGTTGCAAATAAGCATCAGAGCGGTTATGTAAGAGTAAAGCTTGATACAGAAAACTATCGTGCAAGAAGAGAAGAAACTTTGAAACACCTTGCTAAAAATATTGCACATAAGGTAAAGAGAAATAGAAGACCTGTAGCATTAGAGCCAATGAATCCTTATGAGAGAAGAATTATTCATTCTGCACTCCAGAATGATCCTTATGTAACAACACATAGTGAAGGGGAAGAACCTTATAGAAAAGTAGTTGTCACATTGAAAAAATAGTGATGTAGGTGATAGAGGACGGTTTACGCTTCACGGAATAATTTCGTGAAGTGTGAATCGTTCCTTTTGTTTAAGAGGAGAATTGCGATGTATAGTAAAGAGACGATTGCGGCGATTTCTACAGGAATGTCGAATTCAGGAATCGGGATTGTCCGAATTAGTGGAGAAGAAGCATTTCAGGTAATAGATAAAATATATAAGGGAAAAGAAGTGCTGTCAAAAGTGCAGTCACACACCATACATTATGGGTATATAGTGGATGGAAAAGAGACGATAGATGAAGTGCTTGTCAGTATTATGCGGGCGCCAAGGACATTTACCGGTGAAGATACCGTTGAAATTAATTGTCATGGCGGCGTTTATGTGGTAAAAAGAGTATTAGATACAGTACTTCGAAATGGGGCAAGGCCGGCAGAGCCCGGAGAATTTACAAAGAGAGCTTTTTTAAATGGAAAGATGGATCTTTCTCAGGCAGAAGCAGTGATTGATGTGATTACTGCAAAAAATGAATATGCACTAAAGAGTTCTATGAGCCAGTTAAAGGGCAGTGTAAAGAAAAAGATAGAAGAGATTCGAAAGCAGATTATTTATCATACAGCATTTATTGAAACTGCATTGGACGACCCGGAACATATTAGTGTTGATGGTTATGGGCAGCAGTTGGAAGGTGTTGTGGAAACATTGGCGGAAGAATTAAAAGATTTGATTGATTCTTCGGAAAATGGAAGAATCATGAAAGAAGGAATTCAGACAGTTATTCTCGGAAAGCCAAATGCCGGAAAATCATCTCTTTTAAATGTTCTTTCAGGAAGAGAACGTGCAATTGTAACAGATATAGAAGGAACAACGCGAGATGTGCTGGAGGAACAGATTCAGATTCATGGGCTGAATTTAAATGTGATTGATACAGCAGGAATACGTGAGACGGAAGATAAGGTAGAAAAAATCGGTGTAGATAAAGCAAAAGAATATGCAGAGCAGGCAGATTTAATTATCTATGTTGTAGATGCATCACGTGAACTTGATGAAAATGATATAGAAATCATGAAAATCATTGCAGGTAAAAAGGCGGTCATCTTATTAAATAAAATGGACCTGAACGTACTCATTTCAAAGGAAAATCTTGAACAACAGCTTCAGAAAGAAATTGGCGGGGCGTGCAAAAATATTCCGATGATTGAAATATCTGCGAAGGAAGAACAGGGAATCAGAGATTTTGAAAATCTGTTAAAAAAGATGTTTTTGCAAGGTGAGATTTCATTTAACGATGAAGTATATATTACAAATATGAGACAAAAATCGGCACTTCAGGATGCATATAATTCATTGAAAAAAGTGAAAGAAAGCATTGAGATGGGAATGCCGGAAGATTTTTATTCCATCGATCTGATGGATGCATATGAGGCACTTGGAAGTATTACAGGAGAAACGATAGGAGAAGATTTGGTCAATGAAATATTCAGCAAATTCTGTATGGGAAAATAAAGATTATTATGATGTTGCGGTTGTCGGAGCAGGACATGCAGGTTGTGAAGCAGCACTTGCGACGGCTCGTTTAGGATTCAAAACAGTGATGTTTACGGTGAGTGTCGACAGTATTGCAATGATGCCTTGTAATCCTAATATCGGTGGAAGCTCAAAGGGACATCTGGTGCGAGAACTAGATGCACTTGGCGGTGAGATGGGAAAGGTGATTGATAAGACATTTATTCAGTCTAAGATGTTGAATCAATCAAAAGGGCCGGCAGTACATTCGCTTAGAGCACAAGCTGACAAAGCAAATTACAGTAGAACGATGAGAATGGTATTACAGAATCAGGAAAACTTAGATATCCGTCAGATGGAAGTGACAGATATTTTGACAGAGGATGGAAAGATAACAGGAGTACAAACATATTCCGGTGCTATTTATCGTTGTCGTGCGGTTGTATTATGTACAGGAACATATTTGAAAGCGAGATGTATTTATGGAGAAGTAAGTACACAGACAGGACCAAATGGACTACAGCCTGCAAATTACCTGACAGATAGTTTGAAGTCGCTGGGTATCAAAATGTATCGTTTTAAGACAGGAACTCCTGCGAGAATTGATAAAAGAACAATTGATTTCAGTAAGATGGAAGAGCAGAAAGGCGATGAGAGAGTAGTACCATTTTCCTTTACAACAAACCCGGAAGACGTTCAGATAGATCAGGTTTCCTGCTGGCTGACTTATACAAATGAGAAGACACATGAGATTATAAGAAATAATTTGAGCCGTTCTCCACTGTATTCAGGAATGATTGAAGGAACAGGACCGAGATATTGCCCATCCATTGAAGATAAGGTTGTCAAATTCGCAGATAAAAACCGTCATCAGGTCTTTATTGAACCGGAAGGACTGGAGACAAATGAGATGTATGTCGGTGGAATGTCAAGTTCATTACCGGAAGATGTACAGTATGCAATGTATAGAAGTGTTCCAGGCCTTGAAAACGCCAAAATCGTGCGAAATGCATACGCAATCGAGTATGACTGCATCGATGCCAGACAATTGAAAAATACGCTGGAATTCAAAGCCGTAGAGGGGCTTTTTAGTGGCGGACAGTTTAACGGAAGTTCCGGATATGAAGAAGCAGCAGCACAGGGGTTGATTGCGGGCATTAATGCGGCAAGAAAATTGCAGGGAAAAGAAGGTATTGTGATTGACCGTTCAGAAGGTTATATAGGCGTTTTGATTGATGATCTGGTAACAAAAGAAAGTCATGAACCATATCGAATGATGACTTCAAGAGCCGAATATCGTTTGTTATTGCGTCAGGATAATGCAGATTTAAGATTGACTAAAAAAGGCTATGAGATTGGTTTGATTTCAGAAGAAAGATACCAGAAACTGCTTAGAAAAGAAGAACTCATCCAGAAAGAAATAGAGCGTGTTGAACATATTAATTTAGGAACTTCAGAAGCTGTACAAAATTTATTGAAACAGCATGAAAGTACGCCGCTGACTTCTGGAACAACGATGGCAGAATTGATTCGAAGACCAGAACTGAATTATGAAGTTCTTGCACCGATAGATCCAAACAGACCAGAATTGGACTATGATGTTGTAGAGCAGGTTAATATTAATATTAAATATGATGGATATATTAAACGTCAACAGCGTCAGGTAGAGCAGTTTAAGAAACTTGAGAGCAAGCTTATACCGGAAGATATTAATTATGATGAGATTCAGAGTCTTCGTATTGAGGCAAAACAGAAATTGAATGAAATGCGTCCGTCCTCCATCGGTCAGGCGTCCCGAATTTCAGGAGTATCTCCTGCAGATGTGTCTGTATTGCTTGTATATTTGGAAAGAAAGTAAAATAAATTTAATGAATTAACGCGTTAAAGCGAAAGAAAGTAAGAGGCATATAAATGGAGAATAAGTTTGAACAACAATTGCAACAACTTAATATCCAGCTGAACGAAGTGCAAAAAGAGCAATTTCATAGATATTATGAATTACTTGTAGAGTGGAATAAGGTGATGAATCTCACCGGAATTACAGAATATGATGAAGTAAATGAAAAGCATTTTGTAGATAGTCTGGCAATTGTAAAAGCAATTGATATTCAGAATGTAAATACAGTGATAGATATAGGAACAGGGGCAGGATTTCCAGGATTGCCATTGAAAATTGCATTTCCACATTTGAAGGTTGTATTGTTAGATTCATTGCAAAAAAGAGTGAAATTCTTAAATACAGTAATAGAAGAACTGGGGTTGAAAGATATAGAGACACTTCATGGAAGAGCCGAGGACTATGCAAAAAAAGCGGAATATAGAGAACAATTTGATCTTTGCGTGTCGAGAGCGGTTGCAAATCTCTCTACATTGAGTGAGTACTGTATTCCATATGTAAAAGTAGGCGGAGCATTTATTCCATATAAAAGCGGAGAGATAGAAGACGAATTAAAACAGGCGAAGAAGGCTGTTAAAATATTAGGTGGAAATGTAAGAGATGTTGTTAAATTTCAATTGCCTGGAACAGAGATCGGAAGATCTTTTGTGGAGATTGATAAATTGGAAATGACAAAGAAAAAATATCCGAGAAAAGCAGGATTACCATCTAAAGAACCACTGTAAACCAAAAGGGACGGAGTTAATGGCTTTTTCATTCAGAAAAAGCCATTAACTCCGTCCCTGATAGTTTATGCGGTTAAATCAAAATAAATCTTAATGTTTTCTAATACATCTGATGGAGCTTCAAGCTGTGGCAGATATTTTGTCTTATCAATCTCACAAATTTCAATTGCAGGTAATTGATTTTGATACTGGCTTGCTGCAAGACTATATTCTGGATTGCCATTTCCTACAATAATGAAGATACTATTGTCAATTTTTGACAGACAGTTTAATACATTTGCATTTGTAAAATTAGAACAAATATTAGCGTATAAATATCTTCCGTGAGATTTCTCAGACTGAGATGCTTCTACATATGCGGCTAAATCTCTCTTCTTGAATTTACAATGATCATAGAAATAATCAGTCATAAAATTCTCTTCAATACGATCTTTACTTACTAATAAATTGTAAATAAACGTTCCGATTATAGGAGTGCAGAGAATATATTTTAACACTTTATTATAATGCTTTGGTGTTTTTGAAGCATCAATAATACTCTCAGGATTAATCAATAAAATACGATCAATAACAGTATCATCATTTGCACAAGTCATCAATGCGATAGATGCGGAATGACCGGTGGATAGAATATCTGTTTTTTCGCCAATGACATTTTTAATAAAATCTGTCAGTAACTGTACATACAAATAATTTGTATAAGTCAAATTTGGCTTTTCAGACAATCC
>OFCQ01000334.1_pt1 | contig 23757 bp, 24 predicted proteins | sample 1520861 | NCBI WGS metagenome assembly OFCQ01 (sample SAMEA2699036, study PRJEB24076) | metagenome | biome: Human gut stool | place: Spain | collected 2012-11-21 | reverse complement strand
CGAAGGGATACGCGCCCGCGTGGTATACTCCGCCCGTGTCCTTAACAATGTTGCTCCAAATTTCCCGCAGGGCCGCCACCAGAAAGATCACTGCGGAAAAGCCCGCCGTGCAGCCCAGCGAATCCATGAGCACCGCCAGCGTGATGTGCGACGGCGCGTAATCGTTGGCGCGCGACAGAATAATCGAATTGCCGATCATCAGAACTGCGTAAATGCTCAGAGCAGAAAACGCCTGCGGCATCAGCCACTTGGCCAGCGCCGCCGCGGGCAGATACATCACTCCAGAGAGCACCAGCGCCGCCGCGGGGCGAATCCACACCGGTATTTTCATCCAGCCGCTGAGAAGGCACACCGGCAGCATTATGACCAGCATCATCAGCGAAAGCACCGCGGCGTTCTGCATCGTATAGCCCGCTCCCACCACGGGGAACAGACCCAGCGCGCCGATTGCCACCGGGTTGCGGAAGACCAGGCCGTTCAGGAAAATCCCGGTGCTTTCCTTAATCAGGCGCTTGTGCATCGTTTTTTTCGAGCCTCTTGCGGACGACCGCCGGCCGCCCTTTTCCATCAGTTGGGATTCCGCCTTCGGCTTCTTCTTATTGCTGCTCATTGCGCCTCGCCTCCCTCCTCGCCGTCACGGCAATCACAAAGCTGTCGATCACGGGAGAAACCGCGTTCATCAGCAGCACCGCAAAGCAGGCCGCCTGCTCAAACGCTCCGTACCGGCGCATCAGCATAATCAGCACACCGGCTACCGCGCCATACAGGGCTTTGCCCACATGTGTGCGGGGCGATGTCACCGGGTCGGTAATCAAAAACACAGAGCAGAACAGCAGCGAGCCCGACAGCAGCTCATATTTTAACGACGTGAGCGGTGTTACCATAATGCGCGGGAACAGCAGGGCCATCAGCCCGGCCGCCGCCAGAAAGCACACGGTAATCCGCCAGCTCACCGTTTTCTTCACGATCAGATACACGGCGCAGGCCGCAACCACCAGTACGGCAGTGGTTCCGATCGCCCCGCCGTCAGTGCCCCACAGCATCTCGGAGGGAATCTGATTTGGCTTGAGCCCTTCCTTAAGTACTGAAGCCGCAGACGGTTCCGAAAACGAAAACACCCGCTGCGGCCAGAACACAGTGACAAACGCGACTCCCGCCGCCGCAGGGTTAAACGGATTGTTCCCGGTAAAGCCGAACGGCACACGAGCTGCCAGCACCGCAAACGCGCCCGCCAGAACCGGCAGCCATAAAGGAGCCAGCGGCGGCATGAGCATCGCGATGATCAGGCCCGTCACCACGGAGGAAAGTTCCGAGATATCCACCTGCCGCTTTGCGATCATACAGGCGGCGATTTCAGAAATAAAGCAGGACGCGACTGACGCTGCCGCGACCCAGAGAACGTGCGTGCCATAATGCACCGTGGGCAAGGGCAAAAGAAGAGCCAGCGCCAACAGCATGTCCTTCATCATGGTAGACACCGTTTGTCCGCTGCGGAGAAACGGCGGTTTTTGAATCATAAGCTGCTGCATTCGGCGCTTATCCCCTTTCTTTGATTTCCATTGCGCGGGCCACCGCCCCCGAAAGATCGAGCCCCGACGGGCACACCACCGAGCAGGCGTTGCAGGCACAGCACAAATCGGCGCGCAGAAGCTGCCCGGCGTCGGGGTATTCCTGCCCCTGCAGGCGACGGTAGATGTCCCAGGGCATGATCCCTACGGGACAGGCGGCCTCGCATTTTCCGCACCCGATGCACGGAAACACTTTGACCGTCTGCATCGCCTCCGGCAGAACGATCAGGCACCGCAGGTCCGCAGTGACAGGAGCGGAGAGCTCCTCCACCCGATTCCCTGTGATCGGCGAGCCCGCAATCACCACCGTGCGTTTTTTGCGCCCGCATGCGGAGAGCAGGTCTTCAATCGGCATGCCCAGCGGAACCCGCAGGTTCTGCCAGCGGGAGACGCCCTCCCCGGCCACGGTGATCACCGTGGTGGTCTGGGGGATTCCGCGCTCCGCCGCCTGCGCAAACGCTTCCAGCGCCTGCACGCCGACCAGGCCGGGACGATGTCCCTGCCGGCGCAGCCTTTTTAAAAGACCGGGCCGCGCGGGGTAACGCCCGCCGCTGCCAACCAGCAGATCGGCTATCTGGCCCGAAACACGCGAGTAGCTGCGGGCGCGAAAGCTGCTGACGACCGCGATACCGGTCTTTTTTGCGCCAACCGCCAAAGCCGCCAGCTCCAGTCCCTGCTGTACCCCCTGCGGATTTTCGCGCAGGACAGCCAAACCGCTGCAAACATATGGCTCGTCATCCAGCACATTCGCACCAAGCCAATCAATTTTCATTCGACGAAGCCGTTTCAGCTTCTTAAACAAGGGTATCCCATCATATTCATCAATAATCCCGGCGGCGGCCGCAAGGCGAATCAGCTCGTCCGGCGCATGCTCCATTCCGGGAGCGCGCAGGGTCAGCTCCTGCTCCTCGCTGTCCTGCCGGATCGCCGCACAGTCCACCATGCCCCGCACCGGGTGGGGCAAAGCCTGAAAGCCGGTGACCGTGCCGCTCACGGGTGAGGTGACTGCGACATGGCTGCCCGGCATGGAAAGCTGGGAAAAGCGCAGCACTGTCTCCCCTGCGCGCACGCAGCGGTCGGTCAGCGCCTGAGCGCCCGGCAAAGGCACATACAGTACCTCCGGCGCGGGCAGCGCCAGAATTTTCGCTTTCATCGTTCGGCTCTTTTGCTGCTCCAGCCGGATGCCGGAGGAAAAAAACGAAATCATTGGAAATCACCTCTTACAAAATACCGGGGCCGTTAATATTATAGTAGTGAAGCTCTTATTGTGATTGGGGGTGTCAACTTGAAGACTAAAGCCCTGGATGCTTCTCACCTGCTGATCATCCTGACCGCACGGGAAACCCGGGCCTTGGGGCTGATGCAGGGATTGAGCTGGAGCAGCCTGCACTGCCGGCTGACGATTGCCCGCATTTTTGCCGCGGCCTGTGCCAGCACCAACTTTACGCTGAAGAGGGACCAGGTCGCGATTCGTGCGATGGCAACCGCAGACGGTGAAACCGTGCTGATGTTTACCGCGGTGTCCCCGGCAAAAGCCAAAAAAGGAGAACCGCGTAAAATTTACCGGATCAAATGCTCCGGGCCTTATGTGTATGAACTGGAAAATGCCGGAGATCTTCTGGATGTTCTGGAGCATCTGTACCGCCTCAACACGCTCGGCGGATGCCAGCTGCTGCGGTACGGCAACAGCTACCGGCTGATTCTCTCCCCGTATTTTGCGATGAAAGAAAAAACAGAATCCTTCTTGAAAGAATATGCCCGGCTTCGCGGCATTGGCAAAACGGCCGCAGCCCTTTCTCTGGAGCACGGCGAGCTGCTTTCACGCGACGCGGTGAACCAGGTAGGCGGGTGTCTTTAGCGCCCGGCCGACTGCAGCTGCCGAATCACCGCGGCGGGATCCTCTGCTTTAAAGATCCCGGTGCCGGCCACACAAACATCCACGCTCGCCTGTGCGCATTCCAGAACCGTTTGGGCATTGATCCCTCCGTCCACTTCAATCAGGACGGAGGGATTTTTCTCTTTGATTTGCCGTACCTTCAAAAGCGGCCCGGGCATAAAGCTCTGCCCGCCAAAGCCGGGTTCCACCGTCATGACCAGCACCAGATACAGCTTGTCCAGATACGGAAAGATCGACTCGGCAGGGGTATTGGGTTTGATTACCATCGCAGGTTTTACCCCATGAGAAAGGATTTCTGCGATCACCTCTTCGGGATCATCGGCGCATTCCACGTGGAACGAGATGATGTCTGCCCCGGCTTTCGCAAAATCCACAATGTATTTCTTCGGGTGCTGGATCATCAGATGAACGTCAAACGGAAGTGCCGTATGGGGCCGCATGGCCGCGATCACCGGCGCGCCAAAAGAAATATTCGGAACAAACGCGCCGTCCATTACGTCCAGGTGAACGAAATCGGCGCCGCCGTCGGTAATTTTTTTCAGCTCGTCCGCCAGATGTGAAAAATCCGACGCCAGCATCGAGGGGGATACTAACATAGTGAGAACTCCTTCCTGCGCAAAACGCAGCGGCTGTTTTGGAACAACGCGCTTCTGAGGGAAGCACCGGCACTCCGCTCCGCAGCCAGGAGCGCCGTCCCCTCGCTTGATCTGTTCTATTTTACCCCAATTTCCACCCTTTTTCAAGCGCGGCGCAAAACACGTCCAAATAGAAAATGCCCGCCACAGCCAGAACGGCTGAGGCAGGCAATCTATTTGAAGCGGTACTCAATCTCGCCCGCAATCCATACTATGCGATTCGGGGCATCCACGCCACTCCTTTTTCAGGGGACAAAAGCCAAATTCTGCGCCAGCACTGCAATTGCCGGCATGGTGAGAATAGAGAGCAGCGTGCTCAGCGCGATCATCTTACAGGCCAGCTGCGTGTCGTTGCCGAGCTTGATCGCAAACAGCACCGAGTTCATCCCAACCGGCGCGGCCATCAGCAGCGCCGTGGTCACCATCACGACGGGGTCGGGCCGCAGCAGCCACAGCAGCAGCAAAAAAGCCACCGGCACCATAACAAGACGCAGCGCCGTCACCAGATAGACCTCGCGGTCTGAAAAAACATCGCGCAGGTTCAGCTTAGCCAGATATGTACCCACCACAATCATCGCCAACGGCGTGTTCATCGCCCCGATGGAATCCAGCGTTTGTACCAGAGGCTCCGGCAGAGAAATCGACAGCGCGTACAGCGGCAGTCCGATCGCAAAGCTGATGGTTCCGGGATTCAGCAGCGCCTTTCTCAGCATCTGCCTGCGGTCCTCCCCGGCTCCGCCCAGGATGATATACCCATGCGTCCACGTCAAAAGATTAAAGGCCACCACGCATGCAGAGGCGTACACTACGCCTGCGCTGCCCAAAATGGCCTGGGCTAGCGGCAGACCCATGAACCCGCAGTTGGAATATACCGCGCCATAGCGCAGCATGCCCGCGCGGGCGCGTGTCTGCCTGCGAAACACCAGCTGCATGGCCGCGGCGACGGCGATCATCCCCGCCAGAAATAAAAGGATCGTCAGCAGGATCTTGCCCGTGCTGACTCCTTCTGAATCCGCCTGCAGCGCCGCGATAATCAAACACGGCCCAACGATATACAGCAGCAGATTCGTCAGCTGAGCAGCGCCGCGCGAGGTAATGATCCGCTTTTTATAGCAGACATACCCCACACCCATGATCAAAAACATAACGAGGACCTTTTCCGCCACGGCAAGGGTCGAAGCGATCAAGACTAATCCTCCCTATGGCTGTCCGGCGGATCACCGGCGGGTGTGGAATCCTCATCCGAAGCTTCCTGCGGCAAAGCCTGTTCTTCCGGCTCACTGAACTCCTCATCCTGCACATGGTCCTGCGGATCCTGCTCCAGCATGGCCTCGGTCCGCTTTTTCTCGCGGTAGAAGGCTACGCCCACTACGGCCAGCGCGACTGCGGTCACTCCGCGCAGTACCCAGCCCATGGTTCCGCTGAACATGTGGTAATCCGGGTACAGCAGATTCATCAGCCACCATCCGCCGAGGAACAAAAAGTATATCCCTGCAAAAATAAATATCTTGTTTTCCTGGCGCAGTCTGAAAATCATGATCAGACCGGCGGCAAACCAGATCACGGGGTAAAGATATGCCATATACCATTTTCTCCTGTTCTCTGAAGAGAGAATTTCTCAAGTCTCGTTTCATCATTCTTCAAATGAGACCTGAATATTCAGTACTTAGTATAAAACCGGAGAATGAGATTGTCAAGGACTCACGCGCACCGGCCCACGTGAGGGTGCTCTGCCGGCACACAGGATGGCGGACAATATATTGCGGCCCGGTGATGGGAATGCAGAAAACGCGTCCGCCGCTCTTTCGAGAGCCGCTCTTTGCGAACAGCCAGCAGGCAGCAGCCCGCCAGCAGGCCCTGCATCAGGCTTTGCAGCACCTGCAGCGCAAACGCACCGCCCGGAATCAAAAGCCCTAAAACACCCGAAAGCGCACACAGCCCCCAGATTTGGCGCGTTTCTTTCCGGCGGGGCCGCTCCCGCAGAAAAACCAATATCGCAATTGCCAGGGTCAACACAGTTACCGCTGTACTCATCGTTTTGCCCTCCCAAACCGCTCATACGTTCGATTTACTTTATCATAGCAAATGTTTGTTCGATTTGCAAGAGGGTAGGCAAAAGAAATTTTGCTGGCGCAGACTGAGCCTGCATGCACATCGCGGGAAGGCCTGCAAAGAAAACCGCTCCTTCCGTCGCAAAGGCAACCCCTCTGCCATGAAGAGAACATAAAAAATCAGGGTCTGCTCCAGCCTAAGGGGCAGACCCTGCATCAGCAGAAGCTCTGCGGTAAATCCATAAAATAAAAAAGACTTTTCTTTACAGCAGGCATCCCTTCGAAAGGAAGAGCGGAGCGCACACCAGTGCAATGATCGACATCAGCTTGATGAGCGTATTGAGCGCGGGGCCGGAGGTATCCTTGAACGGGTCGCCGACCGTATCGCCTACAACCGCCGCCTTATGCGCGGCACTGCCCTTGCCGCCGTGCTGGCCCTGCTCGATATATTTCTTCGCGTTATCCCACGCGCCGCCGGAGTTCGCCATAAAAATCGCCATCATTACGCCCGTGACCAAAGCGCCCGCCAGCGTGCCGCCCAGCGCCTGCACGCCGAGTACAAGGCCCACCGCCACCGGGGTCAGAATTGCAATCAGACCGGGGGCAAGCATTTCCTTCAGCGCCGCGCGCGTAGAAATTGCAACGCACTTTTTGTAATCGGGGCGCTGATTTCCGCTCATAATGCCGGGCATCGTGTGGAACTGGCGGCGTACCTCCTCGATCATCTCAAAGGCTGCCTTGCCCACCGATTCCATTGTAAACGCGGAGAACAAAAACGGCATCATACCGCCGATCAGCAGGCCGATCATCACGCGGGGCTCCAGAATACTGATCGACGTAAGGTCTACAGCCTCCGCGTAAGAAACGAACAGCGACAGCGCCGTGAGCGCGGCCGAACCGATGGCAAAGCCCTTGCCTACCGCTGCCGTGGTATTACCCACCGCGTCGAGCTGGTCGGTGATTTCGCGCACGGAGGAATCCAGCCCGCTCATCTCTGCAATACCTCCGGCGTTATCCGCAATCGGGCCGTAAGCATCCACCGCCACGGTGATTCCCGTGGTGGAGAGCATCCCCAGCGCCGCGAGAGCAATCCCATATAGTCCCCCGACAGTATAGGAAACAAAAATTGCCGCGCAGATCGTCAGCAAAGGCACCGTCACCGATGTCATTCCCACCGCGATTCCGCTGATGATATTCGTTGCCGAGCCGGTCTCAGACTGCCGGGCAATCTTTTTGACAAATCCAAACTCAGCGGAGGTATACACCTCTGTCAGAACGCCGATCAAAATGCCGGCCAAAAGCCCTGACATCACCGCAATTCCGGGCCTCAGGCCATCAAACAGCCACCGACTGAGCAGCAGAGCGCCCGCCATGACAACGCCGCCCGCGAAATAGGTGCCGCTGTCAAGCGCGCGCTTCGGATTCGGATGCTTGCTCAGGCGTACCAGAACTGTTCCGATCACCGATGCAAAGATGCCGACCGCCGCGAGCAGCAGCGGAAACAGCGCGCCCTCCTCGCCAAACGCGGCAAGGCCCAGCGAAATGGCGGATACGATCGACACCGAATAGGATTCGAACAAATCGGCTCCCATGCCGGCCACATCCCCTACGTTGTCCCCCACGTTATCCGCAATAACTGCCGGATTGCGCGGGTCATCCTCGGGAATGCCGGCCTCGACCTTCCCCACCAGATCGGCGCCCACATCCGCCGCCTTGGTATAGATGCCCCCGCCAACGCGCGCAAACAGCGCAATGGAAGAGACGCCCAGGCTGTAATCAAACAAAATGTTTGGGTCGCGGACCAGATAATACAGCATCCCCACACCCAAAAGGCCAAGTCCCGCTACAGTAAGGCCTGTTACCGCTCCTCCGGAAAAGGCGATGGAAAGCGCACGCCGCATACCGTGCTCCTTGGCGGCGTTGGCTGTGCGCACATTGGCGCGGGTTGCAATATTCATCCCGAAAAAGCCGGCCAGAATCGAAGACACTGCGCCGATCAAAAACGCGGCGGCGCCCAAAAGGCCAGCCACCACGGCAATCACAGCAAATACAACCGCAATGAAAACCGCCAGAATTTTATATTCCGCCCACAAAAAAGCATTCGCGCCGTCCCGGATTGCCGCGGCAATCTCTTTCATCCGCTCTGTGCCCTCCGCCTGTGCCGTTACCTGCCTTGCAAGTATCACTGCCGCAAGCAGCGCAGTGAGGGCAGCCCCAGCCGCCAGATAATAATACAAATCCATTCTAAAACTCTCCTCTGCATTCGTTTCCTTTTTCTATCCGGCTGAGTTTCTCGATTCATTTGTGCCGCGTGCGTTCTTGATATTCCATACCGCATAGAAAAATTCAGATATGTTGTGCAATTATACCATGTGAAAAAAGAGCGAGTCAATAAAAGTTCCACATTACGCACAAATTGTAAAAAAGATTTAAGAAACATGCACAAAATACGATGGAATTCGCACTTTCAATTCTTTTACAGAATGATATAGAGCTTCCCTTTCGCCTCAATCTTCCATTCAAAACCGAAGAAATAAAAAAAGAGGAACGGCAGAAAACCTGCCGTTCCTCTTTTTTATTTCTCACGCTACCCGCGGTTAGTCCAGAACATAAATCAGCATATTGCGCACACCAAAGCTGTTACACTGGCTTTCCGTGTCGTAGTACAGGTCGACCAGAATCCGGCCGCTGAGCATCGCTCCGCCGGTATCCGCCGCCTCGGCATAACCGTACACTACCTTGCCGTTGGGCGAAGTAATATACAGCTTTGTTCCATAAGGAATAATCTTGGGGTCAACCGCTACATAGCCAACCTTGGCCGGCTTGCCGGTTGCGGTACGTCCGCCATTCGAGGTATAGGCCGTAGCCTTACCCTTCAGAACCTTTTTGTAAGTCATCTGCTTGCCGTTTTTGTCCGTAAAGGTTGGCGCAGCAGATACCTCTGCCACTACCTCTTTCTTGGAAGGAGCCACCAGCTTTACTTCTGCAACAGGCTGCTTTACAACTGCGCTGCTGACGGTTTTGGTTTCTTTCACGATACCGTCTACGAGCTTTTCACGAACGACAACCTCACGCTCGCCGGTTTCACCGACTGCTGTAACGCGGAAAGAGCCCTGCGAAACGGTGTCGCTCTCTTTTGTGACAGTGGTATACGGAATTTCTTCCGTCTTTGTCACGTCACGGTAGGTGACTCTCTTTACGGTAACTACAAGGCCGTCCCCCACCGGCGTGTCGGGAGAAGGAGTCACGATGTCATCCTCATTCAGAGAGATGCCGCTCTCTTCGAGCGCCTGCTCTACGGTTCCCTCAGAAACCACGGGGCTTACAAAGCCGCCGTCGAGCAGAACGTGAATTCCATACTGCTTTGTCACCTCTACCTTGTCGCCCTCAGAAAGCTCCTGATCCAGAGGAACATTGAGCAGATCTTTGTCGCTCACCTGTACCTTGGCCTTTTCGAGCGCCTGAGCGGCGGTCTCATTCGTGTACATGATTACCGGGGTGGTTTTCCCCTCGGCGGTTACATTGACCTCGTACCCTCTGCGAACATGAATGACAATTCCATGTTCATCATTTCTTGTTACCACATCGTGGGGGCCAACTTTAACTTGGGCCTGTGCCAAAATGTCTTCTGTTTTAGAAGACAGCACCTGAATTGTATAAGTGTTATTATCATCCACAATGGTGGCGGCAATGGTGGTTGCAACCGCTGTTACGACGGAACTTAAAAAAATAATCATCGTCAGCGCGAACGCGACGAATTTTTTCGCCGGGAAATGAAGTTCCAACTTGCATTGTCTCCTTTCTTCTTCCTCAACACCCTGAATATGAAAAAGCCGCAAAGAATCTTTGCGTCGTTGAGGTAAGGAATTCGGATGTGCGTCAATGGCGTTATTATATCTGCACAATATGAATGCTGTCAAATTAGTTTCCTTGGTATTTTTGTGCAGTTTATACAATTCAAAAAAATTATAATTCTTGCTAGAAATAATAACCGCCTGTTTTCTCCGATTTTCTATTTTTTCGTCGGTAAAATCAGGCCTGTTTTCTGTGCAAACTGCAAGAAAATGAACGGTTACAAACTTGTTACAATCGTTACAGGCGTGTTTTTGTTTGTAAAATAAGCGAGAAAAAAGCATTATTATTTTGAGAAGAAAGATTTTGAAAGTCAAAAAACTCAGCGATTGCTGGATTTTTTCATTTCTCTTCGCTTTTTTACTGGATTTTGATATCCTGTAAGAATTTGTATTTTTACCGCGAAAAAAAATTCTGAAAAAAAGGCTTGACGAATCTGATTTTTTCGTTTTTCAGGCTTGGCCGCAGGTCGATTCACTAGCTTGTCCTTTCGCGCTTTTGAATAAAAAGTCCGCGAAAGCATCTTCTTATTTGTAATATATTTCCTGTTAAATAATGGGCATAAATAAGCCTCTTTATTTCAGATCCCCGTTTTTATTTCCAAGTTCTTCTGTTTCTTTCGATTCATTTTCCACCGTTCTTTTGGGAAGAATCTTCACATTTCAAAAGTCCGCAAACAACGTTTTGACCACGCTGTTTTTTGCTGTGAAACAATGTAAAAAACACCCGATTTCTCTTTTCATTATATATAGGGAAATCCGGCGTCTTTTCGTGCGTGCCGATACCTCCCGAAAAGTGGCTGTGTAGCTGAGTTTTTTCCTCTTTTTAAAGCGGCTCTTTGCCCAAAACATGCAGCGCCGGGATGTCATACGTTCTTTTTCATTGAAATTTGTATAAACGTTCGCTGAAAATACGTTTTGGATATTCTTTTTTCACATTGTTTCACAGGCCGGCCAGTTTGTTCAACAGAGGAACCCTAATCGTTTTACCTTTGCATTTCTAAAAAGGGAAAATCCTCGCTGTAAAACTGTTTGCTTTTTTCTATATATAATGAAAAGGGAAATCATAAAAAATCCCCGCGCTTTCCGAATGGAAAACACGGGGAGAAATGGACTGGAGCAAACGAAGCTCTTTTCGCTTGCGATCAATCGTTCAGCCTTTTATAATAATCGTACTTCGTCTGCACAACCGACTCCATATCGAAATCCGGCAGAATGGCGTCCTCTGTGAGAATTCCCTTATGGATCAGCAAATCCTTTTTATCGGCCGGCAGCATCGCGACATATGGCCTGCCATTATACAGATAGTGATAAAACAGCACCTTCCCCTGCCGGTACAAATCGAGAAGAACGTTGGCCATCTCATAGATCATGATTTTGGAAAACGCAACCTCGTTTTTCAGGTTATACTCCAGCGCGTATTCCTTGAACACGCCCGTCTTATCAAATTCCACAATCTTCTCTTCGATATATTTATTGAACTTTTTCCAATACAGATCGATAATATCGTCTAAAACGCGGTGAGGAATCTCTGTTTTGACAATCTCCTCCAGACGGACGTGCTCATCTGCAAACGCGATCAGCGCTTCGTTATACTGATCACCGGTGGTGATCACCGATACATTTCGTTTGTTGGCGCGGATGACATTGAGCAGCGGGGTCATATCCTTGTCGTTGGACATGATGAAGAATTCATCGATATTGTGGTTGGAGTAGATCGAGGTCAATACGTCGATCGTGATTTTCAGATCCGCGTAATTTTTGCCCTGATTTGCGGTGTGAATCGTTTCCACCCCGTAAGACTGCAGCAAAGACTGATGATAAGACTCGTGAAGATCGGTATTGTCAAAATTACAGTACACCGCGATCTTAACCACCCGCTTGCCATGAATTCTGCACCACTCGCGCAGCTTTTCGAAAAAGGCCAGGCGCAGCATATTTTGATTTTGTTCCAGCAGGCACTTATACACATTTTCATAGTCCACAAATACGGCTACGTTAACCGGCTCATGATTTCTGATTCCATCCATATTCTCACCTCTTTCTTAGCGTAACACAATTGCCCATCATTTACAATCGCTGCATTTCTTTGTCCGGAGGCAAAGCGAAAAACTCCGAATTCTACCTGCTGTATAACAAATCCCTTCCTATTAAAATAGGAAGGGATTTGTTCACAAAACACAAACCGATTGCTTTCAACATCGATCAGGTAAGGAATTGGCTAAAACACAAGCTCACAGCGAGCCAGACGCCGTTCGATCTCTTCAACGATCCGTGCCTCCTCCTGCTCCCCATCGGAAACAAACGTGACGGATACCCGGATATAATGCCCTACGTCGTCCCACGGGACCGTGGAGATCAGCGCATTTCGCAGCAGGTAATCTGAAAACTCGTCGGCCGTATGGAAAACCCGGCCGTCCCGGGTTCCTTTGGGAATCGCCATATACTCGTAAAAGGACGCCTTGGGCGGCGTGGCCAAAAAACCGATCCGGCGCAGCGCGGCGGACAGCAGCTCGTGCCTTCTGCGGTATTTTTCGCAGGTTGCCCTTGTGATTTCCGGATGGCTGAGCGCGTAGGCCCCTGCGTGTTGTATGGCGATAAACTGCCCGGAATCGTTGTTATCCTTTACGGCGGCGACCGCTTTCACGATTTTTTCATTTCCCGCGATAAAGCCCAGCCGCCAGCCGGTCATATTATAGGATTTGCTCAGGGAATGGACCTCGATTCCGACCTCCATAGCTCCCTCCACCGACAAAAAGCTAAGCGGCCGCTCGCCAAAGGTCAGCGCGCCGTAAGCGGCATCCTGAATCACAATGATCTCGTTCTTCTTTGCAAACTCGATCACGGTCTTGTAGAATTCTTTTGTTGCAGCCGCTCCGGTGGGGTTGTTGGGATAATTCAAATAAAGCAGCTTGGTCTTTTGCAGCACCGCCTGCGGGATGGCGTTCAAATCCGGAAGAAAATGATTTTCCTGCAGCAGCGGCAGCGGATACACCCCGCCGCCGAGCCATTTTGTTTTCGTGCCGAGAATTGGATACCCCGGCACGGTCATCAGCGTGATATCGCCCGGATTGATGAAGACCTGCGGGATCATCGCCAGTGCAGATTTGGAACCCATGGAATGCAGGATCTGCGTTTCCGGGCACAGCCCGCCAACGCCAAACACATTCTCCATATATGCCGCCGCGGCCTGCTGGAACAAGAGGATGCCGTTGTCCGCGTAACCCCGGTTCTTCCATTCCTTCGCCTGCTCGTACAGAACATCGATCACTCCGGCGTCCGCCATAGCGTCCGGCTCGCCTACGCCCAAATCGATCATTGGGATTTCGGGATGCTCCCGTTCCATCTGGCGCCGGATCTTCTTGATTTTTTCAAATTTATACAGCTCCGCCTGTTTTCCAAACGATGACCCGCCAATACGGTCTGCAAACAGCTCCTGAAGGTACTCCAATTCACTCCATCCTTTCTCGTAGGCTTTTCCTATTGATCAGTATAACAGGATGTAGTATGATATGTAAAACCGATATAATAGATTATTATGATTTGTTTTTTCGATAATTGAAATCCTATCATCATGGCAGAAGCCAAAAGCTTTCTCTGCCTCGGGTTTCAGGATTCTGAAACCCCGCTAACAAAATCTTTGATTTTCTTAGCAGATCAGGTTTTTATCATAGGAGGCAGTCTTATGAACACCGATACCCTTCGAACCTTTCTTTTGCTGGCGGAACTGAAAAATTACACTCACACTGCAAATCAGCTGTTTGTGGCGCAGTCGACCGTAACCAACCGAATCCAGGAGCTTGAGGCCGAACTGGGAAAACCGCTTTTCGTACGCAGCCGAAAGCTGCTGCAGCTGACGGAGCAGGGGGAGCGCTTTCTGGCGTATGCCCGGCGTATTGTAGAGCTGACACAGAGTGCGGCCGAGGAACTGAACAGCATGTCGCACTACCGCTCCTCCCTGCGGATCGGCTCGACCAATACCATTTACGACTGCCACCTCTCCCGAAAGCTGGTCGATTACTCCCTGAGCCACCCGGAAACCAAACTGAACATCGTCATCGGCCATTCTCACGCGCTGATCCAGATGCTTCAGGATCACACGCTGGACATGGCGTTTTCTTATGTCCCGTATGCCAAAAAGAATATTCAGTGCTCTCTGTTTACCACAGATGAGCTGCTGCTGGTAACCGCTCCGCAGAATCAGGAGTACCGGCAGGGGATTTTACAGCAGGAACTGGCCGGCATCCCCTATTTATATTGTGATTTTCCGTTTCAGGAGGTAGGCAGCTATATCAAAGACCTGTTCCCGGCAGGGCATGCTTTTTCGCTGGAAATTGACCGCAGCGCGAATTTGCTCCCCTTCTTATACAGCGGCAAGGGATATTCTTTTCTCCCTGACAGCATGGTGCGGGATTCGATTGACCGCGGAGCGCTGCTGACTGTTCCTCTGCTTGATTTTTCGATTCCGCGTGTCAACTGCTATCTGCTCACCTGCGGGACAGCGGACAGCGAATCTCTACTTGCGGCTTTGCGGGTGTGATAAAAACACCGGAGCTCAATGCCTGCTGCCCATAAAGACAATCAGCATTCAGAAATAACCAGTGATCGAAATCATTCTAAGTGACTTTGTGTCGAACAAACAACATGCATCGTAAGGGGGAGTGACTGGATGAAAAAAGAACTCATTCATCAAAGCATGGATTATATCATCCAGCATATTGACGAGAATCTTTCTATTGAAGACGTTGCAGAGCATTTTCATTTCTCAACGTTCTATTTTTGCAGATCCTTTCAACAGGTGACTGGCGAAAGCGTATATGAATTTATCAAGCGCTTGAAACTGGACCAGAGCGCCGTTGATATGAAGCTGAAAAAAAACAAATCCATAACCGATATCGGGCTGGACTACGGATATAGCTCTTCCAATTATAGCTCGGCATTTAGAAAGCACCGTCACATTTCTCCATCAGAATTCCGCAAATCCACCCACGTAACGGGCATGGCAAATCCGTTTTATCCTGAAGGGCTTTCCTGCTTCGATTCATTTGAAGAATATGATCATAAAATTACAATGCAGGAGCTTCCGGATTTTTTTGTGATCTATGAACGAATGATTGGAAATTATGTTGATTTAAAAGAAAAATGGTTTGACTTTTTAGATCGATACAAAGATGATATCAAATCAGATACCTTATTAATCGAACGGTTTTATAACGATCCGTCAATTACCAGCCTAAACAGCTGCCTGTGTGATATTTGTTTTACCACAGATGAGTTTTGTAAATTAGACCATGTGACAACTGTAAAAGGCGGCAAATTTGCGACCTATCGTTTTGAAGGGAACATACAGGACATTTTTGGTACCCTACAGGGCCTGTTCAGCGTTTGGCTGCCTGAAAGCGGCTATGAAATGGACGGAAGATGCGGACTGAATATTTACCGGAAAATCAACAAAGAAAAAGGCTCCGTCATTATGGATCTTTGTATCCCCATTAAATAGGGCAAGAATTCAGAAGTATGAAAACAGACTTTCTTCTATCATGAGAATCAGCCGGATGCGGCAGTTCTCACAGAAGAAAGTCTGTTTTATTTTTTAAAAAAGTCAGGGGTGTCTACATGTTTGATATCAGGGAACTACAGGAACGCGTCATTTTCGAGGCCGTTAGAAATAGCAGCGATCTCGAAACCGCCGAAGAAATTATATATGGACACGACGGATCAGCAAAAAACGAAAGTAATCCCGACTGGGTAAAATCGACAATGTATCGGCTGGAAAACAAATTTGATCCGAAAACAGTGAAACAGATTCGCATGGGCTGCCAATGCGGCTACGGAATGGATCAAAAGCTGGCGCTTTTAAAGGAACTGAAAGCCGCCTCATCTGATCTTGAGGATTTCGCAAGTTCAGATCAGGCAAAAACGGCAGGTTTGTTTTGCAAAGAGGGCGATCTTTATTTGCAGTTTTTCTATGGTGTCAGTGTACCGCAGGATACAGCAAAGTACTGTTTGAAAAAGCTTTTGGGTGTGAAGTTGATGTAGATTTATTAAAAAGCATAAAATCAGGCGACGATACCTGCCTTATGAAAATTATTCCTAAGGGTTTGATTTGGGAATAAGGAAATCAAAGTCCCATCACTGCCTTCTACGGTTCACTGAAAGGAAATGCAGAATGAGCTGTTTCAAATCAAAAAAATATGAAATTATCCCTACTGAAACATATAAAATATTTCGCAATTGTTCAGGCTGTGGAAGAAAAAATGTTTATTACAGTACCGAAAAAATCAGAATCAATGCCAATGGCAAACAGATCGATGTATGGTTAATCTATCAATGTCAAAAATGCAAGCATACCTATAATCTGCCGATCTATTCGCGGGTTGACAGAAATGAACTGGATCCATCGGAATATCAGGCGCTGCTAAAAAACGATCATCAAATAGCGAACAAATACGGGATTAACAGAAAGATTTTCTAGAAAAATGATGCGGTGATTTTTGAAGAACCGGCCTATCTGTTAAAAGAGATCGGGAACAGCATCAAAGAGAATACAATTGAATTTTTTAATCCTCATAAAATCAGGGTACGCCATGACAGGTTAATTGCAGAATGTTCGGGGATTTCCCGTTCTCAGGCAAAGAAGCTGTTAGAAAGCGGTGTACTAACAGTGATCGGCCTTTCAGATATTCAACGAGTATTTGCATACTCACCTATGCACCTCTACCCACAGTGGCAAACGAATCTTTAAGGCTGGACCAAAAGCAGTTTTCACAAAATAAAAGCCCTCGGAAACAGCTTGTTTCCGAGGGCTTTTGTATCGGTAATTTATCTCTTTGAGAACTGCGGTGCGCGGCGAGCCGCTTTCAAACCGTACTTCTTGCGTTCCTTCATTCTCGGATCGCGGGTCAGGAAGCCTGCCTTCTTCAAAGTAGAGCGCAGGTTCTCGCTGTCGTACTGCAGCAGTGCTCTAGCAATACCATGACGGATCGCACCGGCCTGGCCGGTAACGCCGCCGCCTGCAACGCGGCAAACAACATCGAACTTGTCGGCCACATTGGTCAGCTCCAGAGGCTGACGCACGATCAGCTTCAGGGTCTCCAGGCCGAAATAATCGTCGATATCTCTATCATTGATGGTTACCTTACCGGTTCCCTGATAGATTCTCACGCGGGCCACAGAGCTTTTTCTTCTTCCAGTTCCGTAAAAATATGGAGCCTTATCGTACATACTTATCCCCCTCCCTTAAAGCGCCCATTCGGCGGGCTTCTGTGCGCTGTGCTTATGCTCTGCACCAGCATACACACGCAGTCTGGTGAGTGCCTCACGACCGATGGTGGTATCCGGAATCATGCCTTTTACAGCAAGCTCCATTGCCTTTTCGGGCTTCTCACGCATCAGAGTGTCGTAACGGACCTCTTTCAGGTTACCGATGTAACCTGTGTGGTGGTAATAATACTTCTTCTGAAGCTTAGAACCGGTCAGAACAGCCTTTGCAGAGTTGATGATAACAACATGATCGCCGCAATCCACATGGGGGGCGAAGGTGGGCTTGTGCTTACCGCGCAGTAAAACAGCAGCCTGTACCGCAACACGGCCAAGCGGCTTACCGGCAGCATCAATCACATACCACTTGCGGTCAACCTGACCCGCTTTGGGCATATAAGTAGACATGAGCGTTTTCCTCCTAAAAAATCTTCGTTTATTCCTCGCAAACCCAACCGGGTTTTTTCCTAAAAGAACAGCTTCTCTGCGGAAGCGATGGAACTGCATTTCTGATACTACCACAACCGGCAGGGGCTTGTCAAGGGCGAAGCTCCGTTTTTTTAATTTATTTTGTATTCCCTCTTATTTTCGCCCGTTTTTAATGCTTTACTCTCTGTTTCTGCACCTTCATTTCATATTTTACCATCTATCTTCTGCAAAGAAAAAACCCTCCTTTTCGGGAGGGTTTGCTTTTAGTTTCCGTCTTCCTGAATCCGCTGCGGAAAAACGATGCTGTCCAGCCGCCAGTTTTCCCCCTGCTTTTTCAGGCGCAGGTTTCTTTTCATGGGTGCGGAACCCTGGGTCTGCATCGTCAGCTCTACCGTGATCTCATCGACCGTCTGCCGCATGATCACCGAAGTGTCCACCAAATATTCCATTGCACCGGGAGACAGAACCGTCTGATCCTGCGAGAAGTACAGCACACCGTCAATTTCCTGTAAAATGGGGTCTGTTCCCTCAAACAGCTCGGAGCAGTACTCCTCTGCCGCTTCAGGCGTGTAAATCGACTGCATGCCTTCCCGTATTTTCTCAGAGGAATCATATTCCCCGCCGGTGATCGGCACAAGCCCTTCCAGCGTACTTTCTACCGCACTTTCAGAACTCTGCGCGGCCTGGTCACCCACAGAATCCTGCGCGCTTTGAATGGAGAAAGCCGCCACGCGCTTCCCGGCCGATCCAGACAAATCCTCTATCATAATCTGCGACTGTACATCCTTCGCCTGGTCGAGAAGGCCTTGTACAATCCCTTTCACTTCTTCCGAAGACAGCGGCTGCTTTTGGACAAAGCTTTGAACCTCAAGCATCTCGGCCTTTGGGGCCAGCGCTACGGATTCTTCCTTTTCCAGCGATTGAGCGCATCCCCACAGCAGGAAGAAAGCCGTAAAACAGAGCGCAATTCCAGATAATCTGTGCATGTGCTCATCCTCTCCTAAAAATCCTAAATGGATATAATTTGCAGTATTAGCATTTTACACTAAAAATTTAAGAAGTACAAGAAACGTTTTTGTAACCACTATTGTCAACCAAGTAAAAATAAATATGTTGACAATCCAAATCCCTTTCTGTATAATACAGTTTATGAGGAGGTCGTAAGGATGAAGACAAAAAATTTAGCGCTGACCGCTATGTTTACAGCGCTTACCATGGTTTTAGGGCCGCTGGTGATCGTACTGCCGTTTACGCCGATCCCGATTTCACTGGCGATGATTCCGATTTATCTGTGCGGAGCGCTGCTGCCGAAAAGAAATGCATTCAGCGCGCTGGTTGTATATTTGATGCTGGGAGCTGCCGGCCTGCCGGTTTTCAGTCAGTTCCGCGGCGGACTGGGTATTCTGGTTGGACCAACCGGCGGATTTTTGCTAGCCTACCCGATCATGGCGTTTGTGATTGCACTTCTATTGGAAAAGCTGCCGCAGAACCGCTTTTATTCTGTGGTGATTGCCTTTTCGGTTGCTCTTGTGATCTGCTACACAGCCGGCTGCCTGATGTTTATGGCCGTGGCCCATGCAGATCTGGCAAAGGCGCTTTCCCTCACGGTAATTCCCTTTGTTCCGCTGGACTTGGCAAAAATCGTATTTGCCGCCGCGGCCACTCTTGCTTTGAAAAAAGCGTTGTATCACGCAAAACTGTTGCCTCTTACCTAAATGAAACCTATCACAACATACACAACATAAAAAAATCGCTCCGGTGTTCGGAGCGATTTTTTTACCCATTCAGATTCTTCTAAAATTGCTCTTTGAATAAAAAAAAACAACCACCCTATTGGGTGGCTGCTTTTATGATGTTGGCATCATCCTATTGTCCCGGGCCGTTACCAGCCAAGTATCTTCGGCACTGATGAGCTTAACTTCTGTGTTCGGAATGGGAACAGGTGGACCCTCACCGTCATCGACACCAACTATTCATTTTTGCTGTCGCTCTTGGCGACTTGATTATAATATCACAGTGTCGGACAAAATGCAAGCATTTTTTTAAAAAATTTTTAAAAAACCTTAATACAGCGTTTTCTCCCTCTTTTCTGCGACGGAGACTGTCGCAGAAAACGGTTTTACACTCAAATATATTCTACTCTGGAGATGTCTCTGCGGGATTTCCCGCGATGTACAAGATTCAGCCTGTATGCTGACGCAGGCATGCCCCTCAGGTCGGGGAAGGCCTGCACCAGCAAAATTTCTATGCGAGGAAACTCGCTAAAAGCAAAATAATAGATTTTAGAAGAAAATTGCCCTTCGCGACGGAAGAAATGACCTTTTCTGGCCCCTGCCCCGCGATTCATACGCAGGCTTCACCTGCCAGGCCTAAAACCAAAGTTCAGAATACACTCACCGCATTTCCGGCGCTTCTAAAATATTGTGGCAGGCGGCGTATATCCCCAGCGTGACAAGAATGCACCCTGCAGAGAACGCGATTCCCGCCAAATACCAGGGCAGCTGCAGAGCTACAATGGCAATCAGCGCAAGGACTCCGCCCGGAATCGCCAGAACAAGCAGAATCAGCAGCTGCAGGAACGCCAGCAGCCCTTTCGGCGCCGGCTGCCCAAACAGACGGAAGAACAGAATGCTTGTTGAAGTAAACAGGCATCCGAAGCTCGCATACATCAGAATCGAGCAGATCCAGATGATCGGGTTGACCCGCAGGTACAGCCACAGCACCGTGAACGCCACAGCGCCGTCGACAAGGGGTTTGGCCAACGTGGTGGCACTGGCCCAGATCAAACGGGACAGCGAAGAGGACGGCACCAGATAAATATACGGCTTCTTCAGCTCTGCCACCCAATCTGCGGCTGCCTGAAAGAAGAACAGCAAATAAATTTCTGTAGACAATACAGAGGCGTACATTGCCTCCGCATCCATTGGGTCGCTATCGCCGCGTGAGACACGCTCCAGAAAGACTGCCATTCCAACCGCGATCAGCACAATCAGGATTGTCGAGGTCGTCAGGAATCCAAAGCGATTTTTACGGCGCATTTCACACAGCTGCTTATAAAAGAACGTATTTGCTCCCCATCCGCCGTGAAAGCCGCCTTTTTTTACGGCATGACGGTTGCGGAATCGCGCCAGGCCCGCGCCGTTTTCATTCGCCTTCTTCTCCTGCATCGCCTCATAGGTGACCTCTGTGCTCTGCAGTACATCCTCATAATAATCAGGATTCCCCTTAACGAGCAGAATCACACTGGCGACTGTCAGCACGAGGATCAGTACGGTATACAGTGACATCTGGCCGCCATTGCCGGAAACTGCGCCGAAAACCGCACCGCGAAGCCAGCCTGCCACCGGGAATACATTGAGCAGCGGCGATGACGCTCCTTGCAGCGCTCCCTGATATACATTTTCGGAACGAAGCGCGCCCGCGGCCACATACAAAACCGGCAAAGCCGCCACACCGTAAATCACAGAGCTGATCGTCCTGCGCCGTGCAGGGCTGCCATTGCTCAGGTTATACAGCAGCATGGAAAGAATCTGCGCCAGAATCAGCAGGAATGCCAGACCGACCATCATCATAAAAACCTGCCCCGACGTCAGATCAAACATTTGCATCAGCATCGGGGAATACAGCATCAGGAACACAACCACCAGGATCATCGACGTCATCTGCTTCACCAGGCCATAGGCCAGAATCAGATTCGGCCGAAGCGGTGAAACAAACAGAAGATTCACATCCGGCATACTGAAAAACGTAGAGCCGGATTTGACCCCTGACAGCAGGATCATCACCAGCAGCCCCAAAAGCACAAAGAAATAAATTCCCCCGATCAACCGCGTATCGGGAACACCCGTTACAGCCGTATTGCTCTGCCTTGTCAGCACAGAGAATACGATCATCGCAATAACAAACAGATAAGCAATCAGCTTACCCGGATGGCGGAGCATCTCCAGCAGGGAGTTCTTGGCCTGGCAATAGGTCAGGTAGCAAATGGATTTCATTCCGTGGTACCTCCATCCCCATTTTCCGTAATGGAGAAGAAGAGCTGTTCCAGATTTTCTCCGCTTTCCTCAATCTCCGCGCGGGTACGGATCGCCATGATCTTACCAGATTTCATAATCAAAGCCTTGTCCCAGAACTCAGCGACACTGTCGAGCATGTGCGTACTGACCAGCACGGCACAACCCTGATCGCGCAGCTCGGTCAGCATCGTTTTCAGCTCCTTGATCGCGTGCGGATCCAGACCGACCAGCGGCTCATCCAGCATAATCACCTTCGGCTGCGGCAAAAGCGCACAGCATAGGCTCAGCTTCTGCTGCATTCCCTTCGAAAGCTCCTGGCCCAGCTTTTCCTTTTTATCTGTCAGCTCCATTCTGTCCAGCAGGGCCTCGGCACGCTCCCGCCAATCCTGAAGCTGATACGCCCGGGAAATAAATTCAACGTGCTCCCACACGGTCAAAAGCGGGAATAGCGCGGGCAGTTCCGGCACATATCCAAACACGCGTCGGGCTTCCGCCTTTTTGTTCGGTACTCCACAGACGAGAATCGATCCGTGAAATCGCAGGAGCCCCGCAATACATTTAATCGCAGTCGATTTACCCGCACCATTCGGGCCCATCAGCACGGCAATCTCGCCGGGCTGCACTTCAAAGCTCACGTCGTCGTTTGCCAGAAGGCTGTCATATCGTTTTGTCAGATTTGAAACTGTCAGCATATTGTTTCCTTTCACCCTATTTTCAGGTAACTCTCATTTTTCATCCGTTTTAAAGATACAGGAAGCACCCCGGAATGTCAAGGAACGGCAAGGATTCCCAGGTGAACAGACAACTATTTGTAAATCATCATTAACTCATTACAATGAGTAAAATTATCATTCTTTCTGCTCTTCCAACAATAACTTCGTTTTTCGTTTGTTGGATAGGGATTGTTCTAAATCAAAATAAAAAACTTCCTCAAAGCTCTTTTCCAAAGCTAGACAAATCAGCAGCGCCAGACGCGCGCTGGGACAAAACTGCAGGTTTTCAATCGAGCTGATCGTCTGGCGAGATACGCCCACCAGCTCCGCAAGCTCGCCTTGCGAAATCCGTTTTTCTGCCCGCCAGATGCGGATGCGGTTCTTAAAAATCAGTTCCTGCTCCATATTCCTCACCACGTATGCAAAAAATACAAAAGCAAATTCGCAAACGCCGCCACCATGGCGGCCACCGTTGCAACCAGATCAGTCTTTTGGCGGTATATTTTGTATTTGTGTAGATATATGACCGAAGTATAGGCCCAAAAGACTGCCATTAAATCATCGCTTTGAATTCCCTTCAAGAGATTGTACACCATCAGAAGAACCATCAAACACATCAGCACGAACTCGCCTTTTCTCCTCGCGCGATTATCTACAAACTCTGTGCCCTCGTCACGGATTCTCGCCTGTTTATTACTCTCTAAAATGACATTACGATCCATATTCTACTCCTTTTCTATCAGCAGGCATCAAATAGAATTTAGTGGCGATATTTAGTCAAGCGGCCAGGTGGTTTTTATATATAGTCCTACTGAAACAGCGGCAACTGCAAACTCAAGCAGTGCTATCACAAAATACGATTTCATTTTACTGATGCGATATCCCGAAAATATCACAATTCCACCATACAGCAAAAATACCGCCATCAAATCGTAATAAGGGACCCCTGCCCAAATACTATAAAGCATCAGCGCAATCAAGCAAAACATCATTCCTTTTGTACTGCTACGGCGCAACCGGTTCTCTATATAAACGGTACCTTCATCCTCGCACTTTGTATGCTTTATCCCGTTTAGAATCTCCTCACGATTCATTCCTGGCACTCCCTCCATTTAAATTCTAATTACAAAATATCATATCTTGCTATCCTTATCAAGTAAACTTGTCATTATGATATAAATACTTTGCAATTTTGTTTGTTGAAAAGTGAATATTTTAAAAGTATAAGATATCTTTTCTCTTTAAAAGGAGGCCGGTAAAAGAATCATATAAAAAGAAAAAAGAGAGCAAATTTGCTCTCTTTTCATCCGTTTTAAAACGGGCACTGAAAACTGAAT
>OFCQ01000328.1_pt1 | contig 24094 bp, 18 predicted proteins | sample 1520861 | NCBI WGS metagenome assembly OFCQ01 (sample SAMEA2699036, study PRJEB24076) | metagenome | biome: Human gut stool | place: Spain | collected 2012-11-21 | reverse complement strand
TTTCCGTCTTTTTCACGCTACAAAAATTGAGCGCCGAGGAACTTATAGAATTCACAATAGTTGTTCCTTATTTATTGAGCAATACAATATTGATTACTTGGACGATGTTGATTGAAAGGATCATTCAATTTGTTGTCTGATGAATTACCGATAGTAAACAAAATAAAATTGTCATTAAATATAATAAATTTTTATGATTTGATCTTTAACCCCATCCAGATTATATTTTGAAAGAATGCATTTCCAGTCAACTAAGGGGTGGAAATTTAAAGAAGAATAGGAAATGATCTTCTCTGAGAGTTCCTGTTCCGGATGAAATAGGAACTCTTTTTCGTTTTCCATTAGATCTCGGTGACCTTTGATATCACTAATGAGTACCGGCAGTCCACAAGCCATTGCTTCCATAACATTGAAAGGTAAGCCTTCTATTTTACTGGAAGAAACAGCAGCATCACACAACGGATAAAGATGCTCCATGTTCTGTACGTGACCCAAAAAATGAATTTGATCTTCCATATGGAGTTCCTTAGTCAGTTCAATACATTGCTTAAGCAGTGCACCAGTACCTGCTAATAGTAAATGTGTACTAAGAGCATAAGGAACGGCTTTCGCAAAAGAACGGATTAGAGACTCTTGGTTTTTTCGTTTAGAGAATTCAGCGGCGTAGATGAATAGAAAATCCTTTTCACCAAATCCGAGTGCTTGGCGCCCTGCAATTCTTTTTTCGATAGACATGGGCTGAAATCGGGAGGAATCAAATCCAATGCCATGAATAAAATGAAGATCTTCTCTACAGAGGTGATGGTTCTGCGCGATTTCATAATCTTCCTGATTCATTACCATGAGAACATCGGTGACATGTGCACAGATTTTTTCCGGTAAAAGATAGACCCATTTTTTGAGTCCGTCATTTTCATTGAATAAGTAGCCATGTACCGTACAGAAAACCTTTGGCCGATTCCGCAGCAGTAAAATTGCTGCCCGTACCACAGCGCTGGCGAGTGCTGTATGGGTGCTGACAAACTCAAAGTGTTGTTTCTTTAAAAGCTTTCTTGCCAGGAAGATTGCTTCTACATTTTGAGGACTGATTAGGCTTTTGGCAAACGGTAAGGCAACAACGTGATCAGCATAAGGAATGCAACCCTCTTCATTGGCTGCGACCCAGACTTCATATCCCTGATTGTGAAATGCCTTCAGATAGGGTAAGTGAAAATTTCGAATATGAGATAGAGTAGATGCACAGTATAGAATTTTCCGCAATGGATCTTCCCCCTGTTTTTCATTCCTTATATTGTATCGTTTTCTCAGAAAAAATGCAATTATATCGTGCAAAGCTAATGGCTGCTGAACTTGAAAATTATAATTCAATTAGGCTAAACCAAATTATGGAATAACAGAAAGGGGAGGATGCCAATTGGCATCCTCCCTGGTTTTTATTCGGAATATTAGGTTAGTCTACAATAATGCTTTCACCCGTCATTTCAGCCGGCTGCGGCAAACCGAGAATCTTGAGCATTGTGGGTGCAATATCTGCCAGCTTGCCATTTTCACGCAGCTTGCACGGATAACCGACGACGCAGAACGGAACAGGATTTGTGGTGTGAGCGGTAAAGGGTGAACCGTCCTCTTCGTACATTTTTTCGGCGTTGCCGTGGTCGGCGGTGATAATCGCGGTACCGTGCATGCGCTCGATCGCGTCGATCACGCGGCCGACGCAGATATCAACGGCCTCTACCGCGGCTTTGGCTGCATCGAATATTCCGGTATGTCCTACCATGTCGCAGTTGGCGTAGTTGAGAATAATCACATCGTACATGCCGCTGTCGATTTTCTCTACCAGAGCGTCGGTCACGGCGTATGCGCTCATTTCAGGCTGCAGATCATAGGTGGCAACCTTCGGGGAATGAATCAGTACACGATCCTCTCCGGGATATACTGTCTCTACACCGCCGTTGAAGAAGAAGGTTACATGCGCGTATTTTTCTGTTTCGGCAATGCGCAGCTGGGTCATGCCCAGATTCGAAAGATATTCCCCCAGCGTGTTCTTCAGGCTCTGGGGATGGAATGCGACATCCACGTTCGGCATGGTCGCATCATACTGCGTCATGCAGACGTAGGTCAGCGGGAAGAAGCCCTTGGCGCGCTCAAAGCCGGTAAAATCGGGGTCGACAAACGCGCGGGTCAGCTCTCTGGCACGGTCGGGGCGGAAGTTGAAGAAAATCACGGAATCGTCGGCGGAAATCCGGCCTTCAGGCCCGCAGACGACCGGCATGACAAATTCGTCGGTTACGCCATCCTCATACGACTTGGCAACAGCGGCCACAGGATCGGGATTCTGTACGCCTTCGCCCAGCACCATCGCGTTGTACGCTTTGGAGACACGCTCCCAGCGGTTGTCTCGGTCCATCGCATAGTAGCGCCCGGCCACTGTTGCGATTTCGCCCACGCCGATTTCCTGCATCTTGGCAAGGCAATCCTCAACAAACCCTTTGCCGGAGGAAGGGGGAACATCGCGTCCGTCCAGCAGTGCGTGAACATATACCTTCGAAAGGCCGTTTTGCTTTGCCAGCTCCAGCAGTGCGTACAGATGGCCGTTGTGGCTGTGAACGCCGCCGTCGGAGAGCAGGCCGATCAGGTGCAGAGCCGTGCCCTTGGCTTTTGCGGCCGCAACTGCCTTGATGAGAGCAGGATTCTTATAAAAATCGCCGTCCTCGATTTCCTTTGTGATGCGGGTCAGCTCCTGGTACACGATGCGTCCCGCGCCGATGTTGGTGTGGCCAACCTCGGAATTGCCCATCTGCCCGTTCGGCAGGCCGACATTCAGGCCCGAGGCGCCGATCTGGGTGAGGGGATTTTCGCGGAAGAGACGATCTAGATTCGGTTTTTTGGCGGCCATGATGGCGTTGCCATATTCGGGAGCGATGCCAAAGCCGTCCAAAATCATTAAGATCAGAGGTTTTTTCATAACAGTTCTCCTTTGCGATACAGTTGGGGTCAGCCCTCAGAAGCCGCGCGAACAATTTCCGCAAAGTCCGCGGCTTTCAGCGAAGCGCCGCCGATCAGGCCGCCGTCCACATCGCCCTGCGCCAGCAGCTCGGCGGCGTTTTTGGCGTTCATGGAACCGCCGTACTGAATGGTGAAGGCGTCGGCTGTCTGTTTATCGTAGAGCGCGGCGATCACGCTGCGGATGGCCCTACAGACCTCTCCCGCCTGCGCAGAGGTAGCGGTACGGCCCGTGCCGATGGCCCAGATGGGTTCGTAAGCAATGATGACGCGGGCGAGTTCTTCCTTCGTTACACCCAGCAAAGCGATTTTTGTCTGGAGTGCGACCAGTTCCTCCGTGATGCCCTGCTCGCGCTGCTCAAGTGTTTCGCCGACGCACAGGATCACAGAAAGTCCGGCATCAAGCGCGGCGCGGATTCTTTGATTGACGGTCTGGTCGGTTTCGCCGAAATAGGTGCGGCGTTCGCTGTGCCCGATGATGACATAAGAAACGCCGATGGAGGTAAGCATGTTCGCTGCGATCTCTCCGGTAAAGGCGCCGCTTTCTTCCCAGTGGCAGTTCTGCGCACCGATTTTGATGTTTGTGCCCTTTGCGGCTTCGACTGCCGCGGGAAGATCGATAAACGGAACGCAGGCGACGACCTCGCACGCTGCGTCCTTGACCAGCGGGGCGACCTCAGCCAGCAGCGCTTTGGTCTCCTCGAGATTTTTGTTCATCTTCCAGTTGCCGGCAATGACGGCTTTTCTCAATTCTTTATTCATAGGATTTTCTTCCTTTCTATCGGTACTAAGACGATCCCCAGAAATGGAAAGGTGGGGAAGCCCCGGTCAAAAAAAGGGCAGACTTCCGCCTGCCCTTTCACATCCTCAGTTTTTATCGTTCAGGCAGGCAATGCCGGGCAGCTCCAGGCCCTCCAGGAATTCCAGAGACGCACCGCCGCCAGTGGAAATGTGAGTCATTTTATCCGCAAATCCAAGCTGTTCCACAGCCGCTGCAGAATCGCCGCCGCCGATGATGGAAACTGCGCCGCTTTCGGCAACGGCTTTCGCTACCGCTACGGTACCGGCCGCAAAGTTTTTCCATTCGCTGACGCCCATCGGCCCGTTCCATACAACTGTTCCCGCACCCTTCAGGGCAGAGGTGAATAACTCCTGCGTTTTCGGCCCAATGTCAAGGCCCATCCAGCCGTCCGGAATCTGGTCGGAATCGGCGACATGATGGTTCGCGTTTTCGTCGTATTTGTCGGCAACCACGTTATCCAGCGGAATCAGGAATTTTACATTCTTTTCCTTGGCCTTTGCCATCATTTCCTGTGCGAGATCCAGCTTGTCGTCCTCGCAGATCGAGGTGCCGATGGAATAACCCAGTGCTTTCATGAAGGTGTAGGCCATGCCGCCGCCGATGATCAGTGTATCCACCTTGTCCAGCAGGTTGCTGATCACGCCGATTTTATCCGAAACCTTCGCGCCGCCCAGAATCGCGATAAAGGGGCGCTTCGGGTTCGCCAGAGCGTTGCCCATGACGGTGATTTCCTTCTGAATCAAATAGCCGCATACGGCAGGCAGGTAAGCTGCCACGCCTGCGGTGGAAGCGTGTGCGCGGTGCGCGGTACCGAACGCGTCGTTGACGTAGATCTCTGCCAGAGAGGCCAGTGCCTTCGAGAATTCCGGATCATTTTTTTCTTCTTCTTTATGGAAGCGCACGTTTTCCAGAAGAGCGACTTCGCCTTCCTTTAAAGAGGCACAAATCGCTTTGGCGCTGTCGCCGATCACGTCCTTCGCCATCTGCACGGGCTGGCCGAGCACCTTTGAAAGGTATTCCGCCACGGGGGCCAAAGAGTATTTGGGGTTGAATTCACCCTTCGGGCGGCCCAGGTGAGAGCAGAGGATGACCTTTGCGTGGTGATCGATCAGGTAGCGGATGGTTTTGAGCGCTTCATCGATGCGCTTGGGGTCCGAAATGTTTCCCTCACCGTCAAAAGGAACGTTAAAGTCGCAGCGGACCAAAACGCGTTTGCCCGCAACATCAATATCTTCCACACTCTTTTTGTTCAGATAGTTCATAAGCTGCACTCCTTATTGTTATGATATATGGATTTACTTTTAAGCAGATTGCTGATTCCTTTCCCCGCCGCAGGTGGGAGAAGAAATCTTTGTTTTTTAACAGAGTCCTTTCAAAGCAACTTGGCTATTATAATGATTCAGATTCGGCTGTATGGAATTTGCCAATCAATATTGTTAAATTATTAATTATCCGATCCCATTTTATCCTATTTTTGCCGTCTTTTCAAGTGCGCGAATCGATATAAATTCGATTTGCGAAAAAAATTACCATGTAAAGCTGCGCGGGTGACCAATGCGGGTTAAACGGGGGTAATCCCATTGACGCAGCGCTTCGTATACGCCGATCGCCACCGCGTTGGAAAGATTCAGGCTGCGCGCCTCTTCCAGCATGGGGATGCGCACAACGGAATCAGGGTTTTTCTGCAGCAGTTCCTCCGGCAGTCCGGCGGTCTCTTTGCCAAACACCAGGTAGCTGTTGTCCGGGTAAGAAACCTGTGTGTGGGTGCGCGGCGCCTTTGTTGAAAAATAGAAAAAATCCCCGGTATTTTGTTTGAAGAAATCGGACAAAGTAGCATAGTAACGAATATCGAGCAAATGCCAGTAATCCAGCCCGGCGCGTTTGAGTTTTTTGTCGTCGATGGTAAAACCCATCGGCCCCACTAAATGCAGGGTAGCTCCGGTTGCGGCGCAGGTGCGTGCCACGTTGCCTGTATTCTGGGGAATTTCCGGTTCTACCATAACAATGTTCAGGGTCGCCATGATTCGGGGTATCCTTTCGAGTTTAGTTTGGGAATAATTGTCGTTTATCATACCAATCATAATCCAAGCGGGGCAAAAAGTCCATCTATAAATTGCAAATCTGCAGTTAAAAAATGAAAAGCCGTGTCACTTCTGCCGCGGGCGGGAGAGATAACGAATGATTTACAGCAGGGCGGAAAGACGATCAATAAATTGCAAATCATTCGGAAAAGATAAAGTATGAAAACTGGTTTTGCCATAATCTTTCTGATTATCTATGGAATCTGGAGGGAATAAATAATGTCGGGTCTGAAAATGATCTACACCATATGGAGGGTATGCGATATGTATAACGAAACAAAGGGATTTGTAAAGGGCATAAGTGCGGGGCTGGTAGCCGGCCTGGCGGTAGCCAGCGTCAGCAGCAAAGCGATGAAAAGCAACCGTCAGCTCAAGCGTACCGCTGGCAAGGCGATGCGCAAAGTGAATGGTGTGCTGGACAACATGGAGTATATGTTCAAATAAACACGGCCCAGGCACGGCTGCCGTAAAACGGATGTGAAATTTCGCACCGTTTTACGGCAGCTTTCGTTTTAGGGAAAATCTGCAAAAAACCGGCACGATTCCCTTGCCAAAGACTTTTGAATCAGATAAACTACTGAATAGAAGATGCTCCCGCCGTGGGTGGGAGAAAGGACGCGGATTTACATCAGATCAGGCGGGCAGGCGGCCCGACCTTGGGAGGATTTCGAGCCATGCGGGTTTCGGAGCAGGAGATACTGACGATTTATAAGAAAGGATACAGCGCCCTTACTTCGCTGCATGGGGCGTTGTTTCAGGCGCGCCGCAATTTTTTCCAGGGCGAAGTACATAAGGTGAAAGGGCGTATTTCAGACCATGAGGACGGAATGCAGGTGCAGGTGCGCTATGCGGTCTCTCCGGGCGGCTTTGTCTGGGAGAAGCACAGCGATCACCGCCTGACAGAACAGGCAAGTTCCATACCGGGCGGCTGGGCCCTTTCTTTTTATAATGAAAACGGTGGCGTGCGCAGCCGCACGGAATACAACAAGGAGCATCACCTGCAGCGTGTGGAGTATTATGCACCCGACAGTGCAGTGCAGGAGTCTCTTTCCGTTATAGCGGAGCATTCCGACGAGCTGATGTGGACGCACCGGCAGGAAAACGGGGAGCAAATCCAAACCGTTCTGCGTGCCTGCCCGATTCAAATGGGCACAGCAGAGCAGGCGATGATCGATTCCGAAGCAGGCGAGCCGCAGATCCTCGCAGCGCGACTGGACGGCGACTTCTGCTATTGCACGGAAGAGGAATACTGTCAGCGTACGGAGCTGCAGGAGCGGCTGAACAGCGGCGCGATTCCATCCATTCCCGTGTTTGTACCGGACAAGCCCTCGCCCGAATCGATGGCCGCGGAGGAAGAAGAGCGCGCGGAGGAAGAAGAGCCTCCTCTGATTTTGCCGCAGCCGCAGGAGATCACGGTTCCTGATTTAATGGAGCAGATTCAGAAAATGGAAGAGAATCTGTATGTGATTCGGGAGCATTTATGTGCCGAATCGGAAAAAATGCAGAATTTTCCAAAAAAAGAATCCACCCAGCCGGATGTTCCTGAACCGTTTTGCGAACCGTTTTCGGAACAGCCCGAGGAGTGCGCTCCTGTTCGTTATACGGTGGCAAAACGCGGGGCAGACGGCGCTATCCGCGCGCCGGGCTTTTGTTCCGGTACGCATCCTGTACTGCCGGAAGCCGCCGAGGAAATCCCGCGCGCGGTACAGTCGATCGTCATCAGCCAGACGGAGCGCTACCGCTATTTCGGCGAGCTGCGGGATGGTCTGCGCCACGGCCGGGGACGCACGGAAATGCCGGACGGCAAAACCGCGTATGAGGGCACCTATTCCCGCGGCAGGCGTGACGGCCTGGGCGCTTACTATTATAAAACAGGCCGGCTGTGCTATACGGGTGCATGGCGAAACGATCGCCGGGAGGGAGCCGGAGTCGGCTTTCGGCCGGATGGCAGCAGCCTTTACGCGGGCACATGGCGGAACGACCATCCCAGTGGCTCCGGTGCGGTGATTGGCCCGGACGGCTCTGTCTGCTACGCGGGCGCAATTGAAAATGGCCGGCGCCACGGCGTGGGGGCCAGCTTCCGCACCAAAGACGGCACTTTGCTGGTCGCCCGGTGGCAAAACGGTACACCCAGCGGTAGCGTCACGCTGTTTGACGCCGAGGGCCGCATCTGCTATACCGGCCAGTGGCAAAACGGAGCGCGCCACGGAATTGGTACCTCTTATCTGCCCAACGGGCAAATGCAAATAGAGTTTACGGGCAGGTGGCAAAACGGCGAACCGATTTCGGGGGTCTATTATGAAGATGGCCTGCCCGCGCGTGTGCTTGCACCAGAAAAATTCCAAGAAAGCGATGGAAAGAAAAAAGACAGAAAAATGTAATAATTCATAAATTGTTAACATTTCGTCTATGAATTAGACATAACTGATTTTGCCAAGGAAAATCCTGAGAAATCCAGGCGTACCAAGGCTTCGCGGGTTGTTAAAATTTCAAAAAAAGGCAAAAATGTCCTTGACATTCTGTCCGCGATCGAATATAATTCAACTAAACATATAAGCGGTATGGCTGTGTATTTCTTACGAAACGCTTGTTATTTCCGCTTGTCCCGGGGGGCGAAACCCGGGGCTGCCATGTATGTTTACGTTTCATAAGCACAACGCAAATACGCACAAACAAAACAAATTTTTAAGGAGGACTAAAAAGGATGAACAAAACCAAAAGCAAAGTTTTGTCACTGATCCTGGCTTCTGCCATGATCGTGTCGAGCTTTTCTTCCCTGAACTTTGCATCCGCGGCCACCAGAACCGAAAATGGAACTGTGAGTGGAGTAGATGACAAGATTTATCTGGTCAGCGACCCGGATAAAGCAAGTAAGTATTTTGAGATTGAAGATTTGATTGATGACGGTGTAGTAGAGACCTATGATAAGGATTCTACTAGTGGTGCCGAGGTTGTCAAGATTTCTCACGTTTCCGGTGACAAGCTCCTCAAATTTAAGGATGATACCGTTTCTGTGAAATCGGATGCTGCCGGTAAAGAAGTTATCAATGTCCGTTGGGAAGCCGACTACGATCGTGACGACAAGGAAGTTACCGTAAAGGCTTCGAAAGATATCACAGTTTATGCAAATGTGATTGATGAGTTGTTCCTCGGCGAGGCAGATGCGGACAATTTGACCGGTGCTGACGCTGAGAAGCCGGGCGACGTTCCGACTGCTGCCGTTAACGAACAGTACCTCAAGATTGGCGTGTATTATGCTGTTCAGAAAACTGAGGGCGATGTAAGTGCTGATGCTGCTACAGTAGATAATATTCTGGCTGAATATGCAACAGCTAACTTGAGCGCTGACGGTGCTGATGCTTTACACTACTTTACTGATGCAACGACACCGGCTGCTGTTGAATCCATGATCAGCCTGGAAAAAGACAAGGTTTTCAAGCAGGATGAAATTACTTTGGATACCACCACTACTGGTGTTATTAAGCTGAAAACAAGCTATGAAGGCGCTGCTGACAAGGACGATGTTGATTTGGCAGACACTGGCAAGGCTGTTCTGGAAATCAAGCTCGGCGACAGAGAAAATCTTTCCAACGAGAAGAAGCAGGATGTTACTGTATCTGTTGTAAAGAAGTGGAACGCAGATATTGATCTTGCAACAGGTGAGAAGGTAGCTTCTACTCAGGCTTGGGAGATTAACAAGAGATCCGGTAAAACCTATATCGCTCCCAAACTCTCCAATATCGATTGGGATGATAAGGATGACTGGAATGAGCATAAGAACGATAATGACGTTAATGTAGTTAGCAACTATGATACCATTGTTGCTGAAAAAGAAATTAGCGTTCTGGGTGGTTCTGTTGGCGATCTGGAATCTAAAGCCAGCATCAGCGTTGAAGGTGGTTCCACCGGTACCCTGAAGGCGCCGATTGTTGAGGTAGAAGACGGTACTACTGGTCTGATTAAAGACAAGGCTACTACCGTTACTATTTCCGGTGGTAAGGTTGCTGCAGTTGACGCAGATGATGATGATTCTAAGGTTACCATTACCGGCGGTGAAATTACCGGCGACGTATTTGGTAACACTGTTTCCATCGATGCAGATGACGATGATATCAACACCGTAATCGGCGGTAAGGTAACTGCTGACAGCGATGAAGATGATGCGATCACTATTGATGCAACCAGCGATGCTACCGTTACTATTAAAGGCATTATTAAAAATGAAGGCGATGGTTCTATCCTGATTTCCGGCGAGAACGTAACGCTCGGTACAGTAGATGCTGATTATGACAGTGATGTTGCTTTTGAAGAGTTTACCGGTACCATTAAGTCTCTGGTAAATGCCAACAAAGATGTTACACTGACAAATGATTCTGTTGTCGCTCTGAGCGGTAAGCTGACTGCTGAAACTGTTGATGTGGAAGAGGATTCCAAGATTCAGGTTGCAGAGGCTGATGTTGACAGCATTAGCGGCGAAGGCACCTTTGCTTTCCCGGCTGGCAAACTGTTCGTTGAAGACGGCATTGACAGTGACACCATCTTGGTTATCACTGAGGGCTTGGCTGCTGGTGCTACTGCTTTCACCTCTTATGAGGATGCAGTTGATGCTTCTGACTTGAACACACTTGGCTTTACTCTGGAAACTAAATCCGCTAGCAGCGATACCGACAAGCATGTAATTAAATCTGTTCAGTTCGCTGGTGTGCAGTTCGACAAGACTTCTTTGACTATTGCTAAGGGTTATTCCGACACTGTTACTGTTACAAACTACCCCACCGGCACCGCTCTGCCGGCCGGCTACTCTATCGAGTGGAATATTGATGTAAACGATGATTATATCACCGTAACCACCGAAGGCAATGTAGCTACCGTAAAGGCTGTTGATTACAGCACTGACCGTGCTATCGACAACCAGGGCACTATTTCCGCTACGGTTGTCGATGCTGATGGCTATGAGGTTGAGGATCTGCTCACCGCTTCCATCAACGTAACTGCTACTGAGAAGCCTGCTTCCACTGTAACCTTGGATACTACTAAGCCGGTTACTGTTGGAACCAACGCTGTGTACCAGTATATCGCGAAGTCCTCCACTGGCGCAGTTTTGAGCGCGGCTTCTTCCGATACTCAGATCGCAACTGTTGAGCTGTTCAACGCTGCTGATCCCCGCGGCTACAAGTTCCAGGTTAAAGGTGTTGCTGAGGGTACCGCTACCATCACTACAACTGATGCTAACGGCGCTACTGCTACTCTGACTGTGAACGTAGTTAAGGTAAACGGCACTCTGAAGGCTGATACCACCACTTACACCTTTGCTCCTGGCAAAGTGTACGATGTGAAATTCTCCACCACCGGTACAACTGCTGTTCCGGTTGTTACCGTAAATGGTAAGGTTGTTTCCATCGCTCCCCGTGGCAACGGCGTATACAGAGTAACAGCTCAGAACCCCGGCACTGCTTTTGTAGTGGCTACTGTTGGTAACACCCATGTATCCGTTAAGTTTGTTGTCGCCAATGGCGCAGCTTCTGTCGGTGTAAAGGGCAACAACGTTTCCACCCTGAAGTAATTAAGGGTTCATAACGAACTGAATAATTTCTGTTAGCTGTATTTGCGTGGCGGCGGTTTGGACTTCATCTTCCAGACCGCCGCTTTGTGCGTATCTGTGCGAAACGTGACAAAATGAGGGACACGGCAGTTGCCGTGTCCCTTTCCTTTGTGTTCATAGATTGGGTTTCAATCTATGTTTTATCGCGTTTCATCGAGTTTATCAGACAGAAACTAACTTAGCGCCGGGGTAATACCACTCCAGGATTTGCTTGTAGTTGGAGCCGTGCTGGGCCATATATTCCGCCCCGGCCTGGCTCATGCCCACGCCGTGGCCGTAGCCTTTGACAGAAAAGGTGAATTTATCGTTAGCATAAGCTACCGTATAGTTGGCGGAGCGCAGGCCGAACGCTGTGCGGACTTCCCCGCCCTTGACGGATTTCCCGCCGAGCGTCTGATTGGTCACAGAGCCGGAGGCCGTTCGTTCCGCCTTGCCGAACCACGCGGAGGGGTCGCCGTTCAAAGAGATGCCCCATTGCTTCTGCGATGCCTGCTGCACCTGCTGAGGGGCTAACGTGACGGTGGTGCTATAACCACTCGCGTATAGATCACCGGGGCTTGCAACCGGCACCAGATAGCTGTAATCGCCGCCCCAGATGTCTTTGGCGGCTTCCGTATTGCCGGAAGAGATGGCGTAGTACGTTGCGCAGATCAATTGACCATCGTCTTGCAGAGTCTGCCCGTAAACCGCGTCCGCGACCTTTCCAAGTGTCTGGTAGTAGGTATCGAATTTGCTGCCCCAGCGCTTCTGCATTTCTGCCTTGGTGGTGTAGAGCTTCCAGCCGGAAATGTCCGCCGAAAAATCCGCGCCTTTCAAAGAGGCGTCCGGTTTCTCCTTTTGCTGCGTCCTTAGGCGGCTATAATAGGTATAGGCGCTCACCGCCTGTGCTTTCAGGGCTTCGATCGGGCTTTCGGGAGACATCTCTGTCACGACGGCCCCGTAAAGGAATTCCTTGTCGTCAACGGTCAGCACCTCACCGGTAGGCTCATCCAGTATTTTAAAAACGGCGGCTGTCTGTGTGCTTTGCGGCGGGCCGGTCGCAGACTGTGGCGCGGACTGGCTGCTTTCCGCCGCAGAAGACGCGGGAGGCCCGGACTCTTTGTCCGGTATCTTTGCGCCCAGCGCGATCAGGGGGATCAGCAGCAGCAGTAAGAATAAAATCATGCACCATGCGGTTTTTCCTTTCATATGGGCTCCTTTCCCCGCAAAGCAGTCACTTGTATTGACTTTGCGGGATGCGTGATATAAAATGGGTCATAGGTTTGAAAGACTGCCAAAACGGGGGACATCGCTGCGCGACCGCCGAACAAGATGAGAAAGGGCCAGAAAGCATGATGAAGAGAATGTGGATCGTATTTGCGGTCGCATGTATTTTGGCGATACCGGTTCGCCTGTATCAGCTGATGAACTTTGTAGACAGTAAGACGGGATTTTTTACGGATGGGAACGTAACAGCGGGGGTTGTATCTGCTGCGCTGATTATGGGCTGCGCGGCGATCCTGCTGTTGTCGCACCGCGAAAAGTCCATTTCGTTTACCTTTGGGGATTTGTCCGGATTTCCGGCTGTGATTTTCGGCGGACTCAGCGGCGCCGCGCTGCTGATTTATTCGCTGCACCAGCTGATGCTGGTGGCCGCCGGGCGCGACACCTGGTACGATGACACGCTGGAGCAGCTGCCGATCTGGGTGCAGCATCCGGGCCTTTATGGGGCGCTGGCGCTGCTCGGGGCACTGGCGGCCATCAATTTTCTGGTGCTTACCTGGGGCCTGGCCGTGGGAAGAAATCCCTATGCCGCATTGCCAGCCAGCGCGCTGATCGTACCGCTGTGGTCCTGCCTCGATTTAACGGTGATGTTTGTCAGGTACACCGAAGTGGTCAATACGATCGAGAGCCTGTATTCCATGTTTATGGTGATCTTTTTGCTCCTATGCCTATTTGCCCAGTCTCGATTTTGGGCTGGCGTGGATGACCTGCGTAGCCGCAGACTGATGATTTCTGCTGGTATGTGCTATGGCCTGCTGGCGCTGACCGTTACGGTGCCGAATCTTTTGATGTATGCCATGGGCCGGGGAGCGTTCTGCTCCATGAGTATGGAGAGCAGCGTTTTGTATTTGGTGATCGCACTGTTTTTGCTCGCGCTGAGTGTAAAATTGGCATGTGCGGGGAATGCTGATGCCAGATATGAAAAAAAGAGTTTTAATTAGTTAAATTTTTCCCAAAGTCTTGTAATATTCCCAGAAATCATATAAAATAATGGAAAGACAAGGAAAGCTTTAAATCGATTTTAGGAGGTTGTACTATGTCTATTAAAATTGGCATCAACGGATTTGGCCGCATTGGCCGTCTGGTCTTCCGTGCGGCGGTTGCCCAGCCGGATGTGTACGAGATCGTCGGGATCAACGATCCCTTTATCGACCTGAATTACATGGTGTATATGGTAAAGTATGACACGATGCACGGCAGATTCGAGGGCGAAATCGGTACACAGGATGGCAAGCTGCTGGTAAACGGCAAAGCAATCAACGTTCACGCGGAGAAGGATCCTGCAAATATTCCGTGGGGTGCTGACGGCGCAGAGTATGTTGTGGAATCCACTGGTGTGTTCGCTACGAAAGAAAAGGCTTCGGCACATATTGCTGCAGGCGCAAAGAAAGTTGTTATTTCCGCCCCTGCCAAAGATGATACCCCCACTTTTGTGTGCGGCGTCAACCTCGATGTTTATACCTCCGATATGACGGTTGTCTCCAACGCGTCCTGCACCACCAACTGCCTGGCTCCGCTGGTGAAGGTCATCAATGATAAGTTTGGCGTTGCAGAAGGCCTGATGACGACTGTTCACTCTACTACAGCAACTCAGAAGACCGTAGACGGTCCCTCCGCGAAAGACTGGAGAGGCGGCAGAGCGGCTTCCGGCAATATCATTCCTTCTTCCACCGGCGCGGCGAAGGCTGCGACTCTGGTGATTCCCGAGCTGAAGGGCCGCCTGACCGGTATGTCCTTCCGCGTTCCTACCCTCGATGTGTCTGTGGTTGACCTGACCTGCCGTCTGGAGAAATCCGCCACATACGAAGAGATCTGCACGGCGATCAAGGAAGCCTCCGAAAACGAGATGAAAGGCATTCTGGGCTATACCGAGGATGCGGTTGTTTCCTCCGATTTCCTGGGCGATCCTCGTACCTCCATTTTCGATGCGGAAGCGGGCATCATGCTCAACCCGAACTTTGTCAAGCTGGTTTCCTGGTACGACAACGAGTGGGGTTACAGCAACAAGGTACTGGATTTGATCAAGCACATGTTTAGTGTCGATCATAAATAATCAATAAGCTCCGGCTGGCCGGAGCCTGGTAACGGTGTATGTGCATAAAAAACACATGCACCGTTTTTTTATATTGAATTACCGCTTTCAAGGCATAAAGTGCTAAAAATACAGCGCGTCCTCTTTTTTTCTAAAATGTGACACCGATCATCCGGTAAGATACAGTAATGCGGCTTAAAAACGCATCATTTCATTTCTGGTTTCTTTTGTTGTTTGAATTCTATTGCCCATTACCTAATCAGCTTGGCAATTATTTGTGATATATATACAAATTACTGATGTATCAAATCGAATTGTTTTAAGAAAACTACTAAAAACTATTGAATTTTTAGAGATTTATGGTATGATGGAACTAGAAAGCTCTGGAAGGGAGTGGATTCACATGTCATCAAAAACGCAGGGCTCTAGTATGCCGCTTTTCCTGTTCCATCAGGGGACGAACTGCAGGGCCTATGAGTATATGGGCATGCACGAAACGGAACAGGACGGGTCCCCCTGCATGGTGTGCCGGGTTTGGGCGCCAAACGCCCTCTCTGTTTCTGTTGCGGGCGAGTTCAACGACTGGGATGCCGACGAGTATCCGATGGAGAAGATCAGCCAGGGCGTTTGGGAGGGGTATCTGCCTTTTGTTCTGCCGGAGTATATGTCTTATAAGTTCTGCATAGAGCAGACAGACGGTACCAAGGTGTTTAAAAGCGACCCCTATGCATTTCATTTTGAAGATGGCTTCGGCAACGCATCCAAATATTATTCGCTGGACGGCTTTTCATGGAAGGATACGGCGTGGAAGCGCCGGCAGGCGCAGAAGCCCCACTACAATCAGCCGGTCAATATTTATGAACTGCACGCGGGCTCCTGGCGCAGGAATCCCGACGGCAGCATCTACTCCTATCGCCAGCTGGCCGAAGAGCTGCTGCCGTATGTGAAAGAGATGGGGTATACGCATATTGAGCTGATGCCCCTTACGGAATATCCGTTCGACGGTTCCTGGGGGTATCAGGTGACGGGCTATTTCGCCCCGACCTCCCGTTACGGCACGCCGAAGGATTTTATGTATTTTGTGGATCAGTGCCACCAGGCGGGAATCGGCGTGATTCTCGACTGGGTTCCCGCACATTTCCCCAAGGATGAAAACGGCCTGGCCCGCTTCGACGGCACCCCCTGCTATGAATATGCGGACCCCAAAAAGGGAGAGCATAAGGATTGGGGAACGCTCGTATTCGATTACGGCCGCAGCGAGGTGATCAGCTTTTTGATTTCCAGCGCGGTGTTCTGGCTGGAGCAGTACCATATTGATGGAATCCGGGTAGACGCGGTTGCGTCGATGCTGTACCTCGATTACAGCCGCAAGACGGGGGAGTGGATCCCGAATGAGCAGGGCGGCCGGGAGAATCTTGAGGCTGTCACGTTCCTTCAGAAGCTCAATGAAGCAGTGTTTGAGGTGTCGCCCCATGTGATGATGATCGCGGAGGAATCCACCGCGTGGCCGCTGGTTTCCCGCCCAACCTACTGCGGCGGTCTTGGCTTTAATTACAAGTGGAATATGGGCTGGATGAACGATATGCTCCGGTATATGTCGCTTGACCCCATTTACCGCAAATATAATCATGATAACCTTACGTTCTCGTTTATGTACGCCTTTTCTGAGAATTTTATTCTGCCCATCTCGCATGACGAAGTGGTGCACGGCAAATGCTCGCTGATCAACAAAATGCCCGGTGATAATGATGAAAAGCTCGCCGGTGTGCGTGCGTTTATGAGCTATATGATGGCGCACCCGGGGAAAAAGCTGATCTTTATGGGCACGGAATTCTGCCAGTTTGTGGAGTGGAACAACGAGAAGCAGCTCGAATGGTTCCTGCTGGAATATCCGCTGCATCAGCAGGCCCAGTGCTTCTTCAAGGCGCTGAACCATTTCTATTTGGAGAATCCCGCCTTGTGGCAGATCGATTTCTCGTGGGAGGGTTTTTCCTGGATTTCGAACGACGACTACACCCAGAGCGTCATTTCGTTCCGGCGGATCGATCAGGCGGAGAAAGAACTCGTTATCGTATGTAATTTTCAGCCGATTCAAAGGGAAAACTACTGTATCGGTGTGCCGTGGGACGGCGTCTATGAAGAGGTCTTCTCGTCCGATCAGGTAGAGTTCGGCGGTGCCGGCATCACCAACGGGGATTCCATCTCCTCACACCCGATTCCGATGCACGGGTATGAACAGAGCGTCAGCCTCACGCTGCCTCCCATGTCCGTCTTTTATTTAAAATGCAAGCGCCGCCGTCCGAAAAAGAGCGGCGGAAAGCTGCAAAAACAGGCAAAACAGCCATCATAAACAGCGGCGCTTTTTAAAACACAAGCCAAGGAGGTAGTTACGATGTTGCCAAAACAAGAAGTTGTCGCCATGCTGCTGGCCGGCGGGCAGGGCAGCCGCCTGGGGGTGCTGACCAAAAACCTGGCAAAGCCTGCGGTGCCTTATGGCGGAAAATACCGTATCATCGATTTCCCGCTCTCCAACTGTGTCAATTCGGGAATTGAAACAGTTGGAGTGCTTACTCAGTACCAGCCCCTGGTACTGAATGATTACATAGGCAGCGGCCAGCCCTGGGACCTTGACAGCATGGACGCCGGTGTTCATATGCTGGCGCCGTATCAGCGCGGGCGCAAGGCCGATTGGTACAAGGGTACGGCAAACGCGATTTATCAGAATATTCCCTTTATTGAACGGTATCACCCGGACTATGTGGTGATTCTTTCGGGCGATCATATTTACAAAATGGATTATTCCAAAATGATCGCATACCATAAGGAGAAAGAGGCGGACTGCACCATCGCTCAGATTGAGGTGCCGTGGGAAGAGGCGCCGCGCTTCGGAATCCTGAATACGCGTGAGGACGGTTCGATCTATGAGTTTGATGAAAAGCCCAAAAAGCCGAAGAGCAACAAAGCATCGATGGGCATTTACGTATTCTCGTGGAGCAAGCTGCGCAAATATCTGGAGCAGGACGAGGCCGATTCCAAATCCTCCAACGATTTTGGCAAGGATTTGCTCCCTGCGATGCTGGAGGCAGGCGAGAGGATGTTCGCCTATGAGTTCAACGGCTACTGGAAGGACGTAGGAACTATCGAGAGCCTGTGGGAGTCGAACATGGATCTTCTCGACCCGCACACCGAGCTCGATCTGGGCGAGCCCTCGTGGAAGATATATTCCCGCAATCCGGTGATGCCGCCGCATTATCTCGCGCCGGAGGCCATGGTGCAGAACTCGCTGATCGCCGAGGGCTGCAACGTGTACGGCGAGGTGGATTTTACGGTGCTGTTTGCCGGCACTTATATTGCGCCGGGCGCTGTGGTGCGCGATTCGATCATCATGCCGGGCAGCCGGGTGGAAGAGGGCGCCGTGGTTCAATATGCGATTGTTTCTGAAAATGCTGTCATTGGGAAGGGCGCCGTCGTGGGCGCACGGCCCGAAGAGATGGACGATAAATCAAAATGGGGCGTCGCCGTGGTAGGCGAAAATTGCGTGATCGCACCCGGCGCCGTAGTGCCGGCGAAGGCGATGATCGACGCGGAGGAGGTGGCGAAATAATGCGTGGAAATAATGTGGTAGGGTTATTGTTCTCTAATGTTCACGAAGAAAGAGTGCGCGAACTGACAGAAAAACGCGCAATGGCCTCCGTGCCGTTCGGCGGGCGTTACCGCCTGATCGATTTTCCCCTTTCCAACATGGTCAACTGCGGCATCAATAAGGTCGGCGTGCTGACCAAGAGCAACTATCAGTCGCTGATGGATCATCTTGGCTCCGGCAAAGCGTGGGATCTGTCCCGCAAACGCGAGGGTCTGTACATGCTGCCGCCCTTTGGCGCACAAAGCTCGATTTCCAACAGCCGCATCGATTCGCTTTCCGCTGCGTTCCGTTTCCTCTCCAGCTCGAAAGAGGAATATGTGCTGCTCAGCGACTGCGACATCGTCGCGAACATCGACCTGAAAAAAGTGATTGCCGCCCATATGGAAAAGCAGGCGGATATTACGATCGTGTACCGGTACGGCAAGATTCCGCCGAAGGTGTCAAACATCGGCGTTCTGCAGCTCGATCCCGAATTCCGCGTGCGCGATATGCTGATCGACCCCCACATGGAGGGGGAATGCAATTTCAGCATGAATATCATCCTCATCGGCCGCCAGCTGCTGATGAAGCTGGTGGAAGACTGCATCAGCCGCAATCTGTACGATTTTCCGCGCGATCTGCTGCAGCGCAACATTCCGCATTACCGCGTGTACGCGCATGAATTTACGGGCTTTATGCAGGTCATCAACTCGATGAACGCATATTTTGAGGCCAATATGGCCCTCATGCTGCCCCAGGTGCGTGCCCAGCTCTTCTGCCCGGACCGCCCGATTTATACCAAGGTGCGCGACGATATGCCCGCGCGCTACGGTCTTGGCTGCCACGTGACCAATTCACTCGTCGCAGACGGCTGCCAGGTGGACGGCGAGGTTCATAACTGCGTGCTGTTCCGCGGCGTCAAGGTGGCAAAGGGCGCAAGACTTGAAAACTGCGTCATCATGCAGGACAGCATCATCGGGCGCGGCAGCCGCCTGAATTACGTGGTCATCGATAAAGATGTGGAAATCAAGGAAGAGCGCTCTCTGATGGGATTCCAATCTTATCCGGTCTTTATCAGCAAGGGAAGCATTGTATAATACCGATCTTTCATAAAACAGGCAAAACAGACGTTTCTCCCTCGCCTGTGGCGGGGGAGGGACCGAACTTTTCTCTTTGCTGTTGAATGGACGATTGGTGTAACTGACAGGAGGCGTTGTGATGAAAGTATTATATTGCACCAGTGAAGCCTTGCCCTTTGCCGCTACCGGCGGGCTGGGCGATGTGGCCGGCTCTTTGCCGCAGGCTCTGCGCCGCCGCCTGATCGGCTGCCGGGTTGTGATGCCGCTTTACGACGATATCCCGCAGGAGCTGCGCGATCAGATGCACTTTGTCACCAGTCTTTCGGTGCCGGTGGCGTGGCGCAGACAATACTGCGGCGTGTTTGAGGCGAAAGCGGGCGGAGTGATCTACTACCTGATCGACAACCAGTATTACTTTAAGCGTCCCGGCCTGTACGGCCACTACGACGATGCGGAGCGGTTCGCGTTCCTGTCGCGCGCGGCGCTCGAAATGCTGCCCGCCATTGATTTTAAGCCAGACATCATCCATAGCAACGACTGGCAGACCGCTATGGTTCCGGTGTATTTCCGGTTGTTTTATGCCAATAACCCCTGGTATCAGGGAATCAAAACGGTCTTGACGATCCATAATATCCAGTATCAGGGCAAATACGGCATGGAGCTGGTGCGCGATGTGCTCGGCATTCCGGATTCCGCCTCGCAGCTTCTGGAATACGACACCTGCGTCAATATGCTCAAGGGCGCGGTCGAGTGCGCCAACTGGGTAACGACGGTCAGCCCTACTTATGCGAAAGAGATTCTGAATTCCTGGTTCGCCTACGGGCTGGAGGGGATTCTGAATTCACGCTCCTGGAAGCTCTCGGGGATTCTGAACGGCATCGACAACGCTCATTACGACCCGGAGAACGACGCCACGCTGCCCGCGCCGTTCAGCGCGGAGGATTTGACCGGTAAGGCCGAGAATAAGCGCGCGCTTCAGGAACAGCTTGGTCTTGAGCAGGAGGCGGATACTCCGCTGATCGGCATGGTGACCCGGCTGGTCGCGCAGAAGGGCCTTGACTTGGTGCGCGATTCGTTTGAGCGGATCATGACGGAAACAAACGCGCAGTTTGTGCTGCTCGGTTCCGGCGATTACGAGTACGAGAGCTTTTTCCGCGAGATGCAGAGCCGCTACCCCGGCCGTGTATGCGCGTATATCGGCTTTGTGCCGGAGGTTTCGCGCCGTGTATACGCCGGCTGCGACATTTTCCTGATGCCCTCGAAAAGCGAGCCCTGCGGACTTTCGCAGATGATCGCCCTGCGCTACGGCGCCATTCCGGTTGTGCGCGAGACCGGCGGCCTGAAGGATTCCATTCAGGACAGCGGCGACGGCGAGGGCAACGGCTTTACGTTCCAGACCTACAACAGCGGTGATATGCTGTATGCCTTGTACCGCGCACTGGAGGGCTACGCCAACAAGGAGGGCTGGGAGATTCTGGTACGCCGTGCTATGGCATGCGACAACAGCTGGGGCCGTTCGGCCAATGAATACATCCGACTTTACAGGGAGCTGCTGAAACAGTGAGTAGAAAGCATTACAGACCTCAATATACCAGACAAAGAAGAAGTATCGTCCCCATGCTCGTGCTGGCAGGCATCCTGCTGGCAGGGGCGGGGGCGTTTGCCCTGCTTGGACCATTTTCACCGTTTGCGGTCAAAAATCCGGTGCCAAGCACCCCTCAGACAAGCTCCTCACAGGCGGAGCAGCCGCAGTCGTCAGAGGCTGCTTCTCAGGCATCCTCCGTGCCGGTAGTGGAGGGGACGGGGATTTTTAAAGACGCTTACCCCAAGGCCGCGCAGACGCTGGCAGGAATGTCTCTGAAAGAAAAGGTGGGACAGGTCTTTCTGTTCCGCGCCCCGACGGAAGGGGATGTGCAGACAGTAACCGAATACCAGCCGGGCGGTTTTTTCTTTGGGGCGGACAGCTTCAAAGAAAAAACGCCGGAGCAGGTGCGCGCGATGCTGCAGGGCTACCAGGAGGCCAACAAAGTCAAAATGGCCTTGGCCGTGGATGAAGAGGGCGGCACCGTTACGCGGGTCAGCCAGTTCCCTGCTCTTTCTCCGAAAAAATTCGCTTCTCCGCAGGTGGTTTACGCAAACGGCGGCATGGACGGCATCCGTCAGGATGCGCTCGATAAGGCCGATTTTCTGCTTTCTTATGGTCTGAACGTGAATCTCGCCCCCGTGGCGGACGTGACCTTTGACCGGAATACCTATATGTTTCCGCGCGCATTTGGCAGAAATGGAACGCGTACGGCGGAGTTTGTCAAAACAGTAGTGGAGGCCGCGAACAGCAAAAACCTTTCCAGCACGCTCAAGCACTTCCCGGGGTACGGCGGCAATTCGGATACGCACACCGGTATCGCGACGGACAACCGGAATATGGAAAGCTTCCGCGACAGCGATTTTCTGCCGTTTCAGGCAGGCATTGAGGCCGGTGTACAGTGCGTGCTGGTTTCGCACAACATCGTGACGGCAATGGACACGGAGAACCCGGCGTCTTTGTCGCCGGAGGTACACCGCATTCTGCGCGAGGAGCTTGGCTTTACCGGCGTCGTGATGACGGACGACCTTTCGATGCAGGGACTGCGCGATAAGACAGGGGAGAGCTCCGCCGCGCCCGCCGCATTTTTGGCAGGGAACGACCTGATGCTTTCCACCGATATTTCGGGGGATTTCGATGCCCTGTACGCTGTCGTGCAGGACGGCTCGGTTTCGCAGGAGCGGTTGGACGAAAGCGTACTGCGGATTCTGGCCTGGAAGTATACAATGGGTATTATGAGCTGAAAAATGCCCGCTTGTATTTTTAAAATCGGCCGTTTTGTGTTTAATATTCCGGCAGACGGAATGTTGGGCATTCCGTGCGTGCCGCAAAGGGAGAGAGCGTGTACAGATGAGTAAATATGATCCTCTGTGGAAGCATCTGAAAGAGGATGGCCGCAGCCCGCTTAGGCTGTCTTTTGAAGAAATCAGGCAGGTTCTCGGTTTCGAGATCGACCATTCCTTTTTAAATTATAAAAAGGAAGCAAAAGAGTACGGCTATCAGGTCGAGAAAATTTCATTAAAAGAAAAGAATGTTCTGTTTCAAAAGACAGAGGAGCCGGAGAATCGGACATAACCGGCTGCACTGCAGGGGATTATTTGCAAAGTATGGCTTTCGTCTATGACACGGAAAAACACCGGAATTTCAGGAAAAGAATATACTTTTCGTACTATTTGTCGAATGAATATGACAATATACAAGGTGTATAATGAAACCGCCGTGGGAAGATTCCCGCGGCGGTTTGTAATTTTATAATGAAGTTTTTCGTTTTCGATAAAGCAGATGTTTTTTCTGTGAGTTGCCTCACGGGGACATTCTGCTGACGCAGGGCTTGCCCCTCATGCCGGGGCGGGCACTTGCTTTCGTGACGAGACGAAAGTAAGCAAAGGCTCGCCAAAGGGGAGAGGGCAGATTATAATATTAAGAGCAACACGGTTAGATTTAGAATAGACTGCAAGACAACCAAGGTATAAAATGAAGTTACCACACACCATTTTAACCGGAGGTTATCATGCAGCCATATCAACATTTTACACTGGAAGAACGGGAAAGTCTATGGTTTAAACGGCAGGAAAAGAAAAGCATTCGCCAAATAGCAAGAGAGATGAAAAGGAACCCTTCGAGTATTAGCCGTGAATTGAAGCGAAACGGGAAAAAGGACGGTTCATACAACGCATGGTGGGGGTGTTCTCTGTATATTTGGAGACGAAAAAAATGCGGAAGAAAAAGTCGTATCGGTCAGGATGAAAAACTACGGCAATTTATTTGTGAAGGATTAAATCGGTTCTGGTCTCCAGAGATAATAGCGGCAAAATGGAATGAAACAAACCCAGGTGAAAAGATAACATACAGCAGTATTTATAATGCATTAAAAAAGGATTTAATTAAAGGTTACAGCAGGAAGAAGCACCTTCGCAGGCAAGGGAAGAAAAAATATATTCGGGGCTCGAGTGCTGCCATCCATCCGGAACACCGAATAGGTGACAGACCAAATGAAATCGACGAAAGAAACCGTATAGGTGATTGGGAAGGAGATACCATACTGGGAGGTTTAAACAAGGGCGGGTTAATTTCTCTTGTGGATAGGAAAAGCAGATATTTAATTTTATCTCTCATTCAAAATAAAAGCGCGAAAGAAACAAAACAAACCTTATGCAGTTCATTAAAAGACAAGCCAGTTCTGTCAATTACACTGGATAACGGCTGTGAATTTGCGGGATTCAAAGACGTAGAAAAGCAATTGAACACAACAATTTACTTTGCGGAGCCTCACTCCCCCTGGCAGCGGGGGAGCAATGAAAACATCAATGGTCTGGTACGCTGGTTTTTTCCAAAAGGATTTGATTTTCGTACCGTCACGCAAGAACAAGTCGATATTGTAACTGACATTATTAACAACAGACCTCGTAAATGCCTCGGTTGGCTTACTCCACTAGATCTGTTTAGGTGTTGCACTTGATTTGACAATCTGCCGAGTTTCGATTCTCTCCCCCTTGGAACTCCCTCTCAACGACCAAAGGCTCTGCCT
>OFCQ01000323.1_pt1 | contig 24603 bp, 21 predicted proteins | sample 1520861 | NCBI WGS metagenome assembly OFCQ01 (sample SAMEA2699036, study PRJEB24076) | metagenome | biome: Human gut stool | place: Spain | collected 2012-11-21 | reverse complement strand
GAAGCAGTTCAATATTGATAAATTAAAATGGGTAGTATCAGGTGGAGATACTGCACAGGAATCTATTCGAAATGGAATAATGGCTTTAAAAGACATATGTGCTTTTGATGACATGGTTATTATCCACGATGGCATCCGCCCAATGGTAGAAAGTTTTGTTTTGTCAGATGTTATCATCAAAGGAAAACAGTATGGAAATGCAGTGACTTCACTGCCTTATAATGAACAGATTTTTGTAATCGATAATGAATATTCAGCTACTAGATATATTCCACGAGATACACTGCGTCGCGTTTCTACTCCACAGGCTTACCGGTTTGATAAAATACTTTGGGCTTATAAAAAAGCCTTTAGAGAAGGAATTGGCATTCAAAGCTCAACATATGCGAATACACTGATGGTCGATTTAGGTGAGCGCCTGTATTTTGCAGCTGGTTCTGAAAAAAACATAAAACTGACGACAAAAGATGATTTAGAGCTTTTCAAAGCGTATTTAAGAATGGAAAAAAACACTTGGTTGAAATAATAAAACTGACATATTCTAGGGAGAAACACATGTTAGAGAAGCACATGTTAAGTTTAGACGGTACCTATCTTGACGATCTAAAACATGCGGTGCAAGAAATTTCGTTAGCACCCCTTCAAGAATCACGTGTATTAATTACCGGCGCTACCGGAATGATTGGCTCGTGTGTTGCAGATTTGCTTTGGATTGCTAATACTTTTTTAGACCAAAACATAAAAATTATTGTTACCGGCAGAAACAAAAAAACGTTGCACCAAAGATTTGCTCATCATGAAAACGGAAAAATCTGTAGTGAGGAATTGGATATTTTACAACCGATTTCTCTGGATTATCAAGTGGATTTTATCATTCATTGCGCCAGCAATGCCGATCCGGTGAACTTCTCCTTACATCCGGTTGATACACTGCTTGCCAATGTTGTCGGCACTGCTAACCTTTTCAATTATGGATTGAACCATGGAATGCGGCGATTTCTTTTTGTTTCGTCTGGAGAAATGTATGGGCAGCCAAATGCAGACCTTGATGATTTTGTTGAAGATTATTGTGGTTACATTGATCATGCTTCCTCTCGCGCTTGCTACCCGACAGGGAAGAGAGCCGCAGAAATTTTATGCCAGAGTTATATTAGCCAATACGAGGCGAATGCCGTTATCGTGCGCCCTTGTCACATTTTTGGCCCTACTATGACTCGCAGGGATAGCCGTGCCGTATCTGAATTCCTTTGGAGTGCAGTCGACGGCAAAGATATTGTCTTGAAAAGTGCGGGTCTTGTGGAACGCTCTCACTGCTATGTGGTAGACGCAGCGAAGGCCATTTTACAAGCGCTAATTGCAGGAGAGTGTGGTAAGGCTTATAATATTGCCGATCGTAAATACCAGATGACGATCCGTAATTTTGCAGAGAAAGCTGCGGTTGCCGGCGGGTGTCGGGTGGTTTTTGAAAATCCAAACGATATTGAGGTAAAGGGTTACTCTAAAGTAGCTCGCGCGGTGCTCGATTCAAGCAAGTTAGAATCACTTGGCTGGAAACCTGAACACAATTCGATATCTGCTATTGAAAAAACGGTCATGATTTTACGAGAAAGTAAAAACTTGTAAGGAGACGCTCTATGAAAGGCATCATTCTCGCCGGTGGTTCCGGCACGCGGCTTTATCCGCTGACCAAAGCAGTTTCTAAACAAATGCTTGCCATCTATGACAAACCGATGATATATTATCCTTTATCTACGCTCATGCTAGCAGGAATACGCAAAATTCTGATTATTTCGACGCCACGGGATATTCCATGCTTTCAGGAATTGCTGAGCGATGGGAAACAATTGGGGCTTGATATTTCTTATGCCGTGCAGGAACAGCCGAATGGGATTGCCGAGGCTTTTCTCATCGGAGAAGAATTCATTGGCAGCGACCGTGTCGCGCTGGTGCTTGGGGATAATGTCTTTTATGCCAGAGGCTTTACTGAGATGTTGCAGCGTGCTATGACTTATAAGAGCGGTGCAACAATCTTTGGCTATCCGGTTCAAAACCCTGGCGAATTCGGTATTGTAGAATTCGATCCACAGGGCAAGGTGCACTCCATTGAAGAAAAGCCGCAACATCCTAAGTCCAACTACGCGGTACCGGGCTTGTATTTTTATGATAATGATGTCGTCGAAATTGCCAGACAGATCAAGCCTTCGGCACGCGGTGAGAAAGAAATCACATCGGTGAATAACGAGTATCTGCGTCGTGGTACTTTGCGAGTTGAGCTGTTTGGGCGCGGTATGGCCTGGCTGGATACCGGTACTCACGACGGTTTACTTGAGGCCGCAGATTTTGTCGCAATCATTCAGCGGCGCCAAGGGCTTTATATCTCCTGCATTGAGGAGATTGCCTATCGCAGGGGCTACATAACACGCGAACAACTGATCGAATTGGCTCAGCCCATGCTCAAGACAGAATATGGCAGATACTTGATGCGGACTGCTGATAGTCTTTAATATTTATTTCCAAATACAATTAGAAACTTGGTGAATGATTTGAAAAAAATACTCGTCACCGGCGGCGCCGGGTTTATCGGTTCTAATTTTATTCATTATATGCTGAAAAAATACAAAGATATCCAGTTGGTGAACCTTGATGCTCTGACTTACGCCGGGAATCTCGAAAATCTGGAGGCAGTGGCCAATGATTCGCGCTATCTATTTGTGAAAGGCAATATTCGCGATCGTACTTTGGTGTACAACCTTTTTGTTAGACATTCATTTGATGCGGTTGTCAACTTTGCGGCAGAAAGCCACGTTGATCGTAGTATCACCGATCCGGAGCTGTTTCTGACCACAAACATTATCGGTACACAAACGCTGTTAGATGTGGCCAAACGCTGTTGGAACAAAGAGCCGGGCAACAAATACTGCCGTGAATACCGAAAAGGGGTTAAATTTTTGCAGATTTCCACCGATGAGGTATATGGCGCATTGGGCAAGACCGGTATGTTTACCGAAACGACGCCGCTCTCCCCCAATAGTCCTTATTCCGCTTCAAAAGCGTCCGCCGACCTGATTGTGCGGGCCTATCATGAGACCTACGGTATGCCTGTGAATATTACGCGTTGTTCAAATAACTATGGACCTTACCAGTTCCCGGAAAAACTGATTCCGCTGATGGTTCACAGTTGCACTCAAAACCGTTCCCTACCGGTTTATGGAGACGGCATGCAAATACGTGACTGGTTATATGTAGAAGATCATTGCAGCGCAATCGATACAGTACTACACAAGGGCGGTATTGGAGAGATTTATAATCTCGGCGGCAATAACGAGAAAACTAATATCGAGATTGTTCGGCTTATTCTTACGCGCATGGGCAAGGATGAGTCGTTAATTCGGCACGTTCAGGATCGTCCTGGACATGATCGACGGTATGCTATAGATAATACCAAAATTAGCACCGAGTTAGGGTGGTCTCCAATTTATACCTTTGATGTGGGTATTGCGCAGACGATAGATTGGTATTTGAGCCAAACTGAATGGATAGCGCATGTGACCTCAGGAAATTACCTGAAATATTATGAGAAAATGTATCGATAACATTTAGCGACACGAGGAAACAGCATGATACAAAAGTTAATCAGATACAGCTTTTTGTTTGAAGAGCTGGTCAAACGAGATTTTAAGAAAAAATATAAACGCACGGTACTTGGCATGATGTGGAGCATTATTTCTCCATTGCTTACGCTTACTGTTATGGCCGCAGTTTTCACACAGTTTTTCGGCCATACAACGCCACATTATGTGATTTATATTTTCTGCGGCAACCTGATCTTTTCCTATTTTAATGATGCCACTACAGGCGGCATGCGGTCGCTAATAGACAATGCTGCCATTTTTACAAAGGTTGACGTACCCAAATATATGTTTCTGCTTTCCAGAAATGTACAAGCTTTCATCAATTTTTTGCTGACACTGAGTGTGTTTTTTGTGTTCGTTACCTTCGAGCCCGGTTTACCGTTTCGCTGGAGCTTTTTCTTATTGCTTTTCCCCACCACATGTCTTGTTATCTTCAATATTGGCGTAGGCATGGTGTTATCCGCACTCTATGTTTTTTTCCGGGATGTTGAATATCTGTATAATGTTTTCACAATGCTGTTGATGTATCTTTCAGCTATTTTCTATAATATAGAAGCCTATGCCTTGGAAATACGGTACCTTTTTTATGCCAACCCTGTTTATGTGTATATTCGCTATTTCCGCAAAATTGTGATTGACAATGATATCCCGGAACCGAGTTTTCACCTACTTTGTGCATTTTACGCGTTGGTTATGCTGGGGATCGGCAGCTGGGTATATAAAAAGTATAATCACAGATTTTTATATTATGTCTGAGGGGGCGTTGATGTGATTTTAGAATTAAACGACGTCTCCATCCGATATATTATCGGTGACTTTAAAGAGATCGGCCTAAAAGAATTTGTGATACGAAAGCTTAAGCGTAATTACACTGTAAAGGAATTCTGGGCGGTCAACGGCGTAAGTTTTTCTATTGAACACGGAGATATGCTGGGCATTATCGGTACAAACGGTGCTGGAAAGTCAACTCTGCTTAAAGCAATTTCCGGAATTATGGAACCAACACGAGGTAGCGTAAACCGGAAAGGCACGATTGCCGCTCTGTTAGAACTGGCCAGCGGCTTTGACGGCGACCTTACTGTAAAAGAAAACGCTTATCTGCGCGGTGCTATGTTGGGCTACACACGCAAATTTATGGATCAAACCTATGGAGACATTATCGCCTTTTCAGAGCTTGAGGAATATGAAGACCGCCCTTTTAAGCAGCTTTCTTCCGGTATGAAATCGCGTTTGGCATTTTCCATCGCTTCGCTGGTAAAGCCGGATATTCTGATCCTTGATGAGGTTCTTTCCGTTGGAGACGGCGCATTCCGCAAGAAAAGTGAAGCCAAGATGAAGGAAATTATTTCTGATGGTGCAACGACTATTTTAGTTTCGCATTCTTTGGATCAAGTGCGAGAAATGTGCAATAAGGTCTTGTGGCTTCATAAGGGTAAGCAAATTGCTTTTGGAAAAGTAGAACCTATATGCGACCAATATCAGGATTTTTTAAATGGAATACTAAAATTGTAATCTTTCATTGCGACATTTTGAATTGGAAATTTGTTTCTTCGTATCATTAAGTTAGTCACTTGGGTTAATTATTTATATTTCTTCGCTGTTACTAATAAATCCTTTAAAAACAGTCAGAAATAGAATTTTAATATCAAGAAGGAAAGTCCAATTCTCTATGTAGTAAATGTCACATTTTATCCGTTCTTCAATGGAGGTATCTCCACGCCAACCATTTACCTGTGCCCAACCGGTAATTCCCGGTCGAACAAGATGTTTCAGCATATAAAGTGGTATTTCGTCCCTAAACTTGTCCACGAAGTAAGGGCGTTCCGGTCGAGGCCCTACTAGACTCATGTCCCCCTTAAAAACGTTGATGAGTTGAGGAAGTTCATCGATACTGAACTTCCGAATCAACGTGCCAAATTTCGTTCTTCGGTCATCATCTTTCGTTCCCCAGATGGTCATGTCTGAACCATCGCTTTCCATTTTCATGGAACGAAATTTATACATGTAGAACTTTTTTTTATTTCTGCCAACCCGTTCCTGCTTATAAATAACCGGCCCTGAAGACGTCAACTTTACCCCAATTATCGTAATGACCAAAATTGGAGAAAACAAGATTAATGCGACCAAGGAAACAATACAGTCAAACACCCTTTTTGTAAAGCTATTGAGCATATTGTCTAAAGGAACCTTACGGATGTTAATCAGCGGAATGCCTTCCACTTCATCGATATAAGGCTTTGCAGGAAGATATTTGGTATAAAAGGGAAGTAAATTAGATTTTACCCCTGCTTTTTCGCAAGTCTCAATTAAGCTTCCCAACTCAGAAAATTCATTCCATTCTAGCGAAATGATTACTTCATCAATACCTTTATTTTCTAGCAAAAGAGAGAGCATGGTAAAATCGCCTACATATTTTATTTTTCTACCGGAAACATCCTTTTTATCTGGACTAAGGTAGCCCACGAAATCATATCCCAATCCGCGATTAGATTGAACCTTATCATAAAATTCCGCCGAGACTTCATTCCAACCGACAATAAGAAGATGCTTTAAATTATAGCCTTTTGCCCGCATGCGACGAAGAGACTTTCTTATGATCAAACGACAGGTAATGGAAAGCGTCGTATTAACCATTCCAAAAATCAGGATCACCATACGCGATACATGTACTTCTTTTAGAAAAAACATTAGTACAAAAATAAAAATTATGCCAAAAAAATTGGCCTGAAAAACTTTACCTGTTTCCAAAAGAAATGACTTATGTCGAAAAGAATTATGAAGATCAAGATAATGATATAAAATGAAATAAATTGGGACGATATAAATCATTGCCTGAATGTAGTAATTTAGGCCAATATAGGATCCCTGGTAATTTTGAAAATGGATAAAAAAAGCAAGAATCATAGAACCTGTACAAAGCACCGCGTCTATGATTGCAAAGATTATATTGAACAATTTCTGATTTTCTTTAATCATATTAATTCTCCAATGGAAATATTTTATGATCTTATTTGATTATAATTGTATAAGATTCGACCGGATAATACAACCCTTTCTTAATAACAGATTTCTGAAGATTAATCGCAGCGAAATTAAATGACTGCCCTGACATGAGATTATTTGATTTTGTTCTGCGTTATGAGCTTCACACCATATCACGTTCTATTCTCATTTTTATGGGTTTTCCCATACGAAAGGTGTAGTGGAAATGTCTCCAAACGAAAAAAAGGCACCAACAGAAACATCACAAGCAGTCAATTCCCTGCCCTCAGGCGGCGCTTTAACGCGCATACCTGAAAAAAACCGGCTCTTTATCCCCGTGCTTTTAGCGGTTATAGCCATCCCCATTCTTGTTCATCTCATCATCATTGATGTGAACCCCAACGAGGTTCCTTTGATTGGCCTCGCAACTTATGGCGATTTTTTCTCTCAGTCAAAAGCCTTTCTTCTTTTAATAGTGACCCTTCTCATTCTTGTGTTTGGCGTACTCTTTCGTAAAACATTGTTTCAAAAAACAGATCGAATTCCCCCTGTTTACTTGGCCTCGAGTGGTGTATTCATATTATTCACCCTGCTCTCCGCTGTGTTTTCGGAATACCGGTCTATCGCATTCTGGGGAGTACATGACCGCGCAGAAGGTGCTGTTATCCTCTGCTGTTACATCATTCTGTTTCTATATTCTTTTTCTGCCTGCCGAACAGAAAAGGATGCTCGGCATTTGATTATCGCTCTCGGAATTGCGACTGTTATTTCCTCAGTCATTGGTTTTTTTCAATACATCGGGCACGATCTTCTTTTTACTGACCTTGGAAAAGCCCTGGTGATTTCTCCCTGGGATTATGATAAAGTCACAAATTTAAGTTCCGTTTCTGAATCCGGCAGACTCTATGGCACTTTTTATCACTGGAATTATGCCGGCAGTTTTGCCGCTATTACCGTGCCGATTTTTATGGTGCTTGCTGTGAATGCCAAGTCCTGGCATTCCAGAATACTGCTTGGGTGTGTTACTCTGACGGCACTTTGGATTTTAATCGGCAGCACTTCCAGAGCAGGGTTGATCGGCGTTGCTGTTGCTTTTATTTTTGGATTGATTGTTTTTGCAAAGATTATTATAAAATATTGGAAAGCCTCTCTCTCCTGTGTCGCGATAGTTTTAGTAGCAATTATTGGGCTTAATATTACTAGTAATGGACAACTTTTCGCTCGTATTCCCACGCTTTTCTCAGATATAGTTAGTGTTTTCCAGAGCAGTGAGCAAACCGATTATCTCTCAAAACTTCCTGTAAAAGACGTTTCAGCGCAAAATAATACCGCAGTGATTGTAACCCAAAATAATGATGTGTTGAAGGTTACTTTAAATAAAGACTCTTTCGTGTTTAAAGATGGAAACGGGCAGGATGTGGTAATGGAGCAAAAGGATGGTGCTTACAGAACTACCGATAAACGATTCCAAAAATTCAGCTTCAATCTTGTAGCAATGGGCTTAAAAAGCAATTCATTAGGTCTCTCTGTCAATATTGATAATCAACCTCAATTCTTTTTCCGTATCGGTTCTGGTCTCAATCTTCAGCTTTCCAATTCCACTGGCACAGTCGACATCGATTCTCTTGAGTCGCCGCCCTCCGTTGGTTTTGCTGGTAAAGAGCGTATTGGCTCTGCCCGCGGTTATATCTGGTCTCGCTCTATTCCCATGATCCCGGATAACTTATTGCTTGGTTCTGGTCCAGACACTTTTGTACTGAATTTCCCGCAGAATGATCTGCTGGGTAAATATTGGGCATATGGTACTACAAATATGTTAGTGGATAAACCTCATAATCTTTATCTGCAAATATTGTTAGGAGAAGGCGGCATCGCTTTGTTGGCATTCCTGACAATCGTCCTCCTTTATTTATTCGACAGCATTCGTTTATATGCACTGAAGAGAACATATCGCCCGAATGAGATATTGGCCTCTGCAGTTTGCCTCGGCGTAGTAGGTTATTTGGGAGCTGGGCTGTTTAATGATTCTGTTGTTAGCGTTGCGCCTGTTTTTTGGATACTTCTTGGTGTCGGTATTGCACTGAATCTGAAAAATCGCAAAGAGCAATTAAAAGATCTGTCCCAAAAATCTTAATTATTCTAATCTGTTTGATCAACACAGCGGCTGATCGAAATTAGAAATTGTATTATCTTTTTTCGAATCCGTGCAAGCTACGCGAGAACGGCAAACTGGCGGACATCGCTCCCACAATGCTCAAAATTCTCGGCCTGCCGCAGCCGGCTGAAATGACGGGTGAAGCATTATTGTGGATTGATTCGGGTTCTATTTTGAACACTGGAAATTTCCTCAAGAGAGAGTAAAAGAAACCATTATAAATCATCCACAGAAGTAAGTAGGCCATCTGCTTCATTTTTCGGAATTCATTGAACAGTATATCAAAGAACAGCAGGGGCACTCCCATTCTGGAGTGCCCCTGCTGTTCTTCTTATACGTTAATATTAAAAATTTTGATTCAAGAGTCACTTTACGCCTCATGATAATACCTTATGAGCTGATAGATCACAACTATCTGGAGTGGAGGAATACATCGTCAGCCACAGCGTGGTTTTGCCTGTTTTTCTATTGGTGCGATAAATATTGATCTGTTGTACCTTTATCGTTTTGCTGACATAGAGCTGAAAGAAATCCTTTGTATTCGGTACTTTTGTCAGAGAGCTGACCTTTCCGACATTGCCGACAACACCCAGATTAGCGGAAACCTTCACTTTGGGGGAATGCTCTGAAAAGCTGACGGAAGCTCCTACCCTCGGGCCGCCTTCATCGCTCCAGAAAAATCCCCCGCCAGAAGGAAATCGTGTACCACCTTTCGGCTGTCCACCTGCATCCCCGCCGATTGTAATATATTGAGTCTGAACGCATTTTGCGTCATAAATATCGTTGCGCCCGCTGAATGGGATTTGATTATAAAAAGACTGATCTATGTTTTGAGCATTCACCTGCCATGAATTGACCGAATCCAAAACACCCTGATCCCTTGCTTTACTCCGGGCTGGGTTTTCTGTTTTTGCGGCATAAAATGAAAATGACATAGAACTGAATATTGCTGTCAGAGTGAGAACCCATGCAAAGAGTTTTCTCATTTTCAAAGTTCCCCTCCTGTCCATATAAATTCAGAAAAATACCTTTCTGAATCCAATTATATTGCAGCAGAATAATGGTGTCAATAAAAGTATATTTATCTATAATTTATATAATGAAAGCTTTCCTGAACCTTCAAGAACTGCCCTGTATTTACATCCGTCAAGTCAATTCACAACAATAAAAAGAAACAGAAGGTACAGGTTTTCCCTGTACCCCTGTTTCTTTCTCTTTCTAAAATATATCTCTTAGGGTGCACTATCTCATACACACCTAACTCTTCATGGACTGAGAACGAAAGCGGTCTCTACCTGCTTATTCAGTGGCCTCCAAATCCAGTCGACCGCTGGCCTTCGGCACAGCGATACGGCGCAGATAGCCGGGCACGCGTTCGCCGCTCAGGCGCTCTGTGAGAAGCCGCTCCATATTGCCACCTGAATTCCCCAACAGGCTCGCCAGCAGCTTCGAAGCATTGTCGACAGACGGAATCTCCTGAAAACGGACCAAAATGCGTTCGCCGCTGAAAATGAATTTGATCACACGGGTATTCGGCGTTTCAAGGAAAGAGAGATACAGCTTTAACACCGGGCGGCCGTCCTCGTCGCGGGTCAGGCGCGCCATGTTGCCGGTAACGTAGACCTCTTCGTTAATGTTCAGCACGCTTCGGCGCGGTTCACCGTCCAGCCCTGCGCGGATTGTCTGTTGCTCTTCTCCGTCCGAAAATTCGATCGTACAAAAATCCGGTGCGAACGCAAACGATACCCGCTGAATCGGCGGGAGAAAGCTGTCTTTTTCCACAGAGAAGATAAACGGCAGAATGGTGCCATACGAATTCTCCAGCTTGTAAGAACGGCCGTTGATCCATTTGGCGTCTGCACTGAGCTGCGGTACGGAACGTTGTGGGAACAGCGCCTGCTCCACCCGCTCCCGCAGCGTACGCCGTCTACGCACCGGGATCGTATCGGGAAACAGCGCAAGCGAAGCCTCCGTCTTTTTCAGCGCACGGGCGGCGCCCATATTCTCCGCAAGTGGGAACGCGGAAAAAGCTTCGTCGCTGCCGAAATACTTTTGAATGATCTCGGCGCTTTTATCCACAAACAGGCCATGACTGCCGCTTGTAATCGCAATGACCGCGTCGATCTGCGGGATCACCACCACATACTGGCCGAACACGCCGTTAAACTGGTAAGCCCCCGGAATCGGAAACTCCCACAGGTGGTAGCCATAGGCCGTTTCGTGCTCGCCCATCAGGGTGCGCACGCCCATATCGGTGGATTCGATAATCCATTGCTCCGAAAGCAGGCGGCGGGGTTCCCCGTCCACCGTCCACATTCCTTTCTGCAAATACAGCTGGCCCAGCTTTGCCATATCTTCGGGCCGAAGAAATAATCCCCAGCCGCCTTTTTCGATCCCCATCGGGCAGCGTTCCCACACCACATGGTCGATGCCCAGCGGCTCAAACAGGCGCGGCTGCAGGTAATCCGTCAGTCCATCCCCCGTTTTCCGCTGGATCAGCGCGCTGAGAAGGTAGGAATTCATGCTGTTATACGTAAATTTTTCACCCGGCTCATACGCGCAGTCTGACGTCAGGTAGGATTTTAGCCAGTCGCGCTCAAACACGCTGTTGGCCTCATTAAAGCGAATACCGGACGTCATGTTCAGCAGGTGGCGCACGGTGATCTGCTCCACCCTGTGCCGACGGAACGGCGGGGGCGGCATTTTATCGGAGAACAGCTCGGCAATCCGGTCATCGAGCGCAAATAAGCCCTCTTCGATTGCCATGCCTACCGCCATTGCGGTGACGGATTTGGAAAGCGAATACACCATCTGTGCGTAAATGCCGGAGTACGGCTTCCAGTTGGCCTGAGCGATCAGCTTGCCGTGGCGCAGGATCACGATGCTGTGCACCTTGATTTCCGGGCACGCATCGAGCTCACGGAGAAAACGCTCTAGATATGCCGAAGAGACCCCCTGGGCCTCCGGCGTAGAGCGCGGCAAAGGCTTGCGGGAAAGCCCCGCAGGATACCGGGGCTTTCCCGGGACAAATGGCACCGGTGAAAGGTGGCGCAGCTCACCGCGCATCCCCTTTCTCACCGCATCCACGGCCTTGAACTGCGCTCTCAGATCCATCATAAAGGAAGCTCCTCCAAGCGGCGGCGAACCATATCCAGCGCAAAGGACGCCGCTGTATATCTGTAATAGCTGCGGGGGCGGCGATGGCTGAACACCTTTACCTTGCGCACCACGGTGCCGTCTTTGTCACTGAGCCCCACGTAAATCAGCCCGATAGGCTTTTCCTCGGTGCCGCCGTCCGGCCCGGCAATACCGGTGATACCGATACCGATGTCGCTGCCGGATTTTTTCCGCACACCCTCGGCCATTGCGGCCGCAACCTCTTCACTGACTGCGCCGTGCTTCTCCAGCAATTCCTCCGGCACGTCGAGCAGCAGCGTTTTGATGCGGTTGGCATAGGTGACTGCTCCCATCTCAAACACCTTTGAGGAGCCGGGAATATCGGTAATCCGCTTGGCAAGAAGTCCGCCGGAGCAGGACTCCGCCGTCGCAATTGTCATCTTTCTCTCACTGAGAAGGTTTACAGCAAGCTGCTCCAAGCTGTCGACATTGATGCCGTACACGCAGTCGCCAATCCGCTCGCGGATGCGCTCCGCGACCGGGCGGCACATTTCCTCCGCCTTCTGTGCGTTTTCCGCCTTAGCGGTAACGCGTACGTACATTTCGCCCTCTTTGGCATAGGTGGCAACCGTGGGGTTCGAAGCGTCCGTCATGTCGGAGAGCATCTCTGCAACAGCGCCCTCGCCCTGGCCAAACACATGCACGTTCATGGAAAAGATGCTTGCGTTTTCACGCTTCATCAAAAACGGAATCCCGTAATTATGCAGCATGGGAATCAGCTCTGACGGCGGGCCGGGGAACATCATGATGATCTTGCCCTCCTTGGTCTCCACCGCGCAGCCCGGCGCGGTGCCGCGGTCGTTCAGCAGAACGGTGGAGCCCTCCGGCAGCATCGCCTGCTTCATCTGGTTCTGGCCCATGTATCTGCCGTTGAAGTGCTCCTTGAGGCGCTTCATGCTTTCTTCGTGCACGACAAGGGGTGCACCGGCGCATTCGGCAATCGTTTCCTTCGTCAGATCGTCCTCTGTCGGGCCAAGGCCCCCTGTGGTGATGACCAGATCGCTGCGCTCGAGCGCATGGGTGAGCGCCTCCTTCAAACGGCCGTTGTTATCGCCCACGGTACAGGAAAACATCATATCGATCCCCAGCTCGGACAAAGCCCGCGCTACATAGGAAGCATCGGTATTAATGACCTGGCCGAGCAGCAGCTCGGTTCCTACTGATATGATTTCCGCTTTCATAAAATTGGCATCTCCTTATTCTCCTGGATATAATATTGCGATTTCATCAAAAAAATGATTGCATTCTTCCTGCGCCTTCGGCGGGGGAAAACTGCGATCCCCATAAAAAATCTTTTTAGGCGAGCGAATGATCATATCCGATTTTGATCAGCTTTACCTGAGAAACGCATTCTTCGATCAGCGCATCAGCATCGAGCTGCTGCTCCGCCTGCTCCACAAAATAAAGATTGGGCTTGGTGCGGGGATGCTTCGGCGTAAACACCGTACAGCAGTCCTCAAACGGCTGAATCGAAATTTCAAAGGTATCGATTTTGCGGGAAATCGCGATGATCTCCGTTTTATCCATGCCGATCAGCGGCCGGAACACCGGCATATCCACCGCCGCCTCGGTGCAGGCGATGGCCCGCATCGTCTGGCTGGCCACCTGGCCCAGACTCTCGCCGGTAATGAGGGCCTCGCAGCCGTTATCCACCGCGATCCGCTCTGAAATGCGCATCATAAAGCGGCGCATGATGATCGTGAAAAGCTCCTCAGGGCATTTCGCCATGATCTCTTCCTGAATATGCGCAAAAGGAACCACGCGAAGAATCATGCGGCCCGAATAATCGCTGACCTTGGTCAGCAGATCAACCACCTTCTGCTCCGCGCGCTCACTGGTATAAGGCGGGCTTGCAAAGTGGACGGGAACCAGCTCCACGCCGCGCTTTGCCATGCACCACGCCGCTACGGGGCTATCGATGCCGCCGGAAATGAGCAGAGCCGCTCTTCCGCCTGTGCCGACAGGGATTCCGCCCGCGCCGGGAATGGAGCTTCCATGAATGTACGCGCCAAAATCGCGCACCTCTACCATCACCACCAGGTCGGGATTGTGCACATCGACCGTCAGGTGGGGAAAGTTCTCCATTATATATGCCCCGACCTCGGCAGAAATTTCAGGGGATTTCAGGGGAAAACTCTTGTCGGAGCGCTTGCTTTCCACTTTAAAGGTTTTCACGCGATTCAGATCGCCGGAAAGATACTCGCTGCACGCAGAGAGGATGGATTCCATCTTCTTTTCGGCTACGCACGCGCGCGAAAATGCGGCGATGCCGAAAATCTTTCCGACCTTCTCGGCAACCTCATCCAGATCCTCTTCCCCTTTGGGGGAAATGGTAATGGTAGACTGCGCCACGCGGATGTCGAAATTGCCGAATCTGCCGATGCGGTGGCGGATATTCCGGACGAGCGACGCCTCAAAATTCTTTCGGTTCAAACCTTTGAGCACCAGCTCGCCCAGCTTAATCAAAATGATCTCTCTCATACAAACTCCTTATGATTTTTTCACCAGCTGCTCCATGCCCTGCTTCAGTGCGGCCGTAAGAGCGCCGATTTCTTCCGTTGTAGTAAAGCGGGAAAAGCTCACCCGCAAAGAGGACTCCACCAGCTCGGGCGAAAGGCCCATGGCTGTGAGCACATGGCTCGGCTTTGCCTTGGAGCAGGCCGAACCGCTCGAAACAAATATATTTTTCGAAGACAAGAAATGCAGCATCGTTTCGGCGCGGATGCCCGGAACCGAAAAGCTGAATACGTAAGGCATCGCGTCCTCCGGCGAATGGATGACAACACCCGAAAGCCCGCTAAACTGCTCGCGCAGACTGGCGCGGAGCGTTTCAAAATGCGCTTTCAGCTCCTGCGGCTGCGGCATCGCACGCACCGCCGCACCGAACCCGGCGATGGCCGGCAGCGGCTCGGTGCCGGGGCGCACTTCTCTTTCCTGCCCCCCGCCGAAGCTTCTGGACGGGAAACCTTTCTGGCCCGCCACATACAGTGCGCCGGCGCCCTTTGGCCCGTGGATTTTGTGAGAAGAAACCGTCATCAGATCGATCCCCACGCGCGCGGGCTTGATCGGAACCTTGCAGAACGCCTGCACCGCGTCCACATGCAAAATCGCCGGGGATTTGCTGCGGCGGATCGCCTCCGCTGCCGCCTCCACCGGCATGCACACGCCGGTTTCGTTATTGACGAGCATCATGCTCACCAGAATCGTATCGCCGGTAACGGCCTGCTCCACCTGCTCCGGCGAGATGTGCCCCGTGGCATCCGGCATCAGGTACTCCACCGTAAAGCCATCCTGCTCAAGCTGCTCCATCACGCGCAGTACGGAGGGATGCTCCACCGCCGTTGTAACGATACGCTTGCCGCGCCTGCCGTTGCGCTTCACGGCGCCGAACAGGGCAATATTATTTGCTTCCGTTCCCCCCGAGGTAAAATAAATCTCGGAAGGATTCACCGAAAGCCTGTCCGCAACCGCCTGGCGGGCCGCGGTCATCTCGCGCTCCGCCTCAAAGCCCATGGTGTGCAGCGACGAAGGGTTACCGTACGCCTGTGTCATCACATACAGCGTACGCTCTGCCGCCTGCTCGCACACACGGGTGGTGGCTGCGTTGTCCAGATATATTTTTTCCAAAGCTGAAAGCCTCCAACCTATGATAAATTTCACTTTAAAACAGGCCATTGATTCCTTTTCCGCCCACGGCGGGGGAAGAAATCACTGTTTCTATAGAAAGTCTCTTTTAAAGCAAATGGGCTGTCAATCGTAATCAGCCCTATTATACCACAGGCGCGACGCGCCGTTGTGGTATATTTTTTGAATTGACGGTATCATAATCTGCTCTGCGGATATTATACACGAAAAGTTCCCAATAGTGAATATGCGCCCGCTTGCATTTTTTGCAAATCCGCGCTATGATTACATACAGAAAGAGTCGGATTCCCTCAGTGTACCGAAAAACAGAGGCATACCGCTAAAAATCGCGCAAGGCGGCAAACCCGCAAATCAGAGAGCATACTTGGTATGTGACCTCAATTGCAGATGTGACTGCCCTGTGGACACACGGCACACAGCAGGCAAAACGAGCATCGCTATTTTGCGGCAGCGCGATGGTATAGTAGTCTGAGGGGCAGATTCCCTTTTCTTTTGCAAGGAGGAACCAAAAATGGCAGAACTGAAAAACACAAAGCAGCGCGGAGCGATTCTGCGTTTTCTGGAAAACAGCCCGGATCCCGTTTCGGCGGAGGATATTTTCGTTTTGCTGAAGCCCTCTTTCCCCCAGTTGGCTCTTTCTACCGTATACCGCAATCTGGAGCGCTTTACCTCCTCCGGAGTTTTGCAAAAAATCAATTTTGAAGACGGCGTGATCCGTTATACGCTGGCCAAGGGCCACGACCACTATTTAATCTGCACCGGATGCAGTAAAAAAATCAAGCTGGACGACTGCCCGCTTTCTCCGCTGGAGCTTCAGCTCGCGAAGGCGACCGGCTTTGAGATCGAGCGCCACAGCCTGACGATCTACGGAAAATGCCCGGACTGTCAGAAAAAGCGCGGTACCCGGGCCGTTGTAAAAAAAGTGGAACGCACGCAATAGTGAGAAGAGTTCTGCCGAAACGGCACATTTTTATGAAAACGTGATACACAAAAGCCGCAGAACAGGTTTGTTCTGCGGCTTTTTACATTATAATATCCACCAATGTACCGTCGTACCATCAAATCAAAACTTACAGCAAGATCAATTCATATATTATTCCAGCATTTCGATCAATCTTGCGATATCGTCTTCTTTTGTGGCCCAGCTTGTGGCGAACCTTACAACCGTATGCTCTTCATCGGCTTTTTCCCAAAAGCTGAACGCAACTTTCTCCTGCAGCTTTTGCATGACGGAATTCTGCAAAACGATAAACTGTTGATTGGTCGGGGATTCCCAGGCAAACGTGCAGTTTTTTCTGCGAAATTCGTCCTTCAGCAGTTCCGCCATTTCAATCGCATGCCTGCTGATTTTGAAATACAGATCATCCGTAAATAATGTATCGAACTGGATTCCCAGCAAGCGGCCTTTCGCAAGCAGCGCTCCATGCTGTTTTACAGTCGTCATAAAATGCGGGGGCATATGATTTTTCGTAAACACTACCGCTTCGCCGCATAACGCGCCGATCTTTGTGCCGCCAATGTAAAACGCGTCGCAGTATTCGGCAATCATAGGCAGAGTGACATCCGTTGTTTTGCTCATTACACCGTAGCCCAGACGCGCTCCATCTAAATACAAGGGGATCTCAAACTTTCTGCAAACTGAGGAAATGTCGCTCAGCTCCTGCTTGCTATACAAGGTACCGTATTCTGTCGGGTGAGAAATATAAACCATTCCCGGGAACACCATATGCTCATGGTTTTCGTCCTTCCAGAATTCCTGTAAATAGCTTTCCAATGTACCGGCTGAAATTTTCCCGTCGTTTTGGGGTATTCCCAGCACCTTGTGCCCTGTATATTCGATCGCGCCTGCCTCGTGGACACTCACATGGCCCGTTTTGGCCGCCACAACGCCCTCATAGCGTTTGAGCAGCGCATCAATGACGATCGCATTTGTTTGTGTTCCGCCGACCAGAAACGAAATCTCTGCCTGCGGACATTGACAAGCTTCCCTGATCTTGATTTTTGCGCTTTCACAATATGGATCATTTCCATATCCCGATAACTGTTCTAAATTTGTGTCAAGAAGGCGCTGTAAAATTCTTTCATGCGCTCCTTCTGTATAATCATTTTCAAATGACAACATGCTAATTGAATTCCTCCCAATTCCTGTTTCACCGTCTGCCAGGGCGATTTGCCCCGTAAATCTGCGCTGTCTTTGATATGGCAAAGCAACAGCGCAAATAGTTTCCTTTTTTAGTAATAGCGGTAAACAGAAATCACGCGGCCAAGCACCAGAGCGCTTTGAGAGAAGATCGGAGAAAACGCGGGGTTTTCCGGCTGCAGGCGGATATACTCCTGTTCAAAGAAAATCCGCTTGACCGTAGCCTCGTCGTCGATCAGCGCAACAACGATCTGTCCGTTTTCCGCCGCATCCTGGCGGTGCGCGATAATGTAATCTCCATCGAGAATTCCGGCGTTTTTCATGCTGTCGCCCTGCACGCGCAGCGCAAACAGCTCCTTTTCTGGGTAACGGTGCCCTACCAGCGGCAGGTAGCCCTCGACCTCTTCCACGGCCAGAATCGGCATGCCGGCGGTCACTCTGCCCAAAATCGGCACACGGCTTACCTGCTCGGCGCCTTCAATATGAATGGCGCGATTGAGGCCGGCCTCGCGCCGAATGTAGCCCATATCCTCCAGCGTTTTGAGATGCAGGTGAACGGTCGAAGTGGATTTCAGGCCGGTTGCCTTGCAGATCTCCCGCACGGAGGGCGGCAGGCCGTATTGTGCTCTATCTTTTAAGTACTCATATATTTTTTTCTGGCTGCTGCTGAGTCCTTTCATCCCATTTCCTCCCAGGTATTCCAAGTCAACCTTATCATACCACAGGGCCCTATAGATTGCAAACAAATGTTTGCGGATTTTTCACAATTTTTTTGTTTTAAGAGCTGTTTTCATCTTATTTTAATGCAAAATTACATGACTCCAAAAGTTAAAAGAATATTCATAGCGTATTAACAACTACCCCGCGAATTCAAATTATAATATGAGTGTATTCAGACGATGGAGCCGCACCATCAGAATACAAAGTTCTACCCTCCTCAATATACCCCTCAAGCTAACGAAAAAAGACCGAATCAATTGGATTCGGTCTTTTTTCTTTTTTGCGTCACTTTTTGTTTCAAACGGCATATTTGGTGTTTTTTCTGGTCAAAATAGCCTCGGAGGTGCTTTTACAGATGAGCAGTCTGCATTTTAAATCAGAAAATCAATCCCCAAAGAAAAACAACAAGGGTTTTTATGTCGCGCTGGGCGTTTGCCTGGTTGCCGTTGGTGTTGCCGCCTGGACTACGTATGACAGTGTCGTGAAATATGCCAATCCTCAGGATACGTCCTCGTATTCCACCTCGCCCACCGGACGCACGCAGTCAGGTGTTTATGCCAGCAGCAAGGCGGAAGAGGCTTCGTCTCAGCCGCAGGCCAGCGCGCCGCAGTCCGCCGCTCCGTCTTCTTCCAAACCGGCTGCTTCGTCTCAGGCACCGGACAAGACCGCTTCGTCCAAACCCGAGCAGCCCGCCAAACAGACGGCGGCCAAACCCGCATCTTATGTTTACCCGGTTGGGGAAACCCCGAAAGTTACCAAAAATTACAGCGGAGACAACCCCATCTTTTCCGACACGATGCAGGACTGGCGTGTTCACTCCGGCACAGATTTTGAGGCAAAGATCGGCGACCCGGTCAAAGCCATCGACAGCGGAAAGGTCAAGGATCTGTACGCAGACGGCAATCTGGGCAATGTTGCCGTAATTGAGCACAGTGACGGAATCACCGCGTACTACTGTGGCCTGGGTGACACCTTCCTGGTGAAAAAGGGCGATGAAGTAGACGCAGGACAGAAGATTGGCTCGGTCAATGTTGTACCGATCGAATCGGTGGAAAAGCCGCATCTGCATCTGGAAATCAAAAAATCCGGTAAGCTGATCGACCCTATCACTCTCTTCAAATAAGTCAAATCGTACAAAGAAACCCATAAAACAGATAAATCCCCGCCGGCAATCGTCGGCGGGGATTTTTACAAAATTTTCATCCAAAAATTTCATCGATCAAAAATCATTTTCTTTTTAACCGGCTTAATTTGAGCCAATTTTAAAAATTTCTGACATTCGCCGCCGACCGTATGAAGAAGTCGATCATTCCTTCCAGATTTGCCCAGAAAAAAGCGGATTTGACAACATAAATACTTTCGATTTGACAAAGATTAAATGCGAAAGGAGGTGAATGTTTGAAAAAAGGAAAAAAATTTTTTCAACGATTGACCGGCTGGCTTACCGCACTTACTCTGCTGGCAGGGTCGGCAGTGGGATACTACCACTACACCTTGCCTGATCAGTTCCGCGTGACGGCGGGAACCAAGCTGCGGCTGAACCAGACCGGCCTTAGCATCATCGACACGGTAAACAAAAAAGAAATTACCGCGTCCGCTTTAAAATCCGCAAACCAAAATTACCATGCTCAACTGATGCTGTTTGATGTAATCCCCATCAAAACAGTCAGCGTGAAAGTGGTGCAGGAAAAGCTTTTGGTGCCTTGCGGTACTCCTTTCGGCATCAAAATGTTCACAAACGGCGTGATGGTGGTCGGCGTTGCCGACATTGAAAGCGCCGGAAAAATGATCAATCCCGCCGCTGTGGCGGGCGTGAAGGTGGGCGATATCATTACCGAGGTAAATGGAAAGGCCGTTACCCAGAACAGCCAGGTGGCGAAGCTTATCGAAAGCAGCGCCGGCGCACCGGTCGAGCTTTCCATTAAACGGAATGAAGAAACGCTCACAGCAACTCTTACCCCTATTCTGTCCGATGTGGACGGAAGTTATAAGGGCGGCCTTTGGGTACGTGACAGCACTGCCGGTATCGGCACCGTAACTTTTTATGATCCGTCGAACGGATCGTTCGGCGGTCTTGGCCATGGCATCTGCGACGTGGACACGAATGAGCTGATGCCGCTTCGCAGCGGCGACGTTGTTTCCGTGACCATCAGCGGTATTGTCAAGGGCCAAAAGGGCCGTGCAGGCGAACTGCGCGGCTATTTCAACAACGATTTCCCTGTCGGACAGCTGCAGGCCAATTCCGAAGGTGGTGTGTACGGCACGCTGAATTCCTCTCCTGTTTCTACCGAGGCTATCCCCCTTGCCGTGAAGCAGGAAGTGAAAACAGGCGCTGCACAGATTTACACCACGGTGGATGGAACAACGCCCAGACCTTATGGCATTGAAATCGAATCGATCAACTATCAGGACGGCACCAAAACGAAGAATTTGGTCGTTAAAGTGACTGATCCTGATCTGCTCAGCAAAACGGGAGGAATTGTTCAGGGAATGAGCGGCAGCCCTATTGTGCAAAACGGAAAATTAGTGGGCGCTGTAACCCATGTATTTGTCAATGATCCCACGCGCGGCTACGGAATTCTGGCAGAAAACATGCTGGAAATCTCCGAAAAAACGAGTCTGGAGAGCACGGAAAAGGCATCTTAAAACGAAATTTTTTACTATTTTGAAATATAATTACCAAATTCGCGTAAAAAATATTGTGTAAGGTATTGCCATAAATGCCAATATATGGTATTATAAGCCTGTAAATTAAAAAACAGGGGGATATGTTCATGGAAAAACATTTAAAACTGCTGATTTCTAATGACACTGACGAATTTGCTCGAAGCTATTCTCATGATTTTGAAGTTGCGGGTATTGATGTCGTCTATTCTCCAAAGGATGGACTGAGGGTTTTGGACCATATTGATCTCGAACAACCTGACGTCGTCCTTGTGGACCTGTTCATGCCCCGACTGGATGCGATCGGAGTCATTCATGGGATTCGAAAAAAGTACGCCTCTAAGGCGCCTTCCTTCATTGTCATGTCTACATTCAGCAGCCCCACGCTGGAGCGTGAGGTAATGCTTTCCGGAGCTGCATATTTTGTAATCGTACCGTTTGACGCAAAGGAACTGGCTCAAAGAATCTTAAAAATATGCGGCAGTATCGCCCCAAAATCGGAACAGGCTTCGGTACCGGCACCAAAAGGCAAACCTTCTCTTGAAATCCAGGTCACAGAAATCCTTCACCAGATCGGTGTTCCGGCTCATATTAAGGGATACCATTACCTGAGGGATTCTATTATCATGGCCGTGCAGACACCAGACATTATCAATGCCGTGACCAAGCAGCTGTACCCCAGTGTGGCCAAACGGTACGAGACTACGCCCTCGCGTGTGGAACGTGCTATCCGCCATGCCATTGAGGTAGCCTGGGACAGAGGCGACATCGACATCCTGAATTCCTATTTTGGGTACACGATTCACAACACCCGCGGAAAGCCCACTAACAGTGAGTTTATCGCCATGATCAGCGATAAGCTCCGGCTGGAAATGAAGTCCGCCAGCTAAAGAAAAAACTCCTTTCCCCAATCAGCCGGATGAGGATCCGCTTTTTAGGGAAAGGAGATTTTTTTTGCAATTTTTCGGATTTATTTGTAAATTCAAAAAGCCGATATTTTTAGAAAACAAAGCGAGACAAGGCGGCGGCGCAGGAATACAGGACATATTCCCAGAATTTTGAACACAGCCGCAGCCCGCTTTTCCTCCAACAGACAATTGCGTTGATCTTACCAACAGAGCTTGTGATAAGCAGCCCTGTTTTCGATTACATCGAGGTGCTCTTGGTCACAAACAGCAGGGAGTTCGGAACCGGACGCTCTTTACCGTCGGACGGCTTATTGCGCAGCAACAGCGTGCTGTTGCCGTAATTGCGGCTGAGCAGCGTAGCGGAACCGCCCGCATCCAGATTGCCGGCCTGCACCGCTCCCATGTCCTTCATCAGCTGAGCAAATTCCTTCAGCGTCGCCCCTGTAGAATACTGGGACTGACGGCCGTCTACCATTACGAAAAACACGGTTCCATCGGCACGAAGGCCAACGCCAAGCCGCGGCGAATAGGTTCTTTGATCCGCATCCTTTTGCGTGACGACGTTTCCGTCCTTAACAAGGAGCGTATCATACAGGCCGATCGCGTTCTGCAGCTCGGATTTCATCTGCGGGTAATCTGCATTCGAAGCGATCACCGGAGTGCCGTCCTTCTTAATTCCGAAAAAGTTCCAGCGATAGGCACGGGAAGACACAGTGCCCTGTACCTCAACGCCGTCTTTGACGACAACGCCCCACGGCTGATTCGTGGTCATATTGAACATATCACCGTTGATCGCCGCGACGACCGGTTTTCCGTTTGCCATGGCCGAAGCAGCCTGCGCGCGCACCGTAGCGGCGTGATAGCCGCCCGCATATGTAGTATCACCGGGTGTGCCAACCGTAATGCCAATCTGTCCCGCTGAGGGCTCGTATTCCAGCATAAAGCACTCATTGATTTTACAACTTAAATTTGTATAGGTGAATCTTGTTTCCACAAGACCGGGCGCTACCGTTCTGCTGTAATCGCTCATCAGAGAGGTCGCTACCAGATTTGTCAGGCTGAGCTGCCCGAACACCGGCACCGCCGCAGAAGCCGTGGCAGACATCTGCACAGCGGCCAGCAACACGGCAGCTGCGGATACAATCTTACGTTTCGTTGATTTTGATTTCGAGCTTTTTGATTGTTTCATCTTTGCTGAGGTCTCCTTCCTTAGTTATCTTCATCTTAGACCATCAGGAAGATTATGTCAACCAAAAACAGGCATTTTCTTCTGGAAAAATTATATTAAATTTTGGTAATTTTTACTTGGCTGAAGATCTCACCGATCGGGTCGCTGATCATCAGCGCCGCGCTCTGATCCGCGGGCGTAGAAGAGCGATTGATCACGACCAGACGGCTGCCGCCAAAATAGTGGATCAACCCGGCGGCTGGGTATACAGCCAGTGACGTTCCGCCAATGATCAGCATGTCTGCCTTGCGGATCGCCGTGACCGCACCGTTGATCACATCCTGGTCAAGCCCCTCCTCATACAGCACCACATCGGGCTTGATCGTACCGCCGCAGGTGCAGGTGGGAACTCCTTCGCTGTGCAGAATAAATTCGGCATCATATTCTTTATGGCATTTCTGGCAATAGTTGCGGTGAACAGAGCCGTGCAGCTCGTATACGTGCCTGCTGCCCGCTTTTTGGTGCAGGCCATCAATGTTCTGAGTCACGACCGCCGACAGCTTCTCCGCCTGCTCCAGCTCTGCCAGCTTACGGTGAGCCGCATTTGGCTGCGCATCCAGACACAACATCTTTTTGCGGTAGAAATCAAAAAACTCCGCCGTGTGCCGCACATAAAAGCTGTGGCTCAGCATTTCCTCCGGCGGATAGCGGAACGATTGGTGATACAGGCCGTCTACACTGCGAAAATCGGGAATCCCGCTTTCTGTGGATACTCCCGCTCCGCCGAAAAACACAATCCGGCTGCTTTCGTCTATCATCTGCTGAAACTGCTCCATCTTTGTCATTCAGAATCCTCCCATTGTCCATTCTCTTTCCTTTATCTTAGTCTGCAAAGTATGGAAAATCAAGCTTCTTATCTATTCTGCCGATTTTACCGACCCGCAAACCGCAAAAAATTCGAAATTTCTCAAAAAAAGGATTGCGTTTTGCCTGCAAGTATGATAAAATAATCCACGTTGCAATTCCGGGTGTGGCGCAGTTGGTAGCGCGCTTGACTGGGGGTCAAGAGGCCGTGAGTTCAAGTCTCGCCACTCGGACCAGAACAAAGAACGAGAGAACCGCATCAGACAGCTTATTTTTGAGCTGTTTGATGCGGTTTTTCCTTTCCTTTAAAATTGACTGTAAAACCGGCTGTAAATTTCGGCCCTTACTATGGCTGGTTGGCAAAACTGTCAAGCTGGAATCTGAAAATTTTACGTTGGGAAAGGCGCTGAAGTTATCGATTGAAACCCACAGTACCGATCAGTGACAGCTTGAACGCCTTATGCGATATTACATCCAACAAGCACAGAAACAAAAACAGCTCCTGCTATCATGCAAGAGCTGCTGCCTAATCTACCAGTATGGATAAT
>OFCQ01000322.1_pt1 | contig 24616 bp, 5 predicted proteins | sample 1520861 | NCBI WGS metagenome assembly OFCQ01 (sample SAMEA2699036, study PRJEB24076) | metagenome | biome: Human gut stool | place: Spain | collected 2012-11-21 | reverse complement strand
AATATATAGAAAAGATGAAGAATTTTTATCTTATTTTTTAAATCTATTAAATAAACTATAAAAATGAATGAAACATGAAAAAGTTGTTTACAATATTGAATATTTTTGATATAGTAGTCGCTAGAGTGAGTATCTTATAGGAAAAGATATACGTAATAGTACTTAAACTATAGTATTGAGTACTATTGTTTTATGTTAGAAGTGTAGATGATTTTTTATATCTATTACTTCTTCTTTTATTTTACTTTTTTATATGAGGCTATAAACATAATGCGTAACCGGCAAGTCCGGTAATTCGGTGAGAAAGGAATAACATGAATCGAATTTATAATGTAATTTGGAGTAAAGCTAAAAATTGCTACGTTGTAGTATCTGAGTTAGTTAAGAGCGGTGGCGGTAAAGCTAGTGTGAATTCTGCAAGAACGAGCATTACTTTTCGTGCGGCTTTATGCGCGTTTGCTATTACGGGTTGTTTAGTATCGGGAATTGCAGAAGCAAATGTAATACAAGGCCCTGGCGCTGCTGCTACTGGTAGCAATAGCGTGGCAGTCGGCGATAATGCAAAATCCGCAGGTGCTAAGTCTGTGGCGATAGGTAATGACGCGGCTACATTAGCAACAAGTGAAAATGGTATTGCCATCGGTAATGGTGCGAAGGCTGAAGGTCAACAACGAGTGAAGGTTCCATATCCTGCGGGTACTATTGCTATCGGTCAAGGGTCAGTAGCTAAGGAAAATGGCGATATTGTAATAGGTCGTCAAGCGAAGAGCACGATTTCCAAGTATCATCAACAACCTGGATCCGGTGCAGTTGTAATGGGTGCAGAAGCCGCTTCTTACGGTTCTCGAGGTGACGTAGTCATCGGTGCTGCAGCGGAAGCTAATATAATTAGAAAGAATGCTACTGTTGATGGTGACGGACAGCTGTTTTCACAATCTGTAGCTATCGGTAGCGTAGCGAAGGTATATGGCACACAATCTGTGGCTATCGGTGGTGATGTAAGATCTATTGGTCAGTCTTCTATCGCTATCGGCGGTGATGATATCGATCAGGCAAAGCCTGATTTATATAAGGCCATTCCTGATTTATCGGTGCCAGGTACGCAAAAAAACTTTAACCGTGAAGTGGCTGCATTATATCCAAGTGGATTGGGTACAGCAGGGCTTAATGATAGTAAGAACTATGTAAATACTGCTTCTATCGGAAATGCAAGCCTTGCTATTGGTATGATGACACAGTCTTTAGGCACAGGCTCTAATGCTATCGGTGCTAACTCCTTGTCAAAAGGTGTGGCTAGCTCCGCTATTGGTGCTATGGCTCGTAGCTGGGGGAATAACTCTCTTGCTATCGGTAGCCAAGCCGGTGCATATGGTGAGAAATCCACATCCCTCGGCGATGCGAATACAGTAGGCTTTGATATGACAAATGCTACTCTATCTGGTTCAGCTGCAGGCGCTCTTGGTAGAGGCAATAAGGTATATGGTAATAATGCATATGCTATCGGCAGCGAAAATACTGTAGGGTCGGCTACTGTTACAGAAACTACAGAGTCTAATGGCGATAAAATTACAAAGGTTACTGCTGGTACAGTTAAAGGTAATAAAGCTGGTGCATTCGGTTACAAGAATACTATTACAACGGATAATTCCTATGTAGTAGGTAGTAACTCTACTATTTCCGCAGATAATGGCATGGTTTTAGGTAACAGTGCTACTGTGACAGGGGCTAACGGTTTAGCTCTTGGTAATAATACGAAAGTAGCTAATGACAATGCCGTAGCTATCGGTAATGGCTCTGAAACAGCAGCAGCTGTGGCTACTCCTTCTGCTACAATCAATGGGGTAACTCATAACTTTGCAGGCACAAACCCTGCTTCCACAGTAAGCGTAGGCAAAGCAGGTATGGAACGGACTGTTACTAATGTAGCGGCTGGTCGTATTTCTGCTACCTCCACTGATGTTATCAATGGTAGCCAATTGTTTGCAGTTAAAACGGAAGTAGAAAAAGGCGTATCTTATGCAGGCGATGTAAAAGCTGCAGCAGCTGCAGATAATAAATTCACTCATAAATTAGGCGAACAAACTAATGTTGTGGGCGGCGTGACTGATGTAACTAAATTGACAGATAACAATATCGGTGTTGTTTCCAATGGCACTGATACATTAAATATTAAATTGGCTAAAACATTGACTGGTTTGGACAGTGTTACAGCTGGCGGTACTACTATCAATAACGGCGGTTTGACCGTAGATGGTAAAAACTATGTATCTCCAAACGGTATCAATGCGAATAACCAAAAGATCACCAATGTAGCTGATGGTACTAACTCTAATGATGCGGTTAACTATGGTCAATTACAAAATGTGATTAACTCTATCGATAAAGCGCCTACTGTGAAAGCAAAAGATGCAAATGTAACTGTAACAGAAGGTACAAATGCAGCAGGTGGTAAGGAATATATTGTTGGATTAGGCAATACAATCAATGTTGGTGCTGCACATCCTGTAACTGTAGATGGTAATGCAGGACATGTAACAGGCCTTCAAAATACAGATTGGAGTGTAGACAATCCTGTTGCTGTTCCTGGTCGCGCGGCTACAGAAGATCAGTTGAAAAAGGTTAACGATACAGTTAATGCCAATAAGGATCAAATCGATAAAAATAAACAAGCTATCGCAGATAACAAACAAAATATCACAACAAATGCCGGTAATATTGCTAATAATACGCAAAATATCGCAAAGAACGCTGGCGATATCGTTACAATCAATAAAACTATTGAAAAAGGGTTGAACTTTGACGGTGACTCCGGTGCAACAATCAATAAGAAATTGGGTGATACTGTTGCCGTTAAAGGCGGTGCTACAGGCACATTGTCTGATAACAATATCGGTGTTGTATCCGATGGTACTGGCACATTGAATGTGAAATTGGCTAAAACATTGACTGGTTTGGATAGCGTTACTGCTGGTGATACTACCATCAATAACGGCGGTTTGACCGTAGGTGGTAAGAATTATGTATCTCCAAACGGTATCAATGCAAATGACCAAAAGGTAACAAATGTTGCTAATGGTGATGTGGCTCCAAACTCTAAAGATGCAGTAAACGGCAGTCAATTACATCAAGTTAAGCAAGATCTTGGTGACCAAATTACGAATACCAAGAATGATTTAAATGATAAAATTGATACTACTAAAACTGACCTTATCAATAAAGGCCTTCGTTTTAACGCGGATAATGACGATGAAAAAACGAATAAATTAGGCTCTAAAGTAACGGTAAACGGCGATGATAACATCACTACAGAAATTACTCAAACTGGTGATGATACTAAGATTGCTCTTAAATTAAAGAAAGATCTTAATGTTAGAACTGTTACGGCTACGGACACTGTGAAAGCAGGCGACGTAACAATGGGTAAACAAGCTGATGGTGCGAATCCTGGTAATACAGGCAACTATATTACAGGTCTTGATAATAAGACTTGGGATCCAGGTAATGTTGTATCTGGTCGTGCCGCAACAGAAGACCAATTGAAACAAGCTTTGGCAAATCAAACTGCAACAGGCCTTAAATTTGATGCCAATGTAGGCGGTGTACAAACTAGTAAATTAGGTTCTACAGTAATCGTACAAGGCGAAGGTAAAGCTGCTGATAGTGACTATAGCGGTGAAAATATCAAGACTTTCATCAAACAAGATGCAGCAACAGGCAACACGACCATTGACGTGAAGATGAGCAAAAATCTTAAAGCTGAATCTGTAAAAGTTGGCAAAGGTGATAATAAGGATGGTGTATCTATCACAGGTCCAGATGGTGCGAACGGAACAGATGGCAAGGTAGGCATTACTGGTAAAGACGGTAAAGATGCTGTATCCATGTCCGGCAAAGACGGTGTAGGTCACATCGGTTTAAGTGGTAAAGACGGCCGTAGTGCGGATATTACTGCTGAAAAAGGCGACCCTGATATTGAAGGCAACGAAATCACGCGTATTAAATACCAAGACGAAAATGGTAAAACACACCAAGTGGCAACCAAAGACGATGGTATGAAATACGGTGGCGATAGCGGTGCCGTAATCAACAAAAAGCTTAATGAGCAAGTAAACGTAATCGGTGGTATTACTGATGTTAGCAAGTTGACTACTGAAGATAATTTAGGTGTCGTATCCGATGGTAGCAATAACCTCAAGGTTCGTATGGCAAAAGACTTAAAAGGTCTTGAAACAGTAACAACTAAAGATACTGCAGGTAACACTACAGTTGTAAATGGCGGCGGCATGAAGATTACACCTGCTAGCGGTAACCCTGTGAGCTTAACTAAAGATGGTTTGGATAATGGTGGCAATAAGATTACGAATGTAGCTGCTGGTACAGCTCCAACTGATGCAGTCAATAAATCCCAATTGGATCAAGCTGCAGCTGCTGCGACTACAACGGTAACAGCGGGCGATAATATTAAGGTTACGCCAAGCGACAATCCGAATGGTTCCAAAAACTATGAAGTAAGTCTTAAAGACCAAGTAACATTGGGCTCCGATCCGAAGAAACAAATCGCTATCGATGGCAATGCAGGCACAATCAAAGCTGGCGACAAGGTTGAAATCGACGGCGATAAAGGGACTATTAAAGTTGGTAAAGATGGTCAAGATGGCGTATCCATCACAGGCCCAGATACGGCGAACGGCACAGACGGCAAGGTAGGCGTTACTGGTAAAGACGGTAAAGATGCTGTATCCATGTCTGGTAAAGACGGTGTAGGTCACATCGGTCTTAATGGTAAGGACGGTCGTAGTGCTGATATTTCTGTTGAAAAAGGCGACCCTGATATCGAAGGCAACGAAATCACGCGTATTAAGTACCAAGACGAAAATGGTAAAACCCATCAAGTGGCAACTAAAGACGATGGTATGAAATACGGTGGCGATAGCGGTGCCGTGATTAACAAAAAGCTTAATGAACAAGTAAACGTTATCGGCGGTATTACTGATGCTAGCAAGTTGACTACAGAAGATAATTTAGGTGTCGTATCCGACGGTACTGGTAACCTCAAGGTTCGTATGGCTAAAGACTTGAAAGGTCTTGAATCCGTAACCACTAAGGACGCTGCGGGCAACACCACAGTTGTGAACGGTGGCGGTGTAACCATTACACCTGCTAGCGGTAATGCAGTAAGCCTTACTAAAGATGGCCTTAACAACGGTGGTAATACAATTACCAATGTTGCGGCTGGTGTAAACGGCACTGATGCGGTTAACGTAAATCAATTAAAAGGTGCAACAGATAAGATGGCGAATGCAATCGATGCTGTAGCGGGCGAAACACAACGTGTAGGCGCTCATGCAGCGGCTATGGCTGCGTTGAAACCAATTCAATACGATCCATTGGAGCCAACTCAAGTAATGGCTGGTGTTGGTAATTACAGAGGTGAAACTGCGGCGGCATTAGGTGTTGCACATTACTCTGCAGAAGATACTATGTTCCATTTGGGTGTATCTGTTGGTGGTCATCACAATATGGTGAATGCTGGTGTAACTCACAAATTCGGTAACTCCGATGCGAAGAAAGCGATTCCAGAACGTTATAAAGGTGGCCCTATCAGCTCTGTTTATGTGTTGCAAGATGAGGTAACAGCATTGAAAGCTGAAAATGCACGCATGCAAGAAAGCCTTAACGAATTGTCTTCTGTGAAGGCTGATAATGCACGTATGCAACAACGTATTGATGAATTATCCTCTGTGAAGGAAGATAATGAACAAATGAAGGCTCAAATTGCATTGTTGATGCAACAAGCAGGGCTTACAAAGTAAATTTGACTTGATTAAATGGGTTATTTAGTATACTCTAGTCATGTAAGAATCATGTAAGGAATATGAAAGCCGCCCTTCGGGGGGCGGCTCGTCATTAGGAGGATTTATGAAATTCAAAACATTTATGCCTGTATTGGCACTTGCTTGTGTATGCGCGGTAGGTCAAGCGGATGCGGCTCAAGATCGATTGATGATGCCAGAACAACCGGCCGAACCATTAAACGTGATTGAAGCGGAAGTTGCAGTTCCTGTACCTAGCGAAGAAGTTCGCGACGTAGTGAATGCTTTCACACAATTCCAATTGGACCAAAAGGGCAAACGTATTATGGACGATTCCCGCGTTATGACTGGTCAAGAACGGTACCGTAACAATGTGTTGTACTACATGAACGTTCGTCGTAGCTGGTACATCGTGAGCCATCGTTATAAAAATGATAGCTATGGTCGTTTAGCGTTAGATCGTTTGTACAACGATTACAAACAGTTCTTTACAGAACATGCGACTGTATCTGAAGACGCTAAATTGGACTATGCGCAACAAATCATCGATATTTTGGATCGCAATACAGCCAATGTACATGATGATGAATTGCGTTTCTACATGAACGAAATGGTGATCTTCAGCTTGAACGAAGCTATGAAAGACGGTAATAATCGCGTGAAACCTGTAGATGAAAAAGCAGCTCCTGCGATGGACGAACTTCACACAGTGGACCTTCGCAAAGCGATTAATGCACCTACAATTCAATAATTTTAGATGATTCAATTATAAGAGTTAAGTGTTGTTGTGTTGTATTGTATTTCTTATAATTGTATGACCGATAAAAAAATATCGGGGTGTTGTTTGTATTAACAATACCCCGATATTTTTATGCATATAATTTTGCAATCAATGTGATTCGCTGACCTTGAATCACCTTATATGTAATTTTTTTTACGATGGCCGTAAAGTTGTGATGCAGAAATTGTAACTGATCGTTAGGTTGAACGTCCGCATCATATGTGAATACGCCTTCTTCCCCATTAAAGCGACCTTTGATTGTGAAAGTTTGATTATCTCGTGTAACTACGATATCTTCTTCTGTAACCGTATTTGGTTTATCTATATTTTGTTGTAAGATATTGAGTTCTGACATAGATTTCTTCCTCCTTTCTGCTTTCAGTATAACAATAAAAATTAAAAAACACATGGAGTAATCGTATAAATTGTTTTTATACACATATGCTCTATTTCTATAAAGCCTATAAATCCCGCCGATACGCCTTTAGAGTGCCTTAGAATAAAAAAGGAATGACAGCGATTTGAATTTCACCTGTCATTCCCTTTACTATATAATAAAATGCTACCTTTATTGATTGTGCAATAGTTAATTTGCTTAAGTAGGTATGTAGTAATTGTGTACGTACATTGAGTCAAAATGGCAGAAACACTGTACGATATCTGTTTATGAAAAGATATCATTCTATTATATGATCTATCATAAATCAGAATGATGAAGAGAAAATAAATTGATTATATATGGTGTAATATTGGTACATAATTATGGAGCATATTAGTATTATTTATGAAAGTTGGTGAATAATAGTAAAAAAATACAGCATTTATGCAGAATATTCAGTATATTTAATTTTATCGAAATTATTAATAACTTAAACACAAAAGTTTTATGAAAATAAAATGAAAAAAAGTTTACTTTTCCCGTAATATGTGGTATTTTAGATATACACATTCAAGAATGTCGATGAATTCTCAATACATCATCGATACATCATTGTTATTTCATTAAATATGTAGATAGTTAGTTAGTAAGTTTTATAAGTTTTATAGGAGAAAGATTAATGAATCGAGTATTTAAAGTGATTTGGAATCGCACAAAGGGCTGCTATGTCGTTGTGGCAGAAACAGCAAAGAACATGACGAAACGTTCTTCTTTGTCGGTTGTATTCTCTAAAATGGTAGGTGCTACAGCAGTTGCCGTTATGCTGACAGGCGTTATGATGCCTACCGATGCCTTAGGGGCACCTATTACAAGAGGTAACGGTGCACAAGCTGAAAATGACGGTGGTATCGCTATCGGTGATAATACAAACGCTCGCGGTGATTATAGTGTGTCTATGGGTACAGGGGCAACTGTCGGCGTTGGTGATCCTAGTGAATCTGAAAGTCAGAACGGTATCGCAATCGGTCATGGTGCAACAGTAACCGTTAACCCTGCAACGGCGACGCCGGGCATCACGGATAAGAGCGGTGGTATCGCTATCGGTCATGATGCGACAACAAAGGATATCAATACGATTGCTATCGGTACGAGCACTATCGGTCAAGGTGCACAGGCCGTGGCTATCGGTCGTAATGCGCGCACAATTGCTAACAACGGCGTAGCTATCGGTAACGAAGCACGCGTGCAATCCACGAACGGATTTGCGTTGGGAAACAATGCACGTGCCGGTTTTGATGAAAGCAATAACTTGATAGGTCTTGATAATGACCAGGCCTTCGGTTCCAATGCACGTGCTTATGGCGGTTCCTCCATGGCCTTCGGTAATAATGCGAAGGCATCCAAAGGCGGTGCTATTGCCATGGGTAACGGTTCTCAATCTCGAGGCGATTGGGGTGTAGCTATTGGTAATGGTGCAAAAGCATTGGCACAAGGTGCCCGTGCTATTGGTGCTAACTCTACAGCTGATGCTACTAATGCTGCTGCTATGGGTTGGGATAGTGTGGCTAGCGGTGAGGCTTCTATTGCTATCGGTGAGACGGCAAAAGCGACTGCAAATAATTCTATTGCTATGAGTAAAGCTGCAATCGCAGCTGCAGATGATTCCATTGCCATCGGTAAAAATGCATCAGTTGATGCGAATCAACAACGATCGATTGCATTAGGTGCCAACTCCAAGACTGCTAATGTGGTGAGCACACCAAATCAATTGGTAAATGGCTTATGGTATAAAAACTATGCCGGCGGTTCTGCTGATTCCACACTTAGTGTAGGTAGCGATACACTAAAACGTACTATCACAAATGTGGCTGCAGGTCGTGTAAATGCACAATCTACAGATGCAATCAATGGTAGCCAATTATATGGTGTTGCAAATACCTTGGGTAATTTAGCAAGTACTACAAAAGGCCTTTTAGGTGGCAATGCAGCGCTTGACCCTGATACTGGTAACTTGTCGATGAGCAATATCGGTAACACAGGTAAAGGCACGATTCATGATGCTATTAAATTCAATAAAGACACTATTGATAAAGGTCTTAACTTTGATGCTAATACAGGGGGTCCTAAAAACAACCTATTAGGTTCTAAAGTTACTATCAAAGGTGATGGCAGTAATATCAATGCCGCAATTACACAAGCTAATGGTGATACAACTATTAACATGACTTTGGGTAACACCGTTACAATAGGTGCAGCGAACCCTGTAACGATTAATGGCACTACAGGCCATGTAACAGGCCTTCAAAATAAAGACTGGAATATAGATAATCCTGTAGCTGTATCCGGCCGTGCTGCCACAGAAGATCAGTTGAAAAAGGTAAACGATAAAGTTAACACTAATAAGGCTGCTATCGATAAAAATGCTGGTGATATCAATACTAACAAGCAAAATATCAATAAAAATGCTGGCGACATTGCGAATAACAAAACTGATATCGCTAAAAATAAGCAAGATATTTCCACTATTAACACAAAGATTAATAAAGGCTTGAACTTTGCTGGCGACACAGGTACAGTAAGTAATAGACAATTAGGTGATACTGTAACTGTTAAAGGCGGTGCTACAGGCACATTGTCTGACGGTAATATCGGTGTTGTATCCGATGGTAACGGTACATTAAATGTTAAATTGGCGAAAACGTTAACAGGTTTAGATAGCGTCACAGCTGGTGGTACTACTATCAATAACGGTGGGTTGACTGTAGGTGGTAAGACATATGTGACACCGACTGGTCTTAATGCAAATAATCAAAAGATCACTAATGTTGCTAATGGTAGCGACCCTAATGATGCAGTTAACTATAGCCAATTACAAGCTGCTATCGGGGGTACAGCTAAGGCATCTACTGTAAAACCAAAAGATGCGAATGTAACTGTAACAGAAAGTACAAACGCAGCAGGCGGTAAGGAATATACTGTTGGTTTAGGTAATAAAATTACTGTAGGTACAGCACATCCTGTAACTGTAGACGGTGATGCTGGTCATGTAACAGGCCTTACAAATACAGATTGGGATGTAGACAATCCTGTGGCTGTACATGGTCGCGGTGCTACAGAAGATCAGTTGAAAAAGGTAAACGATAAAGTTAATACCAATAAGGATCAAATCGATAAGAATAAACAAGCTATCGCTGATAATAAGCAAAATATTACAAACAATGCCGGCAATATTGCTCAAAACAAGCAAGACATCTCCAACATTAATACAAAAATTAATAAAGGCTTGAACTTTGCTGGTGATACTGGTGCTGTAAGTAACCGACAATTAGGCGATACAGTTACTGTTAAAGGCGGTGCTACAGGCACATTGTCCGACGGCAATATCGGTGTTGAATCCGACGGCAATGGCACATTGAATGTGAAATTGGCGAAAACGTTAAGCGGTTTAGATAGCGTTACAGCTGGTGGTACTACTATCAACAACAGCGGTTTGACTGTAGGTGGTAAAACATATGTATCTCCAACAGGTATCAATGCGAATAATCAAAAGATTACTAATGTTGCTGATGGTACAGTAGGCGCAGGCAGTAAGGACGCTGTAAACGGCGGTCAATTGCACGATGCTAAAAACGAATTAAATACTAATATCAATGATGCTAAGACTGATCTTATCAACAAAGGCCTTCGTTTCGATGCTGATAATAACGATGTAAAAACGAACAAGCTCGGTTCCAAAGTAACTGTAAACGGCGACGACAACATTACAACGGAAATCACACAAACTGGCGACGACACTAAGATCGGCGTTAAATTGAACAAAAATCTTAATGTTCAAACATTGACGGCTACAGATACTGTAAAAGCCGGCGGTGTAACAATGGGTAAACACGCTGATACTAAGAACTATGTAACTGGTCTTGATAATAAAGATTGGGATGTAAATACATCTAATCCTGTAAGCGGTCGCGCAGCTACAGAAGATCAATTGAAAAAAATCAGTGATGTTGTTAAGAGCCAAGGTGCTGCTGCTACAGATTACCGTTTGGTGAAAAATGCAGCTGCTGCAGATGAGGCTTATACAGTTGATTCTAACGGTGATGTTGACTTGACTGTAGAGGATAAAAACCATGCAGGTAAAAAAGAAACTGTTAAGATTAAGGACGTTGCGTCTAAATCTAGCCTCGACAAATTAAATGATCGTGCTGTTAAGTATGATTTGGACAATAATGGTGCCGTTGATAAGACAAAAGTAACTTATGAAGGTTCTCCTTATGCTAATAAAACTGGTGGCACTCATGTAACAAATGTGGCGTATGCGACAGGTAATAATGGCAGTGAAGCGGTTAATGTGGATTACTTGAAAGATAGAATCAAAGATAGCGAAGACGCATTAACTAATAAAGGTTTGAAATTCGACGCTAACAGTGGCGGCGTAAAAACTAATAAACTTGGCTCTACGGTTACTGTTAAGGGCGAAGGTACTGATGCTGATGCTAACTATAGCGGTGAAAATCTTAAAACTTTCATCAAACAAGATCAAGATGGCAACACAACTATCGATGTGAAGATGAACAAAAACCTCAAAGCTAATAGTGTGGCTATTGCTGGTAAAAACGGTCAAGACGGCGTTACACTTAAAGGTGGCGACGCTAAAAACGGTGTAGATGGTACAAGCATTAATCGTTTAGTGACCGAAGATAAAGACGGCAATACACATACGCTTGCAACCCTTGATGACGGTATGATGTACGGTGGCGATACAGGCAATGTGATTAAGAAAAAACTTAACAATCAAGTGAATGTTAAGGGCGGTATCTCCGATGAAAGTAAATTAGCGACTGAAGACAACATCGGTGTTGTTTCCGACGGTTCCGATACATTGAAATTGCGCTTGGCGAAAGAATTGAAAGGCTTAACGTCTGCTACTTTCACAAACGGCGGCAATAATACTGTTATCAATGGTGATGGTATGACAATCACACCTGCTGGCGGTAATGCAGTGAGTCTTACAAAAGACGGCTTAAATAACGGCGGTAACAAGATTACGAATGTAGCTAATGGCACAGACCCTAACGATGCAGTTAATAAATCTCAATTGGATAAAGCTACAGCAGCTGCATCCACAACGGTATCGGCAGGTAATAATATTACTGTGACACCTAGCACTAATGCGAATGGTTCCAAGAACTATGAAGTAAGTCTTAAAGACCAAGTGACATTAGGCTCTGATGCTACGAAACAAATCGCGTTGGATGGTACTACAGGGACTATCAAGGCTGGTGATAAAGTTACAATCGACGGCAACAAAGGTACGATTAAAGCTGGCAATGTAACAATTGACGGTGAAAACGGTACCATTAAAGCTGGCGACAAGGTAACTATCGATGGTAAAGATGGTAAGATTGCAGCAGGCAAGGTATCTGTTGATGGTAAAGATGGTTATGTGACAGGTTTGGAAAATAAAGATTGGGATCCTAACAACATCACAAGCGGTCGTGCTGCTACAGAAGACCAATTGCAAAAATCTCACAAAGCCTTGGATAATAAGATTACTAACCTAGGTGATGAAATCACGAAAAAAGGTATGAATTTTGCTGGTAATACAGGTGAATTCCACCGTGATTTAGGCCAAAAGGTTACTATCAAAGGTGAAGGTACAGAATCTGACGATAAATACTCCGGCGAAAATATTAAAACAGTAGCTGACCAAGATGGTAATGTTACTATCAAGATGGCTAAAAACCTTAAGACTGACAGCTTAACTACTGATAAGGTAAAAGTTGGCAAAAACGGTCAAGACGGCGTATCCATTACTGGGCCTAACGGTGCTGACGGTACAGACGGCAAAGTAGGTATCACAGGCAAAGACGGTAAAGATGCTGTATCCATGTCCGGTAAAGACGGGGTTGGTCATATCGGTTTAACTGGTAAAGATGGTCGTAATGCGGATATTACCGTTGATAAAGGTGATCCAGACTTAGACGGTAACAACATCACTCGTATTAAGTACCAAGACGAAAACGGTAAGACCCACCAAGTGGCAACTAAAGACGATGGTATGAAATACGGTGGCGATAGCGGTTCCATAATCAAGAAAAAGCTTAACGAACAAGTTAATGTAGTGGGTGGTATTACTGATGCTAGCAAGTTAACTACAGAAGACAATTTAGGTGTCGTATCCGATGGTACTGGCAACCTTAAAGTTCGTATGGCGAAAGACTTGAAAGGTCTTGAAACAGTAACAACTAAGGATGCGGCAGGTAATACGACAGTTATGAACGGTGGCGGTGTAACAATTACACCTGCTAGCGGTAATGCTGTAAGTCTTACTAAAGATGGCCTCAACAACGGCGGTAATACAATTACCAATGTAGGCCCTGGTGTAAACGGCACTGATGCGGTTAACGTAAATCAATTGAAAGGTGCTACAGATGGGTTAGCTAATGCTATTAACTCTGTAGCGGGCGAAACACAACGTGTAGGCGCTCATGCGGCGGCTATGTCTGCATTGAAACCTATTCAATATGATCCATTGGAACCAACTCAAGTGATGGCCGGTATCGGTAATTACAGAGGTGAAACTGCGGCGGCCCTTGGCGTTGCACATTACACAGCAGAAGATACAATGTTCCATGTAGGCGTATCTGTTGGTAGCCACCATAACATGGTAAATGCTGGTGTAACTCGTAAATTCGGTACTTCCGATGCGAAGAAAGCAGTTCCTGAACGTTACAAAGGTGGTCCTATTAGTTCCATGTACGTAATGCAAGATGAAATGACTGCTTTGAAAGCTAAGTACGAAAAAGTACAACGTGACAATGAAGAAATGAGAGCACAAATTGCATTATTGATGCAACAAGCGGGCTTGAAATAATATAAAATAACATAACATAACATATTGACACGGCAGTGCTTATAAAAGGCGCCAAAAGCGAAATGCTTTTGGCGCCTTTTTGCATGCAAAAAATAGATTTAATGACTATTTGAGCATATATATGTCATGGTATTTTGTAATGTAATTAAAATAGGTGAGTAATAGTTAGATCATAATAGTAAACTAAGGTGAAATACATTTTTTTCATGAAGTTAATTTTATGCGAAAAAATTAGTACATTTAGCATATTCATAAGGTATATGGCGGAGTTTTTGTATATTCATAAATATTTATCGTTTAGAGGTGAGCGTAGAGTGAAAAATTTTTTACTTTTACCATAGAATATGATATGTTTAATATGATATGCATCGGTAAATAGCCATATATTAACTGTATTTTTACTTTTTAAAATAATTATAAAATATTTTATTATATTCATATAATCTGATAGTTTTATGCAAGGAGTAAGACGAGATGAACCGAATTTTTAAAGTAATCTGGAGTCGTACAAAAGGATGTTATGTCGTTGTAGCTGAAACAGCGAAGAATATGTCGAAACGTTCGACAATGACATCGGTATTTGCCAAGATATCCGGGTCTGTGATTGCTACGGCTTTATTTATGTCCATGATGTCTCCAATGATCGTGCATGGGAGTACTATTGTGCAAGGGGCTGGTGCTCAGGCTAAAAATGGCACTGTAGCAATGGGTGATAATAGCACAGCACTGGCGGATAACAGTGTGGCTTTGGGGACAGGAGCTACTGTTACAAAAACTAATAGGAATAATGTTGGTAATGTGCAAGGTGTTGCAATCGGAAGAAATGCAACGGTTGAAGTAAATAATGGTGTTGCGATAGGAAATGCGACAAAAGTAGCTTCTTTAAATGGTTTTGCCCTCGGTAATACCTCTTGGGCTGGATATGATGAGGCCGGTAACTATGTGGGCGCCGATAATGATCAGGCATTTGGTACCAATGCTAGAGCTTGGGGTGGATCCTCCATGGCATTTGGTAACAATGCTAAAGCTGCTGCCGGTGGTGCCGTTGCAATGGGCAACGGATCACAGGCAAGAGGTAAATGGGCCGTTGCAATTGGTAATAATGCACAAGCTAAGGGCGAAGGGTCCAGAGCTCTTGGTGTAAACTCCTATGCAGTAGGACTCAACTCCATTGCAATGGGCTGGGAAAGTAATGCCCGTGAGGATTCTTCTATAGCTATTGGTACAGATTCTGACTCAGTTCAGAAAAATAGTATTGCCATCGGTAATCGTGCAGTTAGCAATGCAGAGGATAGTGTTACTCTTGGTAGAAATACGACGGTAAACAAAAATCATAATCGCTCAGTTGCATTAGGTACTAATTCTGCGACTGCGGATACTCATAGTACACCGAATCAGCTTGTAAATGGTTTGTGGTATAAGAATTTAGCGGGAGGAACGGCAGATTCTACTGTAAGTATCGGTAATGATACGGTAAAACGCACGATTACAAATGTGGCAGCAGGGCGTATGAATCCTTCGTCTACAGATGCTATTAATGGTAGTCAGCTATATGCCGTAGCAAATAGCTTGGGCAATTTAGCCACTACTACTAAAAATATCCTTGGTGGTAATGCGGCGCTCGATCCTGATACCGGTAAATTAACGATGAGCGATATCGGTTTTACAGGTAAAAGCACGATCCACGATGCTATTAGATATAATAAAGACAATATCGATAAGGGATTGTTCTTTTATGGTGATAACTTTGTTCAGAACCAAGTAAAATTAGGTGACACAGTAAGAATAAAAGGTGGCGCTACCGGTGCTTTGGCTGACAACAATATTGGGGTTCAAGCAGACGGAAATGGCACACTAAATGTGAAATTGGCTAAAAAATTAACTGGTTTGGATAGCGTAACAGCAGGAACTGCTACGATTGATAATAAAGGGGTGTCTGTAGGCAATAAACTCTATGTGTCAACCGGTGGCCTTAATGCCAATAATCAACAGCTTAGAGGTGTTGCAGACGGTACAGGTAGTCAGGACGCAGTTAACTACGGTCAGTTGCAACGAGCAATTAACGGTACAGCTAAAGAAGCCATTGTAAAAGCAAATGATGATGGTAATATTACGATAAGGGAAAACTCAACGGCGAAAGGTGGTAAAGAATATACTGTCGGCTTAAACTATAAGATTACTGTAGGGAAAGGGGCGGCCTCGCATCCTGTAACCATAGATAGTGGTACAGGAACGGTCACAGGTCTTACCAATACATCATGGAATGTAAATAATCCAGCACCTGTTACAGGGCGTGCTGCTACGGAAGATCAGTTAAAGCGGGTTAATGAGAGAGTTAATTCCAATCAGTATTTTATTAATCAAAATACGCAGAATATCTCAGATAACTCAAGCCGTATTGGTGCCAATGCACGAAATATCACAAAAATACAAGGTGATATTACTACTAATAAGAATGATATTAACACTATCAATAATACTCTTGAAAAAGGGCTCTATTTTAGCAGCGATACAGGTGCTTCGATTAAGAGAAAATTAGGTGATACTCTAGTCATTAAAGGCGGTGCTACAGGGGCATTATCCGATAATAATATTGGTGTTGTATCCGATGGTACCGGTAGATTGACTGTAAAGTTGGCAAAATATTTAACAGGATTAGAGAGCGTTAATGCAGGAAATACTACTATTAGTAAAAATGGTTTGAGTGTAGGTGCTAGAACCTATGTAACACCTGATGGCATCAATGCTAATAATCAAAAGATTACTGGTGTTGCTAATGGTACAGCGCCTAACGATGCGGTTAATTTCAGTCAATTACAAAGTGCTATCGGTGGTACTGCAAAGGCGACTACAGTAAAATCAAAGGATGCAAATGTAACCGTAACAGAAGGTACCAATGTGAATGGTGGTAAGGAATACACTGTTGGATTGGGCAATAAACTTGCGGTAGGTACGGCACATCCTGTAACTGTGGACGGAACCGCAGGAACTGTAACAGGACTTACTAATGCTGCTTGGAATGTAAATAATCCACAAGCCGTAACTGGTCGTGCTGCAACGGAAGATCAGTTAAAAACTGTTAATACGCAAGTCAATACAAATAAGGATAAAATAGCTCAGAACACAACTGACATTGCTCAAAATGCGACTGATATCGGTAAGAATAAACAAGATATAACTAAGAACAAGACTGATATAGCTCAAAATACTACTGATATCGGTAAAAATAAGACTGATATTGCACAAAACAAGCAAAATATTACTCAGAACACACAAGATATTGCGACTAATAAAAATGCTATCTCTACAATCAATACAACTATTGCTAAAGGTCTAAATTTTGATGGAGACAGCGGTGCTGTAATTAACAAACAGTTGGGCGATAAGCTTAGCATCAAGGGCGGTGCAGCGGCTGCGAATTTGACGGATAATAATATCGGTGTCGTATCTGATGGCAGCACATTAAATGTAAAACTAGCTAAAACATTAACCGGTTTGGATAGCGTAACGGCTGGGGGTACAACTATCAATAGTAGTGGTTTGACCGTAGGCGGTAAGACCTATGTAACTCCGAACGGTATTAATGCGAATGACAAGAAAATAACTAATGTTGCTGATGGTGAAGTGGCGGCTAATTCCAAAGATGCAGTTAACGGCGGTCAACTTCATGCGGCTAAAACCGAATTAAATAACAACATTAATGATGCTAAAACTGAATTAAACAAAAATATCGGTGATGCCAAAACTGAACTCAATAAAAATATTAATGACGCTAAAACTGAACTGAATGGCAATATAGATAATGCTAAAACCGAGCTAAACAATAATATATCGACTGCGAAGAATGATGTGATTAATACAGGTCTCAAATTTGATGCGGATACAGGCGGTGCTAAGACCAATAAATTGGGTTCCAAGGTAACGGTAAACGGCGATGATAATATCACGACAGAAATCAGCCAAACTGGTGACGATACTAAGATCGGTCTTAAATTAAAGAAAGATCTCAATGTTACTACTATTACTGCTGCTGATACTGTGAAAGCCGGCACTGTGACTATGGGCAAACAATCAGGTGGTGCAGGCGGTGCAAACGGTAACTTTGTAACAGGGCTCGATAATAAGTCTTGGAACGCGGATAATCCTCAAGCTGTAAGTGGTCGAGCTGCTACGGAAGATCAGTTGAAATCCGTTAATGATAAGGTCAATACAAATGTAACCAATATCAATAAAGGATTAAACTTTAACGGCGATAGCGGTGCTGCGATTAATAAAAAATTAGGCGACACTGTTACCATTAAAGGTGGTGCTATGGCGGATCTTACGGATAATAATATCGGTGTCGTGTCTGATGGCAGCACATTAAATGTGAAACTAGCTAAAACATTAACTGGTTTGGATAGCGTAACGGCTGGTGGAACAACTATTAATGGTAGTGGTTTGACCGTAGGCGGCAAGACCTACGTAACGCCAAACGGTATCAATGCAAATAATCAAAAGATTACCGGTCTAGCAAAAGGCACAGATCCTACTGATGCGGTTAACTTCAGTCAGTTGCAGGATGCTATCGGTGGAACTGCTAAGGCAAGTACTGTGAAAGCTAAAAACAGCAACATCACTGTAGAAGAAGGTACAAATGCAGCCGGCGGTAAGGAATATACTGTCGGATTAGGGGATAAAATCACCTTAGGAACTGCTAATCCTGTATCTGTGGATGGTACTGCAGGCACGGTAACTGGTCTTACCAATACTGCTTGGGATGTAGATAATCCACAAGCCGTAACTGGTCGTGCTGCAACGGAAGATCAGTTGAAATCTGTTAATACGCAAGTTAATACGAACAAGGATAAAATAGCTCAAAACACAACTGACATTGCTCAGAATACGACTGATATTGGTAAGAATAAACAAGATATAACTAAGAACAAGGCTGATATTGCTCAAAATACAACTGACATCGGTAAGAATAAGCAAGATATAGCTAAAGGTCTTAACTTTGATGGAGATAGCGGCGCTGTAATTAATAAACAGTTGGGTGATAAGTTATCTATTAAAGGTGGCGCCGCAGCTGCAAACTTGACGGACAATAATATCGGTGTCGTATCTGATGGTACAACATTGAACGTGAAGTTAGCTAAAACATTAATCGGTTTGGATAGTGTTACAGCGGGTGGCACAACTATTAATGCTGGAGGTTTAACTGTAGGTGGTAAGACCTATGTATCTCCGAACGGTATCAATGCAAATGACCAAAAGATTACTAATGTTGCTAATGGTGATATTGCTGCAAACTCCAAAGATGCGGTTAACGGTGGTCAATTGCATGACGCTAAAACTGAACTTACCAACAAAGGCCTTCGTTTTGACGCAGATAATAACGCTGAAAAAACGAATAAACTAGGCTCCAAGGTAACGGTAAACGGCGACGACAATATTACGACGGAAATCACGCAAACCGGTGACGATACGAAGATAGGTCTTAAATTGAAGAAGGATCTTAATGTTACATCTGTTACGGCTACGGAAACTGTGAAAGCCGGCACTGTAACCATGGGTAAACAAGCCGATGGTGCAACCCCTGCTAATACGGGTAATTACGTAACAGGTCTTGATAATAAGACATGGAGCGTAACTAATCCTACTGCTGTTAGCGGACGTGCTGCAACAGAAGATCAATTGAAGACAGTTACTGAAGCTATCAAAACTCAAGGTGCTAATGCAACGGACTTCAGTCTTGTTGCTAATCCTGCGGCGGGTTCCAATGGTGACTATACTGTAGCTGCTAACGGTGACGTGGCATTGACCGTACAGGATAAGAATCATCCGGATAAAACAAAAACCGTAACGATTAAAGATGTAGCATCTAAATCCGAAGTGGACAAAGGCTTGAATTTTGACGGTGATTCTGGCACAACTATTAACAAGAAGCTAGGTGGTACTGTTGCCATTAAAGGCGGAGCTGCAGCTGCAGATTTAACTGACAATAATATTGGTGTTGTATCTGATGGCAGTACGTTAAACGTGAAGTTAGCTAAAACATTAACTGGTTTGGAAAGCGTAACAGCTGGTGGCACAATCATCAATAGTGGTGGTTTGACCGTAGGTGGTAAGAATTATGTATCTCCAAATGGCATCAATGCGAACGACCAAAAGATTACCAATGTTGCTAATGGCGATGTGGCGGCTAACTCCAAAGATGCGGTGAACGGCGGTCAATTGCATGACACTAAAACTGAGTTAAATAAAAACATTAGCGATACTAAGACCGAGTTGAATAAAAATATCAGTGATACTAAAACTGAACTCAACAAAAATATTGGTGACGCTAAAACTGAACTTACCAACAAAGGCCTTCGTTTTGATGCGGATAATAACGCTGAAAAAACTAATAAACTAGGCTCTAAGGTAACGGTAAACGGCGACGATAACATCACCACAGAAATTACACAAACTGGTGACGATACGAAGATTGGTCTTAAATTAAAGAAAAATCTTAATGTTACCACTGTTACGGCAGCGGAAACTGTGAAAGCTGGTACGGTAACTATGGGTAAACAATCCGATGGTGTAACCCCTGCTAATACGGGTAACTACGTAACAGGTCTTGATAATAAGACATGGAGTATTGATAATCCTACGATTGCATCTGGCCGTGCAGCAACGGAAGACCAATTGAAAACGGTTAGTGATGAAGTTAAGAAACAAGGTGCTAGTGCAACAGACTTTAGTCTCGTTGCGAATCCTACGGCAGGCTCTAATGGTGACTACACTGTAGATGCCAATGGTGACGTAGCATTGACCGTACAGGATAAGAACCATCCGGATAAAACAAAAACCGTAACGATTAAAGATGTAGCATCTAAATCCGAAGTGGACAAAGGCTTGAATTTTGACGGTGATTCTGGCACAACTATTAACAAGAAGCTAGGTGGTACTGTTGCCATTAAAGGCGGAGCTGCAGCTGCAGATTTAACTGACAATAATATTGGTGTTGTATCTGATGGCAGTACGTTAAACGTGAAGTTAGCTAAAACATTAACTGGTTTGGACAGCGTAACAGCTGGTGGAACAACCATCAATGGTGGTGGTTTGACCGTAGGCGGTAAGAATTATGTATCTCCAAATGGCATCAATGCGAATGATCAAAAGATTACCAATGTTGCTGATGGTAATATTGCGGCTAATTCCAAAGACGCGGTTAACGGCAGTCAATTACATGAAGCTAAAACTGAGTTAAACAAGAATATCGCTGATACAAAGACTGAATTAAATAAAAACATTGGCGATACTAAAACCGAATTAAATAAAAATATCGCTGACACTAAAACTGAACTCAACAATAATATTAATGACGCTAAGACTGAACTGACCAATAAAGGTCTTCGTTTTGACGCAGATAATAATGATGCAAAAACGAATAAATTAGGCTCCAAGGTAACGGTAAACGGCGACGATAATATTACGACGGAAATCACGCAAACCGGTGACGACACTAAGATTGGTCTAAAATTGAAGAAAGATCTTAACGTTACCACTGTTACGGCTACAGAAACTGTAAAAGCCGGTACTGTAACCATGGGTAAACAAGCCGATGGTGCAACCCCTGCTAATACAGGTAACTACGTGACAGGGCTTGATAATAAGACTTGGGACGCAGGTAAAGTCGTATCCGGTCGTGCTGCAACAGAGGATCAATTGAAACAAGCTTTGGCGGGTCAAACTGATACAGGTCTCAAATTCAATGCCAATGTAGGCGGTGTACAAACCAATAAATTAGGCTCTACTATCACTGTTCAAGGTGAAGGCAAAGCTGCTGATACCGACTATAGTGGTGACAATATTAAGACTTTCATCAAACAAGATGCAGCAACAGGTAACACGACTATCGATGTGAAGATGAACAAAAATCTTAAGGCTGAATCCGTGAAAGTCGGTAAAGACGGTAAGGAGGGCGTATCTCTTACAGGTCCAGATACGGCGAATGGCACTGATGGTAAGGTAGCTGTTACAGATAAAAACGGCAAGGATGCGGTGTCCATGTCCGGTAAAGACGGTATAGGTCACATCGGTTTAACTGGTAAAGATGGTCGCAGTGCGGATATTATCGCTGATAAAGGTGCTGCTGATGTTAATGGAAATGAAATCACGCGCATTAAATATCAAGATGAAAATGGCACAACCCATGAAGTAGCAACCAAAGACGATGGTATGAAATACGGTGGTGACTCCGGTACTACCATCAAGAAGAAACTTAATGAACAATTGGACATTAAGGGTGGTGTTACAAGTGAAGATGAGTTGACCGAAAACAATATCGGTGTTATTAGCAAAAATAATATCCTTAATGTTCGTTTGGCAAAAAATCTTAAAGGTCTAGATTCCATAACTTTCAACAATGGTACTAATGGTGCAAACGGTAAAACCGTTGTAAATGGTGAAGGTATGACCGTTCAAGATAAGGATGGCAATCCGTTGACTGCTGTTACAAAGGACGGCGTGAAGATTACCAACGGTCCATCCATGACGAAGGACGGTATCGATGCGTCCAACAAGAAGATTACGAATGTAGCTGATGGTACTGATTCTAAGGATGCGGTTAATAAATCCCAATTAGATAAAGCCGCAGCAGCTGCTACTACAACAGTAACGGCAGGTAATAATGTCCAAGTAGATAAGACCACTAATGCGGACGGTTCTACAAATTACAAAGTGGGCCTCAAAGACCAAGTAACAATGGGGACTGATCCTACGAAACAAATTGCAATGGATGGTACAACAGGCACTATCAAAGCCGGTGACAACATTACTATCGATGGTAACAAAGGCACCATTAAAGCAGGTGATAAAGTTGAAATCGATGGTGATAAGGGCACAATCAAGGCCGGCACTGTAGCGATTGACGGTATAAACGGTACAATTAAGGCCGGAGATAAGGTAACTATCGACGGTAAAGATGGTAAGATCGCGGCAGGTAAAGTATCTGTTGATGGCAAGGACGGTCATGTGACAGGTTTGGAAAACAAAGATTGGGATCCTAACAATATTACAAGTGGTCGTGCTGCTACAGAAGATCAATTGCAGAAGTCCCATAAAACCTTGGATAATAAGATTAATAACTTAGGTGATGACATTACGAAGAAAGGTATGGATTTTGCCGGTAATACAGGCGATTTCCACCGTGATTTAGGTCAAAAGGTTACTATCAAAGGTGAAGGTCAAGGGGCTGATAGTGATTATTCCGGTGAAAATATCAAAACAGTAGCCGAAAATGGTAATGTTACTATTAAAATGGCTAAGAATCTTAAGACTGATAGCGTTACTACCAAAACGGTCACTGCCGATACGGTAACGACTGATAAGGTGAAAGTCGGCAAAAACGGTCAAGATGGCGTTTCCATTACAGGTCCAGACGCTGCGAATGGTACAGACGGCAAAGTAGCTATTACAGGTAAAGACGGTAAAGATGCTGTATCTATGTCCGGCAAAGATGGCGTTGGTCATATCGGTTTAACTGGCAAAGATGGTCGCAATGCAGATATGATTGCTGATAAGGGTGATTCTGATCTAGGAGGTAATGCTATTACTCGTATTAAGTACCAAGATGAACAGGGCAAGACACATCAAGTGGCAACTAAAGACGATGGTATGAAATACGGTGGTGATTCCGGTAATGTGATTAACAAAAAACTTAACGAACAGGTAAACGTAATCGGTGGTATTACTGATGCTAGCAAGTTGACTACAGAAGATAATTTAGGTGTTGTATCCGATGGTACCGGCAATCTCAAGGTTCGTATGGCGAAAGATTTGAAAGGTCTTACGTCAGTAACGACTAAGGATGCCGCAGGTAACTCTACGGTTGTGAACGGCAGTGGCATAACCATTACTCCTGCTAGCGGTAACATTGTAAGCCTTACTAAAGATGGATTGAATAACGGTGGTAAAACAATTAGCAATGTAGGTCCTGGTGTAAACGGCACGGATGCGGTTAACGTAAATCAATTGAAAGGAGTTACAGAGGGCATGGCCAATGCTATTAATTCCGTGGCGGGCGAAACGCAACGTGTAGGTGCTCATGCGGCGGCTATGTCTGCGTTGAAACCGATTCAATATGATCCGTTAGAACCAACTCAAGTGATGGCTGGTATTGGTAATTACAGAGGCGAAACTGCAGCAGCTTTAGGTGTTGCTCACTACACATCGGAAGACACTATGTTCCATGCAGGCGTATCTGTTGGTAGTCGTCATAATATGGTGAATGCTGGTGTAACTCGTAAATTCGGTTCTTCTGATGAGAAGAAGGCTATTCCTGAACGCTACAAGGGCGGTCCTATCAGTTCTATGTACGTAATGCAGGATGAAATGACCGCTTTGAAAGCTGAAAATGCACGCATGAAAGCGCAGGATGAAAAATTAACTGCAGACTATGCGGCATTAAAAGAAGATAATCTTCGTCTACAGAAAGATAACGAAGAAACTAAGCGACAATTGGCTCTTATTATGAGTCGTTTAGGCATGTAATTCATACCTGTTTCATCTTACGTTCATGCGATAAAAAGCGAGCTGATGTACCAGAAAATACCCATGAAAATTAGATGATTTTAACTCTATATGGTATATAAAATGAAAGAACGAAAGTCTACTGTGAAAGGACTTTCGTTCTTTTTTTGTGTTTGACTTCACAAACTTTTCATAATAGTGTATAATACAGAACATATAATTTTAATCGAAAATTATAAATGTGATTAATTTACTATAAACTCATTATC
>OFCQ01000319.1_pt1 | contig 24731 bp, 20 predicted proteins | sample 1520861 | NCBI WGS metagenome assembly OFCQ01 (sample SAMEA2699036, study PRJEB24076) | metagenome | biome: Human gut stool | place: Spain | collected 2012-11-21 | reverse complement strand
ATAAGGTTGGCATTATTGGAGCAACAGGTATGGTGGGACAGCGTTTTGCCACATTATTGGAAAACCACCCGTGGTTCCAGGTGACCGCGTTGGCCGCGAGTGCCCGTTCCGCCGGGAAAACATATCGCGAGGCCGTAGGCAAACGCTGGCTGATGTCTTCTCCCATTCCTGAGAAGATGGCCGATATGATTGTGTTAAATGCTGATACGGACGTAGAGAAAATCGCTTCTATGGTCGATTTCGTATTCTGCGCGGTCGATATGAAGAAAGAAGAAATCAAAGCGCTGGAAGAAGCCTATGCCAAGGCGGAATGCCCGGTTGTTTCAAACAACAGCGCGCATCGCGGTACCCCCGATGTTCCCATGGTGGTTCCGGAGCTCAACCCCGAGCATACTGAAATCATCGCGGCGCAGAGAAAGCGTCTTGGAACAAAGCGCGGCTTTATCGCGGTAAAATCCAACTGCTCCCTGCAAAGCTACGTGCCGGCTCTGCATCCTTTGATGGACTTCGGCGTTACAAAGGTTCTGGCCTGCACCTATCAGGCAATTTCCGGAGCGGGTAAGAATTTTGAATCTTGGCCCGAAATGATCGACAACGTGATCCCCTATATCGGCGGTGAGGAAGAGAAATCCGAGCAGGAGCCCATGAAGATCTGGGGCCACATTGAGGGCGACAAGATTGTCAATGCCACTTCCCCGTCGATCACCGCACAGTGCATCCGTGTACCGGTAACCGACGGCCATATTGCGGCGGTGTTCGCTTCCTTTGAAAAGAAACCCGAAATCGAAGAAATTTTGAACCGCTGGAAGAACTTTGCCGGTGTACCTCAGCAGCTCGGGCTGCCCAGCGCCCCGAAGCAGTTTATCCACTACTTTGAAGAAAACGACCGTCCGCAGACAAAGCTGGACAGAAATCTGGAGGGCGGCATGGCGGTATCCGTTGGCCGTCTGCGTCCCGATACCCAGTATGACATCAAATTTGTCTGCCTGTCCCACAACACTCTGCGCGGAGCCGCCGGCGGCGCCGTTCTGCTGGGTGAGCTGCTCTGTGCTCAGGGATATATGGACTAAGCATTTTTCATCCGATTTCAGATTATTATTTATAATATTATTATTTTGTATAACAGGAGGTTGCTACTATGAAAAAGGCACCTTTTCTCGGCTCCGGTGTTGCCATTGTAACTCCTATGAATCAAGATGGCTCCGTCAACTATGAGATGCTGGGCCGCCTGATCGATTTTCAGATTGAAAACGGGACCGACGCGATTATCGCCTGCGGGACCACGGGCGAATCCGCCACATTGTCACATGAAGAGCACTGCGGTGTTCTGGAATACTCGATCAAGAAGGTCAATCACCGTGTTCCCGTGATTGCCGGTACCGGCAGCAACGACACGGCTTACGCAATTGAGCTGGCTGTTGAGGCAAAGCGCTACGGAGCGGATGCTCAGCTGAGCGTGACCCCTTATTACAACAAGACCTCTCAGGCGGGATTGGTTCAGCATTTTACTCATATTGCGGACGCGACCGATCTGCCGATCATTCTGTATAATGTTCCTTCCCGCACCGGCTGCGGCATTCAGCCCGCCACCTATCTGGAGCTTTCCAAACACCCCAACATTGTGGCGACAAAGGAAGCGAACGGGGATATTTCCGCCATTGCGCAAACGGCTGCTCTGTGCGGAGATAACCTGCACATCTATTCCGGCAACGACGACCAGACTCTGCCGATCCTCTCTTTGGGCGGCAAGGGAATCATCTCGGTGATAGCGAACATCTGCCCCGCTTTAATGCACAATATCTGCCAGAGCTTCTTTGATGGTGATATTGCAAAGAGCTGCGCACTTTCTCTGGAATATCTCGATCTGATGAATGCCATGTTTATCGATGTGAACCCCATTCCAGTAAAGGAAGCTGTCAATCTGATCGGCTATGAAAGCGGCGAATGCCGTCTGCCCCTCGTAGCCATGAATGACGCAAACCGCGAAAAGATGGTTTCTGTGATGAAAAAGCATGGTTTGATCTGATTTCTGTAATTGGGCCAATCGTGATAATACTAAATTTCTAAGTAAAAAAGCAAAAAACGCTTTTTCCTGCCGCTATCAGCAGCTCGCAAAAACAAGATTTCGGTATTACACGGCTTTCACGGCAGATTATGCTGTCGTCTGCCGCCCTGCGGCAGTAATGAAATCGTGGATAAAATCCGCGGTTTCATTGGAAATAGTATTAATTTAAGAATGGAATGATAAAATGACTAGATTTATCATAAGCGGGTGCAACGGAAAAATGGGCAATCAGATTGCCGCGGGGCTGAAAACCCGCCCCAACTGCATCACAGTTGCGGGAATCGATGCTTTTACCGGCGTGGAAAAGGAATTTCCCGTGTTCTCTACTCCGGCCGATATCAGCTGCGAAGCGGATGTTCTGATTGATTTTTCCAACCCCTCTCTTCTCTCTTCCCTGCTGGAGCTGGGGCTTTCCCGTAAAATGCCCATGGTTATCTGCACCACGGGCTATTCGAAGGATCAGGTGGCTCAAATCAAAAGAGCTGCCCAAAGCATCCCGATCTTTTACTCCGGCAATATGTCCCTTGGGGTCAATCTGCTGATCGAGCTTGCGAAAAAGGCTGCTTCTGTACTGTGGGGCCAGTTCGATGTAGAGATCATCGAAAAGCACCATAATCAGAAGGTCGACGCTCCCAGCGGTACCGCACTGATGATTGCAGACGCAATCTCTTCTGTAGTGGAAGAAGAACCCCATTACGAATATGATCGGCATTCTCAGCGCAAGAAGAGAAGCAAAACGGAAATCGGTCTGCATTCTGTTCGCGGCGGCACCATTGTTGGGGAACACGAGGTTCTGTTTGCCGGCCCCGACGAGATTTTGAGCATCACCCATTCGGCACAATCCAAAGAGATTTTCGCAACAGGCTCTATCAATGCCGCTCTGTTCCTAATCGGTAAGCCTGCGGGTTTATACAACATGAGCGACCTGCTGGCCGATCATAAGGAGGAATCATGATGCCAGGAGCGACCATTGCTTCGTCCAGTGAAATTACCCTGATCACTTTGCAGAACTGCTCGGCGAATATTTCCTTTTTATCGGAGATATTCGAGAAGATCGCAGCGCTGGAAGTGAATGTCGATATGATTTCCCTGTCCCCCACACAAGGGGCCTTCACCTCCCTTTCGTTTACGATTGCAGATGAAGATTTGGGAAGAATGCTGCAATTCACCTCTGAGTTGCAGGCAAGACATGAAATCAAAATGATCGTCAGCAGCGGCAACAGTAAAATTACCGTGAGCGATCAGCGGATGAAACATACCCCCGGTATTGCGGCCGCAGTATTTGCAGCAGCAGCCCGTGTTTCGACCGATGTACGGATTATCACCACGTCGGAAGATGAAGTGTCTTTACTGGTTACCTTTGCGGATTATCCGGAAACTCTGACCGCCATTGAGCAGGCGATGAGAGAACCACAGGATTAAATTGATTCGGGAGAAATCCTGATTTAAAAAAAGCACCTGAAGCTTCTTTGAAGAAGCTTCAGGTGCTTTTTGCGTGGTTCCATTTCAACTAAAAAATGACACATGACTGTTTTGATTCAAAACGATGTGCAGCACAGAATCCTTATTGCTATAGTATCCGCTGTTTTGGGAAAACTGAGTGCAGAGGAGGCGTTTACAGTGAATATGGGTTTTGATGCGGTTTATTACGAACCGGCTGCACTTCATTATGAATTGGGAAAAATGCTGCGGGCCAAATATGAAAGCTTGCCTTGGATCGAAATTGAGAGCCATAACCGGATACCGGAATTGACGGCTTCGGAAAATCGGGACTTCCCAAAGCTGAAACAGCATCTGATCATCGGCCTGAGAAAAACACATAAATATGTGCCGAATTATAAAGTTTCCGACTGGCTGGTACCGTATACCTCTTCGGGGTGCAGAGCCATGTGCCTCTATTGCTATCTGGTATGCAATTATAATAAATGTGCCTATCTGCGCCTGTTCGTAAACCGTGAGCAAATGCTGGACAGAATTTTGAAAAAGGATGCCGAAGCTCCTGCGCCGCAGACCTTTGAAATCGGCAGCAACAGCGATTTGGTGCTGGAAAACACCATTACGGATAATCTGATTTATACCATCGAGCGTTTTGCGCGTGAGGGCCGCGGACACCTTACCTTCCCCACCAAATTTGATATGGTAAAACCCTTGCTGAGCCTTGACCACGGAGGAAAGACCATATTTCGCATGAGTATCAATCCGGAGGAGCTCATCCGCCGCATAGAGCTGGGGACATCGCCGCTGCACGCACGCATTGGGGCACTGAATGATATGGCGGAAGCGGGGTATCCGGTGGGGATGTTACTTGCGCCAATCATCCTGGTGCCGGACTGGAAGCGCCTGTATGGGGAACTGATCGAGCAGCTGGCGGAAGAACTGAGCCCAAAGGTGACGCAAAACGGTTTTATAGAAATTATCTTGATGACCTACAGCTTTGTTCAAAACGCCATTAATACGGATGCATTTCCCAATGGTGTGGAACTGTTTAACCGGGAGACGATGACCGGGCGTGGGCGCGGCAAATACTGTTACCGAAACGATATACGAGCAGAAGCCGAGTCTTTTTTACGGGAAAAGCTGTCCAAAGAGCTGCCGAATATGCCGATCTTATATATTTCATAAACTGTTTGTAGTAGATTTCGATTATAACTTGATTTGATTTTATGATAGCCGACCGTTAGAATTTGTGAGCGATCAGGTGTATAAAAAGGGCCACGCGAAAACGCGTGGCCCTTTTTGCAAATTCCATTATTAATTGCTTTTATCATTGCAAAAGTAAAGCTGAAGAAAAGTCCCTCTTCCCTGCTACCCAAATGCGTAAATAACAAGCGGGAACACATAAACCCCGGCCAGAACAGCGCAGAATAAAATCCGGTAGGCCCACAAAGCCAGCGGTTCCAGCGGCCTCAGGTAACGGTAGCCTCCCTTTCTTAAAAACAGCCAGAATCCCAGGAGCGCGAAAATACCCAAAACGGAAAGAAGAATACCGGGCTTCAGGCCCTGCGGCATAAACGTGATCGTTACCTTGTTTTCTCCCTGTTCCAAAGGAATGGCGATCATATCGCCGAACACCTGAGATGCTTCGGCTGATTTTTCTTCATTTACCTGAAAAGAATATCCCTTCTGGTACGAAAGAGGCAGCAGCAAATAAGGATTATTGCCTGAGGCCTGCACGGTTCCGGAAATGCTGTTCCCATTTTGCGTCAACTGTACCTTGGGCGCGGAAGCCTCGGCGGCGGCAAGTGTTTCCAGATTCATACCGAACACGCCGAACGATTTCGCATGGAAATCACGAAGAACCGAAACGCGGATGTCTACGGTTTCATCGGTAAAGGTACCGAGATTGAGAAGTCCGTTTTCCTGCTGGGTCGGATACTGATATGCCACCGTTTCGTCATTGACAGAAACGCGCAGGCTTTTATAAGCCGGTTCCGTCAGATGATTGGTGACCTGATCGAAGCAGTCCAGATACAAAGTCTGCGTTCCCTCCACCAGGATGTGGTATTCCATATCGCCGTCCTTTTCGGAATTTTCCCGTACCAGCTCCATCTGGGAGCCGGTGTCGTACACAAACAGATTTGTTGTAGAGGACGGTTCATATTCCTCCGTCAGCTGTTCCTCTGAACCAAATACCTTTGTAAAAAGATACTGCTGAATTTCGCGGCGGGTCATGCTCGGCAGATCCTTCATCTCACTGATGTTATCGGACTGAATGACGGTTCCAAAGGACATCAGTTCCTGGTTCTTGACAAGAGCGTAGCGGTCATTTTGATAAAGGATATGATCGCGGTCGGTCGTTTCGTACTCCCGCTTGATGGTATAGCGGTTTCCCCACAGGGCGTCTGTCAGTTCGGTGCCGCCGTGGGAGCTGACCTCCATCCAGTAGGAGGAATACCCCATCCGCTTCATCGCGAACATAAAATCCTCGTCTGTCAGCGAGGTATAGTGATTGAGCGTTGGGTAATTGATCCCACCCAAAAGGTTGACGTCAAAATACTTGTGGCCGTTTTTCACCCGGTACAAATCGGTGTCGTCTATTTTATCTTTCAGATCGAACACGGAGCTGTAAAAAGACACCGGATTTGCCGCCGAGCCGATAAACACACTGCCGGAAAATACGGATTCACAGCAAGCCAGCAGTAAAAGGAACAACGAGAAATATCTTTTAGTCAGATATTGATGCTGATACAAATACAGAATCAAATAGTAGCACAGGATGGCCAGCACCGTAAACAGCAGAAAATAAAGCACTGCGTTTTCATCCAGCCAAAGGGTTCTGGTGTAGACGCTCAAATCGCGGTAGCGGTAATACAGAAGAAGATATGCCACCAAAGACATGCAGGCAAAAAGGAAAATGCCAATGCCGATTCCCGGCCAATCCTGATGCAGGAAGCGCCCTTCCTCCCGATTCAGGTCGGAGATCGCCTTGGCCAAAAACAGCAGGCCGAGAAGAGCCGTCATATATCCGTACCGTGCCGGGAAAGCCTGATAGCTGCCGGTGTGCCACATTTTATTGATCGGCTCGATAAACAAAGGCACAACCAGAAGCACCCACAGAATCAGCAGACTGCGCATGTGGGAATCCTGCCAGCATTTGCGCGGGTTCAAACACGCCAGTGCGGCAAACACGCCCGCACTGCAAAGCAGAATGGGCAGCGTGGTGTAAAAGCTGGTCAGCAGTGTACCGGAGGAAATGCTCTCGATCAAACCGACGGTGCGGGCCGATGACAGATATTGAAACAGAGACGGCAGCCAGACGACGCCGGTGGCCAGCAATGCACAAATTGTGGAAATCCCCAGCAGAAGAACCGATTGTCTTCTCTCCTCCACTTTCTCCTGTGTCAGGCGCAGATAAATTCCGAACGCCAGAACCACAAAGAGAACGACCATATAGGTCAGGTAAAAATTCAGAACCATGATCGCCGCCAGACTCAGCGCATAGCAAAGCGGTTTGCGCTGCCGGATCAGCCGGTCCAGCCCGATCATCAGGATGGGAAACATCGCCATGACGTCGAGCCATACCATGTTCTGAAAATACAGCATGGTGTACCCGCCAAAGGCATACATGATCGACAGCGCCAGAATCTGCACGGTGTTGAGATTGGAAAACCGATGCCGGAAAAAGAGCGCTGCGGTAAACGAGCATAACGCCATTTTCAGCAGAACGAGGATGTTCGCAAACAGATACATCTGCTCTGCCGGAACAAACAGTACCAAAAAGGTAAACGGGCTCGATACAAAAAAGAAGAAAACGCCCAAAAAGCTCATTCCGCCCGCATTCTGCGTGTTTAAGAGGAAATCGGCGTTTCCCTTTAATATGTTTTGGAAATCGAGCAAAAAGGGAATGACCTGCTGCTTCATGTCGCACCAGGCCAGGGTCTGATTTTCGAAAGGATACAGGTCAAAGAGGAAGAACAGCAGCAATGTCAGTGCGGCGGTTGCAATCGGAGCGGGCCAGCAGCGACGTTTCATGGTTCCTCCCCCTCTCAGTTCTGAAAAATATCTCATTCAATACACTTTGTTTCTTCCCCCGCCAAAGACAGGGGAAGAAACAGCAAAATAAAATTAATCCAATCTGAAAAGCGGTATGCCTTTATTTTTGGAGGATCACCTTGTGGAATACCTTTTTGCCCTTTTTAATGATGACAAAGCCCTTTTCAAAATCAGCCGCTGTCAGCACATGCTCAACTACGGTGATCTTCTGGTCATCCACCGAAACGCCACCCTGCTGAATCAGTCTGCGGCCCTCGCCCTTGGACGGAATCAAACCTGCTTTGATCATTACTTCCAGAATGCCCATCGAACCGTCCGCTAAATCAGAAGCGGAAAGCTCCGTGCTGGGCATGTTATCGGAATTTCTGCCGCCGCCGAACAGGGCCCGCGCGGCTTCCTGCGCTTTTGCGGCTTCCTCTTCCCCATGGATCAGCTTTGTCACCTCAAAGGCCAGAACCTCTTTTGCCTGATTCAGCTCGCTGCCGGTCATCGCCTCGTACTCTGCGATTTTAGAGAGCGGCAGGAAGGTCAGCAGCTTCATGCAGCGAACCACGTCCGCGTCATCCACATTGCGCCAGTACTGGTAGAAATCGAACGGAGAGGTTTTTTCGGGATCGAGCCATACGGCGCCTTTTTCCGTTTTGCCCATCTTCTTGCCCTCGCTGGTGGTGAGCAGCGTAAAGGTCATGCCGTAGGCTTCTTTGCTCTTCATGCGGCGGATCAGCTCGACCCCGCCGATGATATTGCTCCACTGATCGTCTCCGCCCATTTGCAGAATGCAGTTGTAGCGCTCGTTGAGCTCAAAAAAGTCGTAGCTCTGCATGATCATATAGTTCAGCTCGAAGAAGGAGAGCCCGCGCTCCAGGCGCTGCTTATAGCATTCCGCCGCCAGCATGCGGTTTACGGAAAAATGCACGCCGACCTTGCGCATAAATTCAATATAGTTCAGGTTCAGCAGCCAGTCGCCGTTGTTTGCCATAATCGCCTTTCCCTCAGAAAAATCGATCAGGCGGGACATCTGCTTTTGAAAGCATGCGATATTGTGGTCAATATCCTCTTTCGTCAGCATTCTGCGCATGTCGCTCTTTCCGGAGGGGTCGCCGATCATGCCGGTGCCGCCGCCGAACAGCGCGATCGGTGTGTGGCCTGCTCTCTGCATATGCGCCATGACCATGATCTGAACGAAATGCCCTACGTGCAGGCTGTCCGCTGTCGGGTCAAAGCCAATGTAAAAAGCGATCTTGTCCTCATTGAGCAACTGCTTTACCTTTTCCTCGTTTGTGATTTGGGCGATCATGCCCCTTGCTTCCAGTTCGTCAAATACTCCCATTTTCCATTTCCTCCAATTCAGTCTGCAAGGGGAAAATAAAAAGCCCCCTGCGTTTTTCTCCTGCAGAGGGCGGAAATTCCGCGGTACCACCTCAGTTTACCGCAGCCTCACGGCGGCGGCCTCACGGGTAAAAAATTACCCAAACGCGCTAACGGGCGCACCCGGACGAGCCTAAATCCGGCAATCTGCCGCTTTCTCAGCCCGACGGCTCAGGAATGTATTTCCGGGAAGCTTCCGCCCCTGCTTGCACCAACCGCAGGTTCTCTGTACCGGCCGCTTTCCTGTACTTTTTTCCATCTTCGCCATTGATTTGCATTATAACGAATGTTTTTTGCCTTGTCAAGCCCCGGCCTTTCCCGGCGCCTGCTCCGCGAGCCGAAGCATTTCGCGGGCGTTTTCCAGCATCAGCTCCGTAACGGGGAATCCGCCCATAATGCGCGCCAGCTCGTTGGCGCGGCCCTCAGCATCGAGCGGGGTGATCTCTGTGAAGGTGCGGTCCTGCTGCTGTTTCTTCTGAATCAGCAGATGGTTCTGGGCCAGGGCGGCGATCTGCGCCAGGTGAGTCACACAAATCACCTGATGTCCCTCGGCGGCCTGACGCAGCTTGAGGCCCACCTTTTGCGCAGCGCTGCCGCTGATGCCGGTGTCCACCTCATCAAAAATCAGGGTGTCCACTTCATCTTTCCCCGCGAGCACCGATTTAATCGCCAGCATAATACGCGACAGCTCACCGCCAGACGCGATTTTTGCTACCGGCTTCGGCGGCTCCCCCGGATTGGTGGAAAGCAGAAACTGAATCTTGTCGCAGCCGGTCGCGTTGAGCGGGCAGCGCTCCTGCTCCACCTCAAACGAAACTCCCGGCATATTCAAAAACTGCAGTTCTTTTTTAACGCTCTCGATAAATCTGGACGCCGCCTTTTTACGCTGTGCGGAAAGGAGCTTTGCAAGGCGGATCGCTTCTTCCTTGGCGCTTTCGTACTGCTCGTTCAGCTTGGCCAGACGTTCATCGGAAAGCTCAATGTTCTGCAGCTCGGCGCGGCAGTTTTCAAGATAACCCAGCATGTCCTCTTCTGTCTCACCGTATTTCAGGCTGAGCCGGTACAAAAAATCGAGCCGGTCTTCAATCTGCTCCAGCTCCGCGGGGTCATAGTCCAAAAGCTCCGCGGTGCGGCTTAGTTCCGCACTGCAGTCCTGCAGCTCGTATTCCAGATTTTGAAAACGGTCGGACAATGACTCGGCCGACGGAAGATAGCGCTTTGCATCGAGCAAAGCGGAGCTGATCTGCGCCACGGCGGACAGAACGCCGCCCTCTTCTTCCCCATCGAGCAAAGTCCGTGCCAACTGGAACTGCTGTGCCAGGCGCTCGCTGTTGCGGTACAGCGTGCGTTTTTCCGTCAGCTGCTCCTGCTCGCCGGGGCGCAGCGCGGCTTCTTCCAGCTCCTGAATCTGGTATTTGAGCAGATCCATCCGGCGCTCCTTCTGCGATTCGTCCAGATCGAACGCCTGCAGCTCGTCGCGGATCCGGCACATATTCCGGTAAGCGTGCTGGTATTCGCCAAGCAAAGGCAGAAGCTCGCCCACACGGTCTATGTACCGAATATGCAGATCCGGTGAAAGCAGCTGGTAGCTCTCATGCTGCCCATGGGTATTGACAAGGAACGGGGCGATCTCTTTTAATACAGATACCGTGGCCGGCCGGCTGTTGATGCGGCAGGTGTTTTTCCCCGTCTGGCTGATTTCCCTTTGAATCAGGACATTGCCCTCCTCATCGGCGGAATAGCCGAGCTCTGTGAGCTTTTGCAGGACATGGCCGTTCGGCGAGGAAAATACAGCGCTGACAAAAGCGGAGGAAGCCCCGGTGCGGATCAGCTCACGTGAGGTTCTCTCGCCCAGAATCGCGCCGATCGAGTCGATCAGGATGGATTTACCGGCGCCGGTTTCTCCGGTCAGCACATTAAAGCCGGCGTCAAAATCCAGCCCGCATTTTTCAATAACAGCCACATTTTCGATATACAGCTGCGAGAGCATCTGCTATCACCTGCCAACAATCAGTTTTTTAAGGTCCTCTGTCAGCTCGAGCGCGGTCTCCGGCGTTTTGCACACGATGAGCACGGTGTCGTCGCCGGCCACAGTGCCCACCACCTTTTCCCAGCGAAGGCTGTCCATTGCGGCGCAGACGGCGTTGGCCATTCCCGTCAGACACTTGACGACCACAAGGTTCATGGCGTTGTCCACATCTACGGCGGAATCCTCAAACAGCGAATAGAATTTTCCGGAAATATCCCTGGACGGCTCCTGACTGTTTGCATAACGGTACTTTCCGTCTGCAGACAGAATCTTAACAAGGCGAAGCTCTTTAATATCTCTGGATACCGTGGCCTGCGTTACATCGAAGCCAGCCTCTTTCAGCCGGCGCAGGAGTTCCTCCTGCGTATCGATTTGATATTCGCTGATCAGTTCCAGAATTTTCGTATGACGTCTTGTTTTCATGTCACGCTCTCCGTTCTGAAAGTTTTTCATTCACTACTTCGTAAAAGGTTTGATATTTCAGGTCGATCAGGCTTACCGACCGGGCAGACTTTTGAAAGCGTACGCATTCGTCCTCTGTTACGGGAATCGTCGTTTCTCCGTCGAGAGTCAAAAAGATTTCACTTTGCCCATTCGGCACCGCGTTGATGTGCAAGGTGGTGTCCTCACCGAACACGACCGAGCGTGTCATCAAAGAATGCGGGCAAATCGGGGTCAGCAGCAGGCAGCGCATCGCCGGCTCGATCACCGGGCCGCCTGCGGAAAGAGAATACGCCGTAGAGCCGGTCGGCGTTGCAACGATCAGGCCGTCCGCACGGTAGTGGCAAAGATTGTTGTCGTTATAAGAAACCTGAAAATCGAGAATCCTGCTTTGGGAACCGCGGGAAATCACCCCTTCGTTCAGCGCGTAATACACATTTTGATACTGCTCGCTTTTTAAAGAGGCCTCGAGCATCAGGCGGCGCTCGACCTTATAGGTGCCGTCCAACAGCTGATGCAGACGATGCAGCTGGTTCGGCTCCAAACCGGCGACAAACCCGATTCTGCCGGCATTGACGCCCAAAATCGGCTTGTCGGCCAGAGCGGCGTGCTTGGCCGCGTGAATGATCGTACCATCGCCGCCTACGGCAATGACGATATCGCATGCAGCTATCATGCCAAGAAAATCCTCAAAAAATTCAATATCGCGGTACGGAAAGCTGCTGTACAGAGCTGCGTCCATGCAGACATGGATTCCCAGACGGCGCAGCTCTTTGACAAGCTCCTGCGTCACCTGTTCCGCATTTGTTTTTGTCAGATTAGGAATGACTGCTGCAATCAATGTGTATCACCACCGTTTAGCTCGATGTGGGATTGCTCCACCAAATCCGGCACGGATTGTCCGCTGACATCCTCCGGATGTTCTGATTTCTGCAAATAGATCAAATACTCAATATTTCCCTCCGGCCCCTTGACCGGCGAGAAGGTAAGTCCCAGCACGGAAAATCCATGCGCAAGAACGAAATCTCGAATTTTGACAATCACCTGCTCGTGGACTGCCTGATCGCGAACCACGCCCTTTTTCCCGACATTTTCGCGCCCGGCTTCAAACTGTGGCTTAATCAGGCAAAGCGCCCTCGCGTTGTCGGAAAGAAAGGTTCTTGCCACCGGCAGCACCAGAGTCAGAGAAATAAAGGATACGTCCACACTGAAAAAATCAATGGGATCCGGCACCTGCTCCGGGGTTAAGTAACGCACGTTCGTTCGCTCCAGGTTCACCACCCGGGGGTCTGTGCGCAGCTTCCACGCGAGCTGACCGTAGCCGACATCTACCGAATACACCTTTTCGGCGCCGTTCTGCAACATGCAGTCGGTAAAGCCGCCGGTAGAAGCGCCGATGTCCATACAGGTAAGGCCCGAAAGGTCAAGTGCGTATAGCTCGATCGCTTTCTCCAGCTTGAGACCGCCGCGGCTGACATACCGCAGCCCCTGCCCGCGCACCTCTATGGCCGCGTCGGCGGGGAGCATGGTTCCCGGTTTGTCTGATTTCTGGTTATCTACATAAACGTTCCCCAGCATTATCAGGGTTTTGGCCTTTTCACGGCTTTCTGCAAAACCTTTTTCAAACACAAGGGTGTCGAGTCTTTTTTTCTCCGTCACTTTAGATACTCCGTTTGAATCCTATTTTTCATGCCTTCGCTGTCCAGCCCCAGCTCAGCCAAAGACTGGCGCATGGTAGCATGCTTGACAAAGCGGTTTTCCACCGCCTGCAGGGTTGTTTTCCCTGCATAATTTTGCTGGTACATCAGGTACAGAAAATGCTCGCCTACCCCGCCCTGCCGGACGCCTTCCTCGAAAAAGAAGGTGTGACGGGCATTCATGCAGGCACTAACCGCCTGCGGGTCCACCGGGTGGATGCGGTTGAGCTTGATGATCCGAACCGAAATCCCTTCCTTCTGCAGCTTTTTTGCCGCAAGACAGGCCATGGAAAAGATTCTGCCGTAGGTGACCAGCACCACAGGCGCTTCGGGGTCACCGTATTCATCGAAGGAGTTGCCCGTAATCGTGAAATTTTCCGGCTGATACAGTTGACCACCGCGGGGATAGCGCACTGCCGTGACTCCGGGACACTCGTAAATAGCCTGATGGAGCAAAAGCTCCAGTTCCTCATGATAGGCCGGGGAAAAAATTGTCATGTTCGGGATGGCGCTGAGCAGGGAAACATCGAACAGTCCCTGATGGGTTTCGCCGTCCTCACCCACGACTCCGGCACGGTCGATCGCGAGCGTTACTTTCAGATTCTGCAGAGCCGCGTCGTGAATCACCTGATCGATGCTGCGCTGCAAAAAGCTGGAGTACACGGCAAACACCGGCAGCATTCCGCCGGCCGCAAGTCCGCCGGCAAAGGTAACGGCGTGCTCCTCCGCGATTCCCACGTCAAAGAAACGATCGGGAAACGCTTTGTGAAAGCCGGTGAGACCGGTTCCGCTCTCCATGGCGGCCGTAATCGCGCAGATGCGTTCATCCTTTTTGGCCATGGCGGAAAGACTTTTTCCGAATACCTTGGAAAAATTCTCGCCGGAAGCCTGCGATTCCCCCGTTTTGATATCGAAACAGGAGACCCCGTGAAACGCGTCCGGATTTTTCTCTGCAAAGGTGTAGCCCTTTCCCTTTGCGGTAATGACGTGCAGCAAAACGGGCCGGTTGATCTCTTTTGCGCTTTGCAGTACGGAAATCATCTGTTCCACGTCATGGCCGTCATACGGGCCATAATAGGCAAAGCCCATATCCTCAAACAAGGTGCCCTTATAAAGTGCCTGCTTGAGCAGGGTTTTGGATTTTTGCAGAACATTGCTGATCGGGTCGCCGAGCACCGGCAGGTGATCGAGGATTCCCTCTACGGTTCCCTTTGCCTTCAGGTAGCCCGGCTGCGTACGGATATGTGCCAGATACCGAGCAATGGAACCGACATTTTTTGAAATCGACATTTTGTTGTCGTTGAGAATGACGATAAAATTTTTCGGGAAACGCCCCGCGTTGTTCAGGCCCTCATAGGCCAGACCGCCGGTCAGGGCGCCGTCGCCAATCACCGCAACCACGTGGCCGGGGTCATTGTGAAGATTTTTTGCATTGGCCAGCCCCAGAGCAACTGAAATGGAGGTACTGCTGTGCCCCGAATGAAACGGGTCGCAGTCGCTTTCTTTGGGGTTTGGGTAGCCTGAAAGCCCGCCCTGGGTACGGATGGTACACAGCTGCTTTTTGCGCCCGGTCAGGATTTTGTGGGTGTAGGACTGATGCCCCACGTCCCACACGATATTGTCAAACGGAACATCAAAGACATAGTGCAGAGCAACGGTGAGCTCCACAACTCCCAGATTGGATGCCAGATGCCCGCCGTTCTTCGCCACAGTGCGGATAATCTCCTGTCGGATTTCTCTGCACAGTACGTTCAGTTCATCCATTGTCAAGGATCGCAGATCCCTTGGGGATTCTATGCAATCTAATATTTTTCCCATCCAAGAAACCTCTGTTCATTGTAATGAAGGCGTCATCCGGTAATTCCGCTGTGCCGTTTGGCTGCCTCCAGTGTATTTTGCAGCAGCATGGCAACCGTCATCGGGCCGACGCCGCCGGGTACTGGCGTGATGTAAGACGCAACCGGCTCCACCGAAGCGAAGTCCACGTCACCGCACAGTTTGCCCTCTTCGTTGCGGTTCATCCCAACATCGATGACGACAGCACCGGGGCGAACCATATCGCCGGTAATCAGACCGGCCTGCCCTACGGCACTTACCAGAATGTCCGCCTCGCGGCAGACCTCCGCCAGATTTTGTGTTTTGCTGTGGCAAATGGTAACGGTGGCGTCCGCGTGCAGCATCTGCATTGCCGTCGGCTTGCCGACGATATCGCTGCGGCCTATTACGACACAACGCTGCCCCGCCGGATCGATTCCGGATGCACGCAGCAGCTCCATAATCCCCGCAGGAGTGCAGGGCAGAAAAACGAAATCTCCGCGCATGATATGTCCAATGTTTTCCGGGTGGAACGCGTCAACATCTTTATCCGGCCGAATCAGGCCGACAAACTGGTTTGCATCCAGATGGCTTGGCAGCGGAAGCTGCAGCAGGATGCCGTCGATGTCCTCCCGGTCGTTCAGAGAACGAATTGTTTCTTCCAGCTTCTGCTGTGTGGCAGAGGCCGAAAGCCGATATAATTCAAAGTCAATGCCGACCTCTTCGCAGGCCTTGCCTTTGTTTTTTACATACACTTCAGACGCGGAATCCTCCCCTACCAAAATAACGGCCAAGCCGGGGGTGATTCCCTGTTCTTCCTGCAGTGACTGGATTTCTTCCGCGATGCGTTTGCGTACTGCGGCAGAAATCGCCTTTCCATCAATCAATTGAGCCATAGGTTGCCTCCCGTATTTTCCCCTTATTTCCGCTTCCCCACAAATTTGAGGCTCGGTTTATTCTTCGTGTGTATCGGCGGACTCCTGTGCGGGAGCCTCTTCCGTTATGATCTCTGTTGCTTCACCGGCTTCTTGCAGTGTGGTTTCGTTTGAACCGGTCTCTTCTGCCGAATCCGCTTCTTCCGGAGCCGCTGCATCCTCTGCGGATGCCTGCGATTGGATATCTTCAGAAAGAACTTCTTCTGTTTTTTCTTCCTCCAGGGCTTCCTCGGTTTCCTCTGATCCCTCTAATTCGGGCTTGGGAGTAATATCGCCGAAGATAGTGCTTTTCCCATCATCAGCTGCACCTTCCACCGCAGCAAGGGTAATTCCATTGAGAGCCATTACCTTGGGCGATCCGATGCCGGTCAGGCTGGTTTTGTTGCGGAAGATCGCCAGAAACGCCAGCGCAATCAGAACGGTGGCAGCAGCCAGAAGCTGAGAAACCCGCAGGTTCAGAACCGGAGCGATCAGGCTGTCGGTACGCAGCCCTTCAATCCAGAAACGGCCAAGACCGTACCACATCAGGTACAGCAGGAAAACCTGCCCGTCGTATCTGCGCAGCTTGGTCGCAAACAGGTGCAGAAGGCCAAAGCCCACGAGGCACCACAGAGATTCATACAGAAAGCAAGGGTGAACCGGGCCGTCGACGATCAGGCGCGTACGGTCGCTGATCATGCCCCAGGGCAGATCGGTCGCAGTGCCGAAAGCCTCCTGATTCACATAGTTGCCCCAACGGCCTACAGTTTGTCCAATCAAAAAGCCGAGGGCCGCCAGATCGAGAACAGCGGCGATTTTCAGGCCGCGCAGCTTTGCCATCAGCGCGCCGCAGAGCAGACCGCCGATGATCCCGCCGTAAATGGCAAGACCGCCATTCCAAATATACAAAATACTGAGAGGATCCTTCACGTATTGGTCGCCGGGATAAAAAATAACGTAGTACAGTCTTGCGCCGATGATTCCGCCGATCATGCCGACGATCACGGCGTCAATCAACCTGTCCTGGTCAACGTTGAACTTTCTGCAGCTGAACATCAGATACAAAAAGGCCAGCAGAAATCCCATTGCAATAATGACGCCATACCACTGAATTGTAAATCCGCCGATCGAAAAGGCGGTTGGGTTTATGTTGAAGTCGAGCCCCATTTTTGGGAACTCGACGGTATGAACCTGGTACATGAAAGCTTGCCTCCAATTATTTGATAGGGAAAACCACTGACAGAGCAGAATTTTCCGTGAGGAGCTGTTCTTCCAATCGTTTCTGAACGTCCGGAAGCTGAACGGTAGCCAGCGCGTCGATATAAGAGAACAGCTCGCGCTCTGCAAACGTCAGAGAAATCATGGCGTTCGCAATGGCTTCGGCGCTGTTGAGCGCGGCGACATTGCGGCCGTACACGGCTTTTCTGGCCCTTTCAAAGGCCTCGGCCGGGATTCCTTCCTTGCGCAGGCGTTCGATTTCATCGCGGATTTCCTTTGCGACGGTATCCGGGTCTTTCGATTCCCCGGAGAAAATCACGGCGGCATAGCCTGGTCCCTCAAAGTATTCGCTGCCGAAGGAGGCGGTGTTGATCAGGTTCTGATCCAGCAGTCGGCGGTACAGCGGAGATGCGTCGGAGGCCAGCAGCTCCAGCAGAACATCCGTCTGCGCCAGCTCCTGAACATTACGGCGGCGTGCGGGCTCCTTAAAGCCAAGCTGGAACAGAGGAATCGTAACGGAAAGCTTCTGCTCCACACGATCCTGCACCACGCCAGCAGGCTCTTCCTCAAAAATGCGCTCTACCTGGGTCGGTTCGGAGGGCTTGAGCATTTTATCGCACAGCTCTAAAACGCGCTCGGGATCGATATTCCCTGCGACGCACAGAGCCATATTATTCAGATTATAAAAAGTGTGGTAGCAACGGTACAAATACTCCGGTGTGATTTCTGCAATGCTCTCTACCGTACCGGCAATATCGATCTTCACCGGATGGTGGTGATACAGAGCTTTGAGCAGATTAAACATGACCCTCCACTGCGGGTCGTCGTCGTACATCCGGATTTCCTGGCCGATGATTCCCTGCTCTTTCTGCACGGTCTGCTCGGTAAAATACGGAGACTGAACAAAATCCAGCAGGATTTCGAGCGACTCATACACGTTCTCGGTGCAGGAGAATAAATAGCAGGTCATGTAGAACGAGGTGTACGCATTGGCGGAGGCTCCGGTTTTTGCATAACGCGCAAAAGCGTCTCCGTCTTCGCTCTCAAACAGCTTGTGCTCCAGAAAATGCGCAATGCCCTCCGGAACCGTGCTGACTTCCTGTTCATCGGAGCGCCGGAAGCTGGTATCCACCGAGCCGTAACGGGTGCCGAAGATGGCATAGGTTGAGTTGCTTCCCTCTTTCGGGTAAACGAAAATACGCAGGCCGCTAGGGTGTTTGACGCTGTAGTAGCTGTCCTGTACGCGTTCGTTCGTGATTTTTTCCATTCTCATTCCTCTGCCTCCTCCTTTCCGACCATGCGGTAGACCGTATCCAGAACGACGCGATTTGCGGCCTGAACCACCTGCTCCATGGTAACGGAGTTGATTTCTTCCGCCGCTTCTTCCGGCGACTGGATCTTTTCGCAGAATGCCTGGGAAACATACCAGTTTTCAAGGCCGCCCAGGTAATCCCTGACGGTGCGGTAGCTGTTGCCGACACTCAGCCTTGCTGCGAGAAGCTCTTCTTCCGTCACCTTCCCGGCACGGATTTCATCCAGCTGACCGAGAATTTCTATCTGGGCCCGGTCGATATTTTCCGTTTCAACGCCGCTTTCAATCAGGATAATACCCTTATTCCAGTCATAGCGGGAGGCACAATAGTAGCAAAGGCTCAGCTTTTCGCGAACATTTAAAAACAGCTTGGAACTGGGTGTGCCGCCGAGTACTGCGGACATCAGCTTTGTGGACGCCACCGCGTCCTGCGGAACGGCAGCTCCGGCGCGGAGCCCCAGAACCAGCTTGGACTGGGCAACCTCCATCGTGTCGGAAAATTCACGCGGCTTTGTCACTTCCTTGATGATTTCCGTGTGCAGTTCCGGCACCGGGTCGCGGTCGAGCTTTTTGAACGCGTTCAAAAAGCTGTCGTAAATCGGCACCGGGTCGCAGTCACCGAGTGCCATGATCTCAATGCGGGCGGTGCGCAGCACGCGTTCCCATACCTTGGTCATCTCTTCTCTCTGCAGCGCCGTCACATCCTCACGGCTGCCATAGCGGTTGATTCCAAAGGCCTCGCGGTCACACATCAGCTGTTCGCAGCGCAGACGCGCAAAGGTGCGTTTATCGTTGAAATCAGAATCGATCATTTCGATCGTCTGTCTTTTTTCCTGTTCAAAGCCGTCCTCCGGGAACAGCCCGTCCACAAGCGGCGGATCAAATAAAATACTGCACAGCAGATGCGAAAGCTCTGCTGAAATGCTTTCTCCCTCGAGCGCGTAGCGGTCTGCAAGACCGGCCGCCGCGATGGAAAGCACCTGAGCTTCTCCCAGCTTTCGCACATCGGCGTGAATCGCCGCGCCATACAGCTCCGAGAGGCGCTCATTCAAGCGTGTAAAATCGGGGCATTCCCGGCTTGCACGACTCAATAAAAAAGGAAGCAGCGCATTTGCTGCCGCCGTTTCTTTCTCCAAAGGCAACATGAAATTGACTGCAATACGCAGAGTTTTAAATCTGGTATCCTGAATACTGCGAAAGTTTATACCCTCAGTGACAGGATACTCCTCTGTTTTTATCATTTCTCTCATCTCCCTATCCGGTGATCAGCGGGGCGCGGGCAAGCTGCCCAATCCGGCCGCAAACCGCCGTTTTTCCTTATCATTCCCGATTTATATCGTTTTTAAGTGTAAACAGGACGTCAAAAAAAGAATATAACTTTAATCATTATTATATCATAAATTTCCAATATGAGTTTATAAAAATACTAAATCCAGACACAAAAATATCTAACTGATGATTTGTGACCTTTCGATGTCTTCTCAGGCGTCGAAAGCTTTGTTTTATTCTATCATCTCCTCCAAAGCAGTTGATTCAAAATGCTCATCTGCTTTTCCCTGCCGGACTGGATGATTCAATGTTCTCTCAGGCATCGAAAGCTCTGCTTTCGTCTATGCCGTGAGGTTATTATAACACAATGCCTGCTTAGATAAAAGCAACAATATTCTAAATATTTTGTGAATCAAATCAAATGATCCGCTGCTTCGGCAGTCCGTTAAAAATATCTTCCCTTTTTCAATAGAAGCATTAACATCAGGTATCCGCTGACAATCAGCAAAGAAAAATTATAGCGCGACTGCAGTAAAACCAGAAAGCCGGCCAGTGCAACAGGAAGGATCACAAAAAAAGAAACAACCTCAACAATTTTTTCGCAGGTTTCTGCTGGGTGTTTTTTGCAGAGCAGAGCATACAGAGTCTGGCCGCCGTCCAGCGGGCCGACCGGCAGTCCGTTTAAAAGGGCGAGCATCAGGTTCGCCGCGGCCAGATTCGCCAGATACAGCGAACTGGTCAGCTCATACCCTATCCAGCAGAGCGCAAAAAAGAACAGGCTTGCCAAAGGACCCGCCGCGGCGATCCAGGCATCCTGATGATAAGTGCGGCAGCTGCCGCTTTTCTGGCAGATCTCAAGACCAAACAGGCTCATAGAGAGTCGCTCCGGCGGAGTGCCCACGAGCGACATCATCAGCAGATGCCCGCTTTCATGCAGAATCACCGCGACCAGCCCGATTCCGGCCATTCCGCCTCTTTCTAAAAACAGGGACAGCGTTACCAGCGCCATAAACCAGAACTGCACTGTGACTTGGCAGCCACCAACCGTGAAGCGCATCAGACCGTCCTGTTTTTCAGCAGCGGCTGCGGATCATAGCAGACACCGGACAGAATCAGTTCAAAATGTACGTGCGGGCCGGTCGAATCCCCGGTACTGCCAACCAGGGCGATGGGCTGGGAATAGGTAACGATATCCCCTTTCTTTACCAGCAGTTTTTCACAGTGCGCGTATCTCGTTTCAATATTGGAGCCGTGGTCGATCAGAATGTATTTTCCATAGGAGGAATTCTCTCCGCTGAACTCCACCTTGCCGGGCATTGCGGGCACAATATTACTGCCGGCGTCGGCGGCGATGTCAATGCCCAGGTGAATGCCGCCGTCCCTCGGGCCAAAGCCGGAGGTAATCACGCCGTTTTTTACCGGGGTATCTAGAAACACAGAAACAAACACCGGCGTTTTGGAAGAAACGCTGGTGGTATAGGCAATTCCAGAGACTGTAGAAGAAATATCCGGCAGTGAGGAGGACGGCGCAGAAGAAGGAGCAGAAGAAGCCGGTGCAGAGGATTCCGGCGCGGAAGATTCTGGTACAGAAGATGCCTGCTTCCCCTGTTCTGCCGGAGAGGAAGAGAAAAACTGTACCCAGGTACGGGTAAAATGATTGAAGGATTCCTGCGCGATGATGGAATCCCCGGCGTGGCTCAGGTACCATTCGCGAATGCTCTGGTAGGCATTCCCGCCTGTGATTTTCAAAAGCATGGCGGTTACCAGAATGGTGATGCAAAGCAGCATTTGTACAAAGATCAGCATTTTTTTCGTCTTTTTCTTTTGCCGCGGCTGGAAATCCTCTTCGTCCTCTTCATATCCCTGGGGCTTTATGTAATGGTAATCGTAATTATACTCGTAGCCGTCTTCATCGATTCTGTCCATTTTGTCGTAGCGGCTGTTTGTATTGTCTGATTCACTGTAAATATCATTTGCCCGGTTCAAGATGATGTCATCGTCTTCCATGCCGTCTGTTCTGTTATACTTACGATTCATTTTGATATCCCTCCCGTCAACTCTATTTATATGACAGCAAGTACCAAAAGAGAACGCCGAACCTTTCCTCTCTCAAACAGAAAGATTTTCAGAGCAGTATACAAAAGAATTCTTTTTTATACTATTCTGAAAATAAAAAAGAACCCGCTGTTTTATAAACAACGGGTTCCCTGTCATTCAGAATAAAATTACTTTTTGCTCTTGATGTATTCGTCGATAGAATTCGCGGCATGTTTGCCCTCACCCATCGCCAGAATAACGGTTGCCGCACCGGTCACCGCGTCTCCGCCGGCAAACACGCCCTCACGGGTGGTCTGCAGCGTTTCTTCGTTGACAATCAGGCAGCCATGGCGGTTCGTCTCAAGGCCCTCCGTTGTTCTCTGGAGCAGCGGGTTCGGCGAATTGCCGATGGCCATGACAACGCAGTCTACCGAAAGACGGAAGTTCGAGCCTTCTACCTCCACCGGCTTGCGGCGGCCGCTCGCGTCGGGCTCGCCGAGCTCCATACGGATGCACTCGATTTCGGTCACTCTGCCGTTTTCGTCACCATGAATGGCAACCGGATTCGTCAGCAGGCGGAAATCGATCTCTTCCTCTTTGGCATGGTGGATTTCCTCACGGCGGGCAGGCATCTGCTCCTCCGCACGGCGGTATACGATATATACATTTTCGGCGCCCAGACGCTTCGCGCTGCGGGCTGCATCCATCGCGACGTTTCCGCCGCCGCAGACGGCAACGTTCTTCGGCCGGATGATTGGGGTATCGTAACCCTCTTTGTACGCCTTCATCAAATTGATGCGGGTCAAGAACTCGTTGGCGGAGTACACGCCGACAAGACCCTCGCCCGGGATGTTCATAAAGCTCGGCAGTCCGGCGCCGGAGCCGATAAAGATCGCCTCAAAGCCCATTTCGAACAACTCGTCCACAGAAAGAACCTTGCCGATCACCATATCGGTTTCGATGGTTACTCCGTTGGATTTGAGCAGATCGATTTCCTTCTGCACGATTTCTTTCGGCAGACGGAACTGCGGGATGCCGTACATCAGTACGCCGCCCGCGGTATGCAGGGCCTCGAAAACGGTGACGGAATAGCCCATTGCGTTCAAATCACCGGCGCAGGTAAGGCCTGCGGGGCCCGCGCCGATAATGGCGACCTTATGTCCGTTTTGCTCTGTTTTCACAGGCTTTCTTTCGCGGTTATTCATGTACCAGTCTGCAACATAACGCTCCAGGCGGCCGATTCCGACCGGCTCGTGCTTAATGCCGCGCACACATTTGGCCTCACACTGTGTTTCCTGCGGGCATACACGGCCGCATACCGCCGGCAGAGAGCTTGTAGAGGTAATGATATGGTAAGCCTGCTCCAAATCCCCCTCTGTAATGCAGCGGATGAATTCGGGAATTCTGATATTGACCGGACATCCGCTGATGCAAGGCTTATGTTTACACTGCAGGCAGCGCTGCGCTTCTTCCATAGCCATTTCATCGGTGTAGCCCAGAGTAACCTCTTCAAAATTATGATTGCGCACCAGCGGATCCTGTTCCGGCATCGGTGTTTTTTTCGGATTCATGTTAGCCATTCTTTGCGCCCTCCATCAGATGACAGTTATATTCGCGAGTTGCTCTCGCTTCATCTTCTCTGTAAGTTCTGGTGCGAAGGATTGCTTCGTCGAAATCCACCAGATGGCCGTCAAAATCAGGGCCGTCAACACAGGCGAATTTGGTTTCGCCGCCCACTGTTACACGACAGCCGCCGCACATACCGGTGCCGTCGATCATAATTGGGTTCATGCTGATGATCGTCTTAATGCCGTACGGCTTTGTCAGATTGCTGACCGCGCGCATCATGGGCAGCGGGCCGATCGCAACAACCAGATCATAATCTGCGCCGGCGTCGATCTGTGCCTTTAAGGCGTCGGTGACAAAGCCCTTGTTGCCGTTGGAGCCGTCGTCGGTCATCAGGAACAGATTATTGCTCGCCGCGCGCATTTCATCTTCAAGAATGATAATATCCTGACTGCGGAAGCCGGCGATCATATCGACATGGGCGCCCATTTCATGCAGCGCCTTCGCCTGCGGGTACGCAATCGCGCAGCCTGCGCCGCCGCCGATCACCGCCGCTTTCTTGTATCCATCTAAATGGGAGGCTGTGCCAAGGGGTCCGATGAAATCCAGAATCTTGTCCCCTTCCTCCAACTGATCGAGCAGCAGAGTCGTTTTTCCGACCTTTTGGAAAATGATCGTAATCGTACCCTCTTCACGGTCGTAGTCGGCAATTGTCAGCGGAATTCTTTCACCGAATTCATTGACACGCAGGATGATGAATTGCCCGGCCTTCGCTTTTTTTGCGATAAACGGCGCTCCTACCTCCATCAATGTCATGGTATCATTCAGTCTTCGCTTTTTTAAAATTGGGAACATTCTGCCACTTCCTTTTATAGAGTATTGACTCGTGCAATATAAGCTGCATGCGTATGACAACGATTGCACAAGATAACTTTTCAGCTACTCTATTATATCCTTCTTGTTCTTTAAATGCAAGAAAAGTCATATGGCAGAAGCACCAAAAAAGGCAAGGGAATTCTTGCATCCCGAAAAAAAGAGCGATATAATGAAGACAAAGAACGGTATTTTTTGGTTCTGTATGGAAATTAAAACATCTGATGGATCCGTTATACTCAATTTAGTACCGTAAGGAACATCCATTTCAAACAAAAACGAGTGCACATCACCGGACGGAGAGATCAAATGAAGTACTGCATTCTGATGGGAAGCCCGCGCAAAAACGGAAATACATCGAAATTGCTGCAGCCTTTTATAGAGGAGCTTCAGCTCCGAAACATTCCGTACGAGCTGATTTGGCTTTATGACAAGCGGATTGAACCTTGTATCGCCTGTCGTCGATGTCAAAGGGACTGGACTGTTTTTGGGTGTCATTATTCCGACGATGCACAGGAAATCTTCTATCAGATATTGGACAGTGACGTCATTGTTTTGGCCACGCCCATTTATTCCTGGTTCTGTACGCCGCCGATGAAAGCGCTGCTGGACCGCATGGTGTATGGAATGAATA
>OFCQ01000308.1_pt1 | contig 25425 bp, 26 predicted proteins | sample 1520861 | NCBI WGS metagenome assembly OFCQ01 (sample SAMEA2699036, study PRJEB24076) | metagenome | biome: Human gut stool | place: Spain | collected 2012-11-21 | reverse complement strand
TCATCGTTGCTCTTACCGGCGATGTCATGACGATGCCCGGCCTGCCGAAGAAGCCCTCGTCCGAGAACATCGACGTGGATGAATCGGCCGTATTTCCGGGTTGTTCTGAGAAATATACTCCTTCGGGCCGGCCTGTGTGGGCATGTTCCGCACGGGCTCGCCTGAATCTTCAACAAAGGAAGAAAATCATGGGCGAAAAACTGATCGAAAAAAGCTGTCTGGATTTTACAGGGATTCTGGCGTCCAAAGCGCCGGTGCCCGGCGGTGGCGGGGCCGCAGCCCTGGTGGGAGCGCTGGGGATAGCGCTGTGCTCTATGGTGGGGAATCTGACCGTTGGCCGCAAAAAATATGCCGAGGCAGAGTATGATATAAAAATCATGCTGAAAAAGGCAGAAGCCATTCAGGCCCGTCTGTTGGATTTGGTGGAGGAAGACACCGCTGTTTTTGAACCTCTCGCAAAGGCATATTCCATCCCGAAGGAGAATCCAAAGCGTGCGGAATTTCTGGAGGAAGTAACTCTGAATGCCTGCAAAGCGCCTTTGAAAATGATGGAATGCTGCTGCGAAGCCATTGATTTGCTGAAAGAAATGATGGATAAGGGCAGTGCAACCCTGATTTCGGATATCGGCTGCGGCGCGCTGTGCTGTAAGGCGGCTCTGGAAAGTGCGGGCATGAATGTTTTTGTCAACACAAGAACACTGGCGGACAAAAGTCAGGCGGCGGAGACAGAAGCAAAAGCGGACGCAATGTTGATCGTTTACAGCGGAATTGCGGACCGGATTGCGGAGGAAGTAACGCGCCGCCTGCGGGGAGTGAAATAAATATGGCAAGGATTTTAAAGGGCGCGCCCGTTGCCGCCTCTTTGAGCGAAAAACTGTCAGAACGCGTGAGCGCTCTGAAAACGGATGGAGTCATCCCTACTCTGGCGATGATCCGTGTCGGGAAGAAGGACAGCGATGTCGCCTATGAGCGCGGCGCGGTAAAACGCTGTGAAAAAGTAGGGATCAACGTTTTAAATTATATTTTAGCGGAGGACTGCACTCAGGATTACCTGATGCACGTCATTGATCGAATCAATCAGGATGAAAACATTCACGGCTGTCTGCTGTTCCGTCCTCTGCCTAGGCACATCGATGAACGGACCGTCTGCGAGGCGCTTCTTCCAGAAAAGGATATCGATGGCCTGACAACAGGCTCGCTGAGCGGTGTGTTTACCGGAAAAGGCTCCGGCTTTTCTCCCTGCACCGCACAGGCCTGTATCGATATTCTGGATTATAACAGCATTCCCCTGCGCGGGAAGCGCGCTGTTGTGGTTGGCGCGAGTTTGGTGATCGGCCGTCCGGTGGCAATGATGCTGCTGGCGCGCGGAGCCACCGTTACGCTGTGCCACATAGACACCGTTGATCTTCCGTCCGAATGCCGCCGGGCCGAAATCATTGTCGCCGCCGCAGGAGTTCGCGCGCTGCTGAACAGTGACTGCCTTTCTCCCGGGCAAATTATTCTGGACGTGGGGGTGACAGTTGGAGAGGACGGAAAGCTGCACGGGGATGTCGACCCCGAGGCGGCGGATGCGGCGGCCGAAGCGTTTACTCCGGTTCCGGGCGGGGTAGGCACGGTCACTACCTCCATCCTCGCGAAGCATATCGTAGAAGCGGCGGAGAAGAGGAGAATGACAAAGTCATGCTGAACTCTTCCGATTTTGTAGAAAGCTATACGGCAATTGGCGGGAAAAAGGCAAATTCCCCGACGTTCAGGCTGCTGCTTTTGGGAATCCTCGCGGGTTTTCTGATCGGAATGGGAAGCGCCGTCACCAATGTGGCGGTTCACAGCATGGCGAATGTATCTGCGGCGAAGGTGATTGGCGGCCTTTTGTTCCCGTTTGGTTTGATTGCGGTCATTCTGACAGGCGCTGAATTATTTACCGGCAACTGCTTTCTCATCATGCCTGCGCTTTCCCGCCAGATTCGGATCGGCGCAATGCTTCGAAATCTGGTTCTCGTTTATCTTGGGAATTTGATTGGCGCAATCGCCCTTGCTGCAGCATATTGTTTCAGCGGGCAGATGAATCTTTCCGGCGGTCATTTAGCTGTTTATACCATGAAAGTTGCGGCGGCCAAATGTTCTCTTTCCTTTGAAAGTGCCGTTGTGCTGGGGATTCTGTGCAATATTCTGGTTTGCATCGGCGTCATGTGCGCGCTCTGCGCGAAAGATGTGGCGGGGCGTGCCGCAGGGGCGTTTGGTCCGGTCTGCTTTTTCGTGGTGTGTGGTTTTGAGCATTGTGTGGCAAATATGTATTATATTTCTGCCGGGCTGTTCGCCCTTTCGAATCCGGATTATTCTGAATTGGCCTCGGTAGCGGGGGTGAATCTCTCCGCTTTGACCTGGAACGGATTCCTGCTTCACAATTTACTGCCGGTTACGATCGGGAATTTGATCGGCGGCGTTGCTTTTGCAGCACTGATATGGGCAGCGAATCATAAAAAAGAACAAATCACAGAGTAGGCCAGCGCGTCAAGCACCGCTGAGCGGGAAGTTGGGACAAAGAGGCTAGGGCTTCATGTTGCGGTACCCGCATCCGTCGCCACAAGAAAGAGAAGCGTTCTCCTGATGTGGCGGCTGGCACAAAGGGAGGATTTTAAAATGCAAAAGATGAAATGGAATACGGAGGCAATTGTACTGTTGGGAGTCCTGATTTCCACAGAGGTGGTGCTTTCCCGCTTTTTCTCCATTTCCGCATGGAATATCAAAATCGGTTTTTCGTTTCTGCCCGTTGTGGTGGCCGCGCTGCTGTTGGGGCCGCTGCAGGCGGGAATCGTGGCCGCGCTGGGTGATTTGATTGGGGCTCTTTTGTTTCCGATCGGCGCTTATTTTCCGGGCTTCACGCTGACGGCCTTTCTCACCGGAATCGTATTTGGCCTTTTTCTTTACAAGGGCCAAAGCATGATGAGGGTAATCGGCGCCGTGGCAGTGAATCAGCTGGTGCTGAGCCTTCTGTTAAACACCCTGTGGATTTCTGTGATGTACCATTCCCCTTTCAGTGCCCTGCTGGTGGTCCGTATCGTGCAGTGCGCGATTTTGATCCCGATTCAGATCATCATGATTCGATTGATGGGCAAAGCGCTGAACCATGATTGGAAGAAGGCAATTGTATGATGTTCTTACCGACATGTTCTTCCATAATGTAGAGTCTGTATTCGAATTGCTCTGCAAAAAGAAAAATGCTTTGCTTTAAAATCGGCTTTGAGAATGTTGTAATCCAGACAGAAAGTCTGGAACGCCAGTGCTTTGACTGGAAGATTTATCCTGCGAAAGACGATAAAAGGGAGAGGACGGAATAGACATCTATTCCGTCCTCTCCCTTTTATCTGGCATAGGCTTTCAAATTTTTCGTTCTGCCTAAAATGTAGTCTGTTGAAGTATTATAATAATTTGCCAATGTAATCAAATGCTCTACTGGTATAGTCTGAAAGCCTCTCTCATATCGTGAATAAACAGTTTGACTGATTCCAAGTACTTCTGCAACATCTTTTATTCTAGGAAAATACATAAACCCACCTCCGCGCAGTACCGTTTTGTACTATCGACTTTAGCATGGAATAGTAATATGATGTCTTTTTCAGTACTTATTAGTACTAAATGAATGCTTAATACAATCGTTATAATATGTTTTTATGGAAAGAAGTCGATTGCTGAGAATCGACTTCTTTTGTTTTTTATAGTACAATACTTATTAAGATTTTATTTGATAGAGGTTCCGAATGCGTATTGAAATAAAAGAAGCCTATGATAGTATAGAAGAGATTAAAATTCTTTTTCATGAGTATGTTGCTTTGATCGGGATCGATCTGACCTTTCAAAGCTACCAGGAAGAGCTGTCAAATTTGCCGGGGAAATATTCCATACCATTTGGCAGGTTATATATGGCATCTGTTGATGGAGTTCCAGCCGGGTGTATTGCCTTACGAAGGTTTGATGAGAAACGCGGCGAGATGAAACGATTGTACGTCCGTGATCAATTCCGCGGCTGCAAAATAGGAAGACTGCTTTCAGAAAAAGTCATTCTGGAAGCACAATTCATCGGCTATCAGGCCATTTTACTGGATACGCTGTCTGCGATGGAAGAGGCCAGGGCGCTTTATCAGAGCTTGGGGTTTGTAGAAATTGCTCCTTATTATGAAAGTCCTTTAAAAGATACCCACTTTTTAAGCCTTTCATTATAATTTTGCAGAGCAGGTCCTTTTCTTGATCAACGCTGCTGTCAGTTGACGGTACGAATAAAACATGGTAAAATATTTTATACCCCAGGGGGTATAAAGGAGGCAGAACAATGCGGCAATGTATGGATTCCGAAAACCTGCACAGGCGATTGAGCAAGATCATGGGCCAGGTAAAAGCCATTGATAAAATGATAGATGAGGATGTACCCTGCGAAGATGTTCTCGTTCAGATCAATGCGGCAAAGGGTGCATTGCAGAAGGTTGGCCAGGTCGTTCTGGAAGGCCACCTGAACCATTGTGTCCGTGAGGGGATTGAGCATGGCGACGCGGATAAAACCGTCGCGGATTTTGCCAAAGCGGTAGAGCATTTTTCCAGAATGTCATAAGAAAAATTTTCAGAATACAGAACAGCGGTTTTTCAAAAAGCCGCTGTTTTTTTATTGACACTCTATACCCCCAGGGGTATAATATACCTATAGGGGTATAGGTATAAAAGAGGGTGATGATTTGATAGACCTTGTAAAAAATGAAGAGAAGCGAACGGTGTTTTTCTTGTTGTTGTCCGCCTGTTCGCTGGTCATTGGCTTTTTTCAGATTGGGAATCTGCCGGTTGATCCGGTTTGGGTCGCTATTTTGCTGTGCGGAACTCCCATTGTGAAGGGAGCAACTGTCGGGCTGGTTACAGAGTTTGATATAAAAACGGATGTCCTGGTGTCGATTGCGCTGGTCGCCTCTATCGTAATCGGAGAAATCTTTGCTGCCGGGGAAGTGGCCTTTATTATGGCTGTCGGAGCATATTTGGAAGAGCGCACCGTGGCAAAGGCCCGTGCAGGCATTGAAAAGCTGGTTCACCTGACACCTGCCACGGCCCGCGTGGTGCGGGACGGCACAGAGGAGATGATCCCTGCGGAGCAGGTGAAAATCGGAGATATCCTGCGCGTATTGGCCGGAGAAACCGTCGCTGTGGACGGAGTGATCCTCAAAGGCAAAACCTCTGTCGATCAATCTGTGATGACGGGGGAATCTCTCCCTGTAGATAAAGAGGAGGGAGACGAGGTGTTCAGCGGTACCGTGAATCAATTCGGGACCTTCGATATGGCTGCCCAAAAGGTCGGTGCGGACAGCTCGTTGCAGCGTATGATACGTCTGGTGGAATCCGCTGACGCGGGGAAGGCAAAAATCGTTGGAATTGCTGACCGCTGGGCAACCTGGATTGTTGCAATTGCGCTGCTGGCCGCCGCTGCTACCTGGTTTGCCACTGGGGAAATCATACGATCCGTGACCATTCTGGTTGTATTCTGCCCCTGCGCTCTGGTGCTGGCTACCCCCACCGCTATTATGGCCGGGATCGGCAACGCAACAAGGTTCGGAATTCTAGTCCGTGAGGGGGATGCGCTGGAGCGGCTGTCGCAGGTAAAGCGCATCGCTTTTGATAAGACCGGCACTTTAACCTACGGAAAGCCCGCGGTCACACAAATACATAGCATAGATGACGCACTGGGGGAGAAGGCGCTTCTGGCTCTGGTGGCTTCCTCAGAATTGCGCTCCGAGCACCCATTGGGGAAGGCCATCGTTGCGCACTATCGGCAGAAGTACGGCGCTCTGCCGGAACAGCCGGAGACATTTGAACTGCTGGCGGGGCGCGGTGTTGCCGCCCAGGTAGCTGGCCGAAAGCTTCTGGCAGGGAACGAGGCCCTGATGGCAGAGAGAAAGGTCGCAATGCCAAAGGCGCTTTTGAGTCTGTCTGAGAACGCGAAAAGGAATGGCTGCACCATGATTTATATTGCAGAGCATACAAGAGCCATCGGGATGATCGCCTTGTCAGATACTCTGCGCCCGGATGCCGCACAGACGATAGACGCGATTCATCAAGCCGGAGTTCGGACCGTGCTGCTGACAGGGGATGCGGCGCCGGCGGCTTCTCATATTGCCGCAAGCGCCGGCCTTCGTGACTTGCGGGCGGATTGTCTGCCGGAAAATAAGCTGGAAGAAATCCATGCTTACCAGAAAGCGGGGGAGCCGGTGTGCATGGTGGGCGACGGCATCAATGACGCGCCGGCGCTCAAGGCAGCCTTTGTCGGTATTGCTATGGGCGGCGTCGGCAGCGATATCGCCATCGATGCGGCCGATATTGTGCTGGTGAGCGATGATATTAAAGAAATTCCTCACCTTCTGCGGCTTTCCCAAAAGACAATGCGCACCATCAAAATCAATCTTGCCGCATCTATGGCTTTGAACTTTGCAGCCATCGCGCTTGCGATCACAGGTGTTCTTACCCCGATGATTGGCGCGTTGGTGCACAATGCCGGTTCTGTTGCTGTTATTATTCATTCTTCGCTATTACTGAAATGGAGGAAAATAAAATGAAAGAATGGCTTTTATTCGCGTTGTTTCTGATTGTCGGTGCAGGGATGCTTTCTGCCGGTATCGTTTACCTGCGGAAAGAAAAGGACGACCCGGATTCGGTAAAAATTTATCGGGTGGTCTCTATTCTGGGTTCTGTACTGGTGGCCGTGGCTCTTCTCACAAAATTTGTGTTTTGATTACCAGGCTAAAGCTGACTGCTTTGTGATTGCGCTGTTCCACAATTCTATGGGCGATTTCTACCGCGCGAATACTTTCAAAATAAAGGCCCCGGAATCCAGCCGACGCTGGTTTCCGGGGCCTTTATTTTGAGGTTATGAGATGCATAGGTGAGCGCAAAAATGCCCTTTTCATCTATAACGCGAGGCGTGTTTTTATGTGGAAGGGTATCTTTACTTGGCACTTTACAAATTGAAAGAATACAATTATACTGAAAGTTAATTATATATTGGAAATTACAAAATGAAAGGAAGAATGAATCGATGAACTGCTGCTGGTGCACCATTACGACGGATCAACTGGAGGAATCCGTGGCGTTTTATGAGGAAGTAATCGGCCTTTCTGTGGCGCGGCGCTTTTCCCCTTCACCGGATACGGAGATCGCTTTTTTAAAGGACGATCGCGGCTTTGAGGTGGAGCTTCTGAAAAACGGGAGACCGACAAGTGATGACCTCAACGGAATTTCACTTGGGTTTGAGGTGAAATCGCTTGCAGATATACTGGCTCTGGTAAAATCCAAAAACATTTCTGTTTTCGGCGGGCCAACCAAAGTGCCGGGCTGCACCTTCTTTTTTGTGAAAGACCCGAATGGAGTCTCCATCCAGTTGATAGAGAACGATCATTAAAAGTAAATTTTATCGCCTACCGCAAAAGAACACCCTGATCGGCAGAACCGACGAGGGTGTTTTTTTATTGCCCTGTGGTCTTTATTTTTTCTGTCAGCCATTCGATCATCGCAGTTCGTCCGTCTTCGCTCAGTTCAAATTCAGACTGCTCCCCGATCTCAGACTTTTCAAAACAGTACGGGCTATACCATACGTAGGTAACCAGCATATCATTTGCGGGTTCGATTTTGTACCGCATCTTGCCTGCGCTCCCTTTGTATACTCCGCCGTTTTGATAATATAACAGACCTGGTAAATCCATGTTATCACCTCACCCGGGGACCATTATACACCGTTCCAGCCGGGCTGTAAAATTCTTCCTTGCTTTTTTGTAAATCAGCTCTTCCACCGTCGCCGGCCTGTTCTGCCCAAAGCTGGGGCATCCGGTGCGCATATAATAACCTTACGCCACAGGCGAAAGCAAAGCTTTTGGTGGCTGAAAGAGCATGGAATCATCTGCTTTCTGGCTCCGGCCACTTGGGCAGCTTTTTTGTAGGCGCTTTTTCAAATCTATGATATAATAACCTCACAGAATAGGCGAAAGCAAAGCTTTTGGCGGCTGAGAGAACATTGAATCATCCGCTTTGTGATTCCGGTTATTTGAGTGGTGTTTGATGAAGTTAGCTTCAAATTTATGATATAATAACCTCAAAGCGGAAGGAATCTTCTTAAGCTATCTGAATTATATATGATATAATAAACTGGAATTGAATTCCAGTTGGAAAGGATTATTATATCATGCAGGGGATTTTAGTCGGCTTTTGTTCGTTTCTTCTGATTGGGCTTTTCCACCCCATTGTCAGAAAGGCGGAGTATCATTTTACCAAACGCATTTTTCCGATGTTCCTTTTGGCGGGGGCCCTTTGTCTGGCGGGGGCGTATCTTGTGGAAAATCAGTTTGTATCTTCCATTCTGGGCGTGGCGGGCTTCTGCTGCTTTTGGAGCGTAAAGGAGCTTTTTGAGCAGGAAAAAAGAGTGGAGAAGGGCTGGGCCCCACGTAACCCGAAGCGCGATCAAAAGTAATCATGTCTTTCTCATGGTATCTTCATGATTCTGCTATATTTTTCTCATAAATTCACGGTAGGATAAAATTGGAATTATTTTGAGATAGGGCGGGAGAAGCATGTCAAAGCAAAAGGTTTTGATCATTGAGGATGACCCCAATATTGTTCGGGTGTTGGAGCTGGAGCTTCAGCATGAGGGATATTTGGTAGAAAAGGAATACGATGGACTGTTCGGTCTGCGCAGAGCGCAGGACGAGTCGTTCGATCTGATTCTGCTGGACGTTATGCTTCCGGCGATCAACGGGCTGGAGGTTCTGCGGCAGCTGCGCACGGAATGCCAGACGCCGGTGATCCTGCTGACCGCGCGCGACTCGGTGATGGACAAGGTACACGGCCTGGACGAAGGAGCGGCGGATTATGTGACAAAGCCCTTCGCCATTGAAGAGCTGCTGGCTCGCATGCGGGCGGTGCTTCGCCCGGCAGCCTTACAGAAGGGCGATGCGTTGGTTGAAACCGAAAGCCTCACCATCAATAAAAACAGCCGCGAGGTATTTTGCTGCGGCGAGCCGGTTTCCCTTACCCGGCGGGAATTCGATCTGCTGGCTTATCTGGTGGAGCACCGGAACATGGTGTGCTCGCGCGATTTGCTGATGGAGCAGGTGTGGGGATACGACTTTCGCGGCCAAACAAATCTGGTGGATGTTTACATCCGCTATCTTCGCACCAAAATTGATTATCGCTTTCATAAGGAGTTCATCCATACCATTCGTGGGGTTGGGTATATTATTCGATTATGAAGAAAGACGATTCGCCTTTACATCATCAAAAAGTTGTGTTGAAAGGCGTAAAAAAATCGCTCAGTTCGTTTCTGTCTTTTCTGAAAAGGTGTAAGGCGTCCATCGTTTTCAAAACAGCGATGGTCTATGTTGTCATGTTCGGAATCGTTTTGGTGATTGCGGCCTCTGTGATGAGCGCCGCTTTTGTTTCGTATTCCGCCCATTCGGAGGAGCTGGAGCGGACGATGTCCTTTGTGGTCAGCAGGCTGCAAAGCCCCGCAGGGCAGCTGTTTGATTTTGAAGAGTTCGCACAGTTCAGCAAAACCATGATCGAAATATCGGACGTGCGCACGCACGAGATGGTGCGTTTTGGCGAAGAAATTACGGATGTTTCTGAAAAAATGCAGACTGTGCGCCGGATCGACCGGCCGGATTTGCACCTGATGATCAAGGTGGTGAGCACCGAATACGCAAACGCGCCGTTTGAGGGCGGGATCGGCATCGCGTATGCGTTTGCGCTGGCCGGTCTGCTCATTGCGGCGATCCTGCTCGGCTCGCTCAGCACGAAAAAGCTGCTGCATCCCGTTTATGTCATGACGCAGACCGCGCGCTCCATTACCGCGAGTGATCTGAGCGTGCGCATCGACGAGGGAAACTCGAACGATGAGCTGGATGAGCTGGCCAGAACCTTCAACGAAATGCTGGATCGTCTGGAAGAGGCTTACCGCAAGCAGAACCGCTTTGTTTCGGATGCTTCGCACGAGCTTCGCACGCCGCTTTCCGTCATTTCGGGCTATGCGAATCTGCTGCGCCGCTGGGGCAGCGAAGACCCCGTCGTGCTGGAGGAATCCGTGACAAAGATTATCGAAGAAACCGACAACATGCAGCAGCTCGTGGAGCGCCTGCTGTTTTTGGCCCGGGTGGATCAGCAGACGCAGGCGATCAATCCCGAGCTGTTCAATGTCAGTGAGCTGATGAGTCAGATTACAAAGGAGACCCGCCTGATTGACGACAGCCACACGCTGTGCGAGCAGATCGAGCCCGGGGTAACGCTGACGGCCGACCGTGCGCTGATTTTACAGGCAGTGCGGGCGATTGTGGAAAACAGCATGAAATATACGCCGCCGGGCGGCACGATCACGCTGTCCTGCCGGGCCGAGGGAACACAGGTATGCCTTTCTGTCGCAGACACGGGGATCGGCATCGAAGAGAAGGATCTCCCTTATATTTTTGACCGCTTTTACAAAGCCGATGAAGCCCGTTCCCGTCAGGCAGGGGGAACCGGCCTGGGGCTTTCTATCGTCAAGTGGATCGTAGAGCGCCACGGCGGAGAGATCCGGGTCAGCAGTATTCCCGACCATGGAACAGAATTTCATATCCTGATCAGCCGGCAGCTCTGCCTGCCCGCCTGAACGTTCTGTGCCCGGCGTTTTCAGGCCGTCGGAAAAGCGGCGAAGCCGCAACATTGTTTCTGAATTTTGCTTCCTGTGCTGCTGTATGCCCGCAGGGGAGCGGCACCTGCAAATTTTAGGGATGTGCCTTCCTTTGCAGCCTTGCCTTGTACAGTTTTCGGCGCCCTATTATTTTTCAATCAATCAAAGCCTCTCCCATGCGGGAGAGGCTTTTTCATGTGATTCTAATTCTGGGGTTATTCTTTTCTCATAATCTTTCGTTAGGATAAATTTGCTTGTATTTCTGGAAAAGATTCCATTCCTTTTTCAGGGCATTTTTTGATTGTTTGGGAGGATTACCATGGTAGAAAAGCTGAAGTTCCTCGGTCAGTTTGCCGCGGCGCACAAAAAATTGGCAGTCATCGTGTGCCTGAGCGTGGTGGTTATCACCGGCGGCGCTGTTTGGTTTACCGTCTGGCGGAGCGCTCAGTCTGCGGAAAAGACGGTTTCTTACCGGGAATCCACCGTGACAACAGGGGATGTTACCGTAGGCGTTTCAGAATCCGGAACCGTTTCGCTCGATTCCGAATCGATCACCTTTCCGGTAGACAGCGAGATCGCGAAGGTGCTGGTCAAATCGGGCACCACCGTGAAAAAAGGAGACGCGCTGATTCAACTCGATTTGAACAGCGTTTCGGAAGGAAGCCTGGAAACCCGCCAGAAGCTGGAGGAGGCAAAGCTCTCTTTGCAGGAGGCCCTGGGCGATCAGAAGTCGAAGCTGGAGGAAGCGAAAATTACATATGAATCCAGTAAGTACCTGTCTCAAACGGCGCCGGTTACCCGGCAGCTGACGGAAGAACAGCTGCAAAATGATATTACCTCCGCGGAATCGGCGCTGAAAGAAAAGCAGGAATCCCTGGCGGAATATCAGTCGCTGCAAAATACCTTCTCCGCAGATTACGCAAAGCTGAATCAGCTGGAAAAGTGGATGGATGATGCCGAAACTGCCAAGACCAGCTATCAAACGCAGCTGACACAATACGAAAAGGATTACAAATCGGTCATTGACCGGTATGACTCGCTGAAATCCGCCGCAGAGTCTGCGAAAACAGCGTGGCTGCAGGCCAAATATACCGAGAGTGACGATGAGGATGACCTGAAGGATGCGTACGACGAAGCGGAAGAGATTGCCGAGACCTATTACAGCAAAGCGGCCGGCAGTATCATCAGCCAGCAGACGATTTTAGAAAACAAGGTGGCGCAGTATACGGCAGAGTATTCCAACTACACCACGGCCTATAACAAATATAAGGATACCTTTAATGATAAATATCATGTCAGCAGTGACGATGATGAGAGCGTTTCGGCAAAAGAGCTTGCGGATCAAGTGACACAGCTGCAGGCCGACGTGAAAACCGCGGAATACAATCTGAAAAAAGCGCAGAAAACGGCGCAGATTTCTTCCCTTGACGCGCTGACCAAGGAAAAGAGCGATCTGAATACAGCCTCCAATGCGGGCGCGGCGTACGATCTGACGGTCAGCCAACTGGAGCAGGCGGTGACCACACAGCAGGAAAGCTGCGACACCCTGCAAAACAAGATCGACAACATCAACAGCGCGATGAACAATGTCGGCATCATCACAAGCCCCTGCGACGGCATCGTCGCAACGGTAACCTACAAAGACGGCGACAGCGTAACAGCGAATCAGGCCATGATGACCATTTCCCGCTCGGGTTCGGTCTCTCTCTCCGTTTCGGTGTCTGAGGACGACATCACCAGCGTGGAGGTGGGGCAGGCGGCTTCCATTCAGCTTTCCGCTTATGAGGATCAGTCTTTCGACGCTCTGGTCGAGAGCATTACGGCGGAACCGGCCCGCAGCGGCTCTTCCTCCGTTACGTATACCGTCACCGTACGAATGACGGGTACCAATACCGTCTCCGGGAAAATTTATACGGGGATGAGCGGCGAAGCCACATTGATTCAGGGGAGCGCGAAGGATGTTCTGTACGTTCCGAATCGGGCGGTCAAGTTTGAAAACGGCGTTTCCAGTGTTCTGGTGAAGGGCAGCGACGGGAACCCCGAAAAGCGCACCATCGTCACCGGATTCAGCAACGGAACGAGCGTCGCCGTTTTAAGCGGCCTGGAGGAAGGTGAGACCGTCCTGACAGAAAGCGCGGTGACGGCGAAATGAGCCGGGAAGCAGGAAAGGGCGGAATGCGTTTTTCAGAAATCCTCCGTCTGGTGTGGATCAATATCATGGAAAGCAAGTTTAAGGTAATGCTGACCTCACTGGGGATTATCGTTGGCTCCGCTACCATTGTGCTGGTGATTGCCATTGGCCACGGCGGCGAAGTGGATGTTCAGAATCAGTTCAAGAACCTGAACGCGGGCTCCATTAACGTTGCTGTCAGCACGCAGGCCGATATGCAGGATCAGATGATGGGCGGCTTTCCCGGCGGCGGGATGCCTGGCGGTGGAGGCGGTGCAATGCCCGGCGGCGGCACCATGCCCGGTGGTGGCTTTACTGTCAGAGGCGGCGGTGGCGGTGGCAGTGTCCGTATCGGCGGAGGAGCCGGTGGTTTCTCCGGCGGCAGCATGGGCGGAGGCAGGCAGAGCGTAAAGCTGTCTGAGGAAGACTTGCAGAATATTTCGGATCTGGTTCCGGGGATTTCGATGCTCACCATTTATGCGAGCGGCACGGCATCCGCCGAGGGCGGGAACCTCACCGAAGAAACAGACGAGACCGTTGTCGGCGTTCTCTCCAATTATCAGGAAATCACCAATCTGGAGCTGCTGCAGGGCAGTTTTATTTCGGACGATGATGAAACGGATAAATCAAAGATTGCCGTGATCGGCTATGCCAAAGCGCAGGAAATTTACGGCAGCGCTTATGCCGCCTATGGCGAGAGCATCGCGCTGGAGGGAAAGACGTATGAAATCGTTGGTGTGCTCAGCTCGATGGGCACGGTTTCGTCCGGCACAAGTCCGGATGACTCCATTTTCATTCCCTATTCCACCGCGGTAAAGTATGTATTCGGCAATGATGCAAGCCCCGAAATTACAGCGATTGCGGAAGATGTGAACGACGTTTCGGATGTGATGGCGAACATCAACACCGTGCTGCAGGAAGATCACGAGAACGCGAACTTTAAAATAACCGATGCCGGCAGCAGTATGGAGGCCGCCACGGCTTCCGCGAACACGTTGTCGATGCTGCTGGTTGCGGTCGCGTGCATTGTGTTTCTGGTCGGCGGCATCGGCATTATGAACGTGCTGTTTGTTTCCGTAAAGGAGCGCACGCAGGAAATTGGGATTCTGAAAGCCCTGGGATGCTCCAAGCGTGAAATTTTGCTCCAGTTCCTTTCCGAGGCGAATTTTATCAGCGTGTTCGGCGGTGTGGTCGGCGTTGTGCTGGGCTTTTTAATGGTTCCTTTGCTGCGCCTGACCGGCATGACCATCGAACCGCTGGCCGTCAGCGGAGTGTACTCCATGCTGTTTGCAGTCGTTACAGGTACGGTTTTCGGCTTTTATCCGGCATGGAAGGCTGCATCCTTAATGCCGATTGAAGCGCTTTCTCAGGAATAAAAGGAGGAGATCATCATGGTAAAACAATCGAAAGCGGTTTTGGCGGGCGCCCTTGCGCTTGCGGTGTTCGCGGCCGCTCTGGCCGGGTGCGCGGGGAACACCAGCAATTCAGAGGCGAAGGATTCGTCCGGCGGGGCACAAACCTCTTCTTCTTCCGACGGGGAAACCGTTTATGCCGGTAAGGTGACGGCGATCACGGGCAATCAGGTTACGCTGGAGCTTGGCACAGTAGAGGGCGCGGGCCAGGGGGGCATGCCGAGCGGAGAGCGTATGAAATGGGACGAGAACGCTTCCGGAACCGGCTCTGCTCCGTCCGGCAGCCGGCCAGAACGCTGCAGCCCCAACGAATCCGGTTCAGCCTCCGGGATGATGCCGCCCGCTGAATCGGGAGCGGCTTCGGGCTCGTCACAGTCCGCTTCGGGAGAAAAGAGAGCCAGCCGAGAGGTTTCGATCACTCTTACGGGTGAAACCAAAACAGTTCTGATTCCGGTCGGGCTTACACTTTCCGGTTCCGTCATGGGCGGGGGAATGCCGGAGGGCGGCGGGATGCCCGGCGGAAATGGCGGCAACGCGGGGAACGGCGGCGGTATGCCCACACAAAGCGGCGCGTCGCAGAGCAGGCAGTCCTCCTCCGGTACAAAGCAGGGGAGCGCCGCGCAGTCCGCGAGCAGAGCCAGTTCCGGCAAAGACTATTCCAGCATCACGGTCGGAATGATTCTGCAGATCACAGAAAAAACCGGGAGCGACGGCACGCAGACCATTACCGCGGTTCGGGTGCTCTCCAAATAACATACAGCCGGGGGTGACGGTTTGGAGCCAATCATAAAAATTGAAAACCTGAGCAAGAGCTATCATCAGGGGGAAAGTGAGCTGAGGGTACTCAAGAATATCTCTCTGGAGGTCATGAACGGGGATTACCTGGCGATTCTTGGCCCGTCCGGTTCCGGAAAAAGCACATTGATGAATGTGATCGGCTGCATGGACCGCTTTCAGGAGGGGGAATATTGCCTGACAGGGTGCGCGGTCGGCCAGCTCAACGACGCTCAGCTTACCAGATTGCGCAACGAGAAAATCGGATTTATTTTTCAGAAATACCACCTGATTCAAAAGTACTCGGTTCTGCTCAACACCATGATGCCCCTGCTGATTCGCGGCATTCCCCGAAAACACGCGGAAGAGCTTTCGATGGAGAAGCTGAACATGCTGGGGATGAACGACCGGGTGGGGCATAAGCCAAACGAGCTTTCGGGCGGCCAGCAGCAGCGTGCCGCGATTGCCCGCGCGCTGGTGGGAACCCCGGAGCTTCTTCTGGCCGACGAGCCCACCGGAGCGCTGGACCGCGCGACCGGCCAGGAGGTGCTCAAATTGTTCGGTGAACTGAATTCCATGGGGAATACCATCGTGATGATCACGCACGATTTGAGCGTTGCGCAGCATGCCAAGCGGATCGTTCATATCATTGACGGAGAATTGTATGAGGACGGACAGGAAGAGCAGGCGGGGGAAAAAGAACTCCCTGACAAAGCACTTGTTCAGAAAGGAGAATCGGATGAAAATCAAGAAATTCCATTGGAAAAACCTTCTATGCCTGGCAGGCGCTATACTGCTCACGGCCGGCATTTCGTCGCCCGCGCTGGCCAGTTCAGAGCAGGCGTCGGCAGTAAAGACACTGGCCAGAGTCACGCTGCCGGAGAACACAAGCTACATCAGTGATGTTTATTCCGGTATTCTGAATCTGGAGACCAGCGATCAGAGCATCGCGGTGGCTTCCATCGACAGCCAGAATCGTGTGGTGATTTCGGCTATTTCGGAAGGGGAGACGGCAGTCAGCTATTGGTACCAGACCAGCGTGGAGTCCAGCTGGATCAGCGTGTCGGTTCCGATCACGGTTTCGGGACAGTCACAGGGCTCCACGAGCATCGACGCGTCGAAAATCGGCCTGACCTTTGCCAGCACGGTTCCGATTTCGATTCAGAAAGGGATGACGAGTACTGTCTCTGGAATTCAGAAAAACGGCATTTCCGTTGCAGCCAATACGCTGCTTTGGGTTTCCTCCAACGAAGCGGTCGCGCAGGTGACCAGCAATACGGGCGAAATCATCGCGGTCGGCCCAGGAACGGCGACAATTTACGCGGTAGACCCAACAGATAAATACTGCGCCAGCATTGGAGTGCTGGTGACATAAAAAAGAGCCGATCTTTTCGATCGGCTCTTTCTGCTATTTTCCCTTCTTTACTTTGCCTTTCTTTTCCGGTAGAATAAAAATAATAAGAATGGGCGGGATCGGCGCCCGGAAAACTCCATGCTTCTGCAGGCGATAAGGAAAGGGGATTTTATGAAGCAAAGAAAGGGAACAAAAGCACTCTTGTGTACGGTGATTCTTCTGCTGGCCATTCTGATCGCTCCCTTTTCCTATGCGTCTACAGCAAAAGGTGCGTTCGTTCCAACACGCGACGTCATGGCGCTGGTGAAGCCGTCAATCCTATATGGAACGATGAAAACAAAAGATAACGAGGTTTGGGCCGGAGCCCAGGTCGAAATCCTTCGGGATATCAACGGCGGGCAAAAGTATCTGGTGAAAATCGGGAAACGGACGGCGTGGGTCAAAGGGACATCGCTCTCCATTCCGCCGGACCCGGAAACGAATACGGACAGGCTTACCGATGAGGAGCTTGTGTATTATGTGAACCAGATGGGCTTTTCGAGCGGTTCAGGCTACTTTGTGTGGGTAGATATCGACCGCCAGATGCTCAATGTGTTCACCGGCAGCCAGAAAAACTGGAAGCTCGTCAAATCGATTTCCTGCGCCACCGGCAAGAACGTAACCCCGACGCTGCGCGGCACGTTTACCTCGATGAGCTATGGGGAATCCTTTGGCTCCTATAACCGGGAGGGCGCAAAATACTATGTGTCTTACAGCGGCGATTATATGATTCATTCCTTGCCGTATTTACATAACAAGGTTTCCGATTATACCGTCGGCAGGCGTGCTTCGCACGGGTGCGTGCGGATTGCGGTTGTGGAAGCCCAGTGGTTTTATCGTACCATTCCCCGCAAAACCACGATCTGGATCAATTGATTTTTGGACACGCTTACCCGATAAAAAGGGATCGCCGTCTATTCGGGAAGTCCGAATACCTTTGTGAAAGCACATGAAAAGTCCCCGCTGACCAGCTGAGATGATGCTGGTCGGCGGGGATTTTTCTATCTGATTCCGAAATGGAGCAGGCAAGGCAAAGCAAAGAGAGACAGATGCTGTGAGAGCGAACCTTGTTCTGTGGTTTTTTACAGACGTGAACTTTGCGGTCAAGCTGCTTATTCCGGTATCTGATACCCCTTGTCCTTCACAAGATGCACAATGGCGTCCACAATATCCGGGTGGTAGAGAATCCCCTTGTTTTGAACCAATTCATCAATGGCTGCGTCAATGCCCAGCGCGGGCCGGTAGGGCCTGTGCGAAATCATGGATTCAAATACGTCCGCCACAGCCAGAATCTGCGCTTCGGGAAGAATCTCGTCCTGTTTCAGCCCGTGGGGATACCCGCTGCCGTTGTAGCGCTCGTGATGCTGCAGGATGATCTGCGCGATCTCAGAGAGCAGAGGCACATTCTTAAGGATGGTGTACCCGGCCTCGGAATGCGTTTTGATCAGGGCGTACTCAATTTCAGTCAGCTTGGCGGGCTTGGCCAGCAGCTCGCTGGGAATTCCGATTTTCCCGATATCGTGAACGACTCCCGCGCGGAACACCTTTTCACAGCGTTCCCGGCTCCAGCCCAGCTCTTCCGCAACCGCCAGCCCGATCAGGGCAACCCGCTTCTGGTGGCCCGCGGTGTATAAATCCTTCTGCTCGACCATATTGGCAATCGCTAGCAGTGTGCCGTCAATTGCATCCTCCAGCTGTTTGGCCTTTGCGGCGATGATGCCTTGATAATGGATGTTGTCCATCGCGATCGCGGCAGTGTCTGCCAGCACCTGCAGTACCTTGATCTGCTCCGGCGTTGCATTGTGCTTTTCGGCCCAGTAACAGCCGATGGCCCCGATCGGATCATTCGTTTTAATCGGTACCATAGCAAGGCTTTTTACGTAAGTCTTTTGATATACATCGATCGGGATGCGGGGATCGCTGTAGATGTCCTCGATAATTGCGGGGCTTCGATTCAGCATGACCCATCCGCTGATGCATATCTGCATGGGGAAACGATTGCCTTTCCATAACGGAGAGATGGAGTCCTCCTCCGCATAGTAGCAAAAATCGTGGTCTCGCAGCACGAAGGTTGCGCCGTCGGAACCGGTTAAATCGCGTACTGAATGGCGCACGATGTCCATAACCGTCTCCAGGTCGCGTGCTGCGGACAATTCCTGAACGACGTGCAGTAGCCTTTCCATGGTTTGAATGTATTGAGAGGTTTTGAGGGGTTCTGTCTGGTTTCGCATCGCTTCCATATTCTCCTCCTCACATCCGGAGCAAATCTCCTATACAAGCAAATAACGTCTTCTTCATCTGTTACAGCGGCTTATGTTTTGGGGAGTGTACTATCATTATATTACCAGATATACCCAATTTCAACAAAATGCGTAAAGTTTTATGTTTTCAATGAATTTTCAGAGGAACCGGATTCAGGTTAGGCGATTGCCAAGACTGCTCTTCGGCCATTATTTCTTTCGGGCAATCAGGCAGCACAGGGGCCGGACGCCGCCGCCCAGCACTCTCTGTTCGAGCGCTGTAAACCCGCGGGCTTCCACATAGCTCTGAAATTCCTGTGCGTTCCATTTATGGTATACGCGAAAGCCGGCCAGCTCCATCAGCCGCGTGCCAAGCTTTTGCCGAATGCCCGTTTTCCAGAGGAAGGTGGGGGCAAGCAGAATTCCGCCGGGCCTTAATACACGGTGAATCTCTTCGAGCGCCTTGTCCGGTGACGGCATGATGTGCAGGGCGTTTGCGATCAATGCTGCGTCAAAGGATTCTGCGGGGTACGGCAGATTTGTCGCGTCCTGCACCTCAAAGGTCAGGCTTTGGGGGCCGTTCCTCTTCTGCGCTTCCAAGACCATTTTTTCAGAGAAATCCGTTGCCCTCCACTGCCGTACTCTTTCCGCCAGACGAAAAGAAAACTGACCGCTGCCGCAGGCCAGTTCCAGTACCTCCATCTCCGGGGTCAGGTAGGGCAGGCAATGGGTATAAATAGCGTCATAAAGCGAAGCTGAGCCTTTCATAAAGGGCGCATACAGCTTTGCCGTGCGCTGCCAAAAGCCCCGGTTCGTTGAATCTTTCATTATTTCTCTTCCCTCCATCCCAAAAGAGCATTGTTTCAGATAGTCATACAGTACAAAAGTCACCATTCTTTGTCAATCTCTTCCTGCGGCCCGGTAAAAAGTAAAAAATTTATTCCTAAGCATGGATTTGTCCTTGTTTCAACGTGGAATTTTCACGGTCATAAAAAGAGAGCCGAAGCCGATAAAATGCTCCACGCCTTCTTTTTATTACTACAGGATAAGTTGTTCACTTATCTGTCCCTGTTTGTGATCAAAAGAGCAGAGCTGATCACGACAAATACGGAACCGACATTGTGCACCAGCGCGGCCGTTACGGGATTGAGCACACCGGCCGCCGAGAGGAACACGGCAATCACATTCCAGGTCATGGCCACGGCAATATTAAAGTTGATCCGCTTCATGGATTTTTTGGCCATCCGGAAAAGATACGGAATCCGCTCGATATTGTCGCCGACGAGCACCGCGTCGGCCGCCTCCACCGCGATGTCGCTGCCGATGCCGCCCATCGCGATTCCCGCAAAGGCGGTTTTCAGAGCGAGCGTGTCGTTGACGCCGTCGCCGATCATGCAGATCGTTTTTCCCGCGGACCGATATGCCTGAATGGCCTTGCTCTTTTCTTCTGGCAGCAGGTTGGGCCTTACTTCCTCAAGCCCCGCCTGGGCGGCGATATGCCACGCCGTTGTCTCGTTGTCTCCGGTTAAAAGGATCGAATGGATGCCGACCGCTTTCAGTTCCCCGATCAAGTCCTTTGCGGTGGGCCGCAGACTGTCCGCAAGCGCGAGGAATCCGGCGAAAGCGCCGTCAATGCTCACATATACAACGGTCGCCCCCTGCTCCAAAAAGTCGTTTGCGTCTTTGTGTGATGCCGGGGGGAGGGGAGTGCCCTCCCTCTTTAAAAAGTCCGCTTTCCCGGCCAGGATTCTGCGGCCCTCCACAAGCGCGTGAACGCCCATGCCGCCTGTGAGCGCAAAATCCTGTACCTCGTGTGCTTTGCCGCCGCGGCGAAAGTATTCGGCAAGAATCGCTTTTCCGAGCGGATGCTCAGAATGCTGCTCTGCCAAAGCGGTCAGCCGGAGCAGCTCGTCGGCAGAAAGAGCCGGGTCAAAGCTTTTCATGCCCGTTACCGCCGGTCTGCCATGGGTCAGTGTACCGGTTTTGTCAAAGGCGACGGAATCGATCTCAGAAAACCGTTGCAGCGCTTCCCCGGAGCGGACCAGAATACCGAACCTGGCGGCGTTCCCGATGCCCGCCATCACAGCGGTGGGCGTTGCGAGGATGAACGCGCAGGGGCAGAACACGACCAGAACCGTAACCGCGCGGATCAGTTCGCCGGTAAACAGCCACGTTGCCCCCGCAATGCCGAGAGCGGCAACCACCAGCCAGGTGGCCCAGCGGTCGGCCAGCCTGACGATGGGCGCTTTGTTTGCGTCGGCCTCCTCGGCCAGCCGGATCATCCGCTGAAGAGAGCTGTCGCTGCCGTTTTTGGTAGCCCGCATTTCAAAGGTGCCGAACTGGTTGATCGTTCCGCTGATGACCTCGTCATCGATCGCCTTGTCGACCGGAATGGATTCCCCGGTCATAACGGACTGGTCGACGGTCGTTTCCCCGGCGGTGATAACCCCGTCGCAGGCGATGGTCTCCCCAGCAAAAACGACCAGTATATCTCCAGCCTTCACCTGCTCAGCCGGGATGAGCTTCATCTCTCCGTTTTGCCGGATTCGTGCTGTTTTGGGGGTCAGGTGAATCAGCTTTTCGATCCCCTTGCGTGCTTTGCGGGCGGTCGCGTCCTCCAGCAGCGTTCCGATCGCCATAATGAACGCAACCTCTCCCGCGGCAAAGTATTCACCGATGCACAGGGAAGCGACCAGCGCAATCGAAACCAACACATCCGCTTTGATGTCGTGCTCTTGGATGACCGCCGCAGCGGAGCCGATCACAATGGGGATCCCGCAAAGCACAATGGCAACCCAAGCGATGTCGAACGGCAGTACGCCGCCCAATGCGTTTGTTAGGCTCAAAAGGAGCGCGATCCCGGAAATAATCACAAAGGTCAGATTCCGCTTTTCTTCCTCTATCAAGGTGTTCCGAATGGTTTTCCACATGATACTTCCCTCCGCAGGTAAACGGTATTGCTTTCTAGGTAAGAAAGCAGTACAATGAATACAATACCGAACAATTTGTTTGGTATTAGTATAAGAGCAACATGTGTAAGCGGCAACAAACAAATGATGGTCGTTGTACGTTACTGAACAAATAACGGAATTTATTCATCTGGAGGAAGCGATGGACAGACGGCAGCAAAAAACAAGGGAAGCCATTTTTGAGGCGTTCAGCACGCTGCTATCCTCAAAAAGCTATACTAAAATTACGATACAGGAGATCATCGACCGGGCGAATGTAGGGCGCAGCACCTTTTATTCTCATTTTGAAACCAAGGACGATTTGCTCAGGGAGATGTGTACCGAGCTGTTCGATCACGTATTCTCAGAGCATCTGGATATGGAGAACACCCACGACTTTTCTTTGGCGAACGGAGACCCCGCATCGCTCATCACGCACATCCTGTACCATCTGCGGGATAACAAAAAGAATGTGATCGGGATATTATCCTGTGAAAGCGGCGAGCTGTTTCTGCGCTTTTTCAAGCAATATTTGAATGAGCTGATCACGAAGCATCTTCTGGCCGGAGTAAAGCGAAAAAATCAGATCGTCCCGGAGGAATTTCTGGTGAACCATATTGCGGGCAGCTTTGTCGGGATGGTGCAGTGGTGGATCAAAAACGATATGCGCCAGTCGCCGGAAGAGCTGGCAAAGTACTTTTTATCGGTGACGCTCCCGGTGATGTAATGATGGAACAGATGACCGGGATTGGTATCTGCGGATGAAAAAGAGAAGCGTTTTGCAAGGGCAGGGCGAGGGTTACTGTACCGGAAATGAAACAAAGCAAGCCGGCCTTGTGTGGCCGGCTTGCTTTTGTATATGGCAGTATTTCAAAAGCTATGCGGGATTTCATTGCTCCCAAAGTGGTTCAACGGGCGGCTGGCCGCTTTCGTCCAGGAGCGGAACAGAGGAAAAAACCAGTTCCAGCTCATCGATCCGGATGCAGTGCGGCGCCTTTTTGTGTCTGACCATGTCAAGACACTTGTCCCAATCCATCCACAGAACGGAATCCACTTCGGATTCCTGCAAGGTGAGTTCCGATTCCTCCATGTCCCTCCAGAGAATGTATACGTTGCTGACCTGATTGTCCCAAAAGCTCTGCCCATGGAATACTCCGTGGTATTCGGAGCGGCAGCATCCGCAGTAAATGAGTTCTTCCGCGGCGGCGGTGATACCGAGCTCTTCCTTCAATTCTCTCAAAGAAGACTCTAAAAAATCCTCTCCGGAGGGGATATGCCCGGCGCTCGATGTGTCGTAGCACCCCGGGTGCGAATCTTTATTCAGGCTTCTTTTCTGCAAAAGCACCTGTGTTTTGCTGTTTCGTTTCCGCAAAATCCACACATGAGAAGTGCGGTGGCGGATTCCGCTTAAATGTGCCGCTTCCCGTTCCACAGTTTCTCCGGTAGGGGTTCCGTTTTCATCTACAATATCCAGCATTTCCATTTTTGTATTCGCCGCCTTGTGTTAAAGTATCGTTCTTATCCGTTTGCATCGGCTGCCTCTGTCCGGCTGCCGGTCTGCTCGATCAGCAGCAGCTTTTGAGCCCGGCTGAGTTTTTTCAGGGCTGCCTCGCGCTGCAGCGCTTCGCTTTTTGTGAGATGGCTTTCCACGAATACCAGCTCCACCGGCCTGCGGGAGCGGGTGTACTTTGCACCCTTCCCGCTGTTATGCAGGGCTGTACGGCGGCATGGGTCGGTCGTATAGCCGCTGTACAGGGTGCTGTCGGCACAGCGCAGCATATAGGTGTAATATGTCGTGACTTTTTCGCTCTCCATGCGGTGTTCCTCCGCAGCTATTTTTGTGCGGCGATCTTCTCCGCCAGCTCCGTCAGATAAAGCCAGCGCTCCGTCTTTGCTTCCAGATCAGATTCCAGCTCTGCTTTTTGATCCATCAGGGTCTGCAGGCGCACGTAATCACTGGCAGACTGACCGATTTCTACTTCGCATTCGGCGATTCTGGTTTCCAGCGCCGCAATGTCGTCCTCTATGGTTTCAAATTCCCGCTGCTCGTTGAAAGAGAATTTCAGCTTTTGCGCCCTTTTGGGCATCTCTTTGGGGGCGGGAGAATCTTTTTTAGCGGCAGGCTGCTGTATTTCTTTCCGCTTTTCGTCATAGTCGGTGTAATTCCCCGGGTACCGCAGAATGCTGCCGCCGTCGTTGACCTCGAAAATCATATCTGCAATTTTGTCCAGAAAATAGCGGTCATGCGATACCGCGAGTACAGGGCCGGAGAAGGATTCCAGATGATCCTCCAGAATGGTCAGGGTTTCAATATCCAGATCATTGGTAGGCTCGTCCAACAGCAGAATGTTCGGGGCCTCCATCAAAATGCTTAAAAGATACAGGCGCCTGCGCTCGCCGCCGCTCAGTCTGCCGATCAGGGAATACTGCAGGTCGGGTGAAAACAAAAAGCGCTCCAGCATCTGCGATGCGGTAAAAGTGCCCTCCGAGGTTTTGATCTCACCCGCAACCTCGCAGATAAAGTCGTATACCCTCTGCTTCGGGTCAAGCTCTCGGGATTCCTGTGAAAAATATCCGATTTTCACGGTGGGTCCGACGTCTACAGTGCCCTCATCCGGCAGAAGCTGCCCCGCGATCAGATTTAAGAGCGTGGATTTTCCGGCGCCGTTTTTGCCGACGATGCCGATCCGGTCCTCCCGTTCCATCAGGTAAGAAAAATCCTGGATCACCGTACGGCCATCGAAGGCTTTGGTGATGTGTGACAGCTCAATGATCTTTTTTCCCAGTCGGCTCGATAAATGGGACAGCTGAACCGTATCGTCCGTTTCCGGCGTAGTTTGGTCCCTGAGCGCTTCGTAGCGGTCGATCCGGCTGCGGCTTTTCGTGCTGCGGGCCCTTGCGCCCCGCATGATCCATTGGTACTCCTTGCGCAAAAGCGCCTGCCGCTTGCGTTCGCTGGCTGCTTCCATTTCAACTCGCTGGGCTTTGAGCTCCAGGTATTTTGAGTAATTCGCCTCAAATGTGTAGAGCTTGCTGTGAGACAGCTCGACAATGTGGTTGACGACTCTCTCCAGAAAATACCTGTCATGGGTGACCATGATGAGCCCGCCGTTAAAGCGGACGAGTCTTTGCTCCAGCCATGCAACCATTTCGCTGTCCAGATGGTTGGTCGGCTCGTCCAGAATCAGAATATCCGCGGGGTGGATCAGCGCGGTAGCCAGAGCCACGCGTTTTCTCTGCCCGCCGGATAACGTGCCCATTTTCGCATCAAAGTCCGTGATGCCAAGACGCGTCAGCATGGATTTTGCCTCATATTCCTTCAGCTCGCGGAACTGTGCGGGGAACTCTGCAAACACCTGCTCCAACACGGTGTAGTCATCCTGAAAGGGCGGATTCTGCGGGAGATAAGACAACTGTATGTTGGGGTTCATGGCGATGGAGCCTTCATCCGGCGGCTCGACACCGGCCAGAATTTTCAGCAGGGTGCTTTTCCCGGTACCGTTGATCCCGATGATTCCGACCCGGTTCCCCTCGTTCAGGTACAGCGAAACATCCTGCAGCAGCTGCTTCATCCCATAATTTTTTGAAATTTTCTCTGCGGACAGTAGCATGGATTGCTCCTTTTTCATTGACTATTCTATTGATAACAGCAAGATGATAACCCGGAATGATCTTTCTCAGCGGGCATCCCGGAACGGGTTCATCATGCTTTCCTATTTTTCAATATTATAACAGGATGGAATCTCAAAGCCATTGTTATTGCAAAATGGTTGAAGCTACACGAGGCTTATCCTGTTTCAATGCTCTCTC